>Ga0222668_1000169_pt1 | contig 46871 bp, 51 predicted proteins | sample AntAcemetagen728_FD_179823 | JGI IMG/M metagenome (GOLD analysis project Ga0222668, IMG submission 179823) | Saline water microbial communities from Ace Lake, Antarctica - #728 | ecosystem: Environmental > Aquatic > Non-marine Saline and Alkaline > Saline | place: Antarctica: Ace Lake...
CTTTAGTTTACTTTTTCTACTTTTTTTTACAAAGTTAATGAAAGTAGAAAAAGTAGAAAAAATACTTAAAGAGAATTTAATATTAATATATACAAAATGAGTATTACCATAACCAATAAGAAAATTTGCGACTTTTATACTAATTATCCTGATATTAATATAGAGAATTTATTATGTAATTTTATAGACCTTATTGAAAAGTTTGCTGGAGACAACAATAATGTATCTGAAGAGAGAATTATCGAATCGGTTAGTACAATTAAAAATACATTGGGTGATATAAACAATGGTAATCTTGAAAATTTCAAATCAATCTTAAAATTGAATGCTTATGAAAATAAAGATGATATTAATAAAATTCTCTCAACTATTACAAATAAAAATTCAGAATTATTTTATAAAAACAAAGACGAAACTATTAAACATGTATCCGAACTTATTACAAAAAATAAAGAGTTAATTTCAAAAGATAATGATCTAACATTTCAAAAAATGTTAAATGTATTTCCTCCTGATTTAATTGAAGAAATGAAAGATTACTTTGGTAAAAATAAAACATCTGCATTTAAAGGACAACAAAGCGAAAACAAAGTAGAAACTCTACTTAATAATATTTTTAAAGATGCAGAGATTGTAAATATGTCCAAGATCTGTCATAGTGGAGATTTTCATTTAAAACGTTCAGATAAAGATACAATTATTATTGAAAATAAAGATTATCAGCAAAACGTTGGATATGATAGTGTTACTAAATTTAATAATGATTGTTCAGATTTAGACATGCACGGAATAATGTTATCACAACATACAGGTATATCAACTAAGAGAGATTGGAGCGTGGAAATCATAAATAATAAAATCTTGGTATATCTTGTTGATGTTGAATATAATGGTTGCAAAATTCTAAGCGCTGTAAGTTTGATCGATAATCTCTCATCCCAATTAAATAAATTTGCTGATGATAATAATATTAATAATAATATTAATATTAATCAAGAAGATATGGTTGAAATTAATGATGAACTACGTAAATTTATTACATCCAAACTAGAACTTTATAAAACGGTTACAAGAAATGAAAAAAGTTTGAGAGATGCAATTGAAAATATTCAATTGCCAAAATTAACTACCTTTTTTACAGGTAAATGCGATGCTTTACCAACTTGGGAATGTCCCTTTTGTTTAAAACAATTCCCCACCAAAGGAAAACAAGGTTCTCACAGTTGGAGGTGTGATAAAAACCCTGATAAACCAATTTCTACAAAAAAATCTGAAAAAAAACCACCAAAAAACTCTAAAAAACAACCCGAAACTGGTTGTATCGACATACAAACCATAGATAATGATAGTTCAGATGACTAAAATCTCTCTATTGAAACATCGTGATTTATTAATCATATGTTTTCAAATACTTTCAAAATTATCTTTCTCTCTTCATATCATTTTTTAAAGAATCTAAAAACAACTATTGAGATAAATACTATCATTGATGGCGATTCGGAAGATTAATTATATCTTCCACTAATTTTGAGAGAATTCTCTCAATTAATCATAAATTTCTAATTTTTGTAATGTTTCATTTAATTCTTCTTCTATTTTTTGTTTACGTTCTCTCAAAAATTCTATTTGCAAAGCTAAGTCTCTCTTTTTTTTATTACGCCATTCGATTGTTAAATTAGGTAATACCATTATATCAAAATGATATTTCCAGTGATACTGTCTGCACATAGGACATTTAAACGTATCTTTATCATCCATTTCATTAATAATTTTCATTTCACACCCATGACAAATTATATATTCACAATTTTCAGTTTCACATTCATGACAATTTTTTATATCTAAATGATAATCATAATAATCTTTTTCTTTATCGTCTTTATCATAAAATTCTTCATAACATATACTACAAGTTATAATATCACTATCAGTCATTTAATAAATAATAATCTTAAATTCGATCCTGGATAATCAATTTTTTAAATTAAAAATAAAAATCTTAATCTTAGATTTTTATTTTGAGAGAGTTACTAATTGTCTGGCTACTTGTGACTAATTTCACGCTCTTCTTGTATATCTTCTTCTTTTTATTTTATCTCTTTTTATTTGTCTCTGTTTATTTTCTCTCTTTTTATTTGTCTTTTTTAAAAAATCGTATAAAAATTTTTATTACGAAATAAGGAAACAATTATTTTTCACGATCGATTTCCATCCGCACCATAAGATCGCGATTTGATTTCGGATATTTTGAGAGAATATTGAACGAAAGTTATGAATTTTCTCACAGAATTTAAATCGTTTTATTCACTCTCTCTTTATTTATCTAAATATGAAAATAAAATTATAGAATAGATAATTATTTTTCGTCGTGTGGGGACATGACCCCACTTTATTGATCCCCATAAAATTTGATCACTTTCGGATTCGCAGATATTTTCGTAAAATCGAAACTGGACAAATACAAACCACCCAATGTTCTCACTCTCGATAACGCAACGTATGATTGCCCATATTCAAATATATTTCTACCAATATCCATAATTACCGCATCTAATGATACCCCCTGTGATTTATGAATAGTAATCGCCCATGCATAAATCAGTGGTATTTGTGCAACTGCGATATTTTTATTTGTTTCCGATGGCCATGTATAATAATTTACACATATCGGATCCTTTATAGTATTGAATTTTACTATCGGTAAAATATTTTTAAACCCAACAACAATACCTTGACTCCCGTTCGCGATTTGATTATCACAATTCAATGCTATATTGGCCACACACATTACATGCGTACCGATCTTTAATTCCAATATTTGTTCTGCCATTATGTTATTCGCCATAAATTCATATTCTGGTTTTAATGAACTATTTATATTATCGAATGATAAATCGTTGAAATCTTCTAATACTTTATCCAGCGGGTCCTTTTTTGTATTTTCTATGTATTTGATTTTATATGTTCGCTTTTCCACATCTCCTAATTCAGCGTATGATTTTAAATTTAATGAAATAGCATCTTTTTTATAAGGAAATAGAATGGTTACCACCTTTTCTAATCTGACCTTTTCCAATTCTTCTTTTGTGCAAACCCTATTTTCTAAAATTGCTTTCGTTGAATTGGTTATTACTCCCCTGCGTACATATTTCAATACTTTCAAAAACTCTTTCTCTTCTTGTCTGAAAATTGTCTTTAAAACAATTTGGTTTTCTGGGGGAAATATTTCATTCCATATTTCATGTTCGAAGCAAAACATAGATGCCTCGATTTCTTCATCAATTGAATTAATTGGTGGCAATTGATAAAAATCTCCTGAAAAGATTACTTGAAGACCACCAAATGGTAACTTCGGTTTCCTATAAATTAGTCGAGCGATTTTATCCAATATTAACAATATTTTTAATGACATCATACTAATTTCATCAATTATTAGTGCTTTGATATGATACCAATTTTTTAATTTATATTTCTTTTTAAAAAGTTCTGCTATAACTTCTTTGATTGGTTTATTTGCTAATCCGATACCTGCAAACCGATGCAATGTTGTTGCCTTGCAATTTAATAATATGCTTGCGCAACCAGTTAACGCGCATACTTGAACCGTTTTCTTATTTGTTTCATCGGATAAAGCATTTTTCTTTTCAGCATCATTAACTATGCATTTTATCAAATGGGATTTCCCTGCCCCTCCTGGCCCTGTCATAAAAACATTTTCTCCGTTTTCATATTTATTAAAAATTAATTGTTGCTCTTTATTTAGAGTTTCCATTAATTTATTGGATATTTCTTAAATACGTATTTAATATCTATAAATTATTCAATTTTAAATATATTAAATTATAATATTTGGAAAAATTATAATTTAATATATCAATACATTAACCTTTCATTGTTAAATTTTTCTTTACTCTATTAATAACTGCTTTGTTTTTGTTTGTTTTATGGACGAAACCAATTAACCGCCTATAACTCGATCTTTCTCTAGGTGTAAAACTAGTATTTGAATCAACAAGAGCAGGTGGTTTTACACTTATATCCGAAATCGCTCTATGATTATCAACTGTAGCAAAAAAACAAAGTTTATGATATTGAGCTAAATATCTTGATATTTCTTCTACTGGTTTTTCGTATAAAATTATATATTTAGTAAATTTATCAAGATTATCTACCTGTATAATTTTTTCTATCAACGTCTGAAAAAATGTTATACCTATATCCAAAGAGTTAGTTGCCACTTGGTTCCACTTCTTTATTAACGCATTATCAGGAGACCAAGTAATAACTTCTCCCCAATCAATTAAAATAGCTTTCATTTTCCACCACTCAAGACTAACTGTTCTATCAATTTGTAAATCTACTACTCTCGGATCATCGACGTTTACTACTCGTCGTCCAATATCTAAACCGTCTGGGATTTTTTCAACAAAATAATTACCATCATGAAAATCATTATGTATAAGTTTACAAAATAACGCAATACGTAATAATTCATAAACTACTGGTATCCTATATAAAACACTTTCGGGATTTTGTGCTGAATTTCTAACAATTCTAATATTTTCAACAAGTCGATACTTATCAGGAACAGCTATTGTCATTGCAATTACCCCTAATTTAACATTTATACTGCTACCATTTTTGTCTTGTTGTAAAGTATTGACTTGCTGTCGAAAACTATCCCACGCATAATCTTGATCTCCCTCATTATGATTCAATACAGAATTAATATCACGAGATAAATCATTTGCATTTGTTCCATCATATGTGTAAACTATATATGGTGTTGCCATATGATATGATCCAACCTTATCATTATTTGATGTAGTTAATGCTATATATTGTTGATTATTTACTTCTTTTAAAAATCTTGAAGAACTGACTACCTGTATCTCTTCGCCCGAACCCATGACCGGCAGATAAGTTTCATTATCATCATTAAAATCATTTAAATCAGAACTAAGTAAACAAAATTTTATAATAATTCTCCTTACATTTCCAATATCTGGGTTAATAAATGTACCCACTGAATAACTAGTATATGGACTAATTGAATCATGTGGCAATTCTAATATTGCAATTCTACCCGCATTTGAGTTTGTTTCTAACAAATCAATACTACCAGAAGGTTTTTTACATTCTCCTATAAAAGCATTTAATGCCTCTTTGGGAGATTGATATGATAATGTATTAATAATAACACCTGCAGTTTTACTCTTTCTCTTTCTATTTCTATTTCTATATTTTTTACTCTTTCTATTTCTATATTTTTTACTCTTTTTATTTCTATTTCTATTTCTATTTCTATATTTTTTACTCTTTCTATTTCTATATTTTTTACTCTTCATTATAATATAAAAATATAAATATAAATAATAAAAATTAAACATTAAACATTATCAACCAATATATTTAAAACATTCTCATTGGCATTTTAGAGGATCGCCTAGGTAATATTCTTGGATTAATTATCTTTGTCGCCACTTTTTTTGGTTCTTCAGGGGGAGGTTCATTGCTCCCTTCATTAATTGGTTCTTCAATTGGCACTTCAACTGGCTCTTCAGGGGGAGGTTCATTGCTCCCTTCATTAATTGGCTCTTCAGGGGGAGGTTCATCTGGCTCTGGCTCTTCAACTGGCTCAACAACTGGCTCTTCAACTGGCTCTTCAACTGGCTCTTCAACTGGCTCTTCAACTGGCTCAACAACTGGCTCTTCAACTGGCTCTGGCTCTTTAGGAACTGGCTCTTCAACTGGCTCTGGCTCTTTAGGAACTGGCTCTTCAACCGGCTCTTCAACATTGGCTTCTAATATGTGTGATTTTTCAGACATTATATATATTATATATATTATTATATATATTATATAAATTTATATAATAATTTATATAAAAATTATAATAATTGGAAAAAATAAAATATTATTGTTATTTATAAATGACAACTAATATTTCTGTAGGTGGTAATTCGAATATTTCTAATCTTGTTATAGATTCTAATGATGCTTCTATAGTCGATTCCGATAGTTATGTATTAAAACAACAATTGGCATCTGTAGAGGCGCTATTATCTACAGCGACTTCTAATTTAATATCTCTGGAGTCTAAATTATTTAATGCCAGTGGAGCAATAATACTAAATACTTTAGTAAATAGTGATGATACACCTGTATTAATGAAATTAGCATTAACATCCCCAAATAAAGAAAATTATTTTAATAATCCATTTGTTACCTTTTCTAATTTAGTTCATGCCGCTTGTTATTTAGAAAAGTCGGATTTATATGGTAGAGGCTTTACTATGGGTATGTATATGTGGCTAACGGGGCAATTAATATCAACAACTGGTCCTCAATGCCCTATTAGTGGTAATGCTGAAATTTTAACTCAATTAGTAAGAGAAGGAATTATTGAATATCCTCCACTAAATGACCCTCATATATTTCCTGCTCCTTGGGCGAATGGTATATTAGGATTAGCTGGTGGACCTTTAGAAGTTACGGCAGACTCTTCTGTAGCATTTTATCAAACACCTATGAATGATTCATTTGATTATTTAGATTATGATTTTCAATATTGGCTTGCACGAATGGAAGGACTTTTAGCTTATGAAGAAAAATTAGGATTAAAACAAAAAGGAGTGAATTCCAGTTCAACTGTTAAATATACTGAAGATGGTTCGCTTAATGTTGTAATTGCTTATGATAAAGATTTTGAGGATAAAATGTTAGTACCTAAATCAATTGTATTTTCGGCACAAACATTAATTAATTTAATAATAAGGAATAAAGGGTTGAGTTTTAATATGGATCCATCTGGATTAGATAATATGTGGGAAGAATTACTTACTAAAACGATTCCCGGAATTGAAAATAAGAGTGGGTTTTTAACTGCTATGAAATTAATCCCAGCGGGTAAAACTTTGGCCGACGTTGTAAATGACCCTGCGGCTGATCATGGTCCTAAAAATAATATGCTTGCCGCACTTATGCGCAATGGATGGCTTGTGCATGCCGGAATTTGTGAAATTATAACTAAAGTATCAAACAGCTGGTATTTTGAAGGAGATACCGAACCAAGTGGTAATCAATTTTATGATTCACGATATGCCGTTATAGTTGACCCTTCTTCTGGTATGGTTTTAAATTGGAACGAATTAAAGTATCAATATAATCAACCTCAAAGTTTTAAATATAAAAAATATATACAAACTGGTAATTCATATACTATTTCATATGAAGATGTTGATGTATCTAGAAATCCAATTATAAATGGTGCAGCTGGCTCAGCTATAGGTTGGATTTTAGGATATAAACCTGATACGGCCGCGGTAGGATATGTAGAACAAGATTATATGGCTGGTGGACCATCCGTATTTTATTTCCATCCTCCTGAAATATGGACACAAGGTTTTCATTATTTAAATGAAATAGCTGGTAATTGGGGGTTTGCATGGGCTATGCACGGATTATTTTATGCTGGTGATCCCGGTCCTGAAGCAAATGGTTACCTGGGTATTAAAGAAAGTAGCCATAAAATTTCAGATAAATTAGTGCTTAAATTTCCATGGTTACAACCAATGAAGGATTGTACTCAAATATATCATAATAATTTAACTGGTGCACCAGACACTGAAGGAACAAGATTTGGTTGCAGTTTTACTTTTGACCCTAGTAATCCAGAATATAAAATTTTAAAAGATAGATTTACTACATTTTTAACAGACCCTACTCAAAATGTAAACTATAACGTTGTTCCGATGGGTAATATTAACGCTGAAAATGAGAATACTATTTACGTTGGAAGAGAATTGACCGACTCAAGTGGTTGGTCAGTATGGAATAATTTCCAAAATACTCTTGATATTTGTGGTAATTTAAATATTTTTTAAATAACTAAGATTTTTGTTTTAAACGATTCTTTATAAAAAATGTAAATAATCGTTTATTATTTTAAATATTTGTACATTGGTTATCTATTTGAATGATTGTCTTTATAAAACATAATTTAATTTAATTATTTCAATAAATTTATCGACTTCTTCAATATTATTTGTTTCGCAAAATGATGCTCGTATAGCACCTGTTGGTTTATTATCAATAATATCAATAATATTATTGCAACTATGTCCTAATGAAAAATAGTGTTTTAATAGTTCAGGAGATATTTTCAAATTTTTCATACATGAACCACTATTACACAAACAACCTGTTCTTACTGCAATATTATTTGAATTTAATAATAATTCAACATTTCTATATCCAATAAAATTTCCTTCACAGTTTAGTAAATTAAATGTTATTATTGAACCGTGTTTTTTACAAAAATCTTCAAAATTATATTCCAAATTTATATCATATATTTGGAATACTTTTTGACCATTATTATGAATTAATTCGCGTATTTTTTCAAAAAAATAAAATGTTATGTTTTTAGTTTTCACATAATCCATAGATTTATCAAGAAATTTATCCAAGTATATTATATTAATATAATTTGGACTTCCATCTTCATATTTTTCTACAAAATTGGTATTTTTTTCATGGTAATTATTATAAGCTGAATTAATAAGAATTGACCCCCCACCATAATATGTTTTTTTTAAATATTTTGCAACACTTTTTTTAATTATTAATGCACCCAACCCTGTAGGAAAACCGAATATTTTATAAAAACTTATTGGGATTATATCAATTAAATTATCAGACATATCTACACGATTTGTTGAGATATATTTTGCTACATCATATATAAATATTGTATCACCGTATTTATTTCGTACTTCATTTATTAATTCTCTATCATATAATTTTCCTGAAAAATTACTTTCTGCTGGCATTACAAATAAATTTATATTATTATCTGTATTGTTTGAAACGTCTATTGCATCAATTATATCTGATATTTTTTTTTTGTTTCTTGAATTTACATCAAAAAAACTATTTATATTTTCTATTTTATTATCTTCGAAATCTATAACTTCTATCGTGGACCCGTTTTTTAAAGCATATTCCCTGATTCCGATTACACTTGTATGATTATCCAATGTATAAATAAATTTATTATTTGGCGACCAATCAAAATATTCTCCTATTATTTTTAAACTATGAGTTGTACCTGATGTAAAAATACATTCATAAATTTCAGGAGAAGCATTTACATATTTTAATACTTTATTTCTTACTTCATTAACTTTATTTGTTGTTTCTAAACTTGTATTATTCAAACTATGAGGGTTTGAATATAATTTATCATTAAAAGATATATTCCAATCTTTATTTAAATTAATATCTATTATATTAGGTATTAATGAATCACTATATAACCTTGAACTGGCATTGTCAAAATATATCATATATATTATAATATATTTTAATAATATAGGTTATTTAATATTTCGTCAGCTACTAAATCTTCATCCGATATTCTCTCGTCAATATTTTTATTTAAAACATTATTTACAAATTTAATAAAGAATCGTTTAGTTTTTTTATATTCGCTACTATTTTCGTCGTCTTGATTTCCCATATATTTCAATCCATAAAATATCATTCGCGCGAAATCATTTAATCCTGGATAATTTTGTAAATCGTTTGCCGAAAATATTCTATATGCTGTGCTCATTGCATTCGCAATATCTTTATTATTTGGATCATATACACCATCATCTTGTTCTAACATATCTAATTGTGCCATAAACATTAATTTTTTTCGGTCTTTAGCCATTCTTCTGGGAGATCGATGTCTGCTTTCATAATCTTTTATAGTGGCTCTAGAAAATTCATTTCTTATTTGATCTGTTAATTCGTCGGGTAAGAGATGTTTACGTGCATCTCTCTGAATTGTTATTATTTTTCTTCTAAAATCTTGTTTTGTTCCTTTTCCGGTTTTATTTTTTGCCTTTGCCTTTTCCTTTTTTTGTTTCTTTGTTCTTGCTCTTTCTTTTGTTTTATTGCGATTTTTTTGTCCCATTTATAATTATGAAATATAATAATTTTCTAATATAAATGTCTTCCCGAATTAGCTGTTTTAGAAAAATTTATGTATTTTTAGTAATTGCGATTTATTTGTCCCGTGTATAAATTATGAAATATAATAATTTTCTAATATAAATGTCTCCTTTAATTGACTGTTTTAGAAAAATTTATGTATTTTTAGTAATACCCAGTTTAAAAAATAAATCTGTTCAAACTGATTTTAAAAGTGAATCGACAACTAAATCATCTCATACTCAAACACAAACACAAACTTCAATAGATGAAGCTATACCTATTCGATATATAGACAGTTATGCACAGACCGATATAAAATTGGCCGATATATGTAATGATAATGAATGGTCTAATTTAACGTGGACTAGAACCGACCTTATTGATATGGTGTAAAGAATATATAAAGATTATTTAAAGAATTCGCTACATAATACATTATACGAGATATAAAGGTATAATATAATGTACAATCTATTTTCTGTTAAAACCGTATTTGTTATGCAGTGTTTTATGCCTATTGTTTTATCCGTGCATACCGCCCAAACAATATGTGTGTATAATGATGGCGCATTTGATCTTTATTGGCATTTACATGATGTTGATCATAATACTGATTCAGCATGGAAGAGTGCATATCCTATTTGGCAAATTAAATGTATGTCAGCATTAAGTGCCGGGACTCAAGTAGTCGATGGGACAAGTTTAATCCCCCAAATTCACGCTGTATGGGGAAATTCATTTACTCCATATGAAAATGTGCTATATGATGCCGTTAATACCACACATATCACTTATGTATGTCGCGGAACAACCCTTAAATATGATTGTATTCTTGCTCCTCCTCCACCGACTGCCGCCGATGTTGCAAAAGATACAGGCGAATTTCTTCTAGGATTTACTGAGCAATTAGGTATCCGGTTTGGGTTCGAAAAATGCATGAAGGATATTAATTCCACATATTCTGATGTTATCACTATTATTGATTTCTTTGAATCGGGTATTAATCATAAAACTCTGTCGGCTATTGAAAAAGCATTTGAACTGATTGGTACAATGATACGGGATTTGGGTGAGGCTATCATTGTATGTGAAACAGATGGGGCTATTCTTGGTAGTAAAATGATTGAATTGGCTAAACTATTAAGCGGTAATGTCTTACATATCATTAAAATTATTATTGAAGACATGGTTCATATTTTCTACGATAGAAAGGAGATTACCGATGATTGTAAGAATACAGTTACACATTGGAGGGCTGGGGACTTTGAGGGATCAGGTAGTGCTGTTGGGGATATTGTGGGGATAATTATGGATGAATTGAATGTGTTATGGGTATGATGATGGGTATGATGATGGGTATGATGATGAGTGAAATAATTAAATTGTCTTACATATTATCTTTACTATATTATCGAAATTCTTTGTATTAATTACATGCAAATTTCTATTAAAATTAAATCTCATTTCATCAAATACTTTGTTGGATTCCATACCCATATTTATATTATTTTTATAGTTGAAATTAATATAATATATAAATTCATCCATGATGGTAGAAAATTGGTTCATAGTATCTTGATCCCCTTCTATTAAGCAATGAACTATATTCATCTCATACATTTTGTTTTTTAAATCATTCAAATCATGGCAAAATAGGACATTTAATGAAGCATTCGATGAAGCATTCGATGAAGCATTCGATGACGCATTTTGATATTGTGGATTAAAACAAACATATACTATATTTTGAGGCGATTCAGTCATATCGTATTTATTTACAAATTGTAATTGATTATCTATCACGAAAATTGTGTAATTTGAACATTCTTTATTGTTTCCAACATTTAAATATGGATTATCTAATGCCCATGTTTTCGATTCGACCAAAATTCCATTACAATTACTTCGTAATTTATGGTTATCGTTTTGTGCCTCTTCATTAAAAATTAGTAATTTATCTGTATTTCTTGATCTATAAACATTATTCATATACATTGCTATCTTTCCAGTGAAGAATGGTGATCGCGTTTCACAATAATGTATATAATATTTTAGGCTTTCTCTGATTTTATCGTTTAGTATTCCAACGGTAACGTTTATATTATTGTCGGTTAATAATTTGTATGCCTTTTCATATCCTGTTGGGTCTGGGTTATATATACCTATATAAACATGTGTGGGCCGGTATTTTAATAATAAACCTATGTCTGATGGGTATGGCTCAACAGTAATATATATATTATTTATGGTGGGTGCGATTGTTGTGATGGTTGCGATTTTTATCGAATTGAATGCATTCTCTATTGCATGTGCTCGACCATAATATTCGTGGGAGCCAATTCCTATTATTTCATTATTTGAATTTGTTATTATACATCCAGTATTAGGGTTGGGCAAGGTTGCCCCTTTATATTGTTCGGATATTTCTAATGCATAATTCATGAATTCTTTATGCATTTGTTTATTTAACATCTATAATTTATATTCAACATATATCTATTATAATTTTGATAATAAATAATATTAAACGGATGTAAGTAATATTATTTATTGTATTTATTGTATTAAATGACAGACGGAGTAGATAATGAATTTGATATGGGATTTGATATGGAATCTATAAAAACGGATCTGGATCGCGATGGATATGTAGTTATACCCGATGTTTTTAATAAAGCCGAAGTATGTGAATATATTAATGAATTTAATCTATGGTTAATCCGTGTTAAAGATTTAGAAGCTTTACATGAATGTATTGATTTTCATGGAATATTTAAACATCATGAAGTTGCACATCAGCGGTTTGCATGGTTAGCACGAACTAATCGGAAGATTACCGGCATATTTAAATCTTTGTGGGAGACCGATGAATTGGTAGCGTCATTCGATGGATGTTGTTATTATAGTTATGATCATGTTGGAGAACCATCATATTGGACTCATACGGACCAATCATCCATGAAAAAAGGCAAACATTGTCTTCAATCATTTATCAGTTTAACAGACAATGTAGAGAGAACCTTAATTGTATATCGGGGGAGCCATAAATTACACGAAGAATATTTTAAAGAATATGAAATTGAGAATCCTAGTGATTGGAATATTATTAACGAAGAATATATTGAACGACTTGAAGATACGAAAGAATATTTGGAAATTAAGAAGGGATCGTTAGTTGTATGGGATTCAAGAACGTTTCATCAAAATACTTGTGGAACGCCCACATGCTGTGAAGAGAGATTGGTACAATATTTATGTTATCTACCAAAACAAAATGAATTGAATGATGAATATACGCAAAATCAACGGAAATACTTTTTTAATAATAGGCGAACTACCAATCATTGGCCATATCCTATGGCTGGCGTGTCTCGACAACCAAATACATATAATCATTATTTCAATGATAATATTTATATTGATTATGAGAATTTACCTGTTCCGATAGTAGATGATTTAATGGAAAAAATAGAAGAGTTGATGTAAATGTGGTGATTGAAGATTTGGATGATATATATAATTATATATAATTATATATATATATGACATATAAAAAGAAAAATTTGATAAAAAAAACTTTGAAAAAGAAAAAATTGACAAAAAAAACTTTAAAAAATAAAAATGGAAAAATGATTAAAAAAATACCTCATAAATATGCTGGAGCTCCTCATCAAAAATCAAGTAAATCTATACGTCCATCGTCAACAAAATCTATACGTCCATCTATATATAAATCGTCGATTCAAAAAATTACATCGGTAAAAAGTATTGATATACAATTTCAAAATCTCATTGACTTTTTAGGGGGGCCTGTTTTATTAACTGAGTTTTCGAACTTTCTTGGAAGGGTGGATTGTGATATGTGCGATATTTTCCCGGAAAAAATTCGCGGATTTAGACCAAGTGAACATGCACCGTGCTTAGCATTTGATGGGGTTCATTGGAAAGGGTATGATATTAAAGATAAAAAACTCATTACTTATGATTCGTATACATCTAAAGTACAATTAACAGGTACTAATAATTTTTGTCAAAGTTTTGCATGTTATTTATGGTCTAATAAAGGCGATCTTAAAGAGTTAATACCTGGTAAATACGCTAAAAATATCCAATGTATAAGTCGAAAATGGTTAGATTATTTTAAACAAGCAAATAAAAAATTACTAAATACAGAAATTACAAACGCGAATGATGAATTGACAGATAGTGATCCTGATTACAATACATTTACTTTAACTGATATCAAATCAACATTAACAAAATTAGTTAATGACGATAATTTTGCGGGTGAATTAGCAACTAGTAAAGAAGATATATTCTAAATGCTTTTGCTGGATATTTAGACATGTGGATAATCTATGTTCACTTCTTCCTCTATTAAATAATTTGTGACATTATTCTTATCACCAATTAATACGTATTTTTTAAAACATTCACAACAATAAGGACTGCATATCTGGTATTGCTTCTTGTTAATAGTTGCATTCGTTATATTTAAAGCGCTCTGATGCGAATGTATATATCGCCGATAACCGATATTGTATACGTCTTCATAAATATCCCATGTATCATAGTAACAATCAATATTTACACACGCAATCGTCGGGTTATAGTTGGAAAATACTCCATACAACATTAATTTTCTCAATGCCATACTGGTAATTGATTGATCAAAATATTTGCCTGTTTTTTTGAGATTTAATAAATCTTCATAATCGTTGCAATAGGTTTGGATATGTCGAACGATGTCGTCGGGGAGAGAATCCATTCGGGGGATTGTTTGCTTTGTTCAGGCTGACTATTATATATGCCAAATATTATTCAATTTTTTATATACTATACATAAAAAATTAAATTAAATTTAATAAATTAAATAATCAATACAAATATAATATGGAAAATACGGAAAATACGGAAAATACTGTTATTAGTTCGACTGGTGAAAATGGAAGTGGAAGTGGAAATGGAAGTGGAAGCGAGGTTAAAGATAATAAACCGGAAGCACCCGCTCCTAGTCCTGGTTTTATGACACAACTTACTCCATATAATATTATGTCTGGGAATATTTTAAATTCTGGTGGATGTAATCGAATAACAGATATGATATTAATCATGTTTACTGTAGGAGGATTGTCGTTTGGTGCTGTCGCATGGTTTGTTATTGATAATATTACAGCGATCGGATATATATTTACTGGTTTATTCTCTGGTATATCATTATGTAGTATTAGAAGAATGCGCCTTAGAGCGTCGTTGCAATCGTCGGTAAATGTATTAAAGGAAGAAAATGATGAATTAAAAGAACATAATGATGATCTAAAAGATAATATTGGCGAATTAGAGGGAAATATAGATGAGCTTGAAGTGGTATCTAAATCTCTAACCGATGATTTAGCAATGTTAAAAGAAACAATTGGGATATTTGGTGAAAATTCTGATAAGATTATTGATAATTTGAGAGAAGTATATAATAATTTGAAATCCGAAAATGAAATACAATCTTCTATTAATCAAAATTCTGTGTATTTACATATATTACATATAATTAAGCATTATGATAAACGCTCTGAATTTGTGTTAACGGCTACCGATCTGGAAAAGGCTAAGAAAACATTGATAAATGTATTTCCAAATTTGGATTATGAATCTCTCAAGAAGAAATTAAAAAATAATAAAATTACAGCTGAAAAGATATTTGAATCTGTTACACCATTGAAAATTTAGAGAGATTTGGCGCACATTGTATATAATATGCGATTAACGAAATACATACCAAATGCAACAACTAATTGATAAACAAATACTGATACATGTCTCATTTTATCTTGGTCTTTCTCTCTAAAAAAATTTACTAAAAACATTAAAACTGAAGATACCATAAGTATTAATCCTAAAACTCCTAAATAATAGAAATAGTCACAGTATTCTTTTCCGACAGGATCCATTAAGCCCATTAAATTATTCATTCTTTATAATATAATATATTATTTTTTTATTCATCTTGATCTTTATCATCTAAATATACTTTATCGCATACATTCTTTATTACTTTCTCTTTACACGCATCAATTGAACTTGTGCATTTTCTTACTAAATTTATATATTCGGTTTGTAAATGATCATCTGTTTCATAATTGGGGTGCTCTTCTGTCCATTGATTTATATTTTTCATTTGCTTTAATTCGACTCCCTTCAATAATTTATTTATATGTTCTTTATTGGCATCCTTTTCCCATTCTTGATTTTTCACATATAATGTCTCTCTCTTTTTATCTGTGCAATGCATCGGTCTCTCGTAAAGTGATAGTTTATTCATATTATCTATTATAATATTTGTTACTCCTTCAGATAATCCCTTATCTTTCGTTGTTAATAAATTCTTCATAGAAATTTCTAATGTATCAATGAATTCGCTGATTGATAGCGCATCTTTGCATTTCTCGTTTAAAAACATATTGATATTGAACCGTTGTTTTATGTTATTATTGGTTGTGTTGCCTAACTTGGGTAAGATATCGATGATCTGTTTTTGTTGGGTTACTAATAAATTCTTTATTTCTGTATTCTCTTTCATTACTTGTAGCAACATAGCTTTATAATCAATAGTTTCTTCTTCTTCGTTTTCTATTATTGTATTTGTATTATTTGTTTCATTTTCTAAATATTTGCACTGCTTTTTGTGCACAGATAATCCTTGCTTATATTTGTACGTTTTACCACATAAACATTCAAACGAGTTTTTGAGAGTTTTTTTGTCATTAAAGTCATTATTTATATTAAAACTATGTTTCATGGTCATACAATGTCTTCGATAATCGTTTTTGTTATTACTGTAATACTCACATAAATAACATTCGTATTTCAATGCGTTATTAGAGTTTTTTGAGTCATCATTAGTCATTATATAATAATGACAGAAAAAACTCTAAATTGTTTTACGCAAATATTATTTTTTTTGTCATCATAAAAAAATAATGTTAAAAATCGGTTTTGAGAGCGTTATGGTCTAAAGTGCTTTTTCGAAGGTGTTTCCCAAACTATTTTCAGAAATCCTAAAATGGACATTTTAAAATGTCCAAATCCCGTTTTTTTTTGGTCTTGTGAAAACCTCTTTTTTTGACCTTTTTTTTATGGTGTAAATTTTCTTCTTTAATAAAATAAAAAATAATACTATACTACATAAGAGAATATTAGGCTTTTAAAGAGATAACATGCCTCACTATCTATCTATCTATCTAATAATAGGGATTTTTGTCATTTTCATATTCACTTCGGATACACTATTTATATCGCGAATTGCTCGATTAACAGGTATATACAATAAAATCTTTAGTGTTGTGTCAAATACCTCTTTTGACATATATAAATCATAGTCAATTATTTTTAAAATATCTCGTTCCATCTTATTTAAATCTTTAATAGGAATATCAACATTCTCTGCCCATGTAGTGTTGCTATAATAGTCATCTTGTAGCAACTTTGACGATATCATTATACATACAACTAATAGTTTATGCTGATTATTAATATGTAATCTTATCCCTTTCATTATTAATTTATTTATAATTATGAATGTGGAAGCAAGTGTTGATGGTATATCGTCTACAGTTATGATTTCATCCAATATTAAATTAATATAATAATATAGGGAATACATGGAAGTTTCGATTGCAAATTCTTTCGGCAATTCTGTACATGATATTTCGTTGAATGGATATGTATTCACATAATATATTAATGCAATAAGCATTTTATTCATTGAATCCGGATTCGTAGGTGGGTTGGTATTGGTGTACATTGATATATTGGTTTTATAATTTTTTATTTCAATTTTTATATTATCAATAAAAAATATAAAATTATGAAATGGAGAAATGGGAAAATGAGGAAATAGAAAATATGCACATATGCCACATAACACACTTACTCACTCACTCACTCACTCACTCATCCATTACCTATTCATCGTCCTCTGAATCCGAGTTGATCACCTTCGCATTTTCGTTATGTTCACCCTTATCCTTGTCGGTATTTTTCCAAGTGCTGTGTTTTGGACATTCTACAGTATCAAACATCCTACACATGAACCTTGCATCGTGGCGACATGAACATGAACAATCATCGGTTTTAAGCTTGGTGTCATGAAACGGTAGTTCTACGCACGGTGCAAGATGCGTCGGTTTGTTTGTTTTGTGCCGATCGCAACATCTACATGCTACTGCAAATTGAAACTTTTCGGCCCATGTATCTCCATCAATCATTGCAAAGTGAGCGGTGTCCATTTGTCTTGTGTGGTGCTTTGTGAAATACTCTATATTCTACCCATTCTCTACTTCAATTTTTTTTATACTGTACACTTTTCGTACCTTTTTATGATTTGGATAAAAGAATCTATTCTTAATCGGTTAAATAGCCAGATGATAAATTATCTGTGCTATTTTTCCATATGCTGTATGGTGGACACTCATGTGTATCAAACGCCCTACAAATGAATCGAGCATTATGTCGACATTTACATTTACAATCGGACGGTATACGAACATTGCCGGTTAAAGGCGTATTAATCCACGGTGCAAGATTTACAGGTTTATTTTTTGAATGTCTGTCGCAACATTTGCATGCTATTGAAACTTGCAACTTTTCGGCCCATGTGTCTCCTTCGATACTTCCAAGAAATTCAGCCATTTGTATCGTATTGTTGTGTTGTGTTTATGATTATTGATATACATTTTTATTTCAATTTTTTTAATTTCTATTAAAAATAAAAAATTGATTTATTATTTTTTTAAAGATAGTACAAATCATATATTATAAAATGACGACCAGCACATCATTTATGCCACCGGTGCTTCCTATTCCCGACTTTTCGGCTATTATTGATTCTATTACCTGCCCGATTACCCAAGATGTTATGGTTGATCCGGTTCTAGGTAATGATGGGCACACATATGAAAAAACGGCTATTATACGATCCTTGGAATTAAAACAAGAATCTCCTTTAACTCGTGTGCGTATGACGATTAACGATTTACAACCAAACTATGGAATTAAAGCATTGTGTGATCAATATCATACTGGAGCATTTGGCAATATAAGACCTATGGGTATTCCTGCGCAAATTTCAACAGATAACATTTTGATTGATCATACAATTTCAAAAAATGAGAATAATAAAGTAATGATGACATTTAATGTTGATGAAATGTCGCTTCCACCAAATTTGGAATACGATTGCTTGCCACAAGATGTATTTATTCTAATTGATCGATCTGGATCAATGAATTTCCCAGTTGAAGCGAAAGATGCCGATGGTAATAAATTGGAGAATGGATTGTCTATTCAAGACATCGTAAATCATGCTGCCAATACAGTTGCCAAGACACTTCCCAAGTCATCCAGATTAGGTGTTATTATATTCGACAATAAAATCGAATTATTATTTGATTTGATGTGTATGACTGAAGTAAATAAATCGGTTGCAATTACAAAAATATCATCCATTAAACCGAATGGTCAAACAAATATTTGGGGAGCAATTGACCAAGCAGTATCTCTTCTGTATCAACGGACCGATAAATCGCGAAATAGTCATATTATTCTTCTCACAGATGGAATTCCCAATAATTCACCATCTCGAGGAGAGATCGAAACTTTGAAAAGATTACGCAAAACAACTAATTTCTCATCTGCACTTTATACCTTTGGATTTGGATACAATCTTCAACCTGGTCTATTATATGATTTGGCCAAATATGCAAATGGATGCAATGCCCACATTCCAGATGGCAACATGATTGGTTCTGTATTTAGCCATTATATTGCAACTATATTAACTACTGTAGTAATGAATTTACAGCTCCACATTCAATATACTCAAGAACAAAATTATGCATTGTGCCCCCCTCTAATGGGCGATTTTGCATATGTTGTTGATGAGAACGATAATAAACATGTTATTGTTGATGTAGGAACAGTTATGATGGGACAAATGAAAAATATTATTCTCAACTGTGATACGTCGTTTACATACTATTATACTTATAAAATTGGAGGGAAAGAATATAGTGTAGTGTCACGCGAGGCACTAATTGATAGCCTTACAATCAAAGATCGATTAATCGATAAAGAGATTGCCCGGTATAAAGTGGTCGAAATGATTCGCGAAATAATTAATTACAAATCAATTGATGATACTGATTCAGCGATCAAAAAATATAATGAGTTGGAGCAATATTATTCGGCTAATATATTTACGGATGGGTTGATGACAAATATCCAATCACAAATTAAAATTGCATGTATGAATCCCGCATATTATAATCGATGGGGGAAATTTTATTTAGATCATTTTAGCCAATCGTTGTGCAAACAAATTACTCCAAATAATAAGGATATTGGGTGCAAATTTGGTGGAAAAGTATTTGATGAAATGATTGAAATTGCGAGCGATGTATTTGATACGTTGGAAGCTCCTGAGCCGAGTTTATTAAATGTGGCGCCTGCTCCATCGCAATATCGTAGTATTGGATTAAATGGTACATATGTAGCACCTACGCCAGCACCAGCACCGATGCGAACTGCATCTCTTCAACAATATAATGGGGGAGGGTGCTTCGATAAGATGTGTGATATTGCAATGGCAGATGGAAGCAAAAAACCGTTAATGAATTTGGTAAAGGGAGATCGTATTCGGAGTATTGGTATTGGTATTGGCGATGGGTATGAAATTGAATCAACTGTAGTATGTATTCTTGAAACACATATTCGCGGGGGTCTTATGAATATGGTGAATTTACCTAGTGGATTGAAAATTACACCATGGCACCCAATTAAAATGCTCAGTAGATGGGAATTTCCCGGTAATTGTATTCAACCACGATTTCAATTATGCGATGCTATTATTACGATGGTGCTTTCTAATAATCATATAGCGATTATCAATGATGTTCCATGCATTACCCTCGGGCATAATTATGTAGAAGGAATTCTTGAGCATCCATATTATGGTACATCGAAAATTGTCGATGATTTGAAAGCGATGCCTGGATGGGCTAATGGTCATATCATGATTAATGATGGGTGCTTTATGAGTGAAAATGGTCGTGTATCAAAAATTGTACATCCAGACATTGGACTCGATGTACAAAATAATGTGGTAGTTCCAAGATTCAATCGTAATATTGCATTCGATTCCAATGAACAGACGGAATCTCCGGAGGAAATGCCTAACTGTTAGATATTGATTCAAATATCCTGATTCAAATATCCTGATTCAAATATCCTGATTCAAACATCTTGAATAATTAATCATAAATTATCTAAAATAAAAAATATGTAAAAAAAAAGAAAAACAGATTTATTAGAGATTTTCTTTTTCTTCTTTCTTTTTCATATCTTCTTTCATGGTTTGTTTTATTTTCGGATCGATTATTGCAGTTATAAATAATAATGATGAAAAAATGATTTGTAATATTACTAATCCCCATGCAGTTTTATTTAATTGAAAATGACATAATACTTGTAATACAATGATTGATATTATAAGCATAATCAATGTCTTAATCCACGACTGTTTTAATATTTTTAATATTAAATCAATACCAAAAATAAACACAGATATAATATTAAAAATTACAAATTGAATAATACATACTAAACTTTGTTGGCATAAAAATCCACTCATTATATATAATATAATTATTTAAATATGAAATGCGAATTATCTATGGTTCTTCAGCAATAAATGTTAAAATATGCAATTGTATTTCTTCTGGTATTATCCATCGATCATTATTGAATATTTTAGTAATCTGTCGATAGGTTTGGGGTTTCAAATAAGTTTCGAATGTTTTTATAGACAAAAATTCGATACACAAATCAAATATTTTACATGATGGCGACCATTTGTGCCCACATGTTAAAGATTGACAACATAAACACGTTGTATTTGATGGAATGAAGGACAAAAATTTACTGGCTAATGGATTTCTGATATATGTAAATATGTATGCGTTTAATAGTTTTTCATTACATTCTTTTTCATTATAATCTATTGAAGATAATCGATTATTTGGTTGTTTAATTATTTTACTACACCACATCGCATATTTCGTATATGTATAGTCAAAATAATATGTCTCGGGATTTGTATAGCGTTTATTTACAGATGGTATTATTAAATTTGGTGCTTTAAATGGATAACTTGTATTTAAGATAATTTCTAATAGCAAGACATTGTTTTTAGAAAATAATCCGACTTTATTTATAGTTGGTTCATATCCTATTTGGGATATTGAAAAATTTAATTTGTGTTTTTTTATTGATTCGTCGAATAAAATCAACTCTCTCGATATTCGTTTTTGAGACATGAATATTATGTATTTTTATTTTAATTATTATTTATTAAAAATATTAAAATATTATAATATTTTTCAATTTTTAATCTTATTATTATATATATGAATACTAGAAAATATAGAAGATCTCGCGGTAAATTAGATAGAAACTCTCATAGAAGACATCATAGAAGACATCATAGAAGACATCATAGAAGATATAGCAATAAATTAGTCGGTGGTGATGAAAATCCATTAACTAACTTTCAGGATGCGATTACTGATGCTGGAAATGCTGTTACTGATACGATTAATGCTCATCCTATATCTGAAAAAGTATTAAAAGCAGTAGGACATGCAACAAATGCTGTTAATGCTTTAGGACCCAATCCTGTAGAAAAAAGTAGAGACGCAGACAAACATGTTACAAAAATTGCTACAAAAATTACTACTTTAAAAAATAAACATGATAGTAATCGTAATAAAGACGCAAAAGAAATGAATAAATTAACACAAACATATCATAAAGCAAAACAATCAGCGAGTAGTTTAAAAACTGCTGCACAAGCTCATTTAGCGAAAGCTCCTGCAAAAGCTCCTGTTGTAAAAGCTCCTGCAAAAGCTCCTGCAAAAGCTCCTGCAAAAGCTCCTGTTGTAAAAGCTCCTGTTGTAAAAGCTCGTGTAAAAGCTCATGCGAAAGCTCCTGCAAATGCTCATATTATGAATGCTCCTCTTGCGAAAGCTCGTCCAAATGCTCCTCCAAAAGCTCCTCATCAAATGTAAACATTCGATAACTTGATAATAATTTTATTGATTTAATAAAATAAAATTGAGAAATAATATTTATTTAAATAAATATTAAAAATAACACAGGAATTACTATACAATGAGCAACCAATTAATGAATATTTTGGGCGATTATATGTGTTTGCGATGTGATGTAGAAAATAACCATAATGGTAAAATGAAATTGGGATGTGTAGCGTTCTCGGCTAGTCGAAATCATCAGTGCGTTTTACGCGTTTGGCGTGAACCAGTATAATATAAATAATAATGCGTCTCCAAGAAATTATGATTCTATTCATGCTGAAGTAGATTGTGTAATGCGATTAAAAAAAATGGAAAAATTGACATATATAAATTTAATAGTATTTAGAACTAATAATTGCGGAACAGCATCAATGATGGCCAAACCGTGTAATAATTGCTTGGTGACTATTCATAATACTCTTTATAAAAAAAATTATAGATTAAAATCACTATATTATACTGATGATAATTCGATAATTAAAATGAGATATTAAGGTGGATGGGTGGGAATTTGGGAGAGGGTGTAAAGACATTGAGATAAAATTATAATAAAAATATTATAATAAATTAATTTATTATAATATGAATAATTTAAATATGAATAGTTTTAATCTAGATAATTTCAATCTAGATACAAGCATGTATTCATTTACAGAATTAGAAAATTTATTGAATTTGAGTTCTCCATATACTACGGATGATTTAAGTGATAAATATGATGCTTTAAAAAATAAAATTTCTATCATGCCATCATTAGACAATTCCAAACGAGGCAATATTCTTCTTTTTTTAAACAATATTCGTGATCGATTATTGGAGAATTTAAATTCACAAAATATTTATTTTTCGGGTTCATCTAGTATTGGTAATGCAAGCAATGTATCAAATTTAAATACAGAAAATGGAAAATTAGTAGGTACGAATAATTATCCTGCTGGATATTTAAATCCTATCAATATCAAAACAATTAAAAAGGCTATTAATATAGATTCATTATTTAGAACTAATTATTATAATTCAAAAAGTGGCAATTATACATTAACTTTGCCTGAACGAATTAATAAAATTGTTTCTATGCGAGTGTCGAGTATTCAACTTCCACTTACTTATCATGCTATTTCACCCCATTTAGAGAATGATAGTTTTATTATACAGTGTCTGGATTCTGCCGGTAATGCGGTTTCTAATGGTGGACCTTTTACTATTACATTGCCTGCCGGGAATTATGAAAGCCAATTTTCGAAATCACTTCGTGCAACAGATATTGAGGCGGCCGTAAATTATCAATTGCAAAATAGCGGTATTTCCGATATTTCAAATAGTATAGGGTTTACGGTTGATAGAATTAGTGGTCGATCAGTGTTTGCATTGTTAAAAACTGCGTCTAATGGTATCGAAAAAATTAAAGTTACGTTTGGCATGGATAATGATGACAAACCGTTAACGTTTAAATTGGGATGGCAATTAGGGTTTCGGGCAGCAGAATATACGGGAGCATCTATAGTGTCAGAGGGTATATGTTATATTACTGGTCCGAGATATCTTTTTTTGTCAATTAATGATTTTCAAACAACCGCTAATAATTATTTTAGTGCAACATACAATGAATCTATTATAGCTCCGAATATTATCGGAAGAATAAATATTGGTTCTATCGCTGAATCACGTACTATATACAAAAGTGGCCAAGATGATGATTTTGGCGATTCGTTAAATCGAACTCGCGAATATTTTGGTCCAACTGATATTCATCGGTTGGCGATAACATTATATGATGAATATGGGCGTATTATCGATTTGAATTATATGGATTGGTCTATGGTATTGACTTTTGAATGTTTATATGATTAAATGATCGAGTGAGTTCGTTCCATATGGAATCATGCTGGAAATAATATATTTCTAATTTCAGTTGTTATCGGTTTAATCAATTTATTTTTACATAATAATAATTCACTTTCTATATCATCGATAATATTACTACTATTATCTACTGTATAGTTGAACGATGACGTATTTTTAGTAAATAAATTGGTACAACTATTTGGTGTGTTGAATACTAAATTTGACGGATCTATTATTAATAGATTATTAGTATTAGTTGATGTAGAGGTTGGAATATATGAATGAATATAATCACATGATAAATCTTGAGAATTTTTTAATTGTTTTACTAAACAATCTGCTGTTATATCACATTTTAAATAATTACTATTATTAATAGTATAATTGAAATTTTGGATTATATTTCTACAGATATCTACTGAAAGATGATTATAAAAAACATTGTATTTTTGCAAAATATTATAATCTTTGATTGATGTTATTTGATTACATGGCCTTATTTTAAAACATGTATCGGTGTAATCTTCTAATAGGCCATGTATTGGATCCTTGTAGAGAATTGTTATATTTTGAAATTTCTCTCGATTACACATTTTCTTTACATAATCACTGTTGCTATCTTTTCGTGGTTGATGAAATAATCTGAATGACATATATAAATTCGGTATATTATATATTATAATTATTATAAATATTTATAATATTATTGGTGAAATATTATAGGTGAAATATTATAGGTGAAATATTATGCGTTAAATAATTCATCTACAAGACCTAATTTTTTACATTTGGTAAAATTCATCATTATATCTCTCTTTAAAAATGTGTCTAATTGTGATTTCTTGATTTTTCCATTACTGTGTTCCATGTATAGATCGCAAATTTGTTTTTGTAAAAATGTACTATTGACAAAATTATCTTTCATTTGTTCATATGTTCCCCAATTACTTCCGGATAGTTGATGTATTAACATACTTGAATGTTTAGTCATATAACGCTTTGAACATACAACACTTAAAAAAGTGGCAGCACTGGCAATATGGCCTTCAACAATAGAAACAATCGGAATTTTGGAATTCATAATTGTATCTACTCCACCAAATGCATCTGTTACAAATCCGCCCGGACTATTGATATGCAAATATATCTTTAAATTGTCTAGATTCATATCATATTCATTTTTAATATTGTTTTTTACATATACTAACTCTTTATTCAAGAGCATAATGGCTTTATTTAATGCTAAAATTGTTTCTGTATTTACATCTGTATAAAAATAGATATGATTGCTTATTACTGATACCTTTTCATTATTTAATAATGGGTTCTGGGGTTGGTGTTGCTGTTCTTCTTCTTCATTATTGTTAATTAAGGAATTTTGGATTTGTTGTAATAATGCGCCGTTTAAACTGCGCTTTCTTGATACTTTATTGTGTGCCGACGATGATCCCATATACATTATATTATGTATTTATTGTATATTTATAAAAATATATGTTTAAATTAAAATTGAAATATATTTAAACATTTTAATTTATGATATAACATTGATTATCGAGAGAAAATGATGGCTTCTTCTTCTTCCTCTTCCTCTTCTTATTCTTCGATTGTTTCGGTTTATATTCCATGCATTAACAATGTTGACGAAAAATATATTGTTCGGATTTTTAAAGAGAAGAAAATTGGTGATGTTGCACGGGTGGATTTTGTTGTGAATAAAGTGAAACAGAGGCGGGAGGCATTCGTTCATTTTGAGAAATGGTATGATACAGATGATTCGCGAAAGTTGCGCGAAGATATTGTAAATTCGGATACTCAGACTCGCTTCATCTATCGAGCCAATAATTATTGGCCATTGCTCGTTAATAAAAACCCGATGACAAAATATAGTACGGCACGAAAGAGTAATGCTACATATGATATTGAAGAGCAGTTGGAGGCTATTCAGAATAAGGTGGCATCTTTGACTTTTATGAGTAATGTGCATGATGCTAATATTCGGTTTCTTTTGAAGCGGACAGCTAATCAGGGTTCGGGATCAGGATCTGGGTCAGGGTTTGGTTCAGGGTTTGGAACTGGAACAGGGTTTGGAACTGTAACAGGGTTTGGATCTGATTCTTCGGATATTAAGAGGCAACGAATCGCGATGGCGGAGGGATGCGATACTAGCCATACGTGCCATAATCTGACGGAAGCATGGCAACCGAGCCAGCCCAGCGAATGAATTAGGATATGATGTGGTTAGGTGGTCGATATGATGTGTTTAGGGTGGTTGTGATTTTGTAGATTTTTTGTTTTCACTTTTATATATAAAATTATAAATTGATTTTTTATATTTTTATATTTTTATATATTAATGCCGACAAAAAGAACTATAACTAGGCGAAAGGCTGGTCGAAAGAATAAAACTAGTCGAAAGGTTAAGAGAAAGAAAATGGGAGGAGGTATAATGCCGGTTGCGTTAAGGAATGGATTATTGGTTGTTCTCCTTGGTAGAGAACGCGAAGAACGATTGTGGGCCGATTTTGGTGGCGGTGGAGAGAATAGAGAATCTCAATTTATGACTGCAATTCGTGAAGGCGGTGAAGAATTAAATGGATATCTTGGAACTGGGAAAAAGCTTAACACTTTTGTAAGAAAAAATCGGATTGCAGAAATCAAAAATGGTGAGAAATTCGATAATAGATATGCGAGTTTCTTGTTTAAAATACCCTATTCGGATGATTTGCCCGAATATTTCAATAATAATGATCGATTTATTCGAGAGAAAATACCTTATGAAATTATCCGTTCTAAAAAAACTCATAATGGGCTTTTTGAGAAAGATGAGATTAAATGGTTTACCGTTGGAGAGATCGGTAAAAATTTATCGAAGTTTAGGCCTCATTTTGTGCCGATTATGGAAGAAGTGATTGCGCAGGAAAAATCGTTGATTAGGGATTTACGGGGTTAAAAATTATGTATATTATTTATCTTCTTTTGCGACGAGATTTGCGACGTTTAAATGATTTTCTTCTGTGGGATTTCCGCCGTTTTCGAGATTTGCGTTGTTTTCGAGATTTGTGTCTTTTACCACCAACTCTGGTTGTCTGGAGTTTGTGCCAGTCCCCTCTCACGACCACATCATCATGATCAGGTTCAAGTAAACGCTTTGTGGGTACAATTTCTTCTGGCTGAGCAACAATCCCAGCGCACTCACACAATTGTATTTCATCAGCGCTCATGCCGACTCTGTTGCCAGTTGCACACCGTTGTGCTCCAAATTCGGACATTAACGATCTATCATTTTTATACATTTTACACGTTTCGTTTAGCCTAACAGAATCCTGCTGTTGTGCTTCATCGTTGCCGGAATCGGGCTGGACTTTGGGATTGGTGCGTTTTTTCCTCCTTAATAGGTTATTTAACATATTTATATATATATATATATATAAATATAATAAAATAAAATAAATAAAATAAATAAAATAAATAAATTAGAATTTTTATATTTTCTAAATTATTTGTGCTAAAATTGGGGAATATTTTTGGGGATTTATCTTCTTTTGCGATGGGATTTATTGCGCCGGATTATATCCAGGCAGCAAATGACGCTGAAAGGGCGAGGGGTATGTCCAGTTGGCCGCTGCCTTCTCTGCGTCGTCACCGTCTATGGCGCACTAATCATTCTTTTCATATTGGCCACTCTCGCCTTTCTCTCCGTTTCAGTATCTTCCTTCGCCTTTCTCACCTTTTCATTTATCAACCTCTCAGTCTCTTCCTTTCTCGACCTCTCAGTCTCTTCCTTTCTCGACCTCTCAGTATCTGCCTTTCTCAACTTCTCAGTCTCATTTCTTTTCCTCTCCTCTCCCGCCCTAACCCCCTCAGTCGTCGTAGATGTTGATGCAAATTCGTGTGCTGTCATTACATAAACATCTATTTCGTTTTCATTTAACTTATAATTGTCTCTCTCTATTACCGACTCGGTAATGTAGTAGTACTTCCCGGTTTCTATAAAAAATTTTTTATGTTCATTTAGAGTCGATACCCCTGTATCATCCCACAACGATATACCATGTGTAAGGGCGTCTCTCTCTTTAAAGATATTAGGTTTATCTTTATTTACGATATAAGGAAATCTTTTATTCTCCAGCCATTGTTTATACTTGGTTGAAGCGTCGGTATCTTTATCCAAACGGTCACTATTGCTTGTTTCTTCGCGGAACATATTCTCATATCTCTCTCCTATTCTAACGTAATCTTGTGTTAGATACAACATTCGGTAAATATTCGTCGGAATTGAATCCATCTCTAACCCTAAACGAAGTCCCATATCTTGTGACAGTGATTTATGAACCACTTCCGGTAGTAGAATATATTGATTAACGTCTTTGTATAAACTCTTCCACAATTGATTCATATATTTAATTATCTGTCTATAGCGTGCTTCCCGCATGATGTGATTGTCATCTGGTAATCCCTCGTATTTTAAGTGCTTGGTTGATTCGTTTATAGCAAATCTTCCATTTACTAAGCTATCGTTAAATGTTTTATTAAATTTTATCTGGTTTTCGTATTCCGCTTTAATAAACTTATTTTTACAAGACATTTTGTCATTACTTTTAAATATACAGTGCTCTTTATCATCCACAATCCTACAACAATCAGAATTTGATTCACCCAAACGATCTAGCATCGTCCAATTGGAGTGTTCCGGATTACCGAATCCAAATCCCGATTCGTCTGGGGCATAACAATAGCCCATACTTACTTTTGGGTGTGTTTCAGGGCATACTTCACCTCCTCTCTGTTTTCTATTTATACGGCGAGTCGATCTATGTTTATAATGTTTCTTATACATAGATTTCTTTTTCATAAGTTTTCTAGAGTTTCTTTGTTTTCTTGATTTTCTTTGTTTTCTAGATTTTCTTTGTTTTCTTTGTTTTCTACGATGTTTTGTTAAAGTTTTTGCCATTTATTGATTTATATATAATATAAATAAATTTATATTTTCTAATTTATTTATGCTTAAATTGGGGAATAATTTTCCGCGATATATTTAATGATACGAGAGATTGTTGAATCCTATGGGGAGATCGCCATAAGTCGCCAGACGGCTTCATACGCGATAAATAATAAATTGGATGAGGCAATAACTATTGAAAACGAAGTTGTAGTTGGATTAGTTAAACTAGATGTCAATATGTGTGGGATAGTTTATACGCCGATTGATCTGGTTCAAAAGATTTTAGGATTGATTCCAGATAAATATTTTTCTGATCCTGAACTCAAATGGTTAGATGTAGGGGCTGGTACAGGGGCATTTAGTTGTGTCTTATATTGCAAATTATACGAGGGATTACGTGGAGTTATTAGTGATCATGGGGAGAGACATCATCACATAATTACGAAAATGATGTATATGGTTGAAAATTATCCTGTTCATATTGTGAAATTACAACAGATATTTGGTTTAAATGCCAATATTATAGATAAGGACTTTTTAAGTGGGGAAATCGCTTCACATGCAATTATTAAAAAATGTGGGGAAATCTCCCCACACGCGATAATTAAAAATAGTAAAAACGTCGCGAAACCCATTAAAAACAATAAAAACGTCGTATTGGGACAAGACCCCATTAAAAACGTCGTATGGGGACAAGACCCCATGCAAGACCCCATCCCTACATTTGATTTCATTATTGGGAACCCACCATATAATACTGGGGGGAAGATTAAAACGCCGACCAATAAAAATGCATCGAAAAAAGAAGATGGTGTTGCAGCATATGTAGAATTTGTTAAGAAAAGCCTGAAGATGTTGCGCTATGGAGGGTTTTTAAATATGATTATTCCCAATATATGGATGAAGCCCGATAAAGCCGGGCTCTATAATTTGTTAACCGGCCTTAATATTATGAAATTATGTTGCTTGTCTGCTGGCCAAACTAATCGAGTGTTCAAATATCAAGCCCAAACTCCGACCAGTTTTTTCTTGATTGAGAACGTTGAAGATCCGAACAATGGTTATAAAAGGATTCAAATTCTGGACATGGATAAAAACGTCGCGTGGGGACAAGACCCCTCTTCATATGCGGATAAAAACGTCGCGTGGGGACAAGACCCCTCTTCATATGCGGATAAAAACGTCGTGTGGGGACAAGACCCCATTCCATTTGCCACCACTAGGTATCGAATGTTGCAGAATTGGCCTATTCCATGTCATAGCGCATGTATTGTCAACCGACTAATAAAATATGTGGAAAAGCCCGAAATAGGCCATTTGTCGTATTATAAAACAAATGGATGTTCAAAAAATATTTCTGTTGTTTGTGAGAATGATAAAGATGATTCGCATAAATACTGTAATATTAAGACATGTTATATCGGTGAAGGATTGAAGCCATTTCTAATATATAATTGGTCTTGTAAGCCATGTCCATATTATGGTGTCCCAAAATTAGTATTAGCACACAAAATGTATGGATTTCCTTATTTGGATATATCAGGAGAATATGGAATATCGACACGCGATAATTATGTCATCTCTGGACAAGACTATTCTGTCGATGAATTGCGCGAAATAGGTGCGTTTCTCTCTACGCGTTTTGCGCTATATATTTTTTCCACTTGTAATTATAGAATGAGATATTTAGAGAGATATGCGTTTTATTTTATACCGGCTATAACAAGGATTGAGGGATTTCCCAAGTTGGAAAAGATAAAGGATCGTGCGGAACGTGATACAAAGATATACGATTTTTTCAGATTGGTGATGGAAGAAAGGGCTATTATAGAAAATGGCTTCAAAGATTATCAGTTCTTTTTATAGGGCGGGGAAATGAGAGAATTATATATTATGTATTATGTATGAATTGTCTATGTATAATATATAATATATAATGTTGATAAATGTTTTATCATATAATATGAGTTGGGCAACACAAATTAATAAGGCATTGGGTTCGGAAGCCGATTTTGTTGAAGCCTGTCAAAAGGCATACAAAAAAGGCGGGCTTCAATGTATAGAAGACGCTATAAAAAATATTGGTAAATTGGCGAAAATAGATCTAATTGGTTTACAAGAAGTCAATACTGATATTGAGAAGAAAATAATGAAGGTACAGCCGAGTTTAAAGAAATTTGAAAAGGCTACTTCGGGTCGTTCTACAATAAGTATTATATGGAATCCAGACGTATTTGGTGATGAAATACATAAGACTTCTTTTAATTTAATGAAAGACGATGATCGACCATGTTTAATTTTAGTATGTAAGAAGGACAACGAGGTTTTTGTATTAATAAATTTGCATATGCCATGGGGCGTAAAACATAAAGAGGCAATTAAAAATTTGAATAATTATATTGATAAAAATAAGACTATTAAAAAATATATGGTGAATGATAATGCTAAAATAATTGTGGTGGGGGATTTTAATGATCCGGAAACAACTATTAATTTGAATAATCCGTTTGTTATAAAGGTCGATACTAAATCTATAAAATTAAAATATAATAAGACTAAGATTCAATCAAGAAAAACATTGAAGAGTTGTTGTTGGCATAAACCCAAACATAAATATAAACATTTTAGTGATACTGGAGATTATGTATTGGTAAATAAAAATGTAAAACAAAAATCTATTAAAATTCCGAACAATTTCAAAAAAAGAGGGAGATCGAATAGATTATTATCTGATCATATGCCGGTATTGTCTACAATTGTTATATAGATTTAGATTTCGAGATTTAGGAAGAATTATAATTTTAGGAAGAATTATAATATTTTAATATATTATAAAATGGCGACGAATATTACTGTTTCTGGAAATTCGAATAATTCTAATTTGGTTATAGATTCTACTGGTGCTACAATTACTGAATCTGCCGCAGCAGTTGTTGCGGAAGTTGTTGCTGAAGTTGTTGCGGAAGTTGTTGCTGAAGTTGTCGCGGAAGTTGCTGTAATGGGTCTCAATGGTAATTCGGGGTTAGTCGACGTAACATCCGGGTTATTCATGATTAAGATGAACGATAAATTGCCTGTATTGGAGGCGATTAAATCAAAATCAGGAAGTGCGGAGATAATGAATGCTGCTTCAAATCTGTTATTTGTTAGACCAGAAGATTTTCAGAATCAGTTATTTGAGAGCGATGTAAAAGATGGGGTGCAACTCTATGCTGAGATGACATCTTTTAAAAGTGCTAATATGTTCTTGAAGATATTTCTCACTATCGTCCATGATACTGAGACTCCCACTGGCGGATATACATATCAGTATCCACCTATGGCACAGGATCTTAAAAGTACAATGTTTATGACACAAGCTGATTCAGCTATACTTTATGCATTATTCGGTGATGTGGGAGCATTAGCGGCCTCTGTTGCCGCCGCTACAACTAGTGTAATACCTACAGCTATTCCATCTACAGTATTATCGGTCGTACAAGAGGTGGAACCTAATGTGTCTAAACAACTCGGACTTTACCAATACTTAGTAAATTTATTAGCTTCCCAGCCACCTTGTGGTGTCGGTGTGGGTGTCGGTTTGGCTAACAATATTACTGACATATTCCAAACATCACCTGCAGCGTTTTATGATCCGAATACTGTTATATTAAATCTTTATGTTGGTATGTCACCAACTATGGTGGAATCGTACAAAAATTTCCTAAATACATATTCTCACCCTAATTGGTCAATGCTCTTACTTGGTCATGAGCCGACTGATCCTTTAAACCCAACTGGACTGGTCAATCTGATAGCTATAGAAGTAATGAATAATATGACGCCATTGGGTGTGAAAACGATGTGCTTGAACGGTTTCAAAAATCCATGCCCCCCTGGTCCATTTAATAAAACATTTGGACTTGGTTGGGGTACAGATAAGTTGATTAGTGAATTCGGTATTAGTATGGCAAAGTCAATGACCGGGACATATGGTATTGAGGCTCAGAACAATTCATTACGTGGTATGAGTGATGCGTTGTTTGCTGCTATAGGCGCACCTACTGTGGCCGATATCAAATCAATGAATTATTTAGATGTAGTAGTATACACACACGCGTTCATGAGTGCGGTCTTGACTATATCAACTAATACAGTTGACCTTTTTAAAGAAGCATCAGAAGTAGGGTTAATCGCATTAAATACCCAATTTACTGATACAAAGAACGCACTTATTGGTTTAAATGAGTATTCACTGCCTCTGTCGCAGGTTGATCCTTCTGCATCTTGGCCGGATTGCGCCAATGACCCGTCTTTCGGTCTTGTCCTTAATTATGATGCCAATACCGGCAATACTGGTGTTATGACAGTACCGAGCTTTGGCCAAAGAGTTGTTTTCACCGATGCGAGTGGTGTCACAACCACATGCAATAATAAATTTAAGGTTAGTGCACATGTAGTTAGTGTATATGATTCTTCTTCAGCTGTCTATAATGATGTTTCTTTAAATTTCTTCGCGGATATCTTAGACCGGTCCTACGGTTTACCAAATCCTGGTTTTGCGATCAGCGAGGGCAATTATTCTAATCTACCTGCACAGTTTAAATCGCAATTCCAGTCATTGTCGGGAGGAGATCACTATTTTGTGGCAGCAAAACAAACAGTTGTCCCTGGCTCTGTAGTATTTGATGAATACTATTCAATTGTAAGTGTATCATATGAACACGAATTTGCTATTGGTGTTACTGGTATCACATTTACTCCAGTCGAGCTGAGTAACAATAAAGTTATACACATACAAGATGCTAAAGCACAATTAACCATGCCATCGGGGGATCTGAGGACGGCCGCAGAAACTGAATTAACTTTAAACATCACCAAATTTTATGATGAATTGATTAATAATTATGTTACTGATCATTCCGGTTGTGGTATGCTTATATTATAAGCGTGTGACTGCTTATTTAAATGATCATATATGATTATACTTTATAGATATTATATAAAATACTGAATAAGTTAACTATTTTAAGGTTAGATAATTGAAATATTATATTTAATATAAAATATAATATTTTGAAATTTTATGAGGAATAATAAATTGCTTATATCTCTATATTAATAACATTGTTGATTGCTGTAGAAGTATTGGTTAATTGGGTCTTTGTTGGTGAGTTTGTTGGTGTGTTTGTTGGTAAGATGCGTTTTGTATATTGTTCGAATCCTCGATTAATACTTTGATCTATAGTTTCTTCAATTTCGTTGGTGTATTCAATTAAGTAATCCTTTAATTTATGAAAGCACTTATTTGTTTTGCAGAAATTGATATAATTCATTATTTGGGATTTTAAATTCTGTAATCTCTCATTGTTGTAAATTGTGGTGGAACGATCGTCTATTAAATATTCCTTATCTACATCGTTTTTATATAAATGTTTTTTGAAATTATTATTTACTAATAAAAGTGTTATTAACATATCTAACATTTGCGATTTAAAAATGTAGTTTTTTGTGATAAAATAATTTGTAGTAAATGTTAGCAATTCATTACTATATAAATTATATTCAATGTTTTTAGTTGTATTTAATACTACTTCAATAAATTCTGTTTGGGATATGGATTCAGGATTATAATGAATAAATTTATATATATTTTCTGCTAATTTCCGAATATTATTGGTTTCAAGTGATTTCTGTATATTTTGCATTGATATTTTATCATCGTTCGATTTTTCTATACAAAATCCGAAATCATATATTACTATTGATGGATTTGATGTTTGTGTGAGTACAACTTTCCAGTTGCCACCATGTAGATCTGCGTGATAATAATCATGTAAACACATTGTGTCTTTTAAAAATAAACTTAAGAGCATGATTATTTTGTATTTTGTATAATCAGAAACTTTATTCTCTATTTGTGAGAATTCGGTTGCTTCAATATATTCCATAATTAAAATATTTTTTGACCATGCGATGGGTTTGGGTATTACTATGTATGGGTTTGATTGATATTCTTTATAAAAGTATTTTAGATTTGTGGCTTCATTTCGCATATTCATTTGTTTTGTAAAACTATCAAAAAATTCCGATAATTCAAATGGTATTCTGTAGTTTTTAAAAAGGGAAATTTTTGTAGTGAGCATATTATAAATCCTATAATATATATAAGGGAACACAGTCTGCTCGTAAAGTTCGGGATGAGTGATTTTTATTGCTACGTCTTGGCCTGTGTTTCTAAATCTGGCCTTATATACTTGCGCTATTGATCCTGATTTTATTTCATATTCTGGATAAATTTCTATTTTATCATTAAAATCTGCTGAAAACTCTTGTTTGAATAATTGATTTGAATACTCGGTGCTGTGTGTTGTGCATTTTTCATAAATATTATTGTAAATGTTGTCGAAGTTATTGTTGGAGTTGTTGGAGTTGTTGGAGTTATCGGGATTTGATGTGGTACAAAATTTACTGTGTCGGGTATGTAGCCATTGTATTAATTTTATGATTACACATCCATTGTTTTGAATATCTTGGTATAATATGGTATTAATTATTGGACTCGGTTTATTAAAAATAGTAATATATAATTTTGATGCTGATAAAGTAAGCAACATTTTATGAAAGAAATAACAATATTTTATGTATGTTTTTATTTTCTGTAGTGAAAATTTGTACATTTATTTATATAATTTATTTAAATTATTAGATTTAAATAAATTATTATCTTAAAATTATTTTAAAAGGTATAAAATAAGTATAATAAGTGTAAAATATATAAAATAAATATAAATATAGATATAGTATTAACATTATACTAGTTATAACTGTTTAATGAGTTTAATAAATACAATTGCAGATATTGTTAAAGAATTTATTATTGGAAAATATAATGATCATTTGAAAAGTGAGCAGTTATTGATGATCGAGAATGATGATTTATATACTGTTATTGCGAATGTGTATAATGAAAATAATAAAACTTTGAAAATGCTTATTCGAGAGCGATTAAAACGGGACATGGGTTCAGAATACCCCAGTGGATCTGTAGAAAATATTCTATTTGATTTGTTTCAAGATAGAGAGATTAATATTAATAGAATGGTAATGGAAATCGACGAACATCAGAAAAGGAATTATTGTGAGATTGCTAGGGATTTGGTGGGAAGAGGTGGATTGGGTATTAATATTTCAATTGATGCCGGGTTTTGCCATATTAATGGTCTTCGGGAAGATTGCCAGTTGCCTAATATGGAAATAGTTGAGAAGTATCGGTATTTATATAGTATCAATGGAATAGCATTGAGAGGGGAATCGGATTCTGTTGTTAAAGTTCTTCAGGATAATATGTTGGAGAAGGATGTGGTGATTCGATTAGGATTATATGGGTTATGTAATGGTGTGGCATAATTTTTTTAAAAATAAAATTGAGAGAAAAAAGTGACTGTTTGGATATGATATTGTTGTTGTTATCAGTGGTTTTGATGTTGATGTATAAATTGGCTATAACGCGATTTGATAATGAGACTTATCGAGAGAATAGGGAATGGTGTCGTGTGCGAGACTTCAATGGCTCTATTTATGGATCACCTATTCAAATTAGTGAGTCTGTGTTGCCGGAAACTGTTTTATTTGTATTAGAAATGAATAATAGTACAAATAAAATTATGGGGATTGGGATGATTAAATGTGGTTGTGGGAAAGACGCGGTCGTAGATAATGGCAAAAAATGTAAGATTTATAGTGATAATAATTATAATCGGTTCATTTATCAGTCGAAGCATAGGATAGATTTTTCTGTAGAATATTTGTCTATGGGATTCCATAAAAAAATTGTACTTCTAGAAAAATTATTGTTTAAGGGAAGCCGACACAGTAAACGCGGACAAGGTATTCAATTAATGCCATTATGGGTTATAGTTGAAATTAGGAGACTTGCGTTAATGCATGATATTCGTGCGATTTTACAAAGGATCAGTGCTAGAGCCAGCACAATTACTTGAAGGTTTTGTTTGGGTTGGGATTGGGGTTGGGGTTGATAGTTCATTATGCATAATATCTGTTAATTGTGATTTCGTGAATTTACGGGATTTCCATTCAAAGGTATCGTCTATAATCATTACTGTTTGGTTATATGTGACAGATATTAACTTCATCTCTCGATTTGTATATCTAATTAACTGTTTAAATTCGTCCATAAATTTGATGATTGTTTCAATAAATTCTAGATTATTTTTTTTTTTGGGTGATGGCTTAATTTTGTCAATATTCGCGAAATTTTCTATTGTATAAACACTCAACAGTTCATATATTTGAAGAATTTCGATTGTCTTTTTACGGGAAGCATCATTTCTATATACTTGATCTGCTAATTCTTCCTTGGAAATTTTACTGTTTAAATATTTAACGCGGAGATGAAGATTATCCGATAAAGTTTGAATACGAGTTCTTAAATGAGGTAATTCATAATGTGTTATATGGGTTGCTAATCTATGAAGTGGTAAGAGTTGAGCATCAAGGTTGGATAATGGGGTGCGTTCTTCGGGTGAAAGGGATTGTAATATATTCGTAAAATTACGTCGAATAGCTCCAAATTGATAGTAACCAATGAGACCACCGCAAAGGACATCGTGGGGATTTCGTGGTGTTTGGCCATTGTTTTGTTTGGCCAGGAGTTGATAGAAATGAGGATTGTGTATTGGGCCATTATCTATTTTACCACTATTCCAACTAAATCCTACACGACATTCGGTGCAGTACATTTGATCGCATCCACTGATCTTTTGAATCCGAGTACCGCAACTTGGACATGGTTTACTGGTTTTGCGGATTTCTTCAGCACTTGCTACATTGTCAGGATTACATGTATGTGGATCATTTTTATTATGTCCGACAATTTCAAGGCAATCGGGACAAGTATATAACTTGCATAATTCGCACTTATATTGTGTTGAAAGATAGCCTCTGCATTCATTTTCTGGGCATGCAAAGATGAATTTCTTCTTTTCTTGGGTTTCGTCGATTTTACCTGACTTTAAATTGCGAATTATTCTGAATTCGTCGTTCTTTTCTAATGTTAATTTATTTAATTCGGTTTTAAGTGTTTGGATTTTTTCTGTTAACGATGCAACCTTGATTTCGTGTACTTCTATTTGTTTGTAATTTTCGGCGATTTGCATCGTTTCAGGCATCTTGCTGATTTCAGTATCTACTAATAGAGATTTTCTATGTTTTCTATAATCGGTATCATGAAAACTACGGTTTAAATTTTCAATGATGAAGTTTTGTGTATATCCATTATTACAGTTCATACAATGTGGGTCTTTTGTAGATCCTAAAATATATGTTCTGACACACCCTTTACAACATTCATAAGTGCAATCGCCGAATGGGCATGCTATTTTGGCTCGAGTTGTCTTATTGTATTTTTCACAGCAAACAAAGCAACTCATTATAATATCTGTATATAAATCGGGTTTGTATATCACTTCTTATCGAAAAAAATTTATTTCAATTTTATTTTTTGGATTACGATTGTTTTGTGTTTTGTGTTTTGTGTTAGAATTTAAATACTTTTTTATTGATAAATGTATAGATAATGGTTAATGAAATCGGGTTAGGTTTTGATACATCAATGAATCAATATACTATTGATGATTTATTGGGGTTATTAGATTTAGGAAGTAATCCAAGCCAGGCAGAAATTGTTAATAAAATTAATATTTTAAGTAATATGTTTACTGCTACGATTGGAATTGATGGAGAGATTGATGAACCAATTAATAAGTCGGCTGAAGAAATCCAAGGATTTTTTAGTGATATTCAAGAAAAATTGCTAGATAATTTTAGTAATAGTAATGCTATGAATTCTGAAGGATCAAATTATTTTGATTATAATATAGAGAATCCACTTATGTCACAATTGCCGTTAGCAGCACCTAATTTTGAAGATATTACTAATCTTAATCCAGAAGAATTGCTTCAATGTTATGAGATTTCACAAGAAGAAATTGATAGGATGAATCAAGAAAATCAAGGAGATATGGAAAGAATAGAAATATTAGAACGTGATCGAGGGACAGGTGAAAAACATACAGTAAATCATGAATTTATATTTACTAATGCAACTGTAAATTCAAATAGAACATTATTTAAATTTTCATTGAATCATACATTGACTAATATTAGTGAAATACACCTTTCAAATATTAATTTTCCATTACCGTACACCTTTTCTGATTATAAAAATAATAATAAATTTTATATAACTGATGTTAGCAATAATATAAAACATACAGTCAAAATACCATTAAATTGTCATTATTTACTTGATAAAACCGATCTTGAAACTGTGATAAAAAATTTGAATACAGATTTTCGAGAGAATTTACCATCATCAATTTTACATTATATATCCGTTAGTATACATCGCGGCGGAGGTACAAAAAATCAAAACCTTACATTCGATTTGTCTCAAAATTCCTCTTTTTCAACATTTACTTTGGATTTTACTGTTCCAGAAAATTTATCTGGATTAAATTATAGCTTGGCCGATCGTCTTGGATTTAGTCAAAAACTCTATACAGATATTAGTTTTATTAAATCAGAAAGTATTGTAAAATATGATGTGGGTAAAATATATTTTAGTCTACACGATTATACTATGAATTATACACAACAATATGTTGTTCCAAGTAATATACATAATAAAAATATGCTGACTTCTTTTAATATGGCGTTTTCAAGTAGTTCGTCTTCTAATACTTTCTCAAAAGATTTTACTACATCGACGGTAAATAAACCTATTCGAAAATATAATGGATATATTAATTTATTAAATTTTGAAATCCAATTTTTCGACAATAAAGGCAACGTGCAACAATTACCATTAGAATATTTACATGATGATCATTTAAATTTTGGTTTGGCTATTACTCGTGAAATTTGATTTATGATATGTGATATTATTTTATTCTAAACTTTTGTTTAATGTTTCTAATTCCTGTAAAAAATTTGCAAAATTATTTACTTCTTGCATTTTTGGAGAAATTTTTATTTCATTCGATCTTGTAAATGTTGTGTATGTTGTATTGCTAACATCTGTAGTTTGTATATCAGTTAATAATTTATTGACTATTGAATCATTGGTAAGTGGTGTAGTTGACATATCTGGAAGAGTACTATTGAAAGACATTAATATATTTATATTAATATATTAATATATTTATAGGTTTATAGGTTTATAAATTTATAAATATATTAATTGGATTTGAGAGATTTATTTATTTATATGAATCGTAAATCTAATGCTGCCAATAAGTTTAATTTTTCTACTAATTGTGGTAATTCAATTAATAGATTTTTTATATTATCTGTTTTATAGTATTTTTCTATGAAATTTTCTATTAAAGTTAATATTTCATTTGTGGATGCATTTTGACTTACTATTTGACTTAAATTATATGATGAGTTAGTTAATAACATATTTGTAGTATCGATTTGTAATGGCATGATATGGTATAATATAATAAGATATATTTTATATTTTGTTATATTTTATATTTTGTTATATTTTATATTTTGTTATATTTTATATTTTGTTATATTTGATTTATGGTAATTCGTCCTCTACTAGTTCTACAGAATTACTTGTCACATCTACGTTTGTGGAGTTTTGGGGTGGATCACCGTAAACATGAATTAGAAATTGATCTTCGCATACATCGGGGACGCTTTGTGGTGAATCTTTGAATAATTTTTTGAATGCTTGAATTGGTCCGCCACCTAATGGGGGAGCATCTTGTTGTAAGCGTTCATATTCTTTTAGTGCCCATGCACTTAATTCATCGGCGGGAACACGATCTGCGCGAGACATGCCCATTTGGAGAGTCATGTATCGATAGAATGATCCAAATTGTTTTGCGATGGCATTATGATTTGCCGCTTTTTCTTCGGCATCATAGAATTTTTTGAGTGATTGGATTAATGAACTTACTAAACCTACGCCGCCGACTCCGTACATAATACCGTTTTTTGCTTCTATATCATCTACACTCGCAGAAACCAATGAAACAGTAGAAGCAACAGTTGTAATTAAAATACCATAAATGGTTAATTTATTGCTTACACTTTTCCAATAACTACCGGCGTTACTATGCATAAATCGCAAACCGGCTGCTTTTTCTCCCCAATTTTTTAATAAAAGTTCCATATTGTTAGACCACGATGCGGCATTTATTTTTTTCTTTAAATCGCCTAAACGTGTTGACGCTAGCGCTTCTTGGGCTTCAACTGAAAGATTTGAGTTATCAATTGACATTTTATAAATATGCCAAATATTTTAATTATTTTAAATTAAAATTTTTGGAAAAGTATATTTTTATTCTAAATATTCTAAATATTACTTACAACTATTCTCTCTGTTGTTACTCCATTTGAAGTTTCTATTATTTTTTCTATTCTTTTATTACCATGTATTGAGACTTGGGATTGTCGTGAAACCATACCTGCAGTTGGTATCATATTACTATTAATGTGAAATACTGACCTGCCTGGCATTTGATTACCATTATTGCCATTATTGCCATTATTTCCGTTATTGCCAATATTAATATGTATTCCTCCTGTTCCACTATCAATATTCATATTAAAAAATTGATTAAATAGATCATTTGGATTCATAAACCCGGAAAATCCTGATCTTGTATTTGGTGCGTGTTCTTGTTGTGGGTTTGGATTTGTTAAATATTGATAAGCTTGTGATATTTCTTTGAATTTATCTTCTGCCCCTGATTCAGAGTTTTTGTCAGGATGATATTTGAAAGCTTGTTTTCTATATGCTTTTTTGATGTCGTCTTCAGATGCATTATTTTCTATTTCTAATATTGTATAACAAGTTTGTCGATTCATTAATATATTATAGTAAATTATAATATATTATCATTAATTGTAATTATATTGTTTTGTTGTAAAAATAATAATGTAAAAATAATAATGTAAAAATAATAATGTAAAAATACTATTATGAATATTATGAATATTATGAATATTATGAATATTATTACGCCTATGTTAAATTATCATACAATAAATACATATGCTAGCGGTGATCCATTGCCATATTTTAGAGGAACATTACATTTATATGGTTCTATTCTTATTCCTTCGATTATGATTATTATTGGTTCTATTGCGGATATTGATAAATCGTGGCCAATTATGGTTTTTCTTGGGGGGAAATTCTTATCATATGGATCGTCAGCCGCAGTACATTTGGGAATAACACGATCGCCTGATACACATTTAAAATTATTGTTTATTGACAAATTGTGTGTGTATATTTCGACGTTTGTTACAGGTGTTCCTTTTATGCGGTTTGATTTATTTTATTATGAATTTAATGGGGGTGTTATAATTAGTGGAGCAATTTTACTTTTATGTAATTATGAAATAACTCGTAAAATTGTGTTTTTTATTCAATTTGTTGGAGTATTATATTTAATAGGACGTGTTGTTCAGTGGAATATTTTATGGATAATTGGGGCTAGTTTATATCTTAGTTCAATGATTGTATTTTTACCATGTGCTATTAAAAGTACTAATAATTGTATGGTTGAAGTTTGTTTGCCTGTTTGTTGGCATAAAAAAGGATATTATGGGTGCCATGAAGATTTTCATTTCTTTGTATTTTTGGCAGATATTGTATTTTTTATAAATGCTGATTTGTATTTATCTTAGTTTGTTATTGGTCTTCTTGTTATTGCTTCTCTTGTTATTGCTTCTCTTGTTATTGCTTCTCTTGTGTTTGTGTTTGCGTTTGGTTTTTCTGAAATTCCCAATATCTATGTCGGTTTTTAATTTCATAAATTCACTCATTTCTATTTTACCATCCGGATTATCATCGTATTTTTTTAATAAATCTTTAGTTTTTTTTAATGATAGTTTTATTCCATACTTTTTTAAGCCTTTGTGTAATTCTTTAATATCAATATATCCACTATTATCAATATCTATTTCTAAAAAATCTTTTTTTGTACTATTAATACTTTCTTGACGCGATGTTGCTTTTCTTGATTCTAACATTAATTCTATTGGGTTAGATTGTGTAGGATTTGTTTTTGATTTAGATCGAGATTTTGATTTTTTATTTGCTAAATTTTTCATATTCAATCTTATTAATATTAATTGATATTTTATAATTTTTTATATTTTTATGCTTATTCACAATTTCCTGTTTTTTTATTTCTACGCGTTCCTTTGGGACAATTGGGTAATTTTGTTTTTTTAACGGGCGATGGTTGGGTTTCTGCTTGAGTTGTACTAGATTCGCATACTCCAGTTGTTTTGTTTCTACGCGTTCCTTTTGGACATCTACCTATTTTTTGTATATTTTCTGATAATTCTGGAACTATTTGTTTTTTTGCTGGTTTAATAGTGTTTGGGCTTTTATCGGTTGGTTTATTGTTTGCTGGTTTATCTATTTCTATAGAAGCTATATTATGAGAATAACATCCAGTATCAATTGTAAATTGATCGTCGTGTAATAATGATGCTTTTAATACATATAAGGTTACTGGTTTATATGTGTTTAGTTGGGGAAATCGTGTTTCTGGGTTATTTATTATTTTTGTTAATGTAAACAGGATATTTCGTGGTAGTAATATTTCTTTTTCGTGTTTATATTGGGTTGTTAATACCATATCTACATGAGGAATTCCTTTATCTAATTCTATCTCGTAAATACAACATCTGTTGGTATTGCGGGGTACTCCTGAAAATCTTAATGCTACCTGAAAATTTTTGGAAATAGATGTGAAATTTTTGGCTATAAATGAATCGCCGATATCTTTTACTGGTTGAGTCATAGCAGCAATTGTTTCTGATCCATTTAAATAATACGGGCGTGTCATGCCTCTGTAATATTTCGTGGTGTCTTTTTCTGTTCTGATCGCTACTTCTAAAAAACATTTATCTAAATAACTGATTTTGTCTTTTACTGCTAATTTCGCTTCTTCGATTGATGGGCCATATCTTCGAAAATATGTTTTGAATTCTGGCGTTTCAAAATATTGATCGCCCTGTAATAAATATCTGTTAATTGGTTGATCCCATTGAAAACTATAGTTATATAGTGCTTTGCTCATTAATGATTCAAAATATATATCGATTTTTTGGGGGAAATTTTTATTGTATTCTTGTTTTTCTTTAAGATTGCCAAATTTCGTTTTTACTAAACCCAATTTTGATAATTCCAAGAATTCCATACTTATTAGCTTTTTTTTGTCAGATTTTTTGATTATTTTGAATATATTCGATGGTTTTTGAAGTGTTTTAACAAATTCTTTGTTATCTATTATTAACTTTTTGTCGATATAAAATCCGATATTTCTGTATTGGGCTTTCGTTTTTGATTTATATGTTTCGTTAACATTTAATTGGTTGCGATGTATTACGCATTCTAAAAGTATATCATTTATTGGAGGGGCGATAAAATAGCTTTTTTTTAGACAGAAAGTATTTGAAGATTTCGATGAAGATTTTGATTTCGATTTTTCTTCAATAAAAAAAACTATATTGTCCTGACTTTCATTTAACCATTCGTCTATGTTGCGATCTTCCATCAATATTGGATCATATGCTGTTAATGACATCGATTATATATATATATATATATAAGGGTATTTTAGAAAATAATGTATGGGTATTTTAGAAAATAATATATAATAATATATATATTATTATGGAATTTAAAAATTTTTTAAGTGAAAATTGGTTGGTACATATTGCTATTGTTGTATATGTTTGTGCTTATATACCATATATTTATAGTATATATAAAAATAAAAATAATAAACAAAAGTTTAAAAATGAATATTATTATATAATAATAGCGGCTGTTACTCTAGTATTAGTTCATTCTGCTATTGATAAGAATTATGAAATTGTGTTGTTTTGTGCAATTAAACTTGCAATTATTATGGCCGTTCTTTGTGCGCGGGTTCTGTATCCATGATATAGTTTGATGATTTGGATCTGTTTGTGAAACAATGTGCCATATTTGATTTAGATACTTCCTTTTGGGATGATGTGGTTTGTGAAGGTATAAGCTTTTTTTTCGATTGGTTATTGTTCTTCATAAAGTGCCAGGCTAATTGTGAACATTGTAATTCATTTGTGTCAGTGGTTGAGGCAGTGGTTGAGGCGACAGGGTTATTGTTAAATCTGCGTGTGGGAACATTTCGATACATAGGCTTTGGGACGATTTTAGGAGATAGGGGTGGGTTAGAATTTGTGCGTATTAATTTAGTAGAATCTTGGTATTCGTCTTGATCTTCGTCTTGATCTTCGTCTAATAACATTATTGCCATTGCTGCGTAATTATGGAGATCAATCAATGTATCTCGAACTGATTCAGTGTTTACTAGAGATACTTGTTTGGATGATACTGACTGTAGTCGGGATAATTTATCTCCTAATCGAACGAGAACACCAACTGATCCGTGTTTTGCAAATGAGTCTCCATAATCTGCGTTTTTTTTTGTAAATAGATCCAATGCTTCTTTGTGAATTTTTTGTAATTGGGCTGGACGCGATAAAGGCGATATCGGATGCGATGATATTGGTGACGACATTGCTTTCATACTTTTGTATATATCAAATTTATATAATTTTATTTTTATATATATTTAATATCAATTTTTATTTTTGGATAAATTTTTATTTTTGTTTATTATATAATGTGTTATAATATTCAAATGGGATTGAATTGTTGTAGAAAATCACAAATGATGTATGTGCCAAACTATTATAAACCACATACATACGGTAGTTGGCAAAGAAGAATGATGCCAAATGGTGGTAATCGGTATGGTACACAGGGTAAATTGGGTCATAAAATTGGTGTTAATAGAATTTAATTATTATTATTATTATTATTATTATTATTATTATTATTATTATTATTATTATTA
>Ga0222668_1000170_pt1 | contig 46392 bp, 34 predicted proteins | sample AntAcemetagen728_FD_179823 | JGI IMG/M metagenome (GOLD analysis project Ga0222668, IMG submission 179823) | Saline water microbial communities from Ace Lake, Antarctica - #728 | ecosystem: Environmental > Aquatic > Non-marine Saline and Alkaline > Saline | place: Antarctica: Ace Lake...
TAGAGTCATTCATGGTGGTCTCCCCGTCGGCGTCAACCGACGATTAAAACTTGAAATTGCGAGGGCCGATTATCGTCCCTCGGGAGACCACCTTTCAAGTTTCAACAATTATTGGGACACTTCCTATCAGCTTGGATATCTCCTAATGGAGTAATTGTCAGTTCATGTGGCATAGCATCTAGATAGATCGCGTCTGACCAGCCACCAAACTGCCAAATTGCATTTACTTTAGTCATAAGTTTTGACAAATCCATGTGATCGGGAAGTAAGCCACCTTTACTAGGGCATTCACAAAGTGCTAATTCAATTAAAACACGAGAAGGGAATAATACCGCATTGAAATTCAAATCTCTGCGAACGATAGTATCTTCTACATTCTTGTGATCGTCGTGAATCGCAAAATTGGCCCGAGCTGTTCGCATCCATCTTGACCGTTCTGCAGAGGCTTGTTCATGATTGCGAAGACATATTTCAACTAAGGCAGCACGATCAATACTTTGAAGATCTGTGCAGATTTCATCTTCAAGACTTCTGACAATCTTGTTGAGAAATTGTGTGCATTGGTTTTTGCTTCTAAGAGACCCGCGCCCATTTATTCGTTTTTCCGTGCGAAAAGCAAGCCCGTTTCGAAGGTTAGCAACATCTTGATTATCTATTTCGATTATCTCATTTTGAAGATCGCATAGTACGAAATCACGATATTTACGGGCATTAAAAGCATGTATCATTCTTACTTCATCATTTTTGACAATTGTTGATTCAAGCTTATTCAATTCTTCAATTGTCAGCTCTGTACTTGCGAGTTTTACGAATGCCTGACAGATTGAGATGATAAGCGCACGCTCCGAAATATTTGTAGAATGCGCGAGACCTAGCTCAAATTGCTTACCAACGATAACTGTAGCGGTTGATTTGTCTGTATCAACGGTCACAGAGCAAGACTTTTCGATCTCTTCTTTTGTTGGAAATGGTGTGTTACCCCAATCAAGCTCTGCATAAGGAAATTCAATATTTAAAAGGATGATCATTGGTAAACTAGAGTCGAGAATGGGCTCGAGAGAAATTATGATTCGTGGTAGCCATTTTTTGAGCATTGACCAACGATGTCTGTCCTTATCTAGTTCTGTCGTAAGTTTTATATGACACCACCAATACCGTGATTCGGATACATATACGAAAGGGATTCCGTGATCATCAGAGAATTTATTTATCAGGTATGTAGAGCTATTTTCTTTGTCTTCTGAAAACAGAGAATCCTTGTCACGTTGAACAATGGCATATCTTTGATCTATCGTTGGTATTCCATGGAAATCATTTTCGATGGCAATTTTATGTCTTAGTTTGCGAACGAAGTCTGCTGCAATAAATAAATCTCCTTTCTCGTTACGAAATGATTTCGGTACTTGTGAGTGTGGAATTAAATGTCCTTCATTCTCATCAACCCAAGCAATCAAGTTGAAAAGTCCGTTCAAATTAATGATTTGAATATTATGATCCTCTAAATTTCTAGCTCCTTCTAATATCTTCGAAAACTTCCGTACATTGAAATCTTTGAAACAACTCAATGTGAATAGGTCAGGGGCAGGAAGAAATTGGATCTCCCAATCTGTATATTCAATATTTGGCATTGGGAATGTGACAGATCGACCAACGCCACAATGAACAAGTAAAGTAATTCCCCCAATAAACCCAGATTGACTTCTACAAAAATCGATTGTTTTATGGACTCTTTTTTCCAGAAAAGAAAAATGTTTCTGAGGCGTTGTGTCTAATCCAACCAATCCACTTGGATAATAGTCTTCAAGTTTATCAGCTATAAAAATAAAGTTTATAAAATGACCTTTATCGAACTCTACCATAAATTCGGAAAGTGGTAGTGACTCTGAACCCACAAAGTCAATTGGTGAATTGCTAAAGCTCCCAAGAATATTTGTGTCATGAAAAAATGCTGCGTACTGATCTGCTAGGTGATTTTGTAGTGATTTAAGGTGTCCCTTAGCAAGAAGAAAATCGATAACAATTGATCTAATCGAAACGGAAACAGCAGTCGGAAGCACTAATACTAATTGATCGTTAGCTTTAAATAACGGGTAATGGTGTATTGGAGAGTTGTTCAAGGGGCTAGTTGAAAGATGGGGGAAAAGCTGATCATTGAAAATAAAAAACTCAAGATCTTCAAGGTGAATACCCAACTGAGCTAAATCTTCAGCATCAAAGAATAGTAGTTTTCGATTTTTCTTACTACAAAATGCAGATGAAACTTTGGCTCTTGGTGTAACTGCGCCAATACAATATCGAGAAAGATTAGCACGATGACAGATTGCTTCGGACATTTTCAATAGAGCGAATATACCAATTCGAAGTTTATTAAAATCCTCTTGGTCAGGAAAAGTTTGAACTATGTCGAGGATCCGTTGTAGATAAAATGTGCTCGATTCCCAGATTCCTTCAAGAACTCGGAAATTACCCACTTTAGTCGTGACTAGTGAAACAAAAACATCTTCTGCTGGATCTTCTAATCTTCCGCAGATGCCTTCATCGAGTTCGTTGAAGCAGTTCACAAGGAGTTTTTGTGTTGGTAAGGTTGTTCCTTCGCAATTTGTTATTGCAAGATGGACCAGTGCTTCAAGTCGAATACAGTTTGACTGCAATCGTTTGTCTAGAAGCATAGCACCAAAAATACTGGCAGTATTAACTGGTTCAAAAGGACTCAAAATATCTTTGATGTTTGGATGATCATTTAGCAATGAATCGAGGTTGAATTGTGTGTTTGTGTAATTCAAGAATTGTTCAATAAACGCATTGTAGCTCGTACTCAGGTCTGCAGGATCGAAAGGAAATGCGCTTCCTTTATTTGAAAAATCCTCATCTGGGTAAACTGAATTCTCAGCTATTTTCTTTTGTTTCTTGGGGAATGAGTTCTTTAGGTTTTTTTCATGTTTACGAATTTTATTTTTCTTTTCACGACGTTTCTTGGCCTTTTTGTCAGTCTTTTTCTTCTTGCTCGTCATCTACTAAATCCAATAACGTTGCGAAGGTTTCGTTCAGATAAAGTGGGTGTGTGTACTTGTGTTTATTCTATGTGGTTTGACTTGGGAATATCAAGTTAATTCGTAGACTATGTAGTCATGGCTAATCTGGCTTTTATCACGTTCATAATGACTATTCGAGATCGCTCTTGGTTCACTGTTTTACCGCACGTTGAATCTGTCAAATGTCAATCAGTTCGTTGATTCCATTGCATAATCCTCTACAATAAATCAAAATCATTCAATTGGATGTACGGAGTTGGGGTAATCATCAGCCACTCCCCAAAAACCAAAAAAATGCCTGGCAAGGTTCGTATCTCGTCGGGCGTTTGATCTTGAGTGCCTACCTCCCGCAAAACTCTTAAGAGGGTGGACTGTGATTGCTAAAGGGCTTCTGCACAGTGATTTGAGGGGTATTTAGAACCAATCTCAAACATATTCGGCGAGGATGAATTCGTTGATGGGTTGGAAGCCGAGGGATTCGTAGACTTTGATGGCGGGGGCGTTGTCGTTTTTTACCATGAGGACGATCTCTTTTCCCTGGTCCATCCAATGTTGACAGACTGCACTCACGGTCTGTTTGGCGTAGCCTTGGCATTGATACTCGGGATGTGTCAGGACGCCGCCCACTTGTGCGAAGTGCTTTGAAAGGCCGTGAATGTTTGCCTTCGAGACAATCTGCCCCTCTGTTCTGAGCACCCATTCGTTGTCCGGCAAAATGCGAGCGCGTTCTGTTTGTGACACTTCCGTCTCAGGTGCTGTGCCTTCCACTCGATATTCCAGCCGAATGATTTCGTCAACGTCGGCTGCGGTCGCTTTGGTGGCTGCGCCCGTTGAAAGGTTGTTGAAGGTCGCACGCGTCAGGAAATACACGGTTTCTTCATTGATGGTCCGTGGCGCAAGGCCATGCTTTCGTAAGCGTTCTACCGTCGGTAAAGCATGCCGTTTAAAGCCCACGACCACTTCCACGGGTTTATCTCGTTGCATAAATTCATCGACGAGGGCATCGTGGACCTTGGTACTGGAAGCGTTGATCTGGATATCACTCCAGAGTCCAAAGTAAGTGCCCAGCCCCACCAGTTCATGGTCTTCGAAATAACCCAGGTAGACGTTGGTCTCAAAGGGATTAGGAAGGAATTCAAAGCTGCCGATGACAAACAGATTCTCTTGCTCTCGCTGGTAGGCGAATTCGAGAATCGCCCGTTGATCCTGTTGAGTAAGTTCACGAATCATGGCTTGCCGTTTCAGAAAGAGGATTTGTCGGGAGAAGCGTCACAAACAACAGTATCAGACAAAAAAACGCCCGACAAGGTTCATACCTCATCGGACGTTCGGTCGGGGTTGCCTGTGCGAATCATTCGCTGTTCACTCCTCAAAAGTTGGCAGTTGCCAGGCGGGTCATTTCAACCGTTGCCTGCAGTGGCTCACCGTCGATCGTTTCGAGCAGATCCATTTCCAGCACGCCGCCAGATTCGGCGATGACCTGTCCGAAGACGGCATCGTCGGTGATGACGACTCCGTTGCATTTTGTAATTACCATACCGGGAGCCAGGCCGGCTGCTGCTGCGGGGGAATTTGCTGCGATTGTTTCGATTCCGATTCCTTTGCCGGGTAACATCAGGCCTTTCATTCCCAGGAACCAGCGGACGTCTTCCACAATCTCGCCACTTGGTGCGACAAAGTCGCAGGTGGGGTAGATGTAGTTGCAGTAGTGATAGTCGTTCGGACGGCAGTTCTGCAGCGGCGTGCAGTAGTTATACCACCACCAGGAGTGTCTGGGGCGACCAACGTGCCAGGGGCGGTTGTGGTGACCGTGTCCGTTGCCGTGACCGTTGCCGTGACCGTTGCCGTGACCGTTGCCGTGTCCGTTACCGTGTCCGTTACCGTGTCCGTTACCGTGTCCGTTACCGTGGTGACCGGGCACTGGTTTGTGTGGTCCATTTGGTCGCGGCTTTGGAGGTCTGTTAACAACGGGTGGTTTAGAATTAGGTCGTGGCTTGGGTGTTGCATTACCGGGACGGGGACGAATTCCCCCGTTGCCAGGACGTCCGTTACCGATGCCCGAATCGATGGGTTTGATTGAGGGACGTGGCTTGGTAGTGCCATTGCCGGGACGAGGACGCATGCCTGTGAAGGGTTTCGTCTGTGTTCGTGGTTTAGGAGCCGAATTTTCAACCCGTGGTCGCGTTGTTGTGCCACGGTGATCGCGAACTGCGGTTGTTTTTCCAACACGGTGATCGCGGGTGGTCGAGAACTTGCTTGTCGTGCGTTGCGGGGATCGCGAACTCGTTGAGCGACTTTGAAACCGTTGTGTTGATCGCTGTGGTGATCGCGAACTTGTTGAACGGCTCTGATATCTCTGGCGTGATCCTGAATGGCTTGAGCGAGAGCTGTGTGATCGACTTGATCCGGCTGAGCGACCTGAGCGGCTATTGCCTCTGGCGTCAACTTCCAAAGAAAATGAGGTCATCATTGCCATCACCATCAGGCTGAGTGCGAAACGTTTCATTGTTCTGTCCCCTTAAACTTTCGTGTTTTAATGCAGTGAGCGACAGAAAATGTGATCTGGCCGTTCCCACTTGTGTTGCAGGTCACATGCCTGCCTACCTACTCAGCGAGAACCGCGATAATTTGTTACAGGGAATTTGAGAAAAAACGCAAAGTCTATAATTTCAGCAGTTTTTTGAGGTGAAAAGTAGGTCATGTATTGATCCCGAGGTCCTGGTTGCGGATTTTTATACCCTCTGGTTGCAAAGTACGGCGGGGTGCCGGATACTGGAATGATTCGCCTGGCTGCTCTTGAGTAGAGCTTGAGTGCAGGCGGACGAACGTGACTGGTTGATGATTCTTTGATGACTTTTCAATAAACAGGAATTCGGATTATGAAGAAGTGTTTGATTTATATTGCCGCTACTGTCTTGCTGAGTATCACGGTGCCGCTCTTTGCGGCCGAGAAGGTGGCGCCGGTGCGGATGGGATCAGGGTTGATGACCTTTGACACGGTGCCCGGCTGGGGCTTTGATGAGCAGGGCCGTTCGGTTTTGGGGCCGACGCATGGCGGCGTGGTGATTGACAAAGCGGGAAACATCTACACGAGTGCCAGGATCGGCGTCGTGGTGTTCTCGCCGGACGGAAAAGTGGTGCGCCGTTTTCTGGGGCCTGAATATTCCAACATTCATGATATGGAGATTCGCGACGAATCAGATGGCGAATTCATTTATGGGGCACGTAACGCCAACGCGGAAGGAATTAAGTTCAACGCTCAGACCGGGGACATCGTGCTCAAGCTGCCGTTCCCGAAAGAATCGGGACTCGATCTGAAAAAGTTCGCTCCCACAGCGATTACCGTTGCACCGAATGGGGATATCATTCTGTCGGACGGTTATGCGAGCAATCATATTTTCAAGTTTGACAAGACGGGGAAATACTTGTCGCACTTCGGCAAAAAAGGGGACGGGATGAAGGAATTCCACACCGCGCACGGCATGACGCTGGATACGCGTTACGATCCGCCACGTCTGTTGATCTGTGACCGGAACCACCAGCCCAAAGGCCGCCTGCTGCATTACGATCTGGATGGCAACTTCATCGAAGAAGTGATCACCGGCTTGGGCATGCCGACGTCAGTTTCGATTCAGGGGGATTATGTATCAGTTCCCGACCTGCACGGTCGACTAGTCATTCTCGACAAGAGTAACACCATCGTCGCGGTACTTGGTAATAACGAAGATCCAAAGACTCGAGGCAGTTTCAATGTTCCCCAGGATAAATGGCGCGAAGGCATCTTCAGCGGCACACACGGTTCCTACTGGGACAAAGACGGTAACCTGTACGTGCAGGACTGGAATGTTTCCGGCCGCCTGATGAAGCTGGTGCGGGTGAAGTAGGCTATTGGATTTGATTCTTGACGGTTCTACTTGAGTGCCCTCTGATGATTGAGTCTTTTAAACAATTAAACAATGTCCGAGCAACAATTGCTGCCCGGACATTTTCTTTGTTGTGATTTGGGAAAAATCAACATGAAACGACATCAAACAACCATGATTCTGATTGCGATTTGCCTGTTAGTCGGATGCGCTCCACCAGCGGCTGAAAACGGAACATCGTCTTCAGCCCCGGAAATCACCGTGGGAGGACTCTATTCGATTCAGAACAATGACGATACTTTTTCTGTTATGAAGGTTCTTGCGGTTGACGATTTTATCGTCCATATACGTAGCTATGCTAACAAGTTTACAGAGAACCCCGTTGACGTTGATCCCGAGGTACTTACGCTTGGCGGCCTCAATGATCCCGCCGGTATCGGGATTGGGCATTCCCCTCTGGCAAAGGAAGGTTTTATTAACGAGAACCCCGTATTCATCAAGCAGGTGCCCGTGACCGATGAAGAGCTTGAAGGTTATCGAATCTATCTTGAGGCAATGAATGGCTCACAATAGAGGATGAAAATCGATTATGACTGTTTCCTCCCGTACCCTTGAAGGCTTGCCGAGTCATTGTCCTCTGTGTGGGGCGAGTGCCAATATCGAGTTTTCAGATCCGGCCGGTGATGCCTGTTGTCCGAACTGTGGCTGCCTGTTGTGGGCTTCTGCACAACTCATTGAAACGGTCACAAAATGGCATTGGGATGTGTATGGCACTTCACTCGCTACGGTCTCTGCAGAGACTCGATTTTCGGAATTTAATCGGGACTCGCTGGGTCTTGTAGAGCTGGCGATGGAACTGGAGGAAGTGTTCGAAATCCAAATTCCCGATGAAGCTTACAATCAGCTTCAGACATTCGGGGACATGGTTCGTTATATCAAAGTCAATCGAAGAGACACGGACAGTAGTAATTAATCTTCTACAAGGATGCTGCAAGATCGTGAGTGAAAACAAAACTACCATCGGCAAACGGATCAGTTTGGCCTTTGTGGTTTTACTCTATGTCGCCGCTGGTGCCGCAGTCCTGATACCGTTGCTGCTGTGTGCGGGGTTTCTGCTGAGTGATGGGTTTTCTAGTGAACCACAACGTCGTGCGGTAACAGACCCCGGCGGCGATTTTACTCATTACACGAGGCTTGCCTGGCCCGCGTCGGCTATGGTGATTTCTGCTGGTGAAGTTCGGAACGAATTTCTGGGGGATGGAGAATTCTATCTGATATTTGATGCGGATCACACAACGCTGGAAGAATGGCTGGCCGCAGCACCGCCCTGGGAGCAGGGAGAATGGCATCGCGGACCAGTGCCAAACGAAATCGGCTGGCATTGTGGTTTTGGTACGGCAGGGATGGGGGCTGACCCGACTGGTGGCGGGCCTGACAAGAACATCGATCAGAGCCAGCGAGAGCAGGTGCTCGGTTCGAAGCAGATCTGGTATGTTGCCAAAGATCATGCGCCGCAGTGGGAGCACGGAGAGATTTTAATCGTTGATCCTGAACACAACCGCGTGTGGCTTTCCCGTTGGGATTTCTGAGTGATGAATTGTCGCAGGTGGTTAGTTCTATTTATGCAGCCGCCGGTCAAGTGGTGGTTTGCTGACTTCGTGATGTTTCCTGAGCCGAATGCCTGTGATGAGGTTTGATCGGCGGTCGTTAGACAGCGATCTAAGGTTGAAGCGTGTCCAACCCGGTCCGAAGCGTGTCGATAGCCCGTGTTTGTCGCAGTGAAGAGATTGAACTAAGGCGGGCGGGGTATATCGGTTATACTCTATATCTGTAGGGTTTAACGGGGCTCTGTTTCATGAGGATTTGGTTTAATGCTCCCTTTAGTGCTTCCGACTACTATTGACCTAAGTCCAGAAACGAACAGTGTATGCGAGTAAACGGAAAAATGTTTCGCGCGCGACTCTTAAGAGACATAGTTTGGGTCGGTTCGGGAGCGTGTCAAGCTGTCTATCGGGAAGTGGATTTCGAGTATTCTTTGGTTGTGCTGTTGAACGCATGTTATAATATGCATAATCTAAATGAGGAAACAGGAAGCGTTCTTTACTACTTCAAAGCAGAATTAAAAATTATGTTGTCTCAAGTTCATTTTCGAATTCTGATATTGAGCGTGTTGCTGCTGACGTGCTTCTCGACTGTTTCCGCGAAGGCGTGGATGGGGCGGAAGTTCATGGAAAAACAGGGTGCGAAATTCGTCCTGGCGGGTGCTGAAATAGCCCGCGATGAAATTTCGGGCATGTTGTTTACCGTGACTGAGACCAACGGCCAATGGTTGTGTATTGGCAAGGCATGGGTCAAACAGGAACATCTGATTCCCATTGATGAGGCGGAAGCCTACTATACCGCGTTTTTGAAACAGCATCCGGAAAGTAAATGGGCTTATAATCAGCGTGGTTTGTTCTGGGGCAGTCAGAATGAATACGACAAGGCGATCGAAGATTTTAACGCAGCGATTCGAATCGATCCGAAGTTTGTTTCTGCGTATCACAATCGAGGGGTTGCCTGGTATTTGACAGATCGAAACGCGAAGGCGCTATCCGACTTTGATCAAGGTCTGCAACTGGATGCTGAGAATCATGACCTCTTTTGTGCACGCGGCCTCGTCTGGTTTAAGGAGTCCAGATACGAGATTGCCATTCAGGAATTTACAAAGGCGATCCAGCTCGATCCCGAATTTCAATTTGCCTATAAAAAACGTGCCGAGTCGTGGTATATCAGTGGTGAATACCAACGGGCGATCGCCGACTTCACCAAAGTCATCAATCTGAATCCGTATGATGCAGTCAGCTACTATTACCGGGGTCTGTCGTATCGGGAGAATGAAGAGGATGCCTCTGCCATCGCTGACTTTACCGAAGCGATTCAACTCAACCCAAACTATAGTGCCGCCTATAACAGTCGTGGCAGTATGTGGCTAGAAGTCTCTGAATATGAGCGTGCGATTCAGGACTTCACCAGATTGATTCAACTCAATCCAGAGCATGCGAAGTCTTATGCCAGCCGTGGAATTGTCTTGTTTGAACAAAAGGAATATGCCAGAGCGATCGAAGATTTGACCCGGGCTATTGGTATCAATCCGACCTGGGGCGTCTCGCATTACTATCGAGGCTTAGCCTGGATGAAAAGCGGGGATGATGAGAAAGCACTCGATGACTTCTATTCGAGTATCAGGATCAATCCGGAACTTACGATCGCTTATAAGGCGCGTGGAGATCTCTGGAGTAAAGTGGGAGAATATGACTATGCTCTGAATGACTATAACTATGCCATCCAAGCTGGTGAGGGGCTGGATTTGGTAGACGCTTATCAGGGTCGCGGTGAGGTCTGGTCAAAAAATGGCGAATACCAGACGGCAATCCAGGATTTTTCAAACGCACTTCGAATAGACAGCGAATCTGAGCGGAACTATGTCAGCCGGGGGAATGTGTGGTGTAAGACAGGCGAATACGAGAAAGCCATTCAGGACTACCGGGCGGCCATTCACTTTGCACCCGACAAGTCGGCTGGTTATACCAGGTTATCGTGGCTGCTGGCGACTTGTGCCGAGGATGAATATCGTGATGGAACACAATCTGTCGGGCTTGGATTAAAGGCGTGTGAGTTGTCGGGTTGGAGCGATGCAGGGGCCATGAATTCACTGGCAGCCGCTTATGCCGAAGTCGGCGATTTTGAACGCGCGGAGAATTACCAGAAAATGTGTATTCTGGAACTCGACAGGAGCGTGAATAAGTACGCTTACACCATCCGCTTAAAACAGTATTATGCCCGCGAACCATTTCGCGAAGCAAAAGTGGATCGCGAGAAGCTGAAACAGAAAGCAGGTACTACGGGGAAATTATTCGAGTTATTGAAGTCTTTGGAACAATAGTCGGATTTTGTGTTGGTTCTCCCGAGAGTTTTCAGCAAGGGGCAGCCAGAATCGCGGCGAACTCACTAGGTGGAATCTGTGTCACTACATAAATTTACCCCGGAATCGATACTCTGTTACGAAGAACTGGTTTTTTGGGTTTCTAGTTTCCGTGATATCTCTGATGATGATCGAGTCGCCGCTCATGAGTAAATCGCCTGTTATTGATCATGAATGGCTGGGCTGTAAATTCTTCGCCAAGCCGTATGCGAAGTACCTGTTGGATGGCATTGAAGTTCCCCATACCAAAATCAGTATCCCGCTTAGCATTTCCAAGATCGATGGTGACAGGCTGTGGGTGGGAGAGGCGTGGATCAATAAAGATGAAGTGATTCCCGTTGCAGATGCAGCCGCCTTTTATACAGAATATCTCAGGAAACATCCCGGTGATGCCTGGGGATATCATAGTCGTGGTCATGCCTGGGACGCGATCGGCAACTGTGACAATGCAATCACTGACTACACTAAGGCGATCCGCCTCGACCCGGACTATGCGATTGCCTACTTCAATCGCGGTAATGTCTGGGCGGATAAAGGCGAATTCGACAAGGCGATCAGAGATTTTAACGAAGCGATCCGTCTCAACCCGGAATATGTACGTGCTTTCTTTAATCGTGGTGCTATCTGGCAAGAAATGGATGAACTTGACAAAGCGATAAAAGACTACACCGAGGTAGTTCGACTCGATCCGGAAGATGCGGTTGCCTACAACAATCGGGGAGTTTTATGGTATTACAAAGGCGAAGCCGATAAAGCGATCAAAGATTATAGCAAGGCGATCTGGCTCGATCCACAATTTGTGTACGCCTACAGCAATCGTGGCCTTATCGGGTACTATTTCAAAGGCGAATACTACAACGCAATCAATGACTATACCGAGGCGATCCGTCTTGATCCACAAAATTTGATTGTCTGTAATATGTTATCCTGGATTCTGGCCACCTGTCCGGATGCTGAATTTCGTGATGGAGGGCAGGCCGTTGTTTTAGCTCAACAGGCGTGTGAGTTGTCGGAATGGAAGGATGCTGATTCCCTTGATACGCTGGCAGCGGCTTACGCTGAAGCGGGTGATTTCGCGCAGGCGGTGAAATACCAGGAGCGGTGTCTTGAACAGCTCGACGAGGACGTTGACAAGGATGAGTACACGGAACGGTTGAAACTTTATCACGCAGGTAAGCCGTTTCATGAGAATGGTCCCGGCGCAACTTTGGGTTGATCCAAATATTTGAGAAGAGAGCGATCAATATTAATCTGAGTTGGCAGCCCAATACACGCCGGAAGCGATCAGGGATTTCGGCCCGTTTTTCATTTCGGGGTGGGGGCTGAAACAGATGACGCGACCTGAGCCGAATTTGGAGCGAATGATGGCGTGGGTGCCAGTCATTGCATCGGCGGGTGCGCCGTTTTTGGCGACTTCTGTTTCAAAGCGGGCAAGGATTTCATAGCCGGGGAGGTCGGATTGATTATCAGGAACGAGTAAGGGGCCGTTGGCATAGTAGATGTTGAACTTGGATTGGGTGTTGCTGAGGACTTCCTGGCCTGAAGGAGTTAATTGGACGGAGACCTGTTTTTGACCACGTTTCCAGTGCGAACGATCCCAGACGCGGGCGTTGATCAGATCGAGCGACCAGTCGTAATGCGAGGAAGCGAGATAGGCACCGGCGCAGATGCCGACGTAGCCGCCTCCGTTTTTGACAAACGTGCGGACAGCTTCGCGGCCCTCTGGTTTGAGCTGTCTGGCCTGACCTCCTCCACTGCCGCCGGGCATGATGACGACATCGAAGTTTGTCAGAGAGCCGTTCCGGATTTCTTTGGAACCGATGACCGTGCATTGGAAACCGTTTTTTGGTGTCAGGAATTGTTGCAGGTTAACAGGTCCTGTGGATCCTGACTTGGGAAAATCGAAGATGGCGACGCGGACGGGGTTTGATGGTTTTGGGTTTGTTGGTTCTGCAGCCCGTGATGCTGATACGAAGATTGAGTGGATCAGTATGAGGACGATCAGCAGAGTGGGAGGCGTGTGAGACATGTTTTGTTTTCTTTCCTGGATTGATTCAGGGAATCACGATGGTCTTTTTGACTGGAGCAAACTGGGGTGGTGCGGGGGCAGGCAGAGTCAGTGCTGCCTGTTTCATTTCCTGGAGTTCCTGTTGCATGGCAGTCATGGCGAGCGAAGCCATTTTCTGGTGGAAGCGGGTGACGGCATCAGTAGAATAGCCATGCGCACGTCGTCCCTGTTGAAAGGTGTGGGTGAGTTTCAGAATCTTATCTTCGATAGGCCATAGATCAGACCAGATGCCGGGTAAGTACTCGGTATTGATACTTTTTCCATCAGCGGTTTTACTCCAGGCACGCAGAGTAATCGCGATTTCACCGAGTTCGGCTCCCTGCTTGTCGGCGAGCGGATCTGCCATTTCCTGAACTTCGACCCAACAGGGAACGGCGATCGAGAAACTGGGGTTACCGAGGATCGTCCACATGGTTGCGAGTTTCGGATCTTCTCCTGGTTTAACGCCTTGAAAGACTGCAGCGGAGACTGTCGTCGTGCGGCTGATTGTATTGTCTGTTTTGATGGTCGCCGGGAGCTGTTTCGCCGAACCGTTGACCGTGCCGGGCCAGGGGATTCCCTTGTTGCTGGAAAGATCACGCGTCAGATTACGTAAAAGATAGTCAACGGTGATGCCTTTTGGTCTTTGAAATTCGAGCCGAGAGCAGGCCTGCGAGTAGCGTTCGGCAGAGTAGATCTTACCGAGTTGCTGTGGTGTAGGGTTCGCCGGGAAATCGCGAGCGGTGGTAGCGAAGTTGGAACGGACAATATAACCGTGGGGCGCTGTCGCGGGATCGTTGGCATCGAACATGGTGTAGCTGTCGGGGCCGGTCTCAAACAGAGCGGCGCCTCCCTGAGCATCGATGACGCCGAAATTGGAAAGGGTACGGCGGCCCGTTTCATTGGTTTCGTCGAGCAACTTTTTAAAATCTGCTACTGTCTTACAGGTTTCCAACGCCTGTTTCATGAAGCGACCATTTGTTGGTCCCGTTTTTTTCCTTGAGGGGCCGAGATCTTTGCTCAATGAATTTTCAATACAGAAGCCGGCTTCGTTCACTCCCATAAAGACCGACTTGCGAGCGCCGGCATTGACGACCGCGACGCCGCGGAGAGGACCTGCGGTTAACAGGATGACTTCGTTATGAATGTTCGAAGTGTCACGGTTCTTCCAGAGCAGAGGACGCCCGTCGGCAGTCGCTTTCCCACTGATGACGGCTGTGGTGCAGGCTTCGGTTGCATAAGGAAGCGAATGGGTGATCAGCAACAGGATTATGAAAGTGCGGAATAAGTACGAGGCATTCACAGACATGTCTGGCGAATCCTTTTCAGTATCGGGGATAGCGAAATCGAACAGTCATTGTGAGTTCTGGCTTCCGAGATCTCAAGGGCATCGAATCGTGTTCAAGGAACCTGCATCAAATCTTCATATTGTGTCTCAGATCGGAACGGAGTGAAATTAAAAAATTCTGATTTCAGGGAGATGGAGGAAGATTTTCTATCAAGGGCCGGTGATATCTTTTATGATTTGTATTTATAGAAGGCAACGTTTGTAATCAACTCCGCTATTGCCGTCAGAAAGGGGACTTTGATGCAGGAAACGCGATATACTGAGAAGCAGATTATGCCGTTAATCGCAGAACATTTGACGGATCTACTGGGACTTGATGACGATGAATCACTGGATCCTGTTGCCGATATTGACCGTAGAGTCGACCAGTATCTCAGAGATGTTAACCTATGGAAAGAATTTAATTTTACAGACTTAGTATATTGTATTGAGCGAGTGTTTCATATCGAATTATCCCCGAGTGATTGGAAAACGCTCTTTGGGGGCGGCTGTGGTTTCCAATTGGAAGACGAGTGGGAGGAGCAGGTAGGACAGCACTTGACGTTCAGGGTTTTGGTCAATTTTATTGCTGAGCGTGTTCCCTACATTTCGTTTCAACCTGTGACGGTAATTGACCGCGCATGCCGACCTGCCGGTGTCTTTTATGGAATTGAAGAGTTGTCGGACAAGTTTTATACCGCCGCCCGTCGCGTGACTCCCTCAACTAAAATACTGGATGCATTTCGTGGCAGGCAGCTGGAAAAATTCTGGGGCGAACTGGAATGGCGCACTGAGGTCAAACTGACCAATTTGAAATCATTCTGGGGTCTACTGGAAGGTTGTGGCTGCCTGATGTTTTTTCTGGTTCTGTTTGTTGCATTGGTAACGTTTCTCCCGAACGGGGACTATCTCTCCCTGATGGTCACAATTCTCTCTGCCTTTACAGTATGGCGTGTGATTTCGCTGTGTTGTTACTGGTCGAACCCGCTCCCGCCGGAGTTGCAGACATTTCGGGATCTGGCAGAGTGGATTGCTGAGCATGATTGTGATGTGGTGCGGAAGTTGGATAGAGTCGGTCTATAATTCCTGCGAATTTATCGTGGGCTTTTGAACTAGAAATAAGGAGTCTGAAATGGGCTATGAGATTCAGGGGCAAGTGGCATTGGTCACCGGAGCGAATCGCGGGATTGGCAAGGCAATTCTGGAGAGGCTCCTGAAAGAGGGAGCTGCTAAAGTTTATGCGGCTGTTCGAGATCCTGCATCGGTGGCTGCATTGAACGAAGCGTATGGAGATCGCGTGGTTCCGCTGGAATTCGATCTGACGAAACCGGAGTTGATCAAAAACGCGGCGAAAGTGGCGCGTGATGTCTCGCTGGTTGTGAATAATGCGGGTGTGCTCAAAACGTCAACGGCACTCTCTGAGGATGCGATTGAATCGCTTCAGTTTGAGATGGAAGCGAACGTTTATGGACTGATTCACGTGGCACAGGCATTCGCGCCTGTACTGAAAGCCAATGGTGGCGGGGCGCTGGTGCAGTTGAACTCGGTGGCGTCCTTGAAGAATTTTCCGCAGTTCACGACATACAGTGCTTCTAAGGCGGCCTCGTATTCAGTGACGCAAGCATTGAAATCGCTGTTGAAGGAACAGGGGACTTTGGTTGTCAGCGTTCATCCGGGACCGATTGCCACGGATATGGGAAATGCGGCCGGTTTTGAAGAGATTGGCGAGCCACCGGAGTTGGTCGCTGATGGGATTGTGGCTGCTCTGAAGTCAGGTGAATTTCACGTCTTTCCGGATTCGATGGCACAGCAGGTCGGATCTGCCTATCAGAGTTTTGCCGAGAATGTGATCGAAGCGGAGATGTCGGAAGGCTAACTGCCGAAGCATCAATTTCAATCGACACGGCCGGGTTGGCGATTGTTTTTGCCTTGGCGTTTGGTGCCGGTATCGCCGAGATCGTCTCGGGCGTTTTCTGCCAGAACAGACAGGCGTTTGACGACGTCCGGATGTTGGGCGGCGACGTTTTTACTTTCGCTCATGTCGTTATCGAGATTATACAGAGCGAGGCCGGTTTTCTTTTGGATGTAGGGGCCGGGTGTACCGCCGGAACCGGGTTTGTCTTTCAGGCTGCGATAAGGATGCGGAAAATGCAGTTTCCATTTACCACTGCGGACGGCATTCAGATGACCGCCCCAGTAAAAGAGCAGCGCTTCGTGCGGTGATTGGGTTCCCTTTTCACCGCTCATCAGAGGCCAGATATTTTTTCCATCGATGATGCGATCTTGTGGGACATTGCCGCCGGACAGGTAGGCAATTGTGGGCAGGATGTCGATCGTCATTGCCATTTGCTTACAGACGGTATCAGCGGGGATTTGACCGGGCCAGGCCATGATGCAGGGTTCGCGCTGGCCGCCATCCCAGCCGGTGCCTTTACCTTCGCGGAGTGGCAGGGCCGAACCGGCGTGATCGCCGTAAGAAAGCCAGGGGCCGTTATCGGAGGTGAAGATGACGAGCGTATTTTCCTCAAGGCCATTTTCTTTGAGTGCCTGACGAATCTGGCCGACGGACCAGTCGATTTCCATGATTACATCGCCGTAGAGTCCCTGTTCGGATTTGCCTTTGAATTTGTCGCTGACAAACAGCGGGACGTGAGGCATGGAATGGGGGACGTAGAGGAAAAACGGGCGGTCATGATTTTTGTTGATGAAGGAGACGGCTCGTTCGGTGTACCAGGTAGTGAGCTGGGCCTGTTCTTTGCCGGTGACTTTGGGATTGATGACGGTTTCATTTTCGATCAAAGGCAGATCGGGGAATCGCTTACCGGCGGTGGGGTGAAAGGGCCACATGTCGTTGGAGTAGGGGAGCCCAAAATATTCATCGAAGCCGTGTCGCGTTGGCAGGAATTCGGGGAGATGCCCGAGGTGCCATTTTCCGTAGATGGCTGTGGTATATCCCTGTTGTTTGACGACTTCGGCGATAGTGGTTTCTTCGGCGTTGATCCCGATTTTTGATTGGGGGCCGAGTGCTCCCTTGATTCCGATACGATTCGGATAACAGCCGGTCAACAAAGCGGAACGGGAAGCAGAGCAGACGGCTTGCGCGGCGTAAAAGTCGGTAAACCGCACGCCTTCTTTGGCCATTTGATCGAGGTTAGGGGTTTTGATATTGGGGGAGCCGAAGACGCCGACGTCCTGGTATCCCTGGTCGTCGGTGAAGATGACGACGAAGTTGGGATGATCTTTGGCCGGTCGCTGTGCGACTGCTGAAGATTGAAACGGAAAAAAAGTGGCGAGTGTAATTAAAAGTAACCAGAGGCAAGTTCGTCGTTTTTCGGTTAGAAGCGTGGGGCATCCAAGTTTAAAACGGGCCATGAGCGTGCCTTTCTGGTTATATTATGATGTTCTTCGCTGGCTTTCTCTGTCCAATCGGTTTGTTATTTTATTCGCCGCGGAAGTGAGCTTCCTGGACGGGAACCAGTTGTTCAAGGCACGCGAATAGAACGCCGGCCGGTGAACCAATGGCGTCGATGTGTGCGATGATTTCTTCGGGATAACAACTGAGGACTTGTGATGATTCTTCACGATAGACTTCGAAGCGGCGTCTGATGACGCTTTCGTTGGCATCGTCGGCCCGGTTTTCACGAATGGCACGATGACGAATCCGGTGGATCATTTCCTCTTCATCGCTACAGGTTAAGTGCAAGACTTTGAGCACATCGATGTATTGTTCCAGGATTTTAGACTGCTGTACGTTTCTGGGGATACCGTCTAGAATCAGAATGTCTTTTAACGGCTTATACATCGAGAGCGTCGCGCGGGCATCGAGCCCCTGTTTCCAGATACGGATACTGAGTTCATCGGGAACCAGTTCGCCACGTGAGCTGTATTTATAGATTTCCTGACCTTCAGGGGATTCAATATCAATCGAGCGAAAGACATCTCCACTTGAGAGGTGGAAAAATCCCGGGATTTGACCAAGGATTCTTCCCTGGGTTCCTTTACCAACTCCAGGAGCACCAAACAGCAGGACGGCTTTTCGACGTTCCGTCGCCATAGTCTTGCCTCTCTGTTTCAAGGCCGTTAATGATTGCAGCAACCACGATGGTAACTACAGGCAGAATTATGAAATCGAATTCTGTTAATCACAATAACGTTTCGTTAGATAATTCTCACCCCTGCGGGCCAAGTTATTAACGAAGGTAAAATAAAAAAACACTCCGAAAAACATGCTTGTTTTCGGAGTGTTTGAATGTAAATTTTGATTCCCTTATCGAGAGATCAGAGCGACGACCTGACCGACGTCGACCGGCAGGCTGACATCTTCAATTCCCGGAGCAGTGACGACACTTGCTTCCAGAGATTTTTTATCGGTTGTGATCCAGGCACAACCAGGTCGATTAGACTCAATTGTCTCACCATAAAGTTTTTTGAGGTTAGGACGATTCCGAACGGTGATCACATCGCCGGGTTTCACCCAGATAGAAGGTTTATTGACAGTCACACCATTTAGTTGGAAGTGTGAGTGAACAATTCCCTGACGCGCCTGGGGACGGGTCATGGCAAAGCCAGCCCGGCAGACAACGTTATCGAGACGTCGCTCGCAGAGAATTAAGAGTGCTTCACCGGTGTTGCCTTTAATGCGGCGTGCTTTGTCGAAGTAACGACGCAGCTGACGCTCACGCAAACCGTAATAGAACTTAATCTTTTGCTTTTCGATCAAGGCCAAACCATAGTTGGAGGCCTTTCGACGACGCTGTGACATTCCCGGCGGAAGGTTTCGCTGGTCCAATGCGCGTGTTGCACCTGCGTCTTCAAAAACCAAAGCCCCTAAACGACGGTTAACCCGTCCTTTTGGTCCTGTGTAACGACCCATTCAGTGTTTCTCCCACATTAATCACAAGCTGCCGTACTGTTATCTTGATAAGCGGCAAAGAATTATTATTAGAGCCTGATCGATATAAACTACTCTTACATAATAGTTTATAGTCAATATGCCAAGAGGATCAGGCTTGATGTAGCAATCAGGGCCATGGTTTCATCACGATGTTGCGCGTACCACAACCTTTAAAGCGGTCCGCTGTTATCGCAAATTCAATCAGAATCGTCAACCAACTGGACTACAGGATCGCAAAATCTCGGAAAAAATCATGAAAGAGAATGAAGAAATGAATTGATTCTGATGCGATCTTATCAGTGGCTGAGAAATATGTACACGTTCTTTTAGCAAAAGACCTGTGGAAGTGAAACGGATGATCTAAAGAGCGTGGCTGGTTCTTCGGATTCGACGGCGATACGAGGAATGTCCCAGTTATCGTGCGTGCCCAGTCGGGAAAATCCTCCGTAATAGCTGAAGCCCCAGCGATAACCGGCTTGTTTTAAGCAATTTCTGGTTCGTTGATCAAACCAATCTTTGCCACCCACGGGATAACTGAAGGAGGAAATGCTTTGACCGATTTCTGTTTCAATTCTGTGTTTGCAATGCTCGATTTCCATTCGCTGCTTTTCTTCAGAGTGATTGGCCAGAATCGGATGATTCACAGTATGGCCTCCGAAATCCATGCCGGCTTCGTTCATTTCGCGAACCATATCCCAGGTCATCCAGACCTGATCCGTGATTTCCTGCGGGCAGCGTCCGGAGCCTGTTTTCTCGGCTAGAAAATTCAGATAGTTGTCTGTTTTTTCTCCCGGTAATTTTTTGAAGACACTCAACAATGTTTTGATCGACTGATCGCAGTTCTCTGGTTCCAGTGAGATTATTGTTTTTGTCCATGAATTCTCAGGCAGCACTGTTTGAGTGGCGCTGCGCACCATCCAGGAAATTTCATCCCACCAGGCGACTTTTCTTTCATCAAGAAATCCTGTTGTCAGAAAGAAGGTCGCGGGCGAATTGTAGGCTTTCAGTATGGGAAATGCCCATTCATAATTGTCGCGGTAGCCATCATCGAATGTGATCAAAACATAACGTCCGCGGCGTCGCTTCCAGAGATCGTCCAAATGCTGGATACGAATCAGATCAAAATTCAAACTTAAAAAACGGACCTGCTGTTCGAAAGTTTCTGCAGAGGCACTCCAGAGATCGTGGTCAAGCAACGAGCCATCGCTGTCGCCGACCCGATGGTAATTCAGAACGACTAAACCATTCCAGAGAGAGGTGCTGCGTGCGAGTCTGTTGAATCCACTCCAGTCCAATGCATTTGCCAGTAGTTCTTTTTTACCCACGATCCTGTTTCCTTTTCGTTTTGACGGCACCGTTGCAAACTAATTCTCTGCATCTACCAAGACAGAATCGATTACCTGAGGTGGCATATGCAGATAACGGGCCGCTTTGCGTTTGGAGTCAATATCGCCGTAAACCAGTTCCACCTGTTCTGTCGGCAGAGCGATGCCTTCAGCCACTTCTGCGGCTGGATAACCGTGGTTCAATCCGTATAAGCAGCAATCAAGTTTGTCGTACGACACAGCGAAGAAAAATTCTTCCTGTGATTGCTCCAGCGAATAGGTGTCTGTCGTCGGAGGACGCATGCGAATGATTTCCGGCACGTCCAGGTAAGCGGCCAGTTGGTAGACTTGCGATTTGTAAAGATGAGCAATCGGTTTTAAGTCGGCGGCACCATCACCATTTTTAACAAAGAAACCCTGATCGTATTCCAGTCGATTTGGCGTTCCGGGGACGGCATAGTTCAGGCGATCCGCATGATAATATTCCATCATTTTACGACACCGTTGTTTAAAATTCGTTGCGGCAACAATAGTTTGATAAGCAGATAAGGGGAGCCGTTTTTTAATAAATTCTCCCGAGGGCGTTTGTACGACGACAGAAAAGACGCGATAGCCGCCTTCTTTGAGTAGATTCGGCAATACAATTTTTGACTTCCAGTCTGGTTGATATTCGGGAATCACCTGTTTGATCGCGGTATCGCGGCGTGTATAGCAGCCCGCACCTTGCAGCATGGGTGAAATGTTTTCGACAATGGCTTCGACATTAAAATGATCAGCGAGCAGTTGACCATAGGTCAGGCTTTCGTCTTTCGTATCGTGTTCGGGCATCATAATTCCCAAAACACGATCCGCACCGAACGCACGTACGCAGAGTGCGGTTACCACACTGCTGTCGATTCCTCCGGATAAGCCCAGTACGGCTCCTTTTTTTCGCATCGTCTTGCGCACCGTTTCCTGCATCCATTTGACAATGCGATCTGTTTCTGCGGCACAATCAAGATTCAATAATTCGGGGCTGAAAGTTTTGGTTTTAATGGTCATCGTGATGATTTCTCCTTTTTTGCTGATGACTTCGTTCAGCAAATCGTCTTGTTGGTTATTGTAAGATTGTACTTTTTTGATCTGCTACTTCAGGGAAGTGTCAGTTGTTTTTTGTCGACTTTGCCATTCGGTGATTTGGGAAGCTCTGCTCGAAATTCGATCTTTTGTGGAACCATGAAATCCTCCAGGTGTTTGCGGCAGTAAGCCAACACTTCTTTTTCAGTCAACTCCTGGTCGGGCATTAATGTAATGATGGCTCGGATGGATTGCCCCAGGATCGGGTCGGGATCTCCTATGATGGCTGCTTCTGAAATTCCGGGATGCGTAAACAGGACATTTTCGACTTCCTTGGGGCTGACTTTTTCGCCACGACTTTTGATGATGTCGTCTCGTCTGCCCACAAAGTACAGATATCCTTCCCGGTCCATGCGGAATAAATCGCCAGTGTAGAGATACATTTCGCCAGGTATCTCTGCTGGTTTTAAACGCTCTGCGGTACGATCGGGGGCTTCCCAGTAACCTTTCATGACATTGGCGCCGCGCACAACCAGCTCGCCGACATGCTCCGGTGGCAGACGATGGCCTGCATCATCCACGATGAAGACTTCGGTGTCCGGCATGGCAATTCCCACTGACCCTGTTCTCGTATCAACCTGATCTAATGGCAGATAAGAGACCCTTTTGCATTCGGTTAGACCATACATGGAAAAAATCTGCACGTGAGGCAGGCGTTTTCGGAAAGTCAGAATGTGTTCTGTGGGTAAGGCGGCTCCTGTATTTGTGATGTATCGTAAGTTCGAAAAATCATATTTCGACAGATCCATCTTCAGCAGAATCGCTGACATTGTGGGAACCAGCGGGAAGCCAGTTACCTGCAGATCAATCATTTTCTGCAGGACAGCGTGTGGGTAGGTGAATGATTTTTCAAGGACCAGCGTTGCACTCACGCGAAATGCCATCAGTAATTGATATAGACCGTAATCGAATGAGAGCGGAAGTACGTTTAAGATGATGTCAGCAGGCTCATTCAAGAGGTAGGTCGTAATCGAACGAGCCGCGGAGGTCATGTTCAAATGAGTCAGCATCACTCCTTTCGGATTTCCAGTAGAACCGGATGTATAAACGAGTGCTGCCAAATCAATGCTGATTGTCTGAGTCTCGGGTGGTGAAACGCAATCTGCAAACTCGTCTTGCAACTGTTCCCAGGACTCAAACCGGGGCATTTGCAGTTCGTTGTTTGCCTGTTCTTTAGCGGCAGGACCGACAGTGACTGCGGTTTTTAAATGCGGCAGCAGATCGGAATGTTCGAGGATTGTATTTCGTTTTTTCTCCGGGATAATCAGCATGCGCGCACGACAATTATTCAGGACGTAAGTTAATTTATCGATCTTTGTGGTGGGATTCACCATCACAAAGACGCCGCCCGCTTTCAAAACTGCAAAAATCGCAATGACTGACTCGGGCGAGTTATCCAGATGGATGGCAACCCGGTCCCCGCGTTCCAGTCCCCGCTGCAATAATGCCTGAGCCAGGCGATTACTTTGCTGTTCCAGTTCCAGGTAGGTGTATCGATTCTGATCAACAATCAGCGCGACTTTGTCTGGATTGTCATGCGCACTTTGTTCTAAAAATGATTGCAGTAACAAGGCCGGCTCCTTAGGAAATTAGGCTAATTCTTTGAGTTTGGTTTCGATGAAATTAATTAAGCGGTCAATCGAATCCAGGTTTTCTGGAACTAATTCGTCGTCGTCGACTTCAACGGAATACTGATCTTCAATGAAGGCAACCAGTTCGAGAACGCCCGTTGAATCAATGATGCCTGTTTCCAGAAAGGAATCGTCGTTTTGTAAAGACTCGGGATCTTCGCCGAATAAAAAGTTATCTGCGACAAAATTCCGGACGTCAGATTGGATAGAACTCATCTTCTTACCTTTTACCTTTAAATTGTTGGGTTTTGTTAAAGTTACGTATTTTTATTATGCCAGTACGGCGGACGTTTTCGGATCAATGTTTCCGGTAGTCACCGGTTTTTCATGGATCATTTGTTCGACTAGAACCTGCGTGGAAAGAATCCCAACCAGAGCCATATTGTCACGCGTACCAATGGCACGCCCCTGTTCGATTTTCTTTACCAGACGCTGGACTGCGGTTGGATTGAACAGGCCATTCTCTTTTAATTTCTCAGGTGACAATAACTCGTCGACATATTCGAACCGAGCTTGCTGTTTGTCTGTGTCGATAAAACTGTGTGCATCCGGTGCGCGATAAGGCTGCTTGGGTCTCTCTCGAATGCTATCGGGAATCAGATCACGCATGGCATACTTGAGTAGGTATTTTTCGTTCAAACCATTCATCTTCAAGCGAACGGGAATACGCGAGGCAAATTCCACCACGCGATAATCCAGGAACGGGAATCGACCTTCAACCGAATTTCCCATTGCCATTCGATCTCCCTGTGAAGACAAAATATAACCCGGCATCAAATTCACGGATTCCAGGTATTGAGCCTGACAGAATGAAGGCCACTGCGAGAAACGTTCAGGCAACTGGTCAGAAAAATCTGCTAGTGGATCTTGATTGCCAACTTGCTGTTTTACATCGTCGCTGAAAAATGTTTTCAATTTGGATGTTAAATCCCAGCGCGGCAGATGTGAGAAAAACGGGCTGTCGATCTCTTCCTGACGGATTTTGAAAAATGCTTTGAGATAGGCGGGAGACTGTGCCTGCAGATTTTTCATATAAGGGTAAAGACGTTTTAACAGGAGCGGCCGAATCTTTGATTCAGGCTGACGGCTCCAGAAACGCCGGATTTTGGTTTCTTTAAACAGATCGTATCCGCCAAGCACTTCGTCAGCACCTTCGCCGGTCATCACGACTTTGAACTGGTTTTCGCGCACCAGTCGTGAGAGCAGATACATGGGAGCGGGAGCCGTTCGCAAGACAGGTTTTTCCGTGTGCTGAATCACTGTGGGGAAGATACGCCCGATATCTTCGTAAGAGCAGCATACCGTCTGATGGTCGGTTCCTAATTCCCGGATCATTTCCTGCTGAAAGTGACTTTCGTCATACTCTTTATCGTTGAAGTTAACGGAAAACGTATTCAAGGGCGCATTGGTATAATTTCGAATGATGGCGGCGGTGACAGAGGAATCGAGACCACCACTCAGATACGCACCTACGGGAACATCGGCCCGCAAACGTAACTGCGTCGCATTAATCAGCAGGGAACGGAGTTCATCAGCCCAATCATCAAGGGAGCGATTTTCTTCATTCGGACTGTAGTCGAGATTCCAATATTGCCAAATCTTCAATTGACCATTTTTGACGATCATGGAGTGTGCGGGCGGTAATTCCAAAACTCCCTCAAAAAATGTGCGTGGCGGGAGTGGTGACCAGAACGTAAATAACTGGTTCAAAGCGGCCACATCGACTTTGCGTTCGACATCAGGCAGTGTAAACAGTGCTTTTACTTCTGAAGCAAAAACGAATCTTCCGCGTGTTTGTGTATAGACCAGGGGCCGAATTCCCATGCGATCGCGGGATAGAAAAACCTGTTGTTGCCTTTGGTCGTGAATCGCAAAGGCCCATTGTCCGTTAAATTGTTGAACACATTCGGGGCCGTACTCTGCATACATATTCAGAATCACTTCCGTGTCTGAATGGGTACGGAACTGATACCCTTGACTGATAAGTTGGGCTCGAAGTTCAATGTGATTGAAGATTTCGCCATTGAATGTAATCGTCAGCATTCCATCAGCAGACTGCATTGGTTGCAAGCCTCCCGTAAGATCAACGATACTCAGGCGGCTGTGTGAAAATCCTACAGGACCCGATGACGAGACTCCTGAAGCATCGGGGCCTCGATGATTTAGCGTATCAATCATACGCTGTAACTCTGCCTGTTTGACAGGTTGTTGGTCAGACTGAATAATTCCCGCAATTCCACACATAAATGATCCAATACGTTGTTGGAGACAGACCTTGCCCACCAGGAAAAGTGGGATTCTTCTAGAGAGAATTTAGGTCACACGTATTTCAAGTCAAATCGTAAGTCTTTGATCGCAGGGTTGTTCATAAAAATATACGGGGCTGTCGCCCTTTTGATGATTAATCCGTACTAATCTTATAAACGGTCTGATCCTACCTCACTTTGTTTCGGACTTTTACAGGGTGAGCAGAGGGGAAGAGGAAAGGCAGGGGCTTGGATCTTTCTGCCGAACTTCAGCGAACATCAGAAGCGATTTGACTCCGGAGTTTTTTGACCTATGCTTTCTATGCGCCTAGCAAAATGTGCATGCGTTTTATCGTGGTCACATTCGACAAATGCTTTTGTCGGTGTCAGGTGATCCTGCTTACGGGATCTTTAATTTCAGTGCAGTAGACTGATTGCGAACAGAACATGTCAGCTAACGACTCCGAATCTGATTTATCAAATTTTCTACTCGACCGCAGTAATCCCAAGAAGCAAGACGATACCGCTTCGAATGCCGTCAACACCGAAGAACTGCTTGCTTCGCTCAGTATGCTCAATCTGACTGGGAATGAGGAATCAGCAGAGACGAATCCCAAAGATGAAGTATCTGAAGTCGGGGAAAGCGAGAATGCGGAGCAACCTCCCGCACAAAAAGAAGCTGCGGAGCCGATGCATGTCATCGGAAAAGACCAGCATCTCAGCCAGCTCTTCAATCGAGTCCAATCTCTTTTAAAAGGGGATGCAGATGAGGATCAGGGGCACTTTATTCCTCGCAGTCCGGAAACTCTGGAGGAAACGGGATTGACTCAGGATGAAATCGAACGCCTGATTCTCAAATACTTGCTCGCTAAGGGGACGCAGACCGGAAGACAGATTTGTAAACAGATACAACTTCCTTTTGGAATAGTCGACCTGATTTTAAAACGTGCGAAACAGGATCAACTGGTGGCCTACGGTGGCACAGCTGAAATGGGAGACTACGAGTTTACGATCACCGAACTGGGACGCGAACGCGCGCGAAGGTTTACACAAGAATGTACCTATTTCGGGTCTGCTCCAGTCTGTTTCAAAGACTATCTGCAAGCGATGGCTGCACAGAGTATTGCGAAACAGGAAGCGACCGAAGCAGATTTAAAAGCAGCATTTTCAGACCTGATTATCAATCCTAAAATGTTGGACCGTTTGGGGCCAGCTGTGAACTCAGGCCGTGGAATGTTTTTGTTTGGTGAAGCCGGTAACGGTAAAACCAGTATTGCTGAACGGATTACAAAAGCATTCGGCTCAACGATCTGGGTTCCCCGTTGTTTGGGGATTGATGGTGATATTATTCGCATTTTTGATCCCGGGTTACATGAAGAAGTGACTCAGGAACACAATTCTGAAAGTCTGTTTGACTTATCCGGCGTGGATCAACGCTGGGTGCAGATTGTGCGTCCGACGGTGATTGCCGGTGGTGAATTGACGATGAAGGAACTGGAAATTACACAAAATCCGCAAACAAAAATCTGTGAAGCACCACTGCAATTAAAAAGCAATTGTGGGACATTTGTGATTGACGACTTCGGGCGTCAGAGAATGCCCGTTGATGAATTGTTGAACCGCTGGATTGTTCCTTTGGAAAAACGTTATGACTTTCTGAATCTTCCCAGTGGGAAGAAAATTCAGGTACCCTTCGATCAGCTCATCATCTTTTCCACAAATCTGGAACCCAAAGATCTCGTCGATGCCGCATTTTTGCGCCGTATTCCGTATAAAATTGAAGCCATGGATCCCTCACCTGAGGAATTTCGGGCGCTGTTTGAGTTGATGGCACCCATGATGGGCTTTCAATTTGAGGAAACAGCATACCAGTACCTGATCGACAATCATTATACAGCCGTCAAGCGTCCGTTCCGTGCCTGCCAACCACGCGACCTGTTGCTTCAGGTGAAAAATTTCTGTGTCTATAAACAGACACCCAGGAAACTGACCCCTGAAGCATTTGACTTCGCAGTCGAAAACTACTTCTCAGTAATGTGAGATTGGTGACAGCTGAAACTTCAGGCAGGCCATTCCGTGTCACAGGACTCGCATCGAAAACCTACGACTGTCGCAGTACCTGGTATCAGGTGGTTTTTTCGATTGAGTAAACCATCTCGTAATTCTAACGAGCCGACTGCAGAACTGCTGCAGGCAGGACACTGATGGTTCTTGAATAACGTGCGAGCACGCTTTAATACCCAATCTGTTTTCTGCGGAGAATGAGGTTGATGGAAGTAACCTCTATTGAAAGGCAGAATCATACGAGTTGGGTCTTCCAACGAGACAACAGGCTCGCTGTGAGTATCATCGGGGTAATAAATCTTTAAAATGCTCATCCATGAGCTCCTTGCATTCAGTCCCTTGAAAAAATATTCCTGTAAATCCAAACGGGAATGTTTTTGGGGTAGAGTCCCTTAATGCTTTTCGAACTTCAATAAGCACGATAAACAGGTGAAGAGGGAAGAAGGATAAAATTATCGTATTAAGTTGGCAAGAGGTTTTACCACAAAGGTATAAACATTATAAAAAATTCATGTTGGAAAAGGATCGATTATGGGGAAATAGGGAAAGACAGTAGTCTGGTGGTCTTTGTTTTGTAGCTGAACCTGCTGGGTTAATATATGATTACTTTTATCGATGCGATAAAACGATCTTGTTTCGCTTTAAATTTAAATTCAGAACGCGCGTGTTATTTCAGGAGTTATTCACATCAATAAGTCGAAATGGATCAAACTGATTCTCGGGGGTATCATCACAGTGGGCTGTCTGGCGGCAGCGGTCTGGGGAATCGACCTTCAACAGATCAAAGAAAGTTTTCAGCGTGCTAATTTCTGGACACTACCTATTTTGTTATTGTTGCTGTTTGTGTTCTTCTGGTTAAAGGCAGTACGCTGGCGGATGCTTCTGGAACCGATTCAGAAACTTTCCGTGTCTCAGGTCACCCCGGCCATGATGATTGGCTTTATGGGGAACAATATTCTACCCGCTCATCTCGGCGAATTTTTACGCGTTTTTGTACTGAGCAGGCAATTTAAAATTCCGAAAACGACAGTACTTTCGACTGTGGTACTGGAACGAATGTTTGATGTAATTGCAATTCTTTGTTTCCTGGGGGGAAGTGTTTATTTCGCTCCCAATCTTTCAGAGGATTCTCAAACTCTCAGCCTGACCCTGGCTGTCATTACTGTCTTGGCAGTCGTGGTTCTTGCCGCTTATCTGATCTGGACCGATGCCGTCATTAATCTCTTTCGGGGCATCTTCAGTTCTCTGCGATTTCTACCTGATAAGCTAACGCATCTCATATTGGAAATGATGAAATCGGGTGCTCATGGAATGGCATCCATGAAAAGTGCGCGGCTGAGCTTTGGAATTATCTGGACTTCGTTTGCACAATGGGCCATTAACGGTTTGACGATCCTCATCGCACTCTGGAGCTTTGATATCCAGGTTACTCCGCTGGCGGCGTTTATTGTTCTGGGGGTCACTGCGATCGGGGTAACAGTCCCTTCGACTCCTGGCTTCTTTGGCGTGATTCAATTTTGTTTCTGGCTCAGCCTGGAACCATTCGGAGTTTCCAAGGCAGATGCATTTGCCGCATCGTTGTACTATCAACTTTCGCAATATATTCCGGTTACATTGATCGGATTATATTTTTCGAATCGTGAAGGCCTGAAACTGAATGAGGCAGAGAGAGAAGCAGAAAAAGAACTTGAAGAGCTCGAAGGACCTGATATCGAGGAAGACCTGATATAGAGGAAACCAGCGCTGAATGGTTACGGGGATACAGATTTTTTTTTGCTGAGCTCTGTTTTCTTAAGGTTGGCGATTCCCAGTTCTGTAACGGACAGATCATCAATGCGGTTGTTAATCAGTTTGGAGTCGATGACCTCTACTTGTGATGACCCATTTACCGAAAGTCCACATCGCCCGTTTCCAGAACAGGTTACGTTTTCCAGAACAATATCCTTGCAGCGATCGTGTATGTTGATGCCGTCCATTCGAAAATTTTCAAACGTTAAATCCGAAATAGAGACGCCTTCCACATCAATCAGTGACAGACCGACCGACTTTCCCGCGAGAGAAAACGATTCAGCCGGTGGTAGCTGATTCTTGAGGCTGCGATAGTAGATGGCCCCCCGATACACGGCCCATTTTCCGGAAGGGATTTCCTTCAGATCAACAGACTGATCCTTCGCCGGTTTATATTCCGGGAGGCTTTTACCATCAAGGTAGAGATTGAAAAATCCTTTTCGATAAGGGGCAACCTTCCATAATCCGTTATCTAATTGTTGCCAGCCATTCATGGGGATCTTGATTGCACCGCTGATGGTGGCGCCATTACCCAGAATGGTGAACTTCTCTTTTCCCAGTCCACTGAACCGTTTGCCGGCCAGGGTAAGCGATTCATGATAGGGGATTTCATTATTGATCAGGATGATCTTATCCCCCTGCTTGGCATAGTCGAGTGCCCGCTGAATTGTTTTAACCGGCCCATTTTTTCCGTCAACGATTCTTGGCGAGAATCCATTTAAGATGTTATTGCCAGCTCGGTTGTCGACATAAATAACGCTACAGTCTGCCGGCTGTAACATGCAAAATAGAAATAGCAGACACAACAACCCTGATTTCAATTCAACAAAACGGACAGCATTTCGCATTGTTGTCTCCCAGCAAGATTTAATAATGTGAGATATGAATCAACCAGTGGTTGAAATGACAAAATTATTAAGCAGAAAACCCCGGTGTTAAACCGGGGTTGAGAATTTTCGCTGAAGAACCGAAAGATTAGCGTTGGCCAACAGAAACATAAGGTCGTTCTTCATAGCCGATATAATTGGCCTTGGGGCGGATGATTTTATTCCCATCAAGTTGCTCAAGAATATGAGCACACCAACCGGCAATGCGACTGGCTGCAAAGATGCATGTAAACAGCTCTCCTGGGATGCCCATGTAGTGCTGCAGGCTGGCAGAATAGAAGTCGACATTGCAGTTACGAGAAATTTCTGCGTAGACGAGTTTTTCCATTTCAATCGACATCTCGTACCATTTTGGCTCGCCGGTTTCTTCACCCAGACGTCGTGAAAGTTCTTTTAAATGTTTGGCGCGAGGGTCTTCAACCTGATAGACCGCATGTCCAAAGCCCATGAACTTTCCTTTGGCATCGCGTACTTTTTTCACATAGGGAGCAATGTTTTCGACTGAGCCGATTTCGAAGAGTGTCTTCAGGACTTCTGTATTAGCTCCGCCGTGTAGCTTCCCTTTCAGGGCACCAATGGCACCGGTCACTGCTGAATAAATATCGGGCAGGGTAGCAATGATGACGCGGCTGGTAAATGTGCTCGCGTTTAATCCATGCTCCGCGTGTAGCGTCAGGATTAGATCCATAGCACGTGTGGCGTCTTCACTCGGCTTTTCTCCATTGATCATATACATGAAGTTTCCGGCGTGACACAGGCTGGGGTCAGGGGCTACAGGTTCTAGTCCCTTTCGTACCCGATGGATGGCAGCCACAATTGTGGGGATCTGTGAAATCAGTTTGATGCAAATCTGCTGGCGCGTTTCTAATGTCTCAGACTCAGCATCAGGATCATAAACGCCTGCCATTGATGTGATCGTTCGGAGTAGCGCCATTGGTGGAGCCGTCGTCGGAAGCTGCTTAATCGCGTCGATCAGTTCCACTGGCAGGCAACGATATTGTTTCAGGTTATCCTGGTATTTTGTCAATTGATCTGCGGTAGGAAGTTCTCCGTTTAATAACAGAAAAGAAACTTCTTCAAATGTCGCATGTTCTGCTAAATCGTCAATGTTATAACCACGATACAGCAGTTTCCCTTCGGTTCCGTTGACTAAACAGATTGAACTGTCAGCCGCTATGATTCCTTTAAGCCCTTTGACAGTCTCGTTTGATGTTTTCTCTACGTCGTCTGCGCTCATTTGAACTGATTCCACTTTCTCAACTACAGCCAATAAATTTACAGTGAGACTTGCTGTCGCAAACCGGATACTGGTTTTGCAGCAATCCTCTACAGACTTTTATTAAACAAACTATTGAAAATTCGCAAGTTCCCAGTATATCAAGCCTCGTTATAAGTTCAATCTAGCGAATCTGTTTCTTCACAGGCGTACACCAAACTCACTCTCCCAAACAGAATAACTGATAATGAGGTGCCGATTAATAAATGTTCATCTATGGTTTACAAACAGGGGATTGACTATTTTTCTGGCGGTGTGAAAATAGTAATGAGGGAGCGTTCTGGTTTTTTCAGGGAATAGGTCGGAGCCTTAAAGCTATGTCGCTTTGTGCTTTAACCGAATTTCAAGATTTTTGATATTGCTACGTGGAGGGAAAACAATTGCCGTGCGTAAGTTGTTGGCTGGTAACGTCACTGAGGTTTTTTAGAAAATTTTAATTCGTGGTTAGGGATTTCCGTAGACGTTATGAAAAGTTGTGATAGGATAGAGTTATATGAGCTGGAGGCTTATTAGCTTTTTCAGGTTCTCGGGAGATGTAAGGATGCCTGGGGAGAGAACCCTCTTGAATAATTTTGTTGGCGAAGCGGATGCTCCGACTAAGAGCGCGAAAGCGTATTTGAGCAACTTAGTTTTTCAGATGCTCTACGCAATGGCCAATCAACTTCTGATGACCCGGATATGTTTTAGATCGGTCGTTTTCCATACAGAGTTCATGGGGAAACGTTCTGAAGCAAATCCAAAACTACCAAGAGGTTTTGGAGTTTTTTGCAATTATTTCTTTGCTCTATCGCTATAGGAATTGATGAGTGATGAGTAGAGTGACAGTAAATAAATAACGAATCGAAGTGACTTTTGGAAAAGGAAGTGAGGGGTGCAACGATGATGCCTTCGAAGAATGCTTTCCTTTTATTCTCATAAACAAAGCGCCGTGGTTACACACGGACGTGTGGCCGTAATTTTTTGACAATTCATATTAAGGGAGTGACCAGTGCACCGTTTCGATGCCAATCTGAATTCACTATTTCAGGAAGCGGAAAAACAAGGTTTTTTAACATTTCAACAGGTTCATTCCTTTCTTCCTGACGAAGGGGGCAATCCTGCCCTGATTGAGCACATTGTGCTAGGGCTTGAAGGACGTGGATTGGATCTGATTGATGACCCTAATGCTGATATTGAGGATGAAGTATCTGCCATTGATGTAACGGCTAATACGGAAACTGATGTCGCCCCGGACTCAAGCGATGAGTCAGGGGAAGTAGCGGCGTCAATTGTTGAACCTGAAACATCGCTTTCTTCACGCGATCCCATTCGCATGTATCTCAGCCAGATGGGAAATATCCCTCTGTTGAGCCGCTCGCGTGAAATCTTCCTCGCCAAGAAGATAGAGATCACTCGAAAACGATTCCGACGCACCGTGTTGGAATCCGATTTTGCTCTGAAGATAGCAATCGATACGCTGGAGAAGGTTTACGCAGGTGAACTTCCTTTTGAGAGAACCTTAAGAACCTCCGATACGGAAGATGCGACCAAGGATCAGATTATGGGGCGAATGCCTTTTAATATTGAAACCTTGAAAGCGCTACTCCAAAAAAGTTTTGATGATTTTGAATTACTCAATTCTGGTGAGCTAAGCAAGTCTCAGCAACGCAGCATACAAAAGCAGATGATGGTTCGTCGTCAGAAGATGGCAACACTTTGTGAAGAGCTCTGCCTGCGTACTCAGCGTTTACAGCCAGTGTTGAAGCGAATTCATCAAATTGCCGGACGAATGCGAGAAGTTCAGGAACAATTGGATGACTTCAGACAGCTACGTCATAAGTCGACTGATACGCGTCTCCTGGAACGTGAAATCTCGGAATTGACCGCAATGGTGGTCGAGTCATCCGAAGATTTTCAGTCACGTTCTCGTGAAATCAGTCGCCGTTTTGATGACTGGACTGAAGCCAAGCAGCAGCTTTCCGGTGGTAACCTGCGTCTGGTCGTTTCAATTGCCAAAAAATATCGAAACCGTGGCCTGAGCTTCCTGGACCTGATTCAGGAAGGAAACGCTGGTTTGATGCGTGGTGTCGAAAAATATGAATACCGTCGCGGTTATAAGTTCTCGACTTATGCTACATGGTGGATTCGCCAGGCAATTACCCGTGCCGTCGCCGACCATGCCCGAACGATTCGAATTCCCGTTCATATGTTCCAGAGTATTTCTACCCTGAAAGCCCGCAGTGAGCAGATTCGTCAGGAAACCGGCCGCGAACCAACGATGGAAGAACTTGCTGATTCCGTCGGTCTGGGAGTAGAAGAGACCGAACGGATCATGAAGACTTGGAAGCACCCCATCAGTCTGGATACTCCCGTCGGTGAAAGTGAAGACAGCAGCTTCGGCGATTTTCTGGAAGATGGTCATGAGTCCTCTCCCGCTGATGCCGCCATGCGTGAGATGTTAAAAGACAAGATCGAGCATGTTCTCAAGAGCCTCACATACCGTGAACGTGAAATTATTCGCTTGCGTTATGGTTTAGGCGATGGTTACAGCTATACCCTGGAAGAAACAGGGCGTATTTTCAAGGTGACGCGCGAGCGGATTCGTCAGATTGAATCTAAAGCACTGCGTAAATTACAGCATCAAACCCGTAGTGCTCACCTCAGAGGTTTTGTTGACGCCATTTTCCCGAGTAAGGAAGATGAGGAAAATGAAGCGGAAGACGGAGCGCAAACAGAGCAGGAAACATCAACAATGGTTGGTGTTGCAGAATAATCTCTGCTTTCCGATTGAATAAATGCTGCATACACAAGGCGGTTTGCTGTTTTCACGAACAACAAGCCGCCTTTGGCTTTTCTATTTCGCGCAATTCGAATAGTTTATACGCAATTAGAAATAATCCTGACATCAAACACCCTGAAATCAAACACAGAGTAACGTAATCAAACGTCACTCTTCCCAGATCTCATTATATTTACGGAGTACGACAGCATGGGGCTTTTCGAAGGCAAAAAAGGTCTGGTTTTTGGCATCGCCAATGACCACTCGATTGCATGGGCCATTACAGAAAAACTGTATGATGAAGGAGCTGAGATTGCTTTTACGCACCTTCCCGATAAAGATCCTGAACGACCTCGCATGGAACGCCGCTTGCGAAAGCTGGTTGAACCCAAGGGAGCTAAGATCATGCTCCCGTGCGATGTGACCAAAGATGAAGACCTGGATCGAGTATTCGAAGTTGTCAAGGAAGCGTACGGCGAGATTGATTTCGTATTGCATTCTGTCGCATATGCTCCGATGGACGACCTCAAAGGTCCTGTCTATAACGTGAGCCGTGATGGTTTCAAGCTTTCAATGGAAATCAGCGTTTATAGTCTGCTGGCCATTGCCAAACGTGCGAAAGAGATCCTGAAGCCGGGAGGCAGCATTCTGACGCTCAGTTATCTGGGCGGTGAAAAAGTGATTCCCGGTTACAATGTCATGGGGATCTGCAAGTCGGCACTCGAGAATTCAGTGATGTATCTTGCAAATGAATTGGGGCCAGAGGGCATTCGCGTGAACAGTCTGAGTGCAGGCCCGCTCAAGACGCTCAGTTCCTCAGCCGTCGGTGAATTTGACATGATGATGAAACTGTATCAGACCATGTCACCACTTCGCAAAAACATCACCCCGGAAGATGTTGGCAAAGCGGGAATGTATCTATTGAGCGATCTTTCCAGTGGTGTGTCTGGTGAGAACCACCATGTTGATTCGGGTTACCATATCATGGGAGCCCCACCAATTGAGATGCAGCAACAGCAGGCTGAAGCTTAACAGCACCTGCAACAAACACGATCGATTCAAGCCATCTGTTGTACATAACCGTTACAACAGGTGGCTTTTTTTGTGGCTTGATTACTGATTAAGCTCAGACTGAATCTTGAGCAAAAATAATCTTATATGAATATATTTCCCAGTTTTGTTCACCCGATTCCATCAAATTGAATGCTCCCGGCACAATTGCCTTTTTGCTAACGATTCCGATATCGAGAAAAAATCTGCTGGATGCCCCAGTTTTCTTGATCCAACCAGCAAAAATCACGTTCTTGACACTGTGAGCAGTGTTTTACAGTTCATACTGAAGTAACCCTACTCGTTGAATTGTTTCAATCGCGTAGGCGAGCGATCAATCTCACTTTACAGCTTCTAATGAGAATCCTCTCCTTAGAAGGGGAGCGTTAGGTGAATGAGTTTTTACAAGCCTGTTTTGATTGGCCAACACTGCCAGCAACGATTCTGGTAGTCATTTGCCTGTTGTATTGGCTCAGCGTTATTTTAGGTGTGATGGATCTTGATCTGGATTTTGAAGTTCCGACAGAGGGCTCCTCTTTTCTCGACTTTGGGTTTATTGGACTGAAGTATCTGAATCTGGGGGATGTGCCAGTCATGCTCTGGATGAGCGTTTTTTCACTGAGTATGTGGATGCTTTCGATCAATTTTGATTACAAAATAGAGATCCATTCGTTCATAGATTATCTGCCGCTGGCCGCTCGAAATGTTGGCATCAGTCTGGTGGTCACCAAATTATTAACACAGCCATTCAAAGGATTATTCAAATTTACGCCTCCCAATCAAGTCGAGGCGTTATTGGGGAAAACCTGCCGGGTGACCAGCACCTCCGTAAATCATCGATTTGGGCAGGCAGAAATGGAAGCGGAAGCAGCCCCGCTAAAATTACATATTCGTTCCGAAGACGAGACGATCCAGAAAGGCGATCTGGTTCGACTGACAGACTTTCACTCAGAACAACAGGTTTTTTACGTCGTAAAAATTAACCAGGAGTCTTAACACTATGTCCATGTCGGCATTCCAATTATCTACTTCCCACTTGTTAGGGGTAGAACTATTTGGCTCACAAATCATTTCTGTGATCATCTATGGTGTGATCATTATCGTTGGATTGGCAGCCGCCTTTTCTCGTTTCTATCGCAAGGTGGGGCCAGAGGAATCGCTGGTAATTACCGGTATGGGGGGACTGAAGGTTGCCACCGGTACCGGAATCATCGTGATTCCGATTCTGCACCAGGCTGATAAGATGGACTTATCGGTCAAGCGGATCGAAATCGCTCGAAAAGGAGAGGTTGGGTTAATTTGTCGAGATAATATCCGCGCAGATATTGAAGTGGCTTTCTTTGTTCGCGTGAATAACACCGCTGGCGACATTCGTAATGTAGCTCAATCGTTGGGTTGTCGTAGGGCCTCCAGTCGGGATGCGCTGATTGAATTGTTTGATGCCAAGTTTTCTGAAGCATTGAAAACGGTCGGGAAGCATTTCGATTTTGTAGAGCTCTACAATGAACGGGATAAGTTCAAAGAAGAGATCCTCAAAATTATCGGAACTGACCTGAATGGTTATGTTCTGGATGACTGTGCCATTGACTATCTGGAACAGACCCCTTTGGAAAAACTGAGCCCGACCAACATTCTCGATGCAGAAGGGATCAAGAAGATCACCGATCTGACTTCACGCGAGCATATTTTATCGAATAACATTACGCGCGAAAAAGAAAAAATCATCAAGAAACAGGATGTGGAAGCACAGGAAACCATTCTGGAACTGGAACGTCAACGTGTTGAAGCCGTTGAGAAACAAACGCGGGAAATTGCCTCTTTAACGGCACGCGAGAACGCTGAAGCCCGTCGCGTGGAGCATGAGGAACGTTTGAAGGCCGAATCCGCACGCATTCGCACCGATGAAGAACTGGCGATTGCCGAAGAGAATAAACTACGGCAGGTAATCGTTGCAGAAAAGAGTAAAGACCGAACTCATGCTGTTGAAACAGAACGGGTTGAAAAAGATCGCCTGCTGGAAGTGACCGAACGTGAACGCGTTGTCGGTTTGGCTGATATTGATAAAGAAAAGGCAATCGAAGTCGAAAAACGCAATATTCAAGAAGTGATTCGCGAACGCGTGATTGTGGAACGTGCGGTCGTCGAAGAACAGGAACGCATCAAAGATACCGAAGAATTTGCTGGTGCAGATCGTCTCAAACAGGTGACGGTTACCAAAGCAGAAATGCATGCGGAAGAACACCTGGTCAAGGAAGTCAAAGCGGCTGAAGCACAGAAGAAATCATCTGAATTACTGGCAGAAAAAGTCGTGATTGAAGCCGAAGCAGAAAAAACGGCGACCGAAAAGAAATCCGATGCCATCAAAGTCATGGCGGAAGCCAAGACTGCCGACGGTGCAGCGATCGGCCTGGCAGATGCGCAGGTCATGATTGCCAAAGCAACCGCCACAGAGAAGACAGGGCAGGCCGAAGCCAATGTATTGATCGCCAAGGCGGAAGCGACTCAGAAAACCGGTGAAGCTGAAGCCAACGTTATGATTGCCAAAGCCGAAGGGACCGAGAAGACCGGAACCGCAGAAGCTGCCGTCATGCAGATGAAGTTCAGCTCTGAGGCAACCGGGATTGTAGAAAAAGCGAAGGCGATGAAACTCTTCGATGGAGTAGGACGCGATCACGAAGAATTCAAAATCCGAATTAATAAAGACAAAGACATCGAACTGGCAGCGATTGCTGCTCAGAGGGAAATTGCTGAAGCACAGGCCGGTATCGTCGGTGAAGCTCTGAAGTCTGCCCGAATTGATATTGTAGGTGGAGAAACCACCTTCTTCGATAAGATTGTTGATTCGATCAAGAGTGGGAAATCTATTGATCGCTTCGTGCATAACAGTGAAACGCTGACTGATATCAAGAATACTTTCTTCAACGGAAATCCCGATTACTTTGAAGATCAACTCCAGACCTTTATTTCCCGGTTTGGAATGTCCTTCGAAGATGTGAAGAATCTTTCCGTGGCTGCTTTGATTTCTCAGTTGCTCGTGCAGGCAGACTCTGATGAAGATAGATCAGTCTTGAACCGTCTGTTGGCAACCGTGAAAAATCTGGGGATCTCAGACAAAAAAGTTGCTTCGTTCATCAAAGCAAAAGCCCAATAGTAAAAAGTGTAAACCTTCACTTTCCACTTTTGGGAGTCGTTCATTCGGCCTGCTCTCCACATGAAATACCATTTTCAGTGGAGAAAGCCGATTGAAATCAGGCTTGTTGCTTGCAAAAAAAATGTAATTGGGTGCCACGGGAAATACGATCAATGGCCGATTTGGAAAATGATTCTCAAGAGACTGCACCAGACAACGCAGATGCGATTGCCTTGGAGAGTAGTACATATGAAATTATCCATAATCGATTGCAGGGCCACGGGAAAGAACTTCAATCCCGACTGAACGAGCTAAATGAGTTACGCAAAGAAGTTTTTGGGTCAATTGAAACCCAATTGCTAGGCAGCGATCGGATCACAACGGAACATAACTGCGTTCCGCGTGATATGCTGGCTGTGGGTAACCAGTTTCTATTCGGTTACAATGTACACTTTGGTCTCAAATCAGAAACACATCTGAGCGATGTCTTTTCGGTCTACGAATTCAAAGAAGGTACGTATCATGCGTTGCCACTGGATTTAATTCAAAGCGCAGAGTTTGAAAAAGATTTCCAGGATATTTATCGCTATTACAAAAACGCCACCTTTGCCAAGTTTTTTGTCAAAGGTCCTTTTTTATACATGCTGTTCAAAGTTGGTAACGGGCCGAAGGATTTTAAATCATTCAAATGGGCCATTCAAAGTGATCAACTGACTTACATAGATAATCGCAGCGACCACGAAGTCCAGTATCCGGCCCAGCAAGAGTTTCAATGGACGCGCACGCATCGCAACCTGCATTCTTCCGGCGTGCATCCGCATGTTTCCATCGATGATCGGCTGTTTGTCGAAACGATTGGTGGCGACCTGACAATCAAGATTGAAAACAATACCGAAACTGGTGAAGGGATCTATTCCGAGCCCGTCGATGATCCCGATCAGGTATTGGACGACGCAGAGATCTTCTATGCCCTCATTGGTTCATTGATTCTGCTCAAAATTCGCCCTTATAAGGAAACTCAGTACCGCTATTTCATCTATAACGAGAAATTGCAGAAAGCGCAGCGGCTTGATTCGATTCAAGATGCCTGTATTTTGCTTCCCGATGATCATGGGCTGGTTTTCTCTAACGGCTATTATCTGCAAAACGGAGAATCAAAAACATTCGAAACCGCGTTGCAGGATATGCTTTACCAGGAGCGAATCGCCTCTCCGAATGGCGAAGATTTTCTCTATGTGTTTTATCAACCAGACCAGGGGGTCTACGTTCTCCTGCAGTATAATGTGATCGAGCAAAAACTGGACACCCCCTTGATTTGCCACGGTTTTACCCGATTTGAAGGGGGAGAACTCATTTGCTTTTCCGGTCAGGATGAACCGCAGAAGCATCACACAATTCAGCTCTGGAAAACTCCCTACGTCAGCGAATCGTTTCAGGTTCCGCACAAAACAGACTCCTATCTCAACAAAATTGGCAACAAGGATATCGTGCGCGGCATGGCTGAATGCCACGGAGTCCTTGGCTTGATTTCCCGTAAAGACGCTTACGAAAATCTTTACGTCGATCTGGTCAAGCAGACCAGTGACGTGCTTGATTCCTATTTCTGGATCAATCACAAGGAAACGTTTGAATTGGGAGCGATTGTTCTCGAGATCAAAAAAGCTGCGGAAGCTGCAGTCACTGAGTACGAAAAAGTATTGCTGCTACGACAGAATACGAAAAAAACAACGGCAGAAGTTGAGTCGCAAACCAAAAAAACATTTACAGATATTGATCATCGTCGCTTTGATAAGATTGATGACTTTGTCCAGAGCCTGGCACACTTACGAGGCTTACGGGGAGATGTAATTTCACTACGTGATCTGCGGTATGTCGATCACAGTCTCGTTGATCGACTGGAAAAGAATGTCGGTGAGCGAACCGATAAAATCGCAACGCGTTGTGTTTCGTTCCTGTTGAGAGAGGATGCCCTCAAACCCTACGCTGATCGCATTTCAGCCGCGACACAGCAGATTGAAACTGTTGAGAAAGTTGCAGACGCGCGGAAAGTCGAAAAGGAGATTGAAGCCAGTTCAAACGAATTGGAAATGCTGATCGACATTGTCAGTAATCTGAAAGTCGATGATACAACCCAGCGTACCGCGATTATTGATAATATATCGACGAACTTTTCCCGAATTAATCAAGCCCGTGCCGCTCTGAAACGTCGCATTAAGGATTTGATGTCCGTTGAAGGAGTCGCTGAATTCAATGCTCAGATCAAACTTTTGAATCAGGGGGTTGTCAATTATCTTGATGTCTGTGATTCACCAGAAAAATGCGATGACTTTCTCACCAAGCTGATGATCCAGGTAGAGGAGCTTGAAGGGCGATTTTCGGAGTTTGATGAATTCGTCGAACAGTTAACAGAAAAGCGGGAAGAGGTTTATGCTGCTTTCGAATCGCGCAAACTGTCGATCGTCGAAAGTCGTAACAAACGGGCGAATACTCTCGCAAAATCGGCAGATCGGATACTGACAGGCATCCGCAGCCGAGCAGAGCAGTTGAAATCAATCAATGAAATCAACGGGTACTTTGCCTCAGATCTAATGATTGACAAGGTCCGAGACATTGTTCGTCAGTTGGGTGACCTAAGCGATACGGTCAAAGTCGATGATATTCAGAGCCGCCTGAAAAGTATTCGCGAAGATACCGTCAGGCAGTTGAAAGACAAGCAGGAATTGTTTGTTGACGGCGAAGATATCATCAAGCTTGGCAGTCGAAAATTTACAGTGAATCGTCAACCCCTTGATTTGACGACAGTCTATCGTGATGCTGCGCTGCAATTGCATTTGACGGGTACGAATTTCTTTGAAGTCATCGAAGACGAGCGACTCTTGGCCACGAAAGAGGTCTGGAATCAGGATGTTGTTTCCGAAAATCGGGATGTGTACCGGGTAGAATATTTGACGTATTGCCTTTTGAAGTCACTCGAAACCGATTCTGAAAATTCAATCGACTCTCTTGCCAAATTGTCAGATGAGGAGCTGTTATCGTTCATTCAGAAGTTTATGGGACCTCGTTACAGCGAAGGCTATGTGAAGGGAGTCCACGATCACGATACGTTGCTTCTGCTGCGGTCAATGCTGAATGTCAAACCGGCGTTGGGGCTGTTGCGTTATCAAGCCGGCGCCCGTGCGTTGTCTGCTTTGTATTGGGAGTATTTTTGTGATCCGGAAATCAAAGCACTCTTTGCTACTAAGCTAGCCGGTTTTGGCAGGATCATGCAAGTGTTTCCTCAAACAGGGCAGCAACAATATTATATCAATGAGTTGAGACAGCAGCTTACGCAATTCGTCCAGCAACTCTCCTGTTTTGATCAGGCGTTGATTGCAGAGTCCGCCGAATACCTGTTTCAGGAACTGGTGCGCGGAGATGCGTTTGTCATCAGTAAACGGGCAGCTGACCTGTATCATGACTTCGAGAAATATTTGAAGCACAATAATGCACTCGAACGCCTGGAAGAAAGTCTGGCTGCTACGAACCAAAATCCGGCAAACTGGTTCCTGTTAGCCAGAGACTGGGTGCAGGCCTATCTGGATTACCTGGATTCAGAAGAAGATTTCGATTATCAGGACGAGGTCGCGTTGCTGTTACTGAAAGGGAAACTTGATCGTAGTCACCTGGTAGATGCGAAAATTACAGAGCAAATCGAAGGTTTTTCAGGCTCACATGCGCGGATCCAAAAGGGCATATATCATTTGCACTTCAACCGTTTTATGAAACGCCTGTCCGAATTTGAATCAGTCAACGTCCCGCAATTTCAATCCTATCTCGCATTGAAGAAAGAACTGGTTGATACGTCCCGTAAAGCGATGCGACTGGAAGAATTCCGCCCGCGGGTTCTGACTTCATTTGTCCGTAACAGGCTGCTCGATGAAGTCTATCTACCTGTGATTGGGGATAATCTCGCTAAACAGATGGGGGAGGCTGGCGAACAGAAACGCACCGACCGTATGGGGCTTTTGATGTTGGTTTCTCCGCCAGGTTACGGGAAAACAACGTTAATGGAGTACATTGCGAATCGCCTGGGTTTGATATTTATGAAAATCAACGGGCCCGCTTTAGGGCATCAGGTCACTTCGCTTGACCCGGCTTCTGCTCCGAATGCAGGCGCCCGTGAAGAAGTCAAGAAGCTAAACCTCTCGCTCGAGATGGGCGATAATGTCATGATCTATCTGGATGACATTCAGCATTGTAATCCGGAATTTCTGCAGAAGTTTATCTCGCTCTGTGATGCCCAACGCAAAATAGAAGGCGTCTATCAAGGGGAAACCAGAACCTATGATTTACGGGGCAGAAAAGTCGCCGTGGTGATGGCAGGGAATCCCTATACAGAAAGCGGCGAGAAATTCCAGATTCCCGACATGCTCTCCAACCGGGCCGATATTTATAACCTGGGTGAAGTGATCGGCGAACACGCTGATGCATTTGAAATGAGCTATCTGGAAAACTGCATGACATCCAATCCGGTACTCAATCCGCTTGCATCACGCAGCCAGCAAGATGTCTACACCATCATACAGATGGCGGAGGATGGCACAGCCGAACGTGGGGATCTGGAAGGCAACTATTCGGTGGAAGAACTCAACGAAATGGTTTCCACCATGAAAAAACTGATTCGCGTTCGGAATGTAATCTTGAGTGTGAATCGGCAATACATCCACTCGGCAGCACAGTCTGATGAATACCGCACAGAACCCTCGTTCAAACTCCAGGGGTCCTACCGAAATATGAACCGCATTGCCGAAAAAGTGTTCTCCGTCATGAATGACAAGGAGCTTGAAACGCTGATTGTCTCTAACTACGAGAACGATGCCCAGACGTTGACCTCTGATACAGAAGCCAACCTGCTGAAATTCAAGGAGCTGATGGGGATTTTAACCGAAGCTGAGCTACAGCGCTGGAACGACATTAAAAAATCGTTTCGAAAAAACCAGCAGCTCAAAAGCGTGGGCGGCGAAGATCGATTGGCCCAGGCAATTCTGCAGCTTAGCAATGTTGGTGAAGGTTTGCAGGACATTCGCGAAACGATGGATACCGGGATCAGCCGACTGGCAGAGGGGAAGGAAACCAATCTCGATCAGTACGCACAGGCATTCGCGGAACGATTTCAACATCTTTCTGAGAGTTTGAATTCCATTCAGACCGCATTGACTTCGGGCACCAAGGATGTGACCACACTCTTTGAGCAGTCCATGCAATCACGGTCGGCACAGTCAGCGACTGATTCCCAGGCTGGGGAGCCAGCACTGACTCCTGACGACAAAATCACGGTCGTCAATAAAATCCCGCGTTCGCTGCTGAATGTGCTGGAAACGCAGTTCGACCTCATGCAGGGCTGGATGCAACCACTGCTGACGTCATCCCACGCGAATCAGGCTGAGTTCCAGGAACTGAGAGAACTGATCACGCGCTGTCTCAATGATTACAACGCCCTGATTAAACGGGTGGACGACGAGTAATCAATTCTCTGAGTCAAAAGTCGGGACCTGTAGGCAGTGGCATTGATGCATCTGCAGACCTTTTCATTGCGAGTGTGGCGTCTTCATGGCAGTCTGTGCCCCTGATGTCAGAACATGGGGTGATTACCCGGAAAATAGTACTTGTATTTCACTTGGTAATTCAAAATAAATTTAAGAAAAATGTACGTATTTATAGATGTTGTGTTGACGGCTTTGCGGTTTGTGTGTATTTAATTATACTGTGTACAAAAGTGTTGTTTTCTGGGTGTGTTGTTGAATTATGGAGGTCTAAATGGCTGCGTTAGGTGGGATTCTTTGCGTGCTGGTTGTTGTGCTCCCGATAGCATTGCTCATTGGTGCTGTGATTCTTCGAGCCGCGATCAGTTTATTCCATAAGTTCGCTGGTACTGCCGAAGGTAGTCCAGAGGCGGTACCCGAGCCTTCTATGCTCAAGGCTATGGGGATTCTGTTGATAACAGCTGTTGCCAACATGATGATCGGTGGGATATTAGGGGCAGTCGGGGCTGCAACAGGCTTGATTCAAGCAGGGCCAGACGAGGCCAAAGCAGGGTTTGATTTGACCCTGAATTTAATCTCTCTTCCATTTACCTTTCTGGTTTCAGCAGCACTCTTATCAGCTTTACTTCCTACAACATTTAAACGTGGTATGGGGGTTGCCGCTTGCCAGTATTTAGTCTCTATGTTGGTGGGGGCAGCAGTTGGTTTAATAGTTTTGCTTATCGGTCTGGCCGTTGCCGTATTGTGATTACGTTTTTTACCCCGCCCTTTCAAACGGCAGGTTTTGAACTCTGACAAGTTACAGTTCAGGATGCTGCTTGAAACCGCAATTGAGAGGCATTCTGCCGCGTGCGCTTTAAAACGCACGCGGGGCTTGACGAATCTGCAATGAACGAAATTTTATATTTCAGTTTAGACTACTGAATCTTACCACGTCCCAGAATCGGCCAGACCACTTCCAGGCGATCGTTGCGGAAGCCATAGAAGTTTTCGTGCAGAATCGTGGTGAAGTCGGCGTAGCCGGGAATGAGTTCAATCTTGTCGCCGATCTTGAGATCCTGTGATTCTGGACCCAGGTTGACGGCACAGTGTTCCGCGCTGAGCGAAGTGACTTCTGCATCAGGCCAGGCTTTGACCAGGGGAAGCTGGAAGTCGGGGTGCATGGTTTTACGACCGCAGTCGAGCACCATGCGTCCTTTTTCAGGACGACTGACGACCGTTGCTAACACACTCAAAGAATAATCGAGTCCCGTCAGGCCACACTTATTAACGTACATCGGGTCGGCGAAGATGCCGCCGCCTGCCTGTAGTTCCGTGATGCCTTCACAGTTAGATGTAATCTGATACGAGCCGGTTCCGCCAGCACTTACGATGTCACACGCGATGCCTTTGGCTTCAATGGTTGTTTTGCAGCCGACGAGTGTTCGCATCGCTTCTGCGATCTTCTCTTGTTTCTCTGCCTGATCCTGGATTTGCAGCAAATGTCCTTCGTAACCCATGATGCCTGCCAGTTCGACGCCTTCAAGTTTATCGATGGCCATTGCGAGGTCGAGAGTATCCTGCCCGGGTCGCGAGCCAACACGGTTCAGGCCGATATTGACTTCAGGCATCATGCGGCAGGTAACGCCGGCCTCTTTGCAGATCTTCGCCAGCGGTTCGACTTGAGCGAAGTGATCACAGGCGACAATCGGGCTGGCGTAACGGCATAGAGCAGCCACGCGTTCCCATTTCGTTTTACCGACAATCATATTCGCGATCAGAATATCTTTGACGCCGGCAGCCGCCATGACTTCGGCTTCAGAGACTTTTGCACAAGTCACGCCGATGGCACCGGACTGCATTTGAGCCAGCGCGATGGCCGGGGTTTTATGACACTTTTCATGAGGTCGCCAGGTCTTGCCGCGGCTGGTGATATAGTCAGACATCTTTTGGATATTTGATTCCATAATATCCAGGTCAATGCAGAGAATTGGTGTGTCGAGGTCAAACTTGTGTGAACCAATCACAGACTGAGTCATGAGTATTCCTATAATCCTAAAGATCTATGAACGCGTCAAAGTTGAATAATGAGATAGTACCGAAAACAGTTCTAAAACGCATGCCCACCGGTTGTTTTCTTGAATTCGAACATTCTTTGAAAAACGTTTCCCACTGCGTTGACACTTCCTGAAAACATCGATAAACTCCGCGTCCCCATTGAAGTTCTGGCTCTTGTTTGTCGATGAAAATTGGACACTTAAGAGCAGACAACTTTGATGGTTGATCTTTGACAAAATGGTTGGTGGCCCCAAATTTTAAGAGTGGAAGCCGGTATATTCTGAAAGCAATTCTTTTCGGATTGTGGCAGGAACGTATTAAGGTATTTTTAATTTATTGAGCCAATCTGTAGCGCATCAGGCAGGCGACCTGTCGGATGTTGATTGGCGTCAAACTCGATTTGTTTTTATGACGGCTTGCCGTCATATGCATATT
>Ga0222668_1000171_pt1 | contig 45831 bp, 28 predicted proteins | sample AntAcemetagen728_FD_179823 | JGI IMG/M metagenome (GOLD analysis project Ga0222668, IMG submission 179823) | Saline water microbial communities from Ace Lake, Antarctica - #728 | ecosystem: Environmental > Aquatic > Non-marine Saline and Alkaline > Saline | place: Antarctica: Ace Lake...
GACGACTTATATACATTTGCTATCCTTCTTAAAGCCTCTTTGACAGCATTGATTGGGTTACCTGCATCCAACTCGCCGAAGTTGAGATGTAATGGCCTCGGCGCGATTAAAGAGACGATTTCGGGAGTGTCTCCAAACTGAAAGAGTCCTGGGACATAGTTGGAAAATGAATGAACTATTTTCTCATTTTCCATCGCTTCGTAGGTTGGTAAACAGCAGTTACCGACAATACACTTCAGGCGGTCTTCCCACGGCGCAACCATCCAGCCGAAAGTAGATCCCAGCGAATGCCCATAGCAACCGATCCGATCTTTATCGACATCCTCTCGTGAGGATAAGTAATCTACAGCCCTTCGCATATCCAAAATATTCTTCCAAATTAGACTTTTGCCTCGCATTAAATAGTTTTGAAAAATGAAGCGCTCACAGTCTAAGTTTTTCTTAGTGGAATCCCGCCGTTCTTCAAAAGCGATTGCGTCCGGGCAAATCACAATATAGCCCTCTTGAACAAGCGCAACGCCGGTATGGTGTATAGGAGAACCCATCAATCCGGCAGGCTCGCTTTTACCAAACTGATGTTCCCCGTTATGCTGATGCCAAACAGCGATTGCGGGGGTTGGTGCGCAAATAGGTTTGTTGGGAACCAGCACATACGAAGTGACGCACTCTCCAGGCTCGACCTGATATTCGACCTTCTCAAGTGTGTGGTCCTCCCTCTGAATCTTTTCTACGACACGAGGGTTCAGCGGACACGGCTCCGGCCACTCTCCACCCAAACAAGTGAGAAGGTGTGATTTAAACCGGGAACGCTCAGATCGAATCATTAGATCGGGAAAGTTCATACTGCTATATTTTCACAACATTACGAATATCAGAATAATTTTTTTTTCAAGTGGAAATTACAAAATTTAAATACGCGCGATTGATATTGCCGTGTTCTCGGAATCCGCCTAATCAGATCGTTGTGAACACTCATTTGTCCTCTAGTATTGATGTGAGATCCTCAACGCAGAGTATTGCGAACCGCGGACGCATCGTTGTCACTGGAGCAATGGGGTGTATCGGGCAAAAGATTGTTCCCATGCTTAACAAGGCGGGATGGAATTTACATCTTTCGGACAAAGCAACGGGGCAGGTTGACGGCTTGGATGTGGAAGCTGTGGATCTTACATCCAAAGAAGAAGTTTATAAATTGGTGCAGGGTGCGTCTGCGGTGGTTCATTTGGCAATTGCGCGACCGCAAGCGGATGAGGAATCGATTTTTCCAGAATCCGAAGCCTATCGCAAGCTGATGTTCGATGTGAATATTGGAGGCACAACGAACTTGTTCGAAGCCATGCGGGAAAACGGTGTGAAACGCATGGTTTTTGTCAGCAGCATTACCACCATGTTGGGTGTGGCCGAACGCGATTCCTGTCCAACCGACGGCCCGGCAAGGCCATCAAACATCTACGCCTGCACCAAACTTTTCGGCGAAAACATGGCCTGGGTTTATCATTTAAAATGCAGCATGCAATGTTACTGCTTGCGCATCGGTCAACCATTTCCCATCGGCCATGAAAAGGAAAACGATTGGATACGCAGTAATATAAAATCTCCGACTACCTGTGTATTTGCACTCTTTCCCGATATCGCACGTGCAGTCGAAGCAGCCCTCCTTGAAGACATCATTCCCTATGCCGTGGTCAATGTCGTTTCTGCGTCTACCGGGTCAGAGATTGATATGGAATCGGGTAAACGCATCGGCTTTGTCCCTCAGGAGGACTGGCGGGAGTTTGCGAACACCCCTGAACCAATCGATTGAGTTCGAAAATCGAATCCACATCCGCTCCGATGTCCTCTCGTCCGCTCTCGTTAGCTGCAATCTCGACGGTTTGCTTTCCGAATTCGCACACGGATGTGATTGCATCACGATGGAACACCCCGTTGCCTGAGGATGGGTTGTGGGGATGGTCCAGTGGGAAAAGCCGGATTGTCTCCATGTCCATCGAACAATTTCCATCAAAGGGGTCAGGGAACATCTAGGTATTCTATATTCCCGCCTTTTTTTCTTCCCGATGGCGGGGGAGTGGTTAGAAAAAGGCTCGAAATAAATTCAGCCCCAAGCCCGAGGCATCCGGCGCAATGGTATCCCAGAGATCTTCAACGAGTTGAATCCGCTCAGAGACGGGCAATTGTTTGAAGTCTTCGCTGCTTGTGTTCACGAGGCCGAGTTGCAAACCATGGAGTCACCGGTATCAATTTTGATTACTTCGTTGACCCGGACCGATTTCAACAGGCCGACCGAATCGAGTCTGCAGTATCCCTGGGATTCAAGGTGGTCCTTCAACGACTGCATGGCGGCAGCGGCGATTTTGTGGACGCCCTGCTTGAAAGCCTGGCCGTTCGGGCTGCGCCCGATCCGTTGCAGACCCATCTTGCCTTTCTCCGCGCCTCCGCGTGAGACCTTTCTTCCATTTTCATGTCCCCACTTTTCATTGCTCCCTGCAGCGAAACCCGTTACCCACTAATCGTTCTTCGCGTCCCATGATTTCCATAACCATTGACAATTTGGTGAAGCGATTCGGCTCCCATACCGCCTTAGATGGCATTACTCTCCGGGTCGAACCGGGCGAGATTTTCTTTCTTCTCGGACCCAGCGGCTGCGGAAAGACCACCCTTCTGCGCAATATTGCCGGATTCTATATCCCCGACGAAGGCCGGGTTCTCTTTGACAACGACGATGTCACCAACCTCCCTCCGCACAAGCGCAATACCGGGATGATGTTCCAGAGCTACGCGCTCTGGCCCCACATGACCGTCGCCAAGAATGTCGCGTTCGGCTTGGAAGAACGCAAAGTGCCCGGCCCCGAACGAAATGCCCGGGTAAAAGAGGCCCTCGCGTCGGTCCGGATGGAGGCATACGCCGATCGCAAAATCGCCCAACTCTCCGGAGGCCAACAACAGCGCGTGGCCCTCGCCCGCGCCCTCGTCATCCGACCCCGCGCCCTCCTTCTTGACGAACCGCTTTCGAACCTCGACGCCAAACTCCGACTGGAAATGCGAACCGAAATCCGTCGGGTCTGCAAAGAGTCGGGCCTCACGGCCATCTACGTGACCCACGACCAAAAAGAAGCCCTCTCCATTTCCGACCGGATGGCCATTCTCGAAAGCGGCAAAATTGCCCAGATCGGCAAACCTGAAGACGTTTATCGTCGCCCCCATTCCCGGGTGGTCGCTGACTTTATTGGCGAAACTAATTTCCTTCCGGGAAAAATCACCTCCGCCGAAGGAGAAGACATCCGGGTGGAAACCGAAATTGGCATCTTTTCCGGTGTGGTCGGCGACCCCTTGTGGAAACCCCAACCCGGAGAAACCGCCACCCTTTCGGTCCGCCCCGAAGCTTGGACGATCCAAACGGATCCGCATGGCCCCAATACCATCAAAGGCCGCATCGGCGAATCCATTTACCTCGGAGAAGTGGCCCAATACCACTTCCAATCCGGAAACCTCGCGTTGAAGATTTTTGAACTCAACCCCCACCTCTCCAGCCGCCCAACCGATCGCGATCTCTTCGCCAGCGCCGCCCCCAGCGATGTGGTCGCACTCAAGGATTAAGAGAAAGTTTAAAGCCCCTGCGCTGATTCACGGCCTTCATCATTCATAATTCATAATTTTCTTCCATGCGCATTCCGGCTGTATTTGCTGCGCTGATCCTCGTTCTCGCGCTCCCCTTCGCTCTTAAGCCGAAGGAAAACCTCCTGGCCAAGGCGGACGACACCGTCGTGATCATCACGCCTCACAACGAACAAATTCGTTATGAATTTAGCCACGCCTTTTCCGCCTCCTACCAAAAGACGACCGGCCGCAGTGTCCGCATCGACTGGCGGGTCCCCGGCGGCACTAGCGAAATTGCTAAGTATCTCAAAAGCGAATTTTTCGCCGCCTTCGAATATTTTTGGAAATCCGCTGGCCACACTTGGGACGGCGAGGCCGCCGCCACCTTTGACAAACCCGGGTCCGACTCTCCGGCCCGAATGGGATTCCTTGCTTCCAATGTGGGGATTGGGATTGATCTCTTTTTTGGCGGTGGTGCCTATGATTTCATTCAACAAGCCGAAGCCGGCCGGCTCGTCGATAGCGGTCTCCTCACCGCCCGGCCAGATTGGTTCACTGAGGACAGCATTCCTCCCGTGGTCTCAGGAGAGGTTTTTTACGATCCCGAAGGGCGCTGGATCGGAGCGGTGCTTTCCTCATTTGGGATTTGCTACAACTCCGATTCCCTCCGGCGTTTGGGGGTCAAGGAAATCCCTTCGGCGTGGACTGATCTGGGCGATCCGCTCTTCCGCAAGCAAGTGGCTCTGGCTGATCCCACCAAGAGCGGCTCGGCTGCCAAGGCCTTCGAGATGATCATCCAGGAACAAATGCAGGAGGAAATCCGTCTCCACCCTGACGCCGAACTGGAAACCCAATTGGCCGCTGGCTGGTTGCGGGGCCTGCAGGTCATTCAACACGCCTCGGCCAACGCCCGATACTTCACCGACGCCGCCTCCAAGGTCCCCATTGATGTCTCCCTCGGCGACGCCGCCATTGGCATGAGCATCGATTTTTATGGACGCTACCAAAGCGAAGCCGTCCAGGTCGGCGACACCCCGTCGCGAATTCAATACTTCACTCCGGTTGGCGGATCCTCGGTCGGCGTCGATCCCATTGGCCTCCTCCGCGGAGCTTCCAACAAAAAGGCCGCCGTCGCTTTCATGGAATTCGTTCTCTCCATGGAGGGACAAAAACTTTGGAACTTCAAAATTGGTGCTCCCGGCGGTCCGGTCAAATACGCCCTTCGCCGCCTCCCCATCCGCAAGGAACTCTACGCTCCCGAATACGCGGCCTTTCGTTCCGATCCCACCGTCTTCCCCTATGAGGAGGCCAAGCTCTTCACTTATCACCCCGAGTGGACCTCGTCGCTCTTCAAGACCATGAGTTTCATCATTCGTGTCATGTGCCTCGATTGCCACGACGAACAAGCCGCCGCCTGGAAAGCACTTGTCGAAGGCAACTTCCCCCCCGAAGCGACCGCAAAGTTCAACGACCTCAGCGCAGTGAATCTCGCCACGGCGAACGACGACATTAAGCCCGCCCTCAAATCCGCAGATCGCATCCATGAGGTCCAGTTGGCCAAAAAACTCGGTGGCCACTTCCGGACCCAATACGCCGAAGCCAAACGCCTCGCGGAGGAAGGGAAATGAAGGCGGGGAACTCACGCGGAGACGCGGAGGCGCGGAGAGCAGAGAGTACTGAAGATCTGAATCAGATCACGGGAACCGTCATCAATACGGCCTTGGAGATTCACAAAAAGCTAGGACCCGGCCTGTTTGAGTCGGTTTATGAGGCGATTTTGGAAAAGAAACTGGAACGATTGGGGTTCCGTGTCGCTCGCCAGACGGTTGTCCCGATTCAATACGAGGACATGCTTTTCGACGAAGGCTTTCGAGCGGACCTCATTGTCAACGAGGCGGTTTGTCTTGAACTCAAATCGGTCGAGACGCTTGCTCCGGTTCATAGCAAGCAACTCCTCACCTATCTCAAACTCCTCAATCTTGAAGTGGGTCTCCTGATCAATTTCGAAGAATCCACATTGAAGGATGGTCTCCATCGCATCGTCAACAACTTCACCGGCCCCGCCCTCTCCGCGTCTCCGCGCCTCCGCGTGAGATCCCGCTCATGAGCAAAAATCTCTCCATTCTCGTTTACGCCCTCACCGGCTTGTTCTTCTTTTTCTTTTTTGCCTGGCCGATTGGTTCCACTCTTCATGGAGCCTTTTTCACCACGGAAGGGACCTTCACCCTCGTCTATATCGCCGAGGTCTTTCAGAATCCGATCTATCTCGAGGGGCTCCGCAATGCCTTCCTCCTCGCCGTCGCCAGCACCAGCCTGACCATTGTCATTGCCCTCCCGCTGGCCTTTCTCTCCGACCGCTTTCTTTTTCCAGGAAAGGCGCTCCTCTCCGCCTTTGTCCTCATTCCCATGATCCTCCCGCCATTCGTCGGAGCCATCGGAGTGAAACAAATTCTTGGCCAACAAGGCTCCCTCAATGCCCTCCTGGAAACCCTCGGACTGATGAACCCCGATTTCCCCGTTGATTGGCTGGGACAAAGCCGCTTCTGGGGCATCGTGGTCATGAACGCCCTCCACCTTTATCCCATCCTCTACCTCAACGTCGTGGCCGCTCTGGCCAATGTCGATCCCGCCATGGAGGAAGCGGCGGAAAATCTCGGCTGCACCGGACTACGAAAATTCTGGAAGATCACCCTCCCGCTCATCATGCCCGGGCTCTTCGCCGGAGGAACCATCGTCTTTATCTGGTCATTCACCGAACTCGGAGTGCCGCTCATGTTCGAGTACACCCGGGTCACCTCGGTGCAAATCTTTGCCGGAATTAAAGACATCGGCGGCAATCCGTTCCCCTTCGCACTCGTGGCCGTCATGTTGGTCTCCACGGTCATTCTCTACGCGGGCGGCAAATACCTCTTTGGGAGGAACTCCCACGCCATGATGGCCAAGGCGACCAGCCAGGGCGGGCCCCGTCAGGGCGGTCCGCTCATCACCATTTTCTGCACGGTATTTTTCATCCTCGTCACCTTCGTCGCCATTCTCCCCCACCTCGGCGTCATCCTCGTCGCCTTCTCCAAGGACTGGTACGGCACCATCCTGCCAACCGGATGGACACTGGACCATTTCCAAGCCGCCCTTGGGCATGACTTCACCCTCCCCTCCATCAAGAACAGCCTGAAGTACGCCAGCCTTGCCACGCTCGTCGATCTCGTCCTCGGCATCGCGATTGCCTATGTTGTCGTCCGGACCAAACTGCCCGGCCGGCAGATCCTCGACGCCATGGCCATGCTCCCGCTGGCCGTGCCGGGGCTCGTTCTCGCCTTTGGTTACCTTTCCATGACCCAGGACGGAAAACTCTTCTCCGCCCTCAATCCCGTCAACGATCCTCTCCTCATCCTCGTCATCGCCTACAGCGTCCGACGCCTCCCCTATGTGGTCCGTTCCGCCGCTGCCGGCTTCCAGCAAACCAGCGTCACCCTTGAGGAAGCTGCCCACAATCTGGGGTGTCCCCCGCTGAAAACACTTCGCAAAATCACCCTCCCCCTCATCATGGCCAATCTCATGGCCGGAGGACTCCTTGCCTTTTCCTTTGCCATGCTCGAAGTGAGCGACTCGCTCATCCTCGCGCAGAAACAACAGGACTATCCCATCACCAAAGCCATCTTCGAACTCTATCAACTCCTTGGCGAAGGCCGCTTCATTGCCAGCGCCCTGGGGGTCTGGGCCATGTGTTTCCTTGGCGTCTGCATCATTGGAGCCAGCCTCATTCTCGGAAAAAAACTTGGAGCCATTTTCCGAGTCTAAGGCGCTGTAAATAAATAAAGGCACCATCTGGCTTGTTCTTTTCGCCTCTGGCGGCGTTGCTCCTCAGTCACAGAGTGCTTGGGCTATGAATGCCCGGTCACTGTTGGAAACAAAGAGAATAGAGATCGGCGTCGTGGAGAAGAACGCGAAGACGCACGGGGCTGTCGCTGAGAGGGCCAACGTCGGTTCCGTGTTTCCAGCGAACTGTATAATCCAGCGTGTCTCCAACAATCTCGTGACAATCCGCTTCCGTGTAGCCCGGCAGGGGTCTCCCGTCTGCGTCCTGAATTTCGACCCGGGCGCTGCCGCCAGCTGAGGTCGAAATATTCAAAGACAGTCGGTTGCCGGAGAAAGTCAGCGGCTTGGTAACGAACTCGCCGCCTTTCATCGTGGCGTTGATGGAAACAAATCCATCCACCCGCAGGGTGCATCGACGTAGGGTGGTGCTCTCTTCGCGCCAGTAATGTTCGGTGGCGTAAAAGGACAATTCTTTGCCTCCACCGGGCAGTTCCGAGTCGGTCTCGATCATTCCCCATGCCAAATAATTGTCGCCATAGGTCCAATTGCCCTCGCTGCAGAGACCCGGGCGCATGAAGGCCTCCTCCCATCGGTGAAATACCCGGGCATCGCGGCTTGATATGAGCAGCGGTTCGGTCAGCCCCGTGCCGAAACGCTCTTTCATTTTCGAGCGCAACCGGCGGTGCCCGACCTCGGGAAGCGCTTCGATTGTCGGTGACCACGGCCGCTCAATGTAGCGAGTTGGGAAGCCCAGCCAGATGTGTGGCGCACGATAATAGGGAGCCAGATTATTGTCATAGAGGTGCTGGGGCGGACTGCCGCAGAAATCCAGCTCGACCGGTTCGGTCCAATTCTTCAAGTCCGGGGATGTTGCGGTCATGATGATGCGGATGCCTGCGTAAACTCCCTCGCTCCAGTGCCGGAGAAAGATCCGGTAGCAGCCTTCTTCGGCCATCCAATGCACGGTGTTGTTCGAATCGAGTGCATATCCGGAGAGAAAAGGCTGATCGGAGACCAGAGACCACTTGATGCCGTCGGGCGAGGCCATCAGATACAGTCCGTCGTGCGGCCTTCGGAATCCCCCGCCAACGGCCTTCCACAACTGATCGGGCCGGCAGTCCGGGTTGGGATCCCGGAAGGGAGAAAACCCGTGCATGCCCCAGAGATCGTCACCCACTCCCATCCAAATAATACTGTTCGAGGTAATTCCTTGATAATCGAAGAGATCAACGGGTGCCCGCTCCCAACGAATCCCGTCCGTGCTCTCGGCGAGACACATCGTGGGAGGTCGGGAGGGTTTCACTCCGTCAAAATCATCCAAGTCGATCTGCCATCCCCGGTAGTAGAGCCGGTAACCCCGCCCCCCCTTGGTGACCGTCGGGAAGCCGCTCATACAGCCTTCCCAAGGCTGATCGGTTACGAGCGCCGCCTCGCGGCGGATCGGGCTGTGCAGCAGCGGCCGCGCCTCTCCCGCAAACCGGTCGATCAAATAATTGTCGACGAACAATTCCCTCCGACTTCCAACATTAAGTATTTTCATCATGCAAAGCTTCCTCCGGGTGTTTTCCATCCTGGTGAAATTCCATGGCGTAGAGATCCGCGTCACACAATTCCAACCGCAAGCCAAACGCGCAGCCGGAAAGATCCGGTGGAGCCTCTCCCCCTTTCCAACGCAGTGGCAGGTCAATTCCATCACCACGCAACGTCAAGCTGTCCTCCATTCCAAAGCCCGGAAGAGTCCGTCCGTCCGCGCCGAAAATCTCCGCTCTGAGAAATCCCGCTGCGGAGGTCGATAGATTGACGCGGATGCCGGAGATCCGCCTGCCACCCGCACCGTCCAGCCCGAGAAGCTGGGTCCGCAAAACTCCTCCCTGGCGCCGCGCACGAACGGAGACAAAGCCATCAAGACGCCAAGTGTGCCGTCTCAGGCAGGAGGCATCACCGCTCCCGTAGTTCTCGGATGTGAAAAACGACAGTTCCGGTGGACCCCCCGGCTCGGCGGCAGCGGTTTCGAGAAGTCCCCACGCCGGGAGATTGTTTCGGTGAACCCACCGGCTGGCGCGCAAACCCGGTCTCACGACCGCTTCGTCCCAGCGGTGGAAGCGGACGCCATCGCGGCTGCTCATAAACAATGCATCGCAGACATTGCCCTGCGGATCATTCGGATCGCCGACTTGGACAAATCGCATCGGAAAGCCCAGATACAAATGGGGGGCACGATGATAGATTTGGATTGCATTGGTATAGAGGTGATCTGCGGGCGAATCTCCGAAATCCAGAAACCGACCCTCCGACCAGTTCAGAAAATCATCAGAGCAGGCGACTTTGATTGCCCGGTCGCCGATGGGGGTTCCATCGCGGAGATTCCCGCCGGACCGATTGCAAAAATCCCGGTAGTAGCAGGCATAGGCTTTGATGTTCTCATCCCAAAAAGCCACGTTGAGCGAGTCAAAGTGCCCATCGGTAATCACGGGTTTTGCCCCCATGCGTTGCCAGTGGATACCGTCCGGGGAAGAAAAAGCATTCAGGCCAAAAGTGTTGGAGGCAATCCGGGTGCGGGCAACGGCTTTGTAGCGGGCGGAATCGGCAGCCGCGGGATTACGGTCAAGGAAGGGAGCCAAGTCGTGGGCGCCATCGCCCTGCCAAAGGATGTTATTGCCTCCGGAACCTGCCAACGGAACCACGTCAAGACAGGGCTTCTGCCAGCGGATCCCATCGCCGCTTTCGGCGTAGCAGGCAAATTCGGCATGGTCCGCGCGTTGCTGCCCGCCATATTTGGATAGATGACTTCCGCGATAATACATCCGGAAGCGATTCCCGTCTTGGAAGACGGTGTGAAAAGTGCTGACGTTGCCTTCCCATTCCGCATCATGAACGATGGCGATCTCACGCTCCACAGGAGCATGCAAGTGCAGGCCCAAACCCTCGTCCATCTCCGCGATCAGGGAGTTATCGACAAACAACTCCCTGCCATGGATCGGCAATGTTTCAGAAGGTCTTTGGTTGGATATCATGGAGTGCGACTCAGTTGGTGTCCGGATCGTCGAAATACTCAGTTTGCCGGACTTCGGCCGTGAACACGCGCACGGATTTGACCTGCATCGGCGTGGAGGAGGAGAGCCCGATCCGGTCGTGACCGGGGCCAAGCAGGGGACTTGTCTCCTCATACTCGAGAACCGTTTTCTCATCGACGGTCATGCGCACATGCTTACCGTCGAACTCCGCCACGATCTTGTAAAAGCGCCCGGGTTCGATCTGGATGCGCGCTGCGGTCGCGTCGGTCAGCACCGTCTCGCGGGTGCGGCGAACGACGTTGGCACTATTGAATTGGGTGCCGAACTGAAGGGTATAACCGCTCAGTGGCTTGGCGGCGGATGCGTGGAGGCGCGCGGCCAGGTTGCTGGCATCGCCCGCTTTGGCTTGCGGGTCCTGTTCCCAGCCTGGCGGGACGGATGCGGCGACGAACTCGATCCGTTGGAGGGCCGACATGGGGCGGGTCAGCAAAAGGACATTGTCGTTCCGGTTGTCCTTGGCAATCAGCTTCCCGTCTTGAATCTCCCACGAGCCTGAAACCACCTCCCAATCGGCTCCCAAGCTTGCGCGGTCGAAATTGTCGTGGAAATCCTCCCGCCAACTTTCCGCGACCGCGAGTTGGCGGGGAGCTTCCAGAACTTCCGCCTTGATGAACTGCGGGCTGGGCGGCCCGAGATAGTCGCCCATCCGCCGCGACATGGAGGAGTCAGCCGCGACAACCCGGTTTTGGAAATACGGCACATCGATGGCAAAGAGCGGTGCCTCGGCCAGCAACTTGTCCCTCGCGGCGCAAATTTTGATCGCTTTTTCCACAGCTTCGCGGTCTCCGCCCTTGCTGCGCCGCACCCGCTCCATACTGGCGGCCGCTTCCATGTTCAGCGAAACGAATTCCAATCCTGTGCGGACGAAAGCCACCCGCTTGGCATAGACGGAATCGACCCCTTCGGCCTCCGCTTGGACCCGGGCGCGCTCCAGCGCCTCGCGGGCCTTCGCAATCCGGTCGGGGGTGTGAATCTGGCGCAGCATTTCGAGGTGCTTGAAACGGTCGCCCGAGGATGCCCGCCAAGCCGGGTTTTCCACCAAGTCGGCGTGGGCTTGCTCCTGGAGTTCGTAGTAAGCCCGCACGTCGCCGGCCGCCGGGCCGAATCCACGCTCGTAGAAATCGCGCAGGATGGCGCGCCCGTCGGCACTTGGATCGTAGGCCAACCGTGCCATCAAATAATTTTGCGGTCCCTGGGTGGCCGAGAATTGGAACACCGAATCGATTTCGAAGACATGGCAATTCATCTCCGCCAGCGCCTCGAAGAGTGCGTGGGTCTTCTCCATCGCCACCGATGGCATGCCCCAAAAGCCGCCGTCATACCATGAGAAATTCGGACGATAGCCGATCAACTTGGCCCCGGCCGCCTTCCATTTGCGCATGTCATCCCGAGCCTGGTGCCATTCGGCTCCGCTGCAGAAGGGGTAGTGGCCGACAAACGAAACCGCAATGCCGTCATCCAGCCGGGTCTCAATCGGGGCGGACTTGTAGGTGGCATAACCAAGCACATCCAGAAAGACCTTCTTGTCCGGTGCCCGCTCCCGCAGTCCGCGAATCAAGTGGTTCCAATGCTTGACGTAGCGCTCGGTGAGAACACCGCGCGGGGCCTTGGGATGGTCCATCGCCACGCACGCTTCGCACAGGCACCAGCCGCCTCCGTCATTTGGCGTGGCGCCCAGCGATTCCACCCGGGGGTTCTCACCCAGCACGTCCATCTGATTGTCCACCCATTGCTTTGCCACTGCGGGATTGGACACGCACAGTTTTGCATCGCGGCCCTGGCTGCGCGTGCCGTCTGGCAACAGTGCAAAATATTCGGGGTGCTTTTCCCGGTAACGGTCGGACCAATCGTTGGAGGCGTGATCGCGCGGCAGGATGTGCGAGCTGCGGCCATTCAGTCGGTGCGCGTTTTCCCAGAAGTAATTCACCGCGGCCACATCTTCGCCCTGATCGGTCCGCCCGTATCTCGCTTCCAAACGGAAGCGTCGCGAGCGGATGGGCGGATGAAATCGGAAGGTGAAGGGCTCGAAGGCGATCCGGGCGCGGCGCGGAATATCCGTGCCCAGCTCTCCCGGCCAGAGCCAGCGCACTCCCAAGTGGTCATGGATGAAGGTGCTCACCGCGTTCGCAGTTCCGAACTCGCCCACGGGCGTCGCGCGATAAACGAGAGGTTTTGGAATGATGAACGATTCGCGGTCGCGCCCTGCGATGACCATGTAACGTTCATTCGCGGCGATAAGAATCTCTTCGGGATACTGGAAGTCGAAGTCCAGTTCAGGGAAAAGGGTGTTCAAAACCGGCTGATAGCCAACCCAAACCGCGCGTTCCGGGAGGGGATCCGGAGTGCCCTCAATGATTTCGGGACGGCGGCCGGTCATGCGTTCCACGTAGCCGGCGAGGTCGTTGGCGGCCTGGTGGACTTCTTTGGTTGAATCTTCCACCGGCACGATGATTGGAGCGGTGGAGATACCCTCCGCCACCCAGACCATGCCAGAGGGCTTGGCGGAGGAGTCACTTGCAGCGAGGAACAGAGCGAGGAGAGCGCTGCACAGAAGGTTCATGGTAGGGTTTCGGGGCCAGGGGCACTCATTGCGGCGATCTCTGTGCGAAACGGGCCTGCCGGGAGGTCGTTTTTCCCCCACAGGTTTGCGGTGGGGTTGTCCGCCCATGCGTAACGAACGGCAAGCGGCAAGGAGACGGCGGCTGACGACACCACAACCTGCGAGCCATCGATCCGGGCATTCGCCCAATGCCAGACCCCGTCCTCACCCGCGAGCTCGAACCCTTCCAGTTCCGAATCCGGGCTGTTGCGCATCAAGGGCTCATATTTCGGCGGGATTTTTGACAGGGCATGCTTCTCCGGCAACGGCTTCGCCGCCAGCCCCCCGGCGGTGTCGGAAAAACTCAGAACCGCCTTGCCGTCGGCAAAGTGAGCAGACTCGAAAACGGGGCCCTGATAAGGAACCGGGTGGCCATAGGTCTTGGCCAGGGCAATGGCAGCCAAACGCTGGCCGACCGGAGCTTTTTCCGTAGGGTGGATATCCTCAGCTTCCCCTAGATCCAAAGTGACCGCCTGTCCGGTGAAAGGCAGCGCCAGGGTCATGGTCTGAGCTTCCCGCAATGCGGCCCAAGTGCTGTCCGTCTGCGGCGCGGAGGGCTTGGCGAAGAATGCGGTGAGTTGGACCCAGTAAAAGGGCAGGTCGTCCCGCTTCCACAATTTCCGCCAATCGTTGATGAGCAGTGGAAACGCCGTGCGGTATTCGGCCGCGTGGGTGTGGTTTGACTCGCCCTGATACCAAATCACACCCGCCAGTCCATAGGGCATAAGCGGGTGAATCATGGCGTTGTACATCTGGCTGTAGTTCTTGGCCGGTGAGGGCGGCGGACGCGGGCGGACGGGCTCGGCGGCCGCCTCGGATTCTTTCAAGGCGGGCAGGGAGTATTCAAGATGCTGCCGCCACTTTCCGGCAAGCGGGATGCCGTTGCGGAGTCGGAATTGATCTCCTGCCACCTCCAGAAAGGGCGTCGCCACCGGCAAATAAAGACGGATGGCGAGATCGTTTGCTCCTTCCCGCACCACCTCCCTGGGCACTCTCACGAAGGAGTCTCGACGGATCATCCGCAAGGCTTCGTCGGTGGCGGTTGCCCCGATCTTTTGCCCGTTCCAGTAAACTTCGTCGAATCCATGCACGATACCGAGCGGCAAAAACGTGGTCTTTGCTGCTTGATCTGGAGGAATCTCCACGGTGGTGCGCAGCCAAACGGCGCCGGGTTGCGCATGATCGGAAGGAGTGTGCGGCATTTCGAGCGTTTCCCAGACGAGCGATTCATCGGCCAGGAGACGCTCCGGGGTCACCTCGCGCCGGTCCGTCCGTCCGGTTTGCTCCAGCCAATTGCGCAGCGCCTGCTGGTAGGCGGCTTTTGCTCCGGGGTAGTCCGCAGTTTGTTGCCTGACTTTTTCCGCTGCGGCGGCAAGCTCAGGAACGGTTTCGAGCGACTCCCGGCTGGTCCATGTTTCCACCACGGAGCTGCCCACGGCAGAGATGATGACGCCCACCGGCACATCGAGCGCTTTCTGGATGGTCTTGCCAAAATAATAGGCCACCGCGCTAAACCCGCTGGACGTTTCCGGGGAAGCCACCATCCACTCCCCCTGCAGTTCCGGCATCGGGTGATCGGCAGAAGCAGCCGCAACCGAAAACCGGCGCAGCGATGCATTTGCCGATTTCGGGATTTCCTCATCGGCGCCGAGAGTTTTGGCAAGAGTCCTCACCATATTCGACTGGCCGGAGGCCAACCACACTTCGCCAACCACCACATCCTCCAGCGTCACCTCACTGGATCCGGAGTTGACCGCCATGCGGAACGGCCCAGGCCCGGTTTTCGTCAGATCGAGTTCAACCTTCCAGCTTCCTTGTCCGTCGGCTGTGGTTGTGGTCTTGACATCCCCCAGGGCGACAATCACCCCGGCCCCTGCCGCCGCCTTGCCCCAGACCGGTGTGGCCGGCCCCCGCTGCAAAACGGCATGGTCCGACAGAACCGCCGGCAGCGACAGCTCCCCGGCCAGGGCCGCGCAGGGCGAAGCCAGATGCAGAAAGAACACAAGGCACAGGGGGCATCGCAGGCCCCTGACGAGAACGGGTAAGTTCACGGCGGGCATCTGAAATGTTTTCAAGATTTCACGCATTCGATAGTTGGGACATTTTTTCATGAGAAGGAATCCTATTGGTGAGAGTGAGATTTTACGTCCATCGTAAATGGCGATGCCGGGAGGTTTTCGGCGTTCACCAAATTGACCGGAGGGCTGCTGTCCCAACCATAGCGAATGGTGTGAATCGCCTCGTTGCCCGGTGGTTGGATCACGATGGTTTCTCCCTGGATTGTTGCGGAAACAGGCACGAACTTTCCATCTTCTCCGGCAGCTTCGAAGGTCTGCGGGGCTTCGCCGTTGGAGGTTTTTAATCCGATGGCATAGTCAAAATGAACGATCACCTTCCCGTCCTCCAAGCCGGCATCCCGGACCAACGGCCCCGAGGGAACAATGTTTTTCCCGTATTCATTTTTCAGTGCCCAGCGCGCCAGTCGTTCGCCGACGTCCAGCTTGTTTTCCGGATGAAGCTCTGCCACGTCTCCCACATCAATGGTGACGGCCATGCCGGTGTGGGGCAGTTGCAGTGCCTGACGCTGGGATTCCCGCATAACCGCCAACCCCTTCAGACCCACCCGGTAATTTGGCAATTGCACAAAATAAAATGGCAATGCGGGATCATCCCATGCTTGACGCCAGTTTTGAATCATGGCCGGAAATTGCCCGGCATAGATGGCAGGAGTAATGCAATTGGCTTCCCCTTGATACCAAAGCATCCCGCGAACGGCGTATCCGACCAAGGGATGAATCATGCCATTGTAAAGGTTGGCTGGGGCATGGGGGTGGTTGTCTCCCAGCGGCATGCGTGGACTGCGGGGCCGTGGTTCTCCCTTGGCTTCCGCCGCTTTTGCCTGAACCTCCCATTCGGCCCGCGCCTTCTCGAACTCCTTCAGACGGGCCGGGAATTCCGCTTTGGCCTCTGCGAAGCGATCGAGATATGCCTTGAAGGACGGATTTTCTTGCATGGTCGCCAAATCCGTCCAGGACTCGATGTAAGAGCCGCCGAAAACGGGAATGATCAAGCCGACAGGTTTCCCGGTGGCCTCTCGGATTTTCCGCCCGAAGAAATACGCCACGGCGGAAAGTGAGTGCATGCTCTCCGGAGTCACGGCACTCCATTTGCCCGGCAGATCGGTTAGCTTCTCCGCACTCGCCTGGATTCTTTTTGGGCGAAAATAGCGCAGTTGCGGATCGTTGGCTTGAGCAACCACCGCAGCATAGTTGGGCAGGGCGTGAAAGGCCATCATCATGTTCGACTGACCTGAACACAGCCAGACTTCGCCTCGCAAAACCTCTTTGATCTCAAGTTTCGAGGAATCAGCCTCAACGACAAGATCCCAGGGACCGCCCGACGGACCGACAGGCAACTCCACCCGCCAATTTCCATCCTCATCCGCCGCCCCCTGCGCGGAGATCTCGCCCAAGGTCACAACCACTTTCGATCCCGGCTTGGCTTGCCCCCAAATCGGAGCGGGCTTGTCGGCTTGAAGCACCATTTGATCCGAGAAGATGGCCGGCATCTTCAACGCCGACTCGGCGGATGCAACGAAAGGAAAAAGAAGGCTAAGGCCAATGAGAGTGAGATGCCGGATGTTTCGCATAATGTTTAGCATTTCTTGGGTGGTGAAACTTCAGTTGGTTGAGGGGCCAATGCCTTGCCCTCGGCAAATCCTTCCCAACCGGCGAAGCAATCCTCCCAGTATTTCAGGATGGGTTTTCGAAGCCGGGTTGGAATGGTCAATGGAAACGGCAGGACGGGGGTGCGGGCCAATTCACCGCAAGCTCCCGCCAGCGGTTGCAGAACCTGCGCCATGCGGTTCAGATTCAACTTGGCAAGATCGTCGTCGGCTTGGTGGTGGTAGAATCGGCCGGAGGTGCAATTTGGCCGGTAGAGCCAGAACCCGGGAATGCCGGCGGCATGGAATGGGAACGCATCCTGGTAGGGCACGGCATCCGTGCGAAGCTCCGCATATTGACCGGCCGCTTCCAGACGTTTGATGAGCCAATCAGCCAGGACCGTTTCCCCGCAGACGTGCAATTGGTACCACCCCAGACGCGAGCCGAAGGAATCAAAATTCGCCATGAATCCGCCGCGCCGGACCAGTTCGTTGCGATGCGTGCGGACATAGGCAGCGCTTCCGACCGAAAGTTGTTCTTCGGCACCGAAAGAAATTAGGCGAATCTCCCGTTTCCGTGGCAACGGGGCCAGCAGCCGGGCCAGTTCAAGCAAGGCCACCACGCCAGTCCCGTTGTCGTCGGCCCCGAGCGAGTCGGCCTGGGTGTCATGATGTCCACCAGCGAATATCACCGGATCTGCTCCGGTCGGATCGCCAGCCAGGGTGGCGATGACGTTTTGGGAGGTGGAAGCAACGCCATCGCCGACCACCAGGAGTCTGGCGCGGTCCGCCGTATCACTCTGCCAGGCCTGGATAAAAGGAATCGTTACCGAAGGGACCGCGCCGTAGCGGTGGGTGTAGGCCGGAAACAGACCGTCGGCCCTGCAGGTGTCGGTGGGATAGCGCACGTCCACCAGCATGAGAAAGGCTGGTTTTGCCGCCAGCAATCGCCGGTAATGGTCGGGATTCTCGATTTGAGTTCCCAGAAGAAGAAGAGCTTTCCCGGCATATTCCTCATACGACGATTTCTGCAATTCCGGTGGTTCGATCACCGCCAGCGGTGCCTCGATCTGCTGTCCGCCGGTGCCGGGCGATCCGTTCATCACCGAGCAGGGCACCGTCCGCCATGTCCGATTTAAACGGATTTGCAGCGTTTGACGGGTTACCCGGCGTTCGCATACGGGAAACTCCTCTATGCGCACATCGGCACCGTGGCGGCGGAATTCCTCGGCGATATAGTCTGCGGTCCTGGCCTCCGCCGGAGATCCGGCCAGCCGGGGACCGATCGTTTCCGTCAGGCGTTGCAGGTGCCGTCGAATGCGTTTGGGATCAACTTCGGCGGTCTTCATGCTCAGCGGTAGTAAGGATTTTCATTTTCAATAATGGCTCCGGGTTGTGCTTGTTTTCATTATTGAAATGCTTTGGGTTGCAAGCCGATTTCGCGACGGATCATTTCGGGATCTGTGGCGAAGTAATCGGCAAAATCCGCATCTTTTTTCGTCAGCAAGACATCGGCCATGAAGAGCGGCTTGCCGTCTTTGTCCACCTGTCCCAGATCGGCTGCTCCGCGAAATTGGGGATTGGCAGCGATCGAGGTGGTGGAGCCGGTCTTTTTCTGCAAGTCGGCGAGGGTGACCTTGAGCAAGGTGTCCGGCAGTTCGCTTGCTTCCACCGGGTTCAGGCCGAAACCGGGGATAGTGCGTTCGTAGGCCTTGGCGTCATAGAGCATGGCGACTTTGCGCTGATCGGCGGGCAGCCGCATGTAGAAGCAATTGTTTTCCTCCCGGAGGAATCTGGCATCACTTATTTCCAGCAAAGGTACGATGACTTTTGTCGGCTGATTGTCGGTGATGATATTGTTCCGCAAGGTGATGAATTCATCGGCATTGTTCACCCATGTTCCCTGCAGGATGCGGGGTCTCGCGAACACACTGTGCTCGATGACCGCATCCGGGCACCGGAACAAGGTGATGGTGCCGTTGAAGACGCCCATCATGACGCAGTTGCGGACCAGAAGGTCCTTCGACTCCTTGGCCATGACAAAGCTCGGGGCATATCCCACGGTGCTTCCATTGTAGAAGCAGCGCTCGATTTCTATTCCGTTACTTTGATTGAGGACAAAAATTCCCGATGTTTGACCTGCGGAATCGTAGTATTCGGAGAAGCGGAGATCTGCGAACCGGATGTGGTTCTTGCCCATGGTGACGAAGGCCCGGGGAAGAAATTTTCCCGCGCCATGGAAGAGTACTTTCTCTCCCGCGATGGCGCGAAAGGTGATGGGTTTGTCTGGAGTGCCGGTGTTCCGTATGCGAACGGTTCCCTCATACTCTCCGCCTGCGATCAGGATCGTGTCCCCTGGATTTGCCAGGTCGGCGGCGTGTTGGACACTCTGGAAGGCGGAGTCACGGGATCGGCCTTCGTTCGAATCCTTGCCATCCGGGGCGACGTAGAAGGTCACCGGAGCCCGGTCGCTGGCCGCCGTCCGGAACTTCACCGTGGCTGGGGTGGAGAGCAGCGACTTTTCCAGCGGCGTCCGGGTGATGTTCACGAAGAAGGACTTTTGGCTCTCCAATTCCGCCACGGCGGTGATGCGGACCTCATAAGCCGTATCGGGCTTTAGCCCGGTGAGACTATACCCGGCATAACCATCCGAGTTCACTTCCACGGTGGTCCATTTGCCGCCAGCCTCGCTCCACTCGAAAACGGAGCGGGAGAGAGGTGCGGTCCACCATTCCAGATTGGCCGTGGTGGAGGTGGCGGAATACACTTCCGGCCCGAACAGTCGAGGTTCGCGGTCAACAATCATGGTGTAGATTCCCAAGGGAGTCCCCTGGGGTCCTCCCACTAGGAAGGTGCCCGGGTTGGCCAGGATCGGCGCGCCATTTTCCAATTGAAATTCCGGCACCGCCACCCGCGAATAGAGATCATGGCTTTGGGCGCGCACTTTCTCCAACGACACGGGACCCGATCCTACGGTCCAAACCACTTCGTCCGACCCGTAGCTATTATAGTCGGAATACCGAACCGCATCCGCCTGATCCAAACGGATCGCGCCCGACGGAGTCTTGGCAAACACGTTGCCAGCAAGGTCCACGTTGTGACAGGTTTTCAAGTCCAGCGCCGGCTTGTCCGCCTGCGTCCACACGCAATGGCGGAGGTCCAGTCCGTCCACGCCGGTGCCTTCCAAATGCGGCAGCGCGCAGTTGTCGAACCGGAGGTTACTCCCGCCGGCGGCAACCACCGGATCGAGGAAGCGCAGCCGGCGGAATTCAATGCCGTGCGAGTCTTTGAGGGTGAGACCGCCGCGCAGAATCACTGGTTCTGTGCCCCGGCCCCGGATGTGGATCGGTTTGGCTCCCGCTTTCCCGAGGCTGGTTTCGATCTTGAGATCATACTCGCCTGGAGCCAGATAGAGGGTATCGCCGGGTTTTAATCCTGGCAGCGCTTTGGCCAGGGTGCTCCACGCATTCGCGAGTGAAAGCCCGTCCGCCTCGTCATTCCCGTCGGGCGTCACGTAGAAAATGTTGGCCTGGTAAGGGAACGGTCCGCGGTCCGATCCGTCCGGTGCCGCCGCACGGAAGATCGAGGTGGATTGCAAATGAAAATCGTGGTTGTCCGGGTCCGCGAATTCGCGGTCGCGGATCTCATAAGCTTCGACATCGTAGAAGATATTGTCCCTACTGGGGTTGCTGTCGTAGCGGTTTTCCGCGCCGATGATGCTGTGGGAGACATGGGTGGCGTGCATCGGGCCAAGGGTGATGCAGCGCTCAACCAGGCTGAACTTCGGTGCTTCTCCTCCCTTGATGTGGAGGTCATTCTCGGTGTTGCCCCAGCTCAGATTGTCCAGAAGGATCGCCGGCCCGCTGATTGCGCCGTAGTGTCGGATTCCGTGGGTCAGGCTGCGGAACGCCTCTGAGTTTCGGATCGTGTCCCCGAACGAGTTGAAGATAACAATATTGCCACCCGAGCCATCGCGCTCAGAGTAATTTCCGTAGCCCCGGCTGAATTCGATGACGTTGCCGCCCGGGCCCACACCGACCTCCCGTTTAAGAACCTGACTCCGATATTCCGGCAGTCCCTCTTCCGAAACTTGATAACGCTCGAAAAACCCGCTGTTCGCCACTAGGCCGTTCGAGTTCAAGTAGGCCGTGCAGTTGCGAACCACGCAGTTCGTCGGGCTGCCCAAGAGCAATCCGTTGCCGGAAAATCCTGAAAAAACCAGCCCATCGACCACCACGCGCACGGGTTCGTGCAAGAACAATCCATGGTTCTTAACGACCGAAACGGTATAGCGGCCTGCCTCGGGCGCCCGCAGATCGGGAGGAGACAGATACAAGCGTTTTGCTTCGGCGTCGTAAAACGACCGTCCGGGCATGAATTCCAGATCCGACTTTTGAGGCACCGGCTCCAGAATATCCAAGGAATCCGGTTTGAGTACGGCCTGCGCGGGTTGGTCAAAATCCGCGCCGTAAATGAACCGGGAACCTTCAACCAGTGCGAAGGGTGGCGCCGGGACGTCTCCCCGGATGACAACCGTCCCCGGCAAATCCGCACGGATGAGCGTTTCGACCTCCTTGTTGCCGAGATTCTCCCGCCTCACATTTCCGAAATACTCGCCCGGCAGGATGGTCAGGGTATCGCCGGCCTGCATCGTATCGAGACCCTTTTGGATGGTTCGGAAGGCCTGCTCCCGGGCGGTGCCGTTGTTTTCATCACGGCCTTCCAGCGAGACAAAATATTCGGCGGAGTGGAGCGCTCCCAGGGGGGACATGAGCAAGACGAGCAGAACGGCCAGGGGTCGGCAGCGGAACATACAATGGAGGGCTCGTGAGCAAAGAAATGGTGCGTTAGTATTCATGAAGATTGGGAAAATGGGCGGACGATGATAAGGGCGGTGGGATGGGAAAATTTTCATTCCCGTTAAATTGTTAGTGCGGAAGGGGCTGGCCCGAAGACGCGTCTTCACAGGAGCGTGGGCGTCCCGCCCGCATGGTTTGGAAAGCGGCCAAGATGCCCACGCTCCTGTGATTTGCGTTTTTCGGGGATGTCTCTGCTACTTGTGTGGAAGTTCTTTTGCATTATGGAAATGAAAGTCTTTGAAAGCTTCGGGTTGGAGGCCGATCCCGGGTTTGACCAGCCGGGGATTCGTGGCGAACAGGTCGGGGAAATCCAGGTCTTTTTTCCCAATCAGAAGGTCGGAGGACATGACCGGGTTTCCGGCGAAATCCTTATACTCCTGAGCGGCGATTCCTGCAAACTTCGGGTCGCCCACGAAGGAGCCTTTGTCGCCGTATTTCTTTTGATAATCGGCCAGACTCATTCTTACGCCTGAAGCGAGAAACATTTTGCGCTCCTCGTCGGGGACGCGCAAATAATAACAATTCTCACTCTCCTTCATCGCCTCAATGCGAGGCACCTCCAGCAGGAGACTTTTGACTTTGTTTGCCGGGTTATCGACAATAATGTTTCGGGCGCTCTGGAACTCGTGCTGTTTCGACCAGCCGACGACGACGTATTGTTGGATCAGACTACGGAACAAGACATTATTCTCGATCCGGGCATGCTGGCAGAAGCGAAGATTCAAGCCGGAGCCTGCAGCAATGACGCAGTTTTGGATTAGCAGTCTGGGACTATAGGTGGCACCCACCAGCGGCGGTGCGTAGCCAGAGCCCCGCCCGTCCGCGAAGCACCGCGTGATGTGCACATCCTCTGTCACGCAAAGATTCAAGATGCCGGAGGTATTGGAATGGTAGCTATCCCTGGCGCGTCTTCCGCCGAATCCGAAACCCGTAAAGTAGAAACCATCGATATGGACATCGGCCTTGCCCGTGAGGATAAAAGCGTGGGGCAGGGCGCGTTCTCTGCCATCGAATACCACCTTTTCACCGGGCAGTGAACGAAAGGTTAGGGGACGTTCTTTGTCGCCGGTGCTCCGCACATAGACAATTTCACTATAGGTTCCCTCCGCTACCCAGACGGTATCCCCGGCGGAAGCCCGGGTGGCGGCGGCGTTGACCGTCCGCAAGGCCTTTTGGCGGCTGCGGCCGTCGGCCGCATCACTTCCATCGGTCGCCACAAACCATTCCACTGGCTCGCCCGGCTTCGCGTCCGTGCGAAACGTCAGAAGCAGCGGGTCTTGATCGACAACTTTTCCGTCCAGAAGAAAAGGATCGGTCATGGTGACTTGAAACTCGTATTCCGTATCCGGTTCCAGTCCCCAGAGGCTGTAACTGGTGAAACCCTTGACGCGCAGGGGCCATCGTTCGCGCTTCCAATCCTTTTCTCCCCCACCAACGACCCTCCAGGCGATCTGGCAATCCACGGGATTTGAAGTGCGCCATTCGAAATTTGCCGTGGTATCGGTGGCGCTGTGAAGAAGGGGTGCTGATATGTTTAATGGTTGCTGGTTCGGCGGACGGTATGGCCCTGCTTCCCGGGCAAACGGGGCGGCCAAGGTTGTGGCGATTCCGGGGCCGATTCGGGAATAACGTTCGAAGGCCGGACGCAGCTCCGCCGTGGGGATTTCCTTCGATCCCTCCTTCCAGCAGCTTTCGGCCGAGGGATAGACGTTGTAATCCGCGTACCTGACGTTGGAGAAATTATTGACCGTGATCGCCGGTGCCTTGCCGACATCGAAAATGTTGCCTGAGAGATGGATCCCGTCGCAATTGGAGAGGTTCGCCCCTCCTTGAGAGAAACGGCTATTCTCGATCCGAACTCCCTTGGTGCCGTCCATCTTCAGGGCGTCTGCGGTCTTGGCAAATTCGCAATTCAAAAATACCGCGTCGTGCCCCCCGGTGACGGTGACCGGTCCAGAAAACCGGATGCGCTCGAAAGTGACGGAACCCGGCCCACTCACTTGCACCGCCCCATCGATGTCGGTCAAACTTTCTCCGCGACCACGGATTGAGATCGGCTCTCCTTTGGAAGTCTTGACCTCCATGCCTCCCGCATATTTTCCGGGTGCGAGATAGAGGGTGTGACCGGCCCGCAGGCGGGATGCCGCCGCGGCCGGTGTCTGCCATGCCTTCGCCAAGCTCAGCCCGTCGGCTTTGTCGTTTCCTTCCGCCCGCAGGTAGAAGATGGTTTCCTTGTAGGGAAAAGGCCCCCGGTCCGACTTGTCGGGCCCGGTACCCCGGAACCGCGACGTCGCCTGCAGTCGGAAATCGTAATTTTCTGGATCGGCAAATTCGGCGTCCGGGTTCAATTCTTTTTCCCCTGCCAAGAGGATATTGTCCATGGTGGTTTCGATGCCGCGATGATAGGTGTTCCAGATCCCCACGATGCTGTGCGAAAGGTTGAACGAGTCCACATTGCCCAGACCGATGGAACGATCGACCAGACCGGGGCCATCGACGCTGTGCAAGATACCTCCTTTGATCTGAATGATGCCATCCCGGGCCAGAGAGTGTTCAATCTTGCCCGGGCCGATGGCCCCGTAAACGCGCAGGCCTCTACCGCTGTGATAAGCTTCGCAGAAGCGGATAATGTCATTGTTCACGTTGAAGGCGGCGATCCCGGCCCCTTCGGAAATATACCGGGAAGCATTCCCCCAAGCGGTGCTGTGTTCGATCACATTGTCGGAACCGGGCTGAAATTTTTTGCCCCGTCCAGCCGTGTTCAGTGCGATCCCGCCTCCGTTGAAAAATGCGGTGCAATGGCGGATCACGCAACTTTTGCCAGACCCGATGACAATGCCCCAGGCCCCGCGGAATCCGGGGTAGATATCGATCATTTCCGCCGTGTTGAATCCCGTGGCGGCGATGCCGTCGATGACCACACGTTGCGGACCCTCCAGATACAGCCCGTGCGTTCCCAGGACCGAAACCGAGTAGGCACTGGCGTCCGGTTTCTGCAGGTCAGAGGCAGAGATGTAGAGTCGCCCATTCTCTGCATCGTGGAAGTATCCCCCCGGGAGAAAGGCAAGGTCGTCCTTACTGACGGCTTTTGTCAGCATGGTGAGCGTGGTCCGTTCATTGACTGCCTGCACGGGTTGGGTGAAGTCCGCTTCGAAAATGGAGGGATTTCCTTCCGCCGGTTTGAGAGGAGGCATGGGCACATCTCCTCGCAGCAGCACGGTCCCGGGGATCTCTGCGCGAATGACGGTCTCCCGGTCCGGACCACCGAGATTCTCGCGCTTGACGGCTTCGAAGTATTCCCCCGGAAGAATCGTCAGCGTGTCTCCCTGCTCCAGCGCATCTACCCCCTTTTGGATCGTACGAAAGGCCTGATCACGAGCCGTGCCGTTGCTTTGGTCGCTGCCTTCGAGCGAGACAAAATATTCGGACGCGTGGAGTGTGCCCAGTGAAGCCAACGCCCAGCCGCAGATCAGAAAAGCACGGATGGCGTAGCGGTGGGACCATGATTTGGATCGCTGCACAAAAAGTTGGAGTGTTTTTTTCGTCATTTGATGAGAGGATATTCTTCTTGTAGATCCTGGGATTGCCGCAGTGGCCGGCGAGCAACAGGAGGAGTGCGCTACCCGACAAGGCGAGGCTTCATGGCCGGGCAACAATGTTCAAAACTAGGTTGTTGCCGGATATCGACAGGCTTGCATTGAGTCCGTTGATCGTGCCGGTAGCGGTTCCCAAACTGCCGACAATCGGTTCTGGAGTTTGAAACAGCACGTAGTTTCCTGCTTTGAAGTTCGAGAGGGCAGTAAAATCAAAATCCGAGAAGTTCAGACCGGATCCGATATTGAGGCTTCCTCCCAGAAGGCAGATTTGGTCGTAGTCGGTTCCCGGTTTGGTGTTGCCACCGAGATCAAAATGCAGCCAACCGGTGTTTGTGCTCGCCGTGACCTGCGACAAATCGAGATTCCCTCCGTCGAATTGGATGGTGGTTGTTCCCGCCGCGCCTGCCAATCCCGCCGTCAAACCGCCGCCCGTCCCCAAGGTGATATTGTCGCTTTCGGCGATATGAATCGTGCCGGTGCCGCCCAGGGATCCCCCACTGATTAGAATGGCCGTCGAGTCGGTCTCGTCTTGGAAGTCATTCTCGGTGCTGTTGATGTAGAGCCTTCCGCCGACGACAGTCGTCGTGCGGCGAAGGTACAATTCGCCGGTGAGGGTCAGATCACCCACTCCGTCCTTTTGGAGTTCCAAACGATTCGTGTCCCCCTCAGTTTCGGGAGTGCCGAGGATGCGTCCAGCATAGGTTGTGTTGTCTGCTTGATTGACCACAAGTGTATGAATGCTGGGTTCGGCTGAGTTTCCCACGGTTTGGATTTTGGCGCTTGAGTCGTCGCCTTCCAAGCGGGTTGTGCTGATGGTAAAAGTGCTGTCGGTTGTGCTCGAACGTCCGAGCAGGAAGGAACCACTGTTGAGTGTCAGTGAGCCCATCTCGGCACCCGATCGCTCCATCGCAACCTCGCCTCCCGTGATGATAAAGTTGGAATCAAATCCGATTTGAGCGTCTGGAAAAGTGTAATGAATTCTTCCGGTTTGCACCGTAGCTGTGCCCACGTAAAGATCCCCGGCATTGCTATTAAAACGAAGCCAGCCATTCGTATCGAAGGTATAGTCCCCTTGGATAACCGCCCGGGCTGAGATGATCACACCGCCAACGTTGTTGGTCACGGAGAGGCTGCCGCCGGACATCTGGAGGACTCTCACTGACGTATCGCCTGTCAGGCTCAAAGCAGCAGAGCCACCCAATATGAGGTTGGCAACATTGGTGCTGTCAGTCAGGTTTACTGTGATATTCGAGGCGACTTCGACTTCCGCCGAATCTCCCGATACCCAGGTGGTGTGGTCCCCGGTCCAAGCATCGGTCGCGAACCAGCCAGGATTGGCGTCGGCATCATAGTTCAAAGCCGCCGCCTGTGTCAGAGTGGACCCGAAAAATGCGGGGATGAGACCCGCGAGCACTGCGGCCAGCGAGAGACGGAGAGAAGGGAACGGCTGAGAGGGCATGGATAAAAAATTCTCACAGGCATAGCCCCGGATCAATCCAATGTTCTGCGGTCAGGCAACTTGACCACATAAGTGCAAAAGAAGCCTCTTCACAGGAGCGTGGGCATCTTGCCCGCTTTCCAAATCATGCGGGCGGGACGCCCACGCTCCTTTGGTTTGAATTTTTGGAGATGGTTCCATCGGCTTGCACCAGGCGATCCCCGATGCCAGGAAAGCCGCCCAGGCCGATGATTTTCCAGAGTCGTCCGGCGTGCTCGATCTTAGGCGCGGCGACGGCGAGCCAGCGCCATTGTCAGGCCGAAGGCCAGGAGTGCCCAGGTAGCAGGCTCGGGGATGGCGACGAGCAACTCGTTGGTCGAATTGGAAAATGTGTAGCTTTTTCCGCCAGCCGCTCCACTGAAGTTGCCTGATCCGCCGGAAGCAAGGAACACCCCTCCGATCGACATCGTTGTAAACTCACTGGAGAGTGCACTGCCCGAGAAAAGTGTATATGTTCCGTCTGATACTCCTGAAAGAGTCAGCTCTAAATTGCCCGCTTTGGTGAGCGATGTTGTGCCGAGAGCAAATGTGGTGAACCCATCGCTGAGGTCCGCTGTAATTGTCATGGCGGTGGGAGCGAAGGCACCCGACCCTGTGATGAGCGCTCCTTCGGCGAGAGTCAGTGGTTTAGAATAGGTTGTACTATTTGAACTGTTGTTGAACGTTGCGCCGGAAGCCACCGAAACACCCGAGCTGGAGTTGATCGATGACGTGCTAAAATTAAGAATGAGAGTGCCCTCATTAACGACGGTAGCCCCGGTGTAGGTGCTATTCCCACTCACGGTCAGCGTGCCCGCCCCGCTTTTGATAAGCCCTCCACCCGTGCTCCCGATCACGGGGTTGATGGAAGTGTCTCCCGAACCGGAAATTGTCAGAGCAAAATTTCCGAGGGAAATAGCACTACTGCCCGAACCGGTTTTAAAGAGCAAGTTGCTGGAATTATTTGTCCAGGCTTGGTCTGCACTAAGATTGACGGCGAGACGAAGTGGGCTCCCTGAGGCACCGAGCGTCACCGCTCCAGCCCCTGAGTTAATAGTGATTCCACCGCTGCCGATCGTTAATGTGCTGTTAGCGCCGCCGCCTGCCGCATTGCCTCCTTCGATCGCAGTCGAACCGGTATTGGAAAATACCATTCCCCCGATGGTCTTGGCCGTGGCATCGGTGCCATAGACACGTATGACCTGGGCGCTGTTTATTGAACTGAAGACCGCCGTGTCCGTGGTTAAAGGTGCCGACGACCCTGACCAGTTGCTGCCGGTATTCCAATCGCCCGGGCTCGTGGCTCCGGTCCAAGTGACGTCACCGGCTTGCGCGATGGGAATGGCAACCAGCGGGACGATTGCGGCCAAACAGATGAACCGCATCGCATGGAATAGGAATGCGCGGGAAGGTGTGGTATCGATTAGGAGGGATCGGTGAGTTCGCGTTCTCATGCAATCAAAGAATCTCGCGTGAAAAGCCCCAGGTCAACCGAAATACCGCGGTCATGTAACTTGACCAGAGAAGTGAAAAAGACGCCTCTTCACAGGAGCGTGGGCATCTTGCCCGCATGGTTTGGAAAGCGGGCAAGATGCCCACGCTCCTGTGGAAGGGCTAAGGGGTCAGGCATGGTTTATTGACATTTCGATTTTCTTCTACCGCTCCTTTGAACGTTTCATTCCCTCCCGCGCCCGGCGAATGATTCGGCCGTAGCTCGATCGATCCCATTTACAAGCGCCTCCCGGCGGTCTCCGTGCGCCATCACATGATAAATGTTCCCGCGTATTCGATGCGAACCTGTCTTGGCACCTTTCGACTTCGGCATTTTTTCGTCGCGAATCATGGAGAATATCAATAAACCATGCCCCTTATACCGCTTGCAAATCCATCCCAAAATGAACTAAATAAATCGAGTCCAAGCTGGTGCACTTTGAAGTGACCGGTGACAAGATGGGAAGATCCCCTCGTCGCGAACTTGTTAATAGATCATTCACTATGAAGTATCTCCTCATCGGTCAGGGCTCCATGAGAAGGCAAAGGGGGCAGCTCTCCGGCATTTTTATTGCTCTCGCCCTGTTGGCTCGCATTGTTTTTCCAACCTCAGTCGCCGGCGCACCCTCGGTCGCCCAGATCGCGAGCCAACTCGAGGCGGGAACCAAAACCACTCACATCGTCTGTTTTGGTGACAGCATCACCGGCGTTTATTACCACACCGGCTCAGCCCGGGCTTGGCCGGATATGCTGGGCATCGCCTTGCAGCAAGCTTACCCCAAAGCAAAACTGGAGATGGTCAATGCCGGCATCAGCGGAAACACCACAATCAAAGCCCTTGCTCGAATCGAAAAAGATGTCATCGCCAAAAAGCCGGAGATGGTGATCATCATGTTCGGCATGAACGATGTGGCCCGGGTCAAGATTGACGACTTTGAACTCAATCTGCGCGACATCACCCAAAAGTGCCTCGATGCAGGAGCCGCCGTGATACTCTGCACCCCCAATTCAGTTTATGAAAACCCCACACGCCCGAATGTGAAACTCGCCGCCTACTCCGACCGTGTGCGGACTGTCGCCCACGATTTCAAAGTCCCCCTGGTTGATTTTTTCAAAGACTGGAGCGAATTGCACCAGCATGACCCAAATGCCTGGATGCTCCTCATGAGTGAGATCATCCACCCCAACCTTAACGGTCACAAGCGCTTCGCCGAGCTCATCACCCATTCCCTCTCCGGGAAAAAAATCTCATTGGCTGATGTCGAGGCTGCCCCCGACCCCCTGCAAAACACGCGGGAACTTCTCCGCACCGGTCAAACTGTCAAACTGCTTGCCATGCCCCCCTATGACAAGGTCATACCCGTTGCCTTGAAAAAGGGATTCCCCGACGCCAACATCGAAGTCACCTCCTGGCCAGTGGAAGACCAGAGCCTTGCACAAATCAGAAAATGGTCACAAAAAATACGTGAAATGTCGCCTAACCTGGTTGTAATAAATGTGCCTCCGGATGCTCTGACCCAACCTGACGAAGCTGATTTCATCCGCGATTATGGATTGGTCCTCAACAATAGTTTCCCCTTTGGCAAACGCCAATGGGAGGTGTTGGCCTTCCTGCCGGACAAAAACAGCGTACCCGCCCAACGCCTCTACTTGGCACGCCAAATCATTATCGGCAAAGACCTCGCCCCGCTCTCCAGTCTGCCAGACGATTTGATCGCCAAGTGATTTGATCCAGCTTCCCCATTTCAGATCGGATCCTTTGGGATGCAGGAACGGGCAGGCGATTGGCGCGCCGCCGAGCCATCAACAGGAGGACTGCGCCGCCCAATAAGGCCAGGCTTCATGGCCGGGCAACAACGTCCAAAACCAGATTGTTGCCGGATATTGACAGGGTTGCGCTGAGTCCGTTGATCGTGCCGGTGCCTCCCGGGGATCCGCCGTTGACCGTAATGGCCGTCGAGCCGTTCTCGTCTTGGAAGTCTGTTTCAGTGCTGTTGATGGAGAGTCCTCCGCCAGCGACGGTCGTCGTGCGGCGAAGGTCCAATTCGCCGGTGAGGGTCAGATCAGAGTGGCGCTATTTTTAATCTCCAGCGGGCCTGGCGGAGTACGGCCTGCGGGGAATCCGACAAGACCTCATACCATATGGTCACGAGAGTTCCATCGGCGTTCTGGGCGGTACTCGGATACCCAAGATCCCAAGACGCGGCGTCGTCGGTGATGCGGAATTCATCGGACCAGGTCTGGCCATTGTCCGAACTGGTTTTACCCCGAATGCCAAATGGTTCCTTCCGGAACCCATAGGTCATCAAGAGGGTGTTGTCCTTCAGTCGGAGAAGATGCGAGGGGAATCCACTCACTCCAATTTCGTGAGGAGTCGTCCAGGTTTTACCCCTGTCGTGCGACTCGGTCTGCAAGGTTTCGCGCTTCTTGTTGTTGTGATTGCGGATCTGGACACAGAGAGTTCCGTCTGCGGCTTCGACGGCGTGAAGCTCATGATAACGGGACATGGTTTCATTGGGCCTCGTGGGAAGGTCGGCCAGGTATCGCCAGGAGATTCCATCGTCCGAAGATTCCCAGATCCCAACTTTTTTTTCTTCCGTCCAAAGTTCTTTTCCCGCGTAGAGCAAGCGTCCGTCCGCCAATTGAATTGGTCCATGAGGGCTGTTGGCGGGTGCGGGGAGACGCTCTGACCAAGTGACACCTCCGTCTTCGGAGCGCAGAAACCACATGCCGACATCGGTTTGTTTTTGCTCCTGAGTGGAGCGGGATTCGGCCTGTCTCCATTTGGCGAGATGTTCGTCGAGTTGAGGACCGAAACGTTTGGCCAGATGTCTGTCGGGGTCATTGAGCTCATATTGATAGGCAATGGAGGTAAAGACAGACGCCAGAAGCGTTCCTTTGGCGGTTTCGAGAATGCTGGCATCGCGGTCGTCCGTTACGCTGTCGAGGAGGGTCCGCGGCCAAGTCCACGACTCTCCTCCGTCCCTGGATCTCATCATCTCCAGTCGGCCAAACGGGCAAACATGGTAGTCGCGACCGCCCGAGAAGACCAAGAGGAGCTCACCATTTGCGCGAGCCGCGACGGTCGGCCAGCCCTGATAATATTGGGGCTCGACGCTGATGGTTTTGACGTCGATCACTTCGATTTGCGGTGCGGCGAAACCGATTTGAAGAGTGTTGACTCCAATGGCAAGAACAGAACAAAACTTTGTGTGAAATTGAGACATGGGAAGAATTTGCGGACGTGGGTTGAAGAGACCGATTCACGGTTTGAGTTTCCAGTGGGTGGCAATGAGGGAAGGAAACCAGCTCTCCTTTGATGTAAGCGCTGCGCACGGTCATCACGAATTATCGCACTGCCGAGACCGGGATCGCCACGACGGCGGATGTCCGGATTGAGGGTCGGACCTCGCCGGAAATGATGACGACTTGATTATGCCAGAGGACAGCGGGCGAGGAAATGACGGGTTCGGGTCCGGGACTGGTGGCTTTTTCGGGATCGATGGTACGGTGGCGAGGAAAGGGCGGACCATTGGTCCAGAGGTTTTTGGACGGTGAGTAGAGAAAAGTTTCCGGGTCGAAACCGGGATGATTTTTGGCCTCGCCGACAAAAATAAACCCATAACCTCCCGCCAGAAAGAAAGAGCCATCGGGGAGTCGCGGGACGGGGGTCGCCGCTCCGACACGGGGAGCGGGCACATCGGCCAATTCAATCCAGACCGAGGAGGCCGGATCGTAACGATAGGCATTGTCGAGTGGGATAGTTGGAGTCGTTTCTCCGTCCGGGGGCAGAAACGCGGCTCCACCGAAGACGTAGAAGCCATGGTCGTCCGCTCCTGTTGCCATCACGATGCCCGCGCGGCCAGGGAGATCGGGCAGTCGGATCCACCCGGCGGAAGTGGTGGAGCCGGGCGGGACCGTGAGTGGAAGTGCCCAGCATTCTTGGGAGGTTTCCTTTGATGCCGCATCGGGGACTCCGCCGACGACGTAGAAAACGTCGCGCACCACAGCCGCCGAAGCATAGACCAGAGGATGGGGAAGCGGAGGCAGGCTCTCGACACTCAGGTCCCCTTTGTGGATCCCGATCTTCACCACGCTGCGCAGCGGGCCGGTTGCATTGACGCCTCCGGCGGCGATCACCGCGTTTCCGTGAGGTGCGCAAGCGGCATTGGCCCGGGGTTCCGGCAAACGGTCGGGAAGTTCCCGCCACGATCCGTCCAGGGCGGGCAGGAAATACACCTTGTCGGAATAGAATTTTTCTCCTCCCTGCCAGGATGGGCCTCCAACGAATTGGCTGCCGCCACCGGCGAAGAGTCCGTCCTCGCAAACACCGGCAAACATGCCGCCGAAGCCAATCGGATTCGGGATGGGGGCCAGTGTCCGCCAAGGCGTTGGCTTCGTGGCGGCGGGTTCGGCGCGGACGAGCGTCGTCAGGTTAGCGACCGAAAGCACAAGGATGCAACGCAGCGAGCGAATCACGGGGTGATCTGGCGGGACGGAGGTGAGGTAGAAGTCGTGGGAAAGAGAGACCAGCCGATCGCTGCGACGAGAATCGTCGCGCTAAAGGTGACAGGAGACGTCCAGAGCGAATAGAATTCCAAGCCCCACGCGATGGCACCCGCGGCGACACCGACGATCATTCCGGCCAGGATCGACCAAGCCGGAGCGGAGACTTTCAGGACAGACAGAATGACACACGCCAGCAGGGGACCAGCGAAGAGGCCAAGGAGAAGTTGAGTGGCCTCGTAGAATGTCCCCAACAGAGGCACGAAGCCAGCGGCCACGGTGGCGAAGAGGCCGATGACCACACTCAACCAGCGGGCGACGGCCAATTGCCCCCGGGGTTTGAGTCTCGCAAGTCGGGACGAAAGGATGTCACCACACAACGCGCCGGAGACGGCATTGATGCCACTTGTGAGACTGCTCATCGTGGCCGCGAGAATGGCGGCGATGAGAAGCCCGCTCAATCCGGTGGGGAGGTGATACGAGACAAAGTAAGGGAAAACCTTGTCGGACATCATCTTTCCGTCTGCGTTGAGAAGCTCCGGAACCGGGTGGTGGGCGAACCAGACCACGAGCGACATTCCCACGAGGAAGAGCAGGAAGATGACAATTGAGGCCCCGCAGATGTTGATGAGGAACGAGCGGGATGCGGCCTTCACCGTGCCGGTGGCGAGGTAGCGCTGGAGGGACATCTGGTCGCCAACATAGCTGGCAAGATTCGCGATGCTCACGCCGATCAAGATCGCGGCGAGCGTGAAGGGGGCCTTGGGGCTGAGCGAAAGGTCCGCCCATTCGAGGTGGTTGCTTGCCGAGAGGGTGGCTGTGATCTCCGGCAGCGGCAGGTCAAGTTTATAGAAAATGAACCCAACCGAGGTGGCGATGCCGGCCATGATGACCAGCATCTGAATGGCGTCGGTGACAATGACCCCGCGAATGCCACCAAAGACGGTGTAGATCGTGGACAAAATTCCGACAATCAGGATCACTGGCCAGGTCCAGGACTCCGGCAGATGGAAAGCGGCCAAAATGAGCAGCGAAGGCGCGTAAATGAGCGTTGCCATCCAACCCAGCCGCAGGAGAACGAAAATCCACGACGCCGTGATGCGCACGGGCCGTCCAAAGCTTTCCTCGACCACATCGTAAGGGTGGGTATACCCGGCGGTGAGATAGCGGGGGAGAAACCAGAAGCGCAGGACGAAATAGCAGGCCGGGAAAGTCGCCAAAAAAACCAGAGCGCGCAATCCATAGTCGAAGGTGATGCTGGGAAAAGCAATGAAGCTCGTCCCACTGAAGAGGGTGGCCGCGAGGCTGAGCCCGACCAGCAGGGTGCCCCAGAAACCGCTCATGCCGCCCCGGGTGGTGAAATAGTCATCCACGGATTCTTGCCGTCCGCGGCAGGCGATGCCGACCGCGACCATGGCAAGGACGTAAACGCAAACGATGCCTTGATCGATGGGATTCATCTTGATGGGAGCGGAAGGGTCATCGAAAGGGTCGGTATTCCTTGATGTTAGTCGAACTTGAACGAGTAAATGTCGGCATCGCTCATGGTGATCTCCATGGTGACCGGGATTCCGGCAAAAGAGGCCAGCTCCCCATCCTCGAATGTCACGCGCCGGTCAAGACTGTCCCCGAATAACTCACTGGAATAAATCGTCCGGCCTCCGCCGTGGAGGGCAATCTTGATATAACCCGCCGCGGACGTCGCGAAATTGACCGAGAGAGAGCTGCCCTCAAAAAGGAAGGGCTTCAGCACCAGTTGACAGGGTTTGTATGTCGCGTGGTACGAGGCAAAACCGTCGACACGCAGGGTGTATCGGCGCAATTCAGTGGGCTTCATGGCCCAGTGATTTTCGAAGGCGTACATGGACAACTCATTGGGGGCGTCGGGCAACGCACTGGGCGTCTCAATCATGCCGACCGCGGGAAAGCAGTCGCCGTAGACCCAGTTGTATTCACGTTCCGGCCCCGGCGTCATGAAGGCCTCATCCCATCGCTTCCAGCGCTTGCCATCACGCGACGACATAAACACACTATCGGTGATGGTGAGGCCGTACCGCGGGTTCTTCTTCGTTCTGGCCTTGCGGCGTTCCACACCGGGCAGTTGGTCGAAGTTCGGCGTCCATGCCTTTCGTTCGACATAGCGCGACGGGAACCCGACGAACATGTGTTCCGCCCGATAATAGGGCTGGACCACGTTGGTGTAGAGCGGGTAGTCCTCTGCGCCCCCGAAATCCAGCCGAACCGGCGTCGTCCACGTCTTGAAATCCGCAGACTCGGTCCAGCGGACGTCCCGGATGCCAGTGGCGAGGTGATCGGCTCCCGGGGCAAAGTCCTGGCCGGAATCCGTGTGAAAGTCGCGGATGTAGCAGCGATACAGTCCGGCATTCGGGTCCCATAGTGCGACATTAAGGGTATCGAACTCCCCTTGGTTCGTCATGCGCCAGGCTTTCTTGAAGCGGATGCCGTCCGCACTGGTGAAACACCAGAGCCAGCCATCGCGCCCGTCGACCCCGACCCCCTTGTAGATTTCGTCTGCCGGACACGCGGGATTCAGATCCTTGAAAACGAAGAAGTTGTCGAATTTGAGGGTGGCTTCATCAAGAATGATGTTGTTCTGCTTCGATCCCTCGAACTCGCAGAGGCCCAAGTCCGGTTTGACCCAATGCAGGCCATCCGTGCTTTCGGCGTAAGCGACCACAATCGTGCGCGTCCGAGGGGCGACAGGCATCATCTCCCAGGCGAGGTAGTAGAGACGATAGAGGCCATCATCCTTCACGATGTTGTGAAAATCGCAGCCATCCCCCTCCCAGGGCGCATCGTGCTCCAGCACCACCTCCTGGGGCTGCGGCTTGTGCATCCGCAAGGTCGCCGTGGTCTTCTGGTTATCGACCAAGGCGTCGTCCCAGAACACCTCACGCCGATCTCCAATCGAGATGACTTCCGAGGCATTCGTGCCCTTCTCCTCCTTCTCCTTCTGGATCGTGAGAACCGGCTTGTCTGTCGACGGAATCCCGGTGCCGTCTGCAGGGAGCACCGCCAGGACCAGGTTGTTCCCCTCGATGCGCAATTCGGCGCTGCCCTTGTCGAATCCTGCGAGCTTGCCCGTTGCTTTGCCCAAAGATCCGCTGATCGTTTTGCCGGTCTCAAAGAGGATGTAGGTGCCGTAGCTGAAGCCTTCCTGCAGATGGAAGTCAAAGGCATCGAAGTCAAGGCCCTCCCCGACTCTCAGCGCGCCTGCGGAGAGCCGAATCTGGTCGTAGGTGACGCCGGGTGTCGCGGGGCTGCCAAGATCAAACTTGAGCCAGCCGGTTCCGGTGCCCGCCGTCACCGCCGAAAAATCCAGCGTGCCGCCATGGAACGCGTAGGTCGTGCGGCCCGCCGCGCCTTCGATGCCGGCCACCAGTTTGCCCGTGCCTGAAACCACCACGTCGGCAGCGTCCGACACCGTGACCGTCCCCGTGCCGCCGAGGCTCCCTCCCGCGACGCTGATCGCGGTCGTGCCGACTTCATCACTGAACGCAGTGGTGGTGCTGTTGATGTAAAGCCGTCCGCCAGACACCGTGGTTGTGCGCGGAAGATCAATCTGCCCGCTCAAGGTCAAATCTCCCATGCCCGCTTTTTGAAACACCGTGCGGGCAAACTGCCGAGACCATACCGTCGGCGCCCCCAGAAGTTTGCCGGCGTAGGTCGTGCTGTCCGATTGGTCGATCACGAGGGTGTGGATGCTGGCTGGATCGGTTCCTTGACTTCTGATTTCCGCTGACGAACCTGTCCCCGCCAAGCTGGACATCGTAAAGGTGAATGTGTGAACACTGCTCGCATTGTCCCGACCCAAAATGAAAGCGCCGCCGTTGAGGGTCAACGAGCCCATCTCAGCACCCGTTCGCTCCATCGCAACCTCGCCTCCAGTGATGATAAAGTTGGAATCGGATCCGATTTGAGCGTTCGGATATGTGTAATGGATTTTTCCGGTTTGGACAGTCGCGGTGCCCACATAAGCTTGGCTGGCACCGTTGTTCACGCGAAGCCAGCCATTCGTATCGTAGGTATAGTCGCCTTGGATAACCGCCCGGGTTGAGATGATCACACCGCTAGTGAGGTTGGTCACGGAAAGGTTGCCGCCGGACATCTGCAGGACTCTGACGGACGTTTCGCCTGTCAGGCTTAGAGTGCCAGAGGAGCCACTCAAGGTGAGGTTGGCAACCTGGGTGCTGTCAGTCAGGTTCACTGTGATATTCGAAGATAGATCGATGATCGCCGAATCTCCCGATACCCAGGCGGAGTGGTCCCCGGTCCAAGCACCGGTCGCGAACCAACCAGGATTGGCGGCGGCATCGTAGGTCAAAACTGCCGCCTGTGTCAGAGTGGACCCGAAAAATGCGGAAAGGAGACCCGCGAGAATTGCGACCAGCGAGAGACGGAGAGAAAGGAACGGTAGTGACGGCATGGAGAAAAAATTCTCACAGGGATATCCCCGGATCAATCTAATGCTTTGCGGTCAGGCAACTTGACCGCATAAGTGCAAAAGACGTATCTTGCCCGCTTTCCAATCCATGCGGGCGGGACGCCCACGCTCCTTTGGTTTGTATTTTTGGAGATGGTTCCATCGGCTTGCACCAGGCGATCCCCGATGCCAGGAAAGCCGCCCAGGCCGATGATTTTCCAGAGTCGTCCGGCGTGCTCGATCTTAGGCGCGGCGACGGCGAACGAACACCAGGAGGAATGCGCTGCCCAACAAGGCCAAGCTTGATGGCTCAGGCACAACGTTCATCACCAGATTGTTGCCGGAGATGGAGAGGGTCGCATCGAATCCGCTGATCGAGCCGGTGGTGGTTCCCAAACTGCCGGAAATCGCTCCCGGAGTTTGAAACAGCACATAATCTCCTGCCCCGAAGCCGGAGGGGGCGGTGAAATCAAAGTCCGAAAAGTTCAGACCCGTCCCGATATTGAGGCTTCCTCCCAGAAGGTCGATTTGGTCGTAGGTGGTTCCCGGTGTGGCGTTGCTGCCAAGATCAAACCGCAGCCAGCCGGTATTCGCGCTCGCCGTGGCCAGCGACAAATCCAAATTTCCGCCATCGAACTCGATAGTGGTTTTTCCCGCCACGCCTGCCAATCCCGCCGTTAGAGAACCGCCTGCACCCAGAGAGACATTGTCGCTCCCTGTGATATTGATCGTGCCGGTGCCTCCCAGGGATCCGCCGCTGACCAGAATGGCATCGGCGCCCGCTTCGTTTGTGAAGCTGGCATTGGTGCCCGTTGAGTTGATGTAGAGCCTTCCGCCGGAGACAGTCGTCGTGCGGCGAAGGTCCAGTTCCCCGGTGAGAGTCAGGTCACCCGCTCCGGCCTTTTGGAATTCCAAACGTGCATTATATCCGGCAGTTGCAGGAGTCCCCAGAATTTTGCCCGCATAGGTCGTGTTGTCCGATTGATTCACCACAAATGTTTGGACCGCCCCTGGGCCTGGGTTCGAATTGCCTTGGTTTCGGATGGTAGCGGTTCCGCCAGAGCCTTCCAAGCGGGTCGTGGCAATCGTGAAACTAAAATTACTGGTGGCATTATCTCGCCCCAAAAGGAAGGAACCACCATTGAGCGTCAGTGAACCCATGTTGGCACCTGAACGCTCCATCAGAACCTCGCCTCCAGTGATGATAAAGTTGGAATCGGCCCCAATTTGATTTGTTGGATGAGTGTAATGGATTCTTCCGGTTTGCACCGTAGCTGTGCCTACGTAAGCTTGGCTGGCAGTGGTGTTCAGGCGAAGCCAGCCATTCGTATCGAAGGTATAGTCCCCTTGGATAACGGCCCGGGATCCAATGATCACACCGCCCACATTGTTGGTCACGGAGAGGTTGCCGCCGGACATCTGCAGAGCTCTGACGGACGTGGTGCCTGTCAGGGTTAGCCCCCCAGCGCCACCCAAGGTGAGGTTAGCAACATTGGTGCTGGCATTCAGGCTCACTGCGGTAGTCGAGGCGACTTCGACTACCGCCGAATCTCCCGAGGTCCACGTGGAAGCCCCGCTGTCCCAGGCATTGGTCGCGAACCATCCGAGATTGCTGCTGGCATCGTAAGTCAAAATAGCCGCCTGTGTCGGAGTGGACCCGAGAAATGCGGAAAGGAGACCCGCGAGCACTGCGGCCAGCGAGAGGCGGAGGGAAGGAGACGGTGGGGACATCATCCTTAAGCTATTTCACAGGCAGCGCCCCGGATCAAGCCGCTTTTTTGCGGTCAGGCAACTTGACCAGAGAAGTGAAAAAGACGCATCTTCACAGGAGCGTGGGCGTCCCGCCCGCATGGTTTGGAAAGCGGCCAAGATGCCCACGCTCCTTTGGTTTGCACTTTTCGGAGATGCGCGCAAGGAGCACGGCCTTTCTGGTGGCGTGAATCCATGCTTCGGATTTCGGGAAATCTTCAAAGCTGTGCAGCGTGGCCAGGGCGCGGTCCGTGGGCTCCACGCCAAGGGTTTGCAGGAGGGCCTGATCCTGGAGACCTTCCGCGAAAACCTCCCACCGGATTGAGTCAATGGGGCCTCTCTCCCCGGGGTAGATGACAAATGTATCGCCGGATGGCCAGTGCGGCCAATTTTCTCCGTGCTGGACCGCAAACGGATCCAGCAACTGCCGGGAGCCCACCCGGTACCAATAATTCGCACCCCAGTGAAGGAATCCTTGGAAAGGCCAGCGGTGAAAAAGCCATCCGCTCATCCGAATTTTTGCCAAGGGAGTGTCGAGCAGGCGGTTGAGTAAACGTCCTCGTTGGCTGCAGCAGTAGTAACACCAGGAGGGAATCCCCGCTTCGACAAATTCCATGGCGTGATTGATCGAAGCCACCGGCAGATCGGTCAGCCCCTGGCGGGCAAACTGGATGTCGGAAAGGGCATCCATGAACGTCATCCAGGGAGCAATTTTTTTCAGCAGTTCGCGGGCCTGGCGATAGTTGGGGAGATGTTCCCCCCGTGGTTCGTCCGAAAGATGGAACGAACAGTGGGAGACAATTCCCTCCTCCAAGAGAAAGCGATGGAGCGCTGGCAGGAAGCTGGTCAGAAATTTCTCGTAAACCGGGTCGGTGGCCGGCGTCTCGGGATCCCAGAGCAATTTCTCATCTCCTCCCTGATTCTCGTAAATCCGGACGGCAAATTTGACCCCCCATTGGGTGAAAAGGGGGGGCCACTCGAAGTAGCGAAGGCCGGCTTCCTGTGCGATGCGGAGGAACCGGCGGACATCGGTCCAATCGAACCGATACCGCCCGTTCCGATCCCGCTTGACCCGGAGCAGTTGCGTGGGGCGCTTGACCCCATCGGTGGCCGGCGTGACCACCGGAACCAGGATCGTGTCCTGACCATGCTCGGCGAGATTTCGGAGGTACGCGGGCAGGATTTCCCAAAACCGCTCCTCGAAAGGCTCCAGTTTGTAATAGTCCAGCAGGGCGTCGCAGTAGAACCAGTTGCTGACCCGGAAATTCTTCCGCGGTTGGATCCGAACGTCCTCCACCCGCACCTCGACCGTATGGGTGCGAAGGAGTTTTTCTCCCTTCAGGAGCTTGACCGAGAGGCGGTGGATTCCTGGAGGGAGGGCCCGTTTCGGACGAACGGATATCCAGAACGCGTGGGTTTCGTTGGCTGGCAGGGCGATCCGGTCTTCATCGAAGAGAGGGTCGGGAACAAACCCGGGGATATGCTCGAAGCCCTCGCTCTCCTCGGGAGTTGCCGCCAGATTGTGATGGCGCATCGGGACATAGCCGACCCGGCGCACCCGCACCGACCAATCCTTGGGGCCCTCCACCTTGGCGGAGACTTCGACCGGACGAGGAATCCCTTCCGGATCGGGAAGCACCCACCGCAGGCCAATTTGAAAACTGAAAAATTCGTTGCGGGCGACGTGCAGCCGGAGGAGGCGGGAAGGCGAGGGAGCGGTCGCGGGATAGTGGCGAACCAGAGGGGTCGCCAGCCAGGACTTGATGACTTGTTTCATAGACTAGGAATTTTTTGTTTGGGTCAGGATGCTTAAGGCTAAAATCGGTTCTGCCGCTGGCTGCAATCGCTCTTCCCGCGCCGCAAGATTAGCCGCCGGAGGCAGCATAGATGGTAAATCTTGAGTGAGTTTCGCCATCGCAGGTCAAAACAGCCGCCGGTGTCGGAGTGGACCCGAAAAATGCGGCCAGCGAGAGACGGAAGGAACGGAACGGCAGAGGCGGCACGGGAAGAAAATTCTCACAGGCAGAGCCCCAGATCAATCCAATGTTCTGCGGTCCGGCGACTTGACCAGATAAGTGCAAAAGACGCCTCTTCCTCGGGAGCGTGGGCATCTTGCCCGCTCTGTCTCCAAATGCAAACCGCTGCCTTTGTTGTTCCTTGAGTTGACACGCTAGGTTTCGGCGCAGATGCTTTTTTTCCATCCCCTCTTTCTTTCGCCGCTTCAGCCAACTTTTCCCATGTCCCGTTTTCCGCTCTCCATACCCATCCGCACCGCCATTGCCGGGATTGGAGGATTTGGTGCCTGCCACCACGATGTCCATAAGGCTTTAGAAAAATCCGGAAAGGCCCGCGTGGTCTCCACCTGTGATCCGGCCTTAAGCCGCCTCGAAGAAATTTGTCTCCGCCACGATTTTGCCGAGCGTAAAATTTCCACCTACGACGACTTTGACACCATGTTGGCGGCTCATGCCGGGGAGATCGATCTGGGGGTGGTGGCCACTCCAATTCAATGTCACGCCTCCATGCACGAAGCTTTTGTCCGCAATGGCTCAGCCTGCTATCTGGAAAAGCCTCCCACCCTCGATCCAGAGGAGTTGAAACGCATGTTGGAGGTCGAGAAGGATGCCGTCATGGCCACCAATGTCGGATTTTCTTTAATCTTCGCGCCCGAACGCCTGGCGCTCAAGCGCCGGATGATCGCCGGGGAATTCGGAAGACTGAAGCGACTTTCCTTCCTTGGTCTCACCAGTCGCGCGCCAGCATATTTCGCCCGCAGCAATTGGGCGGGGAAGCTCCTTCTCTACGACAACCTGCTCCTTGACTCCTGTCTGGGCAATGCCATGTCGCATTACCTCAATGCCATGCTTCTCTTTGGCAACCAGCAGGAGTTGCATGGTTGGGGACGTCCCCGCGCCATGGACTGCGAACTCTATCGGGCCAACCCCATTGAAGGCACCGACACCATCTTTGCCCGCGGCCAACTCGATAACGGGGTTGAATTTCGCGTGGCCGCCTCCCATGCCTGTAGCCAGCAGGCACTCACTGAGGAAATTCTCGAGTTTGAAGATGCCACCATCACCATTCGTTCGGCCTTTGAGGTTGAAATCACCCGGCCAGGCCACGCCGTAGAAACCGAGTCCCATCAACCCGCCCATCTGGTGCCCGGTATGGAAATCTATTTACAATATTTGCTGGGAAAAGTGCCTCGGCCTTCGCAAACACTGGAAGATTGCCGGGGCTTTGTGGAGACCAATGCACTCTTCTATTTGGCGGCGGGAAAGATCCACCAAGTGCCGACCGGGTCCCTTTCTCAAGCTGCTTCCGACGAGCCCATTGTGCTCTCCGAAGTCGAACCGGCCGGGCGCAAGCTTCTCCTTGAGGGCCTTCTCCCCTCCGAGGCCGGCTATCCCTGGGCTGCTCCCGGAGGCACCGCAACCATCGCATCCCTCCCCCGTCTGAGAAATATCATCGAAGACATGGCGGGCACCCTGGTCTGAAAAGCATGTCCGATCTGTCTCCAAGCCCCCGCATTGCCCCTTTTCCGCCGGGAGTCTTCCCGCGACAGAACGACATCCGAAAATCTGCCAAAGGCCGTTGTCCCGGGGCGCCTTTCCGAAAAGTGCCAAGACGCACTTTCACGGGAGCGCGGGCGTCTCGCCCGCTTTCCAAACCATGCGGGCGGGACGCCCCCACGCTCCTTTGGTTTGCACTTTTCGGAGATGCTCCCGTTGCTCGGTGGCCGTAATCTCATGAAAATCGGCATCGTTGGCGGATATGGACATACGATGGTCCGGCATCTTCCAGGAGCGAGTCTCGCCTGGGCCTGTGATGAATATGACCGGGCCGCCTTGGACAAAGCCCGGAGTGCCCACTGCGCGCAAACGTATTTGTCGATGGACGAAATGCTGGAAAAGTTTGCCCCCGACCTGGTGTACATCGGCACGGTTTATGCCCAAAACGGTCCCTTGGCCATCCGCGCCCTGGAAGCCGGGTTTGATGTCCTGGCGGAAAAGCCCCTTGCCACCGATTGGAAAACCTATGACCGGCTGAAAGAACTGACCGCTTCAGGTGAGCGGCGGCTTATTGCGGAACTGCCCATGCGTTGGAATTTCGCAATGCAAAAGACCCAACAAATTTTTCGCGAGGGCCGCATCGGAGATCCGGTGATGATTCAGGCACAGAAAACCTATAAGTTCGGTGCCTCCCGTCCCGACTTTTATAAATCGCGAGAACTTTTTGGCGGGATCATTCCCTGGGTGGCGGTCCACGCCATCGACTTTGCGTCCTGGTCCACCGGTCTGCGCTTCCGATCCGTCACCGCCCGGCAGGGAAACTGTCGCTTCCCAGAGTACCGGGAAATGGAAGATCACGCGGCAATGTTTTTTGAAATGACGGGAGGCGTTCCCTGTCTCATCACCGCAGATTTTCTCCGTCCCCAGGGAGCCCCCAGCCACGGCGATGACCGTCTTCGGATCACGGGGACCAAGGGCGTACTGGAAGTACGGGGCGAAACGGTTTTCCTCCTCGACGCCCAAGGCGAAGACCGTTGGGACTGTCCGATCGATGAATCCTGGGGCATTAACACCGCCCAAGCCCTCGTCGCAGCCGCCCGAGGTGAACCTTCGGCCGAAATTTCCACCGCAGAATGCTTGCATATCACAGCCGCTGCTCTGGCCGCCCGTGACGCCGCCAGCCAAAATCTCCCCAATCACCCCGTTCCGGACAGCGCCCAAACCAACTTCCCCGCCGCAATATGAGGGTGAGGAGCCGTCACATTTTGGCCGTGGGGAGCCACTCCCCAGGAGGCTATTCTGACCGGTTATTTCTGCGGACCAGTTCTAAGCGTCTTGTCCAAAGCGGGGAACCTGGCTAGGTTGAACCCGATCATGCAGTTGCTTTCGCTGACCAAAATCGTATCCGACGGAACGCACAATGCCTTTACCGGCCTGGCGCATTTCCGAAACCGCTATTTCCTCGCCTTCCGCCAAGGGGAGCAACATGGATCCCCCGGAGGCAAACAAATCTTGCTGTCGAGTGCGGATGCGCGCCAATGGGATCGGCAAATGGAGACGAGCTTCCCCACTCCGGAGGACCTTCCGCCGAAAACTCCCATGGATTTTCGGGACAACTATTTCCTTAATCTCGGAAACGAATTGCGCATCCACTCCTTCGCTCTCACCCCGATGGGGCCGGACGAGACTTATCTCCAACCGGTCCGATCCACGGTACAAACCACCTCCGACGGAGTGAATTGGTCCGCTCCCCGTACGATCCTGCAGGGCAGTCTCCTCTGGAAGCCGATCTTCCACCAAGGCCGGTTCTGGTGCGCCGGCTATCAGCGAATTTCGGGCGAAGGGCTTGTGGTGGATCTCTACCAATCTGCGGACGGATTCGCGTGGGAGCGTGGAAGCCGCATTGCCGCTGGCAACGAAACGATTCTCGTTCCGACCCCGGAGGGGGCCTTGCGGGCTTACGTGCGCACCCAAGACCCTCCACGACACTTGCAAATCTGGGAAGCCGCTTCCCCGAGTTTCGACTCTTGGCGGCCGGTCGGCGTGATTTCCAAAATCATCGAGGCCCCCCATGTCGCCACGGTCGGAGATTGCCAATATTTATTCGGCCGCGAGAAACCGGATGGCCCGGATCGCAGATCGAGTCCGCACCTTTCCCGCTCAAAGATCTGGCGCCTCGAAGGAAATGAAGCCCATGAGGTACTCGAGTTGCCCAGCCTGGGTGACACCTCCTATTTCGGAACCGTCGTTTGCGACGATGGCACCATCCTCGCCAGCTATTATTCCCAGCATGAGCGTGAATTGGATCAGCCGGAACCCGAACGGGGAGGAAACCACAAACCGTCGGACATCTTTCTCGCTCAACTCAAACCCTAAGTTTTCTGAGCACCCCTCGATTATGTTTATCTCAAATCTCTCTTGGTCCATTGCCACCAACTTCCCCCGAAAGAATCCTCGCTTAAAAACACGGCGGCGACTGAACCCGTGGCTGGCACTCGGATTCATCGCTCTCGGATTCATCATGGTAAGTACGAACATGAAGGCGGAGGAGAAATTCCAAGTCGACTGGTCGCTTTTCGACGCTTCATCGCCCCCGCAGAAATCCGATCCTAGTTCCCGGATCGCATTCCTCGTCCCCCTCTCTCCCGACAGCATGTTCGTTGGCCCCGGGACGGAGCCACCCAACCCCTTTCCGGGCTTAGAATCCTCGCTCTACGTTGCCGCAAAAAAGCCTGAAGACGGTTGGTTTCGTTTTGTCGGTCGGCTCTTTGTCGACAAAAGCGCCGCCGAAGGAGCTTTTGAATTCGATTTTCGTCTCGTCGAGGGAAGCGTCAGTCTCAGCCTCGGGAACTCCCCCGAACCATGGACTCCTGATAATCTCACCACCTACTACATCACCGAAGGGCTGGTCGGCGTCTCTTTTGTCCCGGACGAAGGAGTCCAGATCCGTGGGAGATCGTATCAAACAGGATCAATCTCCACCTTAGCCGTAGGAGAAAATTATCGTTTTTTGATCAAATGGAACACCGCCACACCGGAAGGGTTCACCTGCTTCCTCAACGGAGAGCCCCTCACTCCGGTGACCGGTTCTCCCGCTCAGGGTTTTTCCGGGAAATCTGCTGAATCGGGGATCAATGTCTTCCGCCTCACTACAGCGGGAGCCGACCGTCTTGGGACATTCTTTCTTGGCCGCATCTTGGCTCGTTCCGGTCCGGTGGATCTTCTCAGCCCCGACGGTCTAACCGAAAAATAGTCTTAGAAGGCGAAGTTGCCGCAGTCGCTGCCCCGAAAAGTGCAAAGAGGCCTCTTCAAGGGAGCGTGGGCGTCTCGCCCGCTTTTCGCACCATGCGGGCGAGACGCCCAATACTGTCAGTTTTGCTTGATTCTTGACGTTGATCCACCTACATCATGATGGATGGCAAGACATGCAAAAACACTCTCGCAAGG
>Ga0222668_1000172_pt1 | contig 45410 bp, 47 predicted proteins | sample AntAcemetagen728_FD_179823 | JGI IMG/M metagenome (GOLD analysis project Ga0222668, IMG submission 179823) | Saline water microbial communities from Ace Lake, Antarctica - #728 | ecosystem: Environmental > Aquatic > Non-marine Saline and Alkaline > Saline | place: Antarctica: Ace Lake...
ACCTGACATGGCACCAAAAGTAGATTTGAAATCACATCCAGACATGTAGGTGTGCTTTTCATTTGGACGAATGATTGGCAGCTCACCAACAACTCCGGCACCTTCAATGGTGCGTACTTCTCCACTGCTATCAAAAATAACCCACCTTCTCCTGAGCAACTGGATGGTGTGTTGTGAGCTATTGTGGATTGTGACTTTATAGGCAAAAAGATGCGCACGCACCGCTGCAATGCCTAAACCTTCTTGGTAATGAGCAGAAACGTGAACTGAAATACCGTGTGTAGTTGCCGTATTCATTAAAGTTAAAAATCGATGCTTCTAAGATAGGTAACCTAGCTTTGTCTGTTCCTTTTTGATGTTAAAGAATTTAAAGTTGCCTAAACTGAAATGCGTCCCAAAGCATCAAAACGGATGTGCTCGCACGTGCCAGGATACAATAAATCAAGCGCTAAATTGGGTTTTGGGTTGGCTTTGGGCTTCCCTAAAAGAATGACGCCGTTCAATCTTCTCAAGAAGTTTTGCGCATCGCCAGACTTAATTACGCGAAATGGAATGCTCTTTAAATCTAACAACGCCTTCGGCAAACCTCTCTTAACAATAAAAGACAATTGTAAATGCTCTTGGTTTAAATCTAGCAAATCCCAAGCAGCATCTGGCAAATCATCTGTGAAGTGCTCAATGCGTTCAGGACGGTCAACCAAGATTTCGAAATGCTCGTGATCAGAGACGAATTGTTCAATGTCTGTAGCAACACGCGGACTGATAATGCCATTCACTTTGCTATGATTACTGATATTCAGGCTTTTACCTGATTTTAAATTTGCTACCGCTTCTTCAATAGACATAGACTTTAGCTTTATTTTTGTAAACATCGGTTAATGATGCAAATTTGCAACAATGATGAAAGGCTTTGACACCAAATTAGTTTTAATTCTCATGCTCTTTTTTGGGAGCACTACATTGTCTTTCGGTCAATGTGAAGAGTGTGAATACCTTGAAAACTTAGTGTTCAACGGAGATTTTCAATTGGGACCGCTGGGATATACTTCTGATTACACGCTCTCTTTCAATAACGGACCGTGGGGTTTGCTTAGCAATGAAGGGACCTATGGCGTTTCTCCAAATGCGAATTTTTTACATTCAAATTTTCAAGGATTAGATCACACCAATCCGCCTTCAGGTAATTTTATGGTTGTGAATGGTTCGTCCATTCCCAATACAAACGTCTGGTGTCAAACAATTGATGTTGAGCCAGGAACTACTTATACCATTTCAAGTTGGTTGCAGAATGTAGATACCAATCCGCAAAACAGTATCTACGGAAATCTTGAATTTCAAATTGATGGCGTTTCACAAGGCACACCCATTCTTGCTGACGGTGGCTGGGTTGAGATGACATTCGAGTGGGATTCAGGAACCAATGAAACAATTGAGTTGTGCATCTTAAGTTTGCAAACTGAAGTGGGCGGAAACGACTTTGGGATTGATGATATTTCTGTAACAACGTGTAAGGCGTTCAATGTGGTGCAACAAGCATCAGCTGGAGAAGACTTGGCGGTATGCAGTGGTGAGCCTTTTTCAATTGGAGCACCGTCACTGACCAACTTTAACTATGAATGGACTTCTGAAGGTGCAGCTGTTTCAACAGAAGGGGAGCCCGAATTGCTCCTGGAAAACCTTACTGCAGTTCCTTTCGAGATCACCTACCAATTGCTTGTTGATTCAGCCAATACAGGGTGCTTTCAATTTGATGAAGTAACAGTTACGGTCAATCCAAACCCGATATTCGTCCTGAGTGAAGACCTTGTGATTTGTGAAGGGGAGACCACCCTTCTTGATGCAGGAAATGGATGGGATGAAGTGCTTTGGTCTACAGATGAAACCTCCAACTCAATTGAAGTTTCCGAAGCAGGAACCTATGAAGCAACTGTCACGCTCTTTGGATGCACTGCTTTTGATGAAATTGTAGTGGATATGCCAATCTTGCCCGCATTTTCTCTAGGCCCAGATGTAGCTATATGCGCTGACGAAGTAGCTGAATTTGAAGTGAGCGTTGATGGACTTTGGTCTGATAACGAAACCGATTTTACTCTTGATAGTAGTTCCGAAGGATGGATTTGGTTCGAAGTTGAAGACCAGGGGTGCGCCAAGAGAGATTCTGCTTTTGTAGATGTGATTGCATATCCTGTTGCAGAAATTGAACCGTTCATTTTGCTTTGCCCAGGAGAGACTTATACCTATGAAATCCCGCAAGAAGGAGTCTGGAACAATAGCATCACCTCAGAAGACTTAACAGTTAGTGAGTCAGGAATTTATACTGTTACAATAGCGAATGAACAATGTGCTATTTTTCTTGAAAGTGAAGTGGAATACTTGCAACTTCCCGAAGTAGATTTGGGGCCAGATCAACTCCTATGCATCAAAGATGTTGTTGATCTTGATGCTTCAGGTGCATACAATGATAGCCTTGTTTGGAATGATGGTTCGGTAGAGTTTAATCGTGAAATTACCACAACAGGAATTTATGAAGTGATTACATGGAATCAATGTGGCGAAGCCCAAGATGAAGTGGAATTGATTTTTGATGATTGCGATTATGCACTTTACATTCCCAATGCATTTACACCTGATGGCGACGGAATTAATGAGGTATGGATTCCAGTTGGATTGAACATTTCCGAATACGAAATACAGGTATTTAATAGATGGGGAGAGTCTGTTTGGCGAAGCACTCAATTAGGTGAGGCATGGAGCGGCTCAGATAACTTTGGCGAATACTATGTTCCTGATGGAATCTACGGCTATATAGTGAAAGCAATTAGTGTGAAGGGCTTACCAATTACTAAATTCGGGAATGTGCTCATCCTTCGTTAAACCAAGTGATACAAATCAAATGCGCGCTTGGAAAAATTATTTACCCGTAATTATTTCTACCATCGCATTGTCGATTGTTGCTATTTGGAATGCCTTTCCTCTACTGTACGCAGATACTTCTACATTCTTGGTTTCTGGATTCGAATTGGAAACACCTTTCGATAGACCCATTTCCTACGGAATATTATTGCGCATTTTTTCTTTAAACGGAATGTTTATATGGCTTGTAGTCATTTTACAGTCCTTTCTAGTTTCATGGTTAAGTTTAAGGTTGTTTCACTCAGCCAAAGATCATGATAAGTGGCAGTGGTTTGGTGTGTTGGCATTGATCTGTGCGGCACTGTTCTCAACACTTTCATGGTATACTTCATTGTTGACGCCAGATATCTTTTCTGCCATTGCAGCATTGGCGCTCATCAATCTGTTGGTTGGGAAAAGTCAGAAAAAGATAACAATAACGCTCTATTTAATCTTCTTCGTTTCTGTTACAACACACCTGGGGCACGTTAGCTACTTCATTGCGTTTATTGCTTTGCTCGCCTTGTTGAAACTGATTAAAGGTGTAAACGCACTCAAAGCCATTCGGTGGCAAAAGATTGCGGTGCTATTTAGCTTAACATGCCTGTCTATTTTAACGATGGGTTCTGCCATGGCGAAATCAAAAAATGGGTTCTTCTTGGCTGCCATGCTTGAGAATGGTGTCTTGGTGCCATATCTAGATGAGGCTTGCGAAACGCAGGACTATGAAATATGCAAGTACAAAGATGAGCTGCCTCAAAAGGCCTGGGAATTTTTGTGGTTAGAGTCAAGTCCGTTCTACAAAATGGGAGATTGGAAAGGATCACGGGAAGAGTTTGGAGAAATCATCTCAGAAACCTTGACCAATCCTAGATACATCGCATTGCACATTCAATGTTCGTTGAAAGCATCGCTCAAACAAGCGGTAACGTTTGGTGTGGCAGACGGGACGGGTGCCTTCGGCGAAAAAACAGAGCTCAATCAACGCATTCACGCCTATTTACCTAATTCTGTATCGGGTTTCAAATACAGCAGACAATACAAAGATCAATTGAAAGGAATGGAATGGCTCAATCGGTTTTTGATGCTGACCACAATTTGCTTCGCCCTAATTTCCTTGGCTTGGTTCCTTAGATGGAAACAGCTCAATGAAACAATTCAACTGACGCTGCTCTTGATGCTCATTGCGTTATTGCTCAATGTTTGGGTGAGTGGCACATTTGGAAATGCCATTCCGCGACTAGGAGGGAAGATGATCTGGTTTCTTCCGATAATCGCGTTTTTGGGGTTGAAAAATAGAATCCAGAAGTCAGACCAGATCAAGAGTTAACCCCGGTCAGAAGTTAATTGGAGTATCAGCTGAAGATTCTGTTAATGTGCTTTGTACAATAATTACACTGGCGAAGATTGACCAAACTCAAAACACATTTGAATGGAGAGTGATCCCGCCTTTCAGAGTCACTTTCAAGATGTATAGCATTTGATACTGTTCATCTACAAAGTTCTTTTGAACGTCTACAAAGTTGTTGTTAGAGGGGTTGAATTTATCTCGAGCTTCGCCTAGGGAAGGGGCTCGAAATAATCCTAAGGTATGCGCAATTCAATTTATAAAGCTTTCAACCAGCACAGAATATCCTATTTTGGAATCGACATCCAAAAGCGCGTCATTATAGACGAGCCCTTCTTTTTGTCAAAATTTATTTCTGATTCCAGCGGTTGCCCGGGTCAGAAGGTAACTAAAGCGTCCCGAGGCATGTGGTAATGGCCATTGTGAAAACAAGTTGGTCAAGGCAGAATCTACAAGAGTCGCTTCAACATGCTTCCAATTCCACGTTCAATCATAGAATAATCATCGTCAGCCATGAATACTTCGTGTACATGGGTTTTCAGATCTTCATGAGATTCTGGAGTTGTTAAATGCACTTCTTTTCCTTCAAGCATCGCATCAATCCGTTCTGCATCATTTCGCGAAGCAAAAGCGTGTTTAACATCCCTAAAAGACTCGCCCGCCTTGCGCTTGATTATTTTTCGCTCTGCTGGATCGATGTCAAGATTTGCTGAAGCTGCAATCATGAAAACGAAAGCTTCAAATTCTGACTTACTCCAGCTCTTTGGGTTCTTAATGTCCATTTCTTATAAATTTGACTCCATCCAACTTACAACATTCTCATGAACTCGTTGATTCAAGAATTCTTGGGGAGCAGGTTCAAAGTTAACGCCTATTACTTTTTCGTACAATTCAACATACCGCTGCGAAACTTTATGGATGAATTCTTCTGTCATTTTTGGCTGTATATCGCCTTCTCTGCCCATGAAGTTATGAGACATTAACCACTCACGCACGAATTCTTTCGAGAGTTGTTTTTGCTGTCGACCTTGTGCCTGTCTTTCCTCGTATCCGTCAGCATAAAAATAACGTGAAGAATCAGGCGTATGAATTTCGTCAATGAGGAGAACCTGATCTCCTTTCATGCCGAATTCATATTTCGTATCCACTAAAATTAAATCGTTTTCAGCAGCAATTTCAGTTCCTCTTTGGAACAAAGCCCTTGTGTAGGCTTCCATCTGAACATAAAGATCTTCGGCAATGATGCCTTGGGCTATGATTTCTTCTCTGCTGATGTCTTCATCATGTCCTTCATCTGCCTTTGTTGCAGGAGTGATGATGGGCTCAGGGAATTTGTCGTGTTCTTTTAAACCATCTGGCATAGTGATTCCACAGATAACTCTTTCACCCGACTTATAAACACGCCAAGCATGTCCGGTTAAGTAACCACGAATCACCATTTCAACTCGAAAGGGCTCACATGCATGTCCGATTGTTACGTTCGGATCTGGAGCAGCTAACTTCCAGTTCGGAACGATGTCTGAAGTTAAATCCAAAAACTTTGAGGCCAATTGATTTAGCACTTGCCCTTTGAAGGGAATCCCTTTGTCTAGTATAGCGTCAAACGCAGAAATGCGGTCAGATGCCACCATAACGATAAGTCCTTGACCAATAGTATATACATCTCTTACCTTTCCGTGGTAGACTTTGGTTTGCCCAGGAAAATTGTATTCGGTAGTGTAAAGCGCTTTCATTCCTCTATACGGATCAATTGAAAAGTAATGTTCCCTAAACCTGGAGTCTGGGTTCTGCACCACAGATGATTTTCTTCTTGTTTATCAAGGCTAATAAGCATCTTGGGCTCATTTCCCATTTGAACAAGGATTTGGTTTTTTTCTACTCCTTTTTTCCAAATTCCTTTCTTCGGCTTCAAAATGGTTTTGGAAGTAACTTCGTATTCCCCATCAGCTTTGAAGACATACTTCACCGTTGGGGCAATGTTTCTAGCATAGTCCAATGCCATTTCGCCCACATTTGGGTCAATGATATTGAAAGCGGTCATTTGCCAATTCCCGATGATGGTCTCTTCCAAATTCACCGCTTTTGCTGCAGACGCATCCTGATTCCGCACGTCTTTCTCAGCAATGCTCTTCTCACCGCATCCAGGAGCAATAATGGCAAGGAAAACAAGCCCAAGGTTCATCAAGAGTGTGCTAAGATTTCTTCTCATCTTCCTTTGCTTTTTGTTCTTCTTCGTCTTTTTCAAATGCGCTAATCACCAATTTCACAAGCTTATGACGAATGACATCTTCAGCCGTTAAACGAATGATCGAAATGCCCTCTTTATCGTCCAAGAGATTTACTGCTTTCAACAACCCAGATTGTTGCTTTCTAGGCAAGTCAACCTGTGATGGATCACCTGTGATGATGAATTTCGCTTGCTTACCCATTCGCGTAAGGAACATTTTCATCTGACTGACCGTAGCATTTTGAGCTTCATCAAGAATGACGAAAGCTTTGTCTAGTGTTCTTCCGCGCATGAAAGCGAGGGGAGCCACTTCAATAACCCCTTTTTCAATGTGGTCAGCAACCTTTTCATAGGGAAGCATGTCAAGCAGGGCGTCATACAGCGGCTGCATGTAGGGGTCTAACTTTTCTTTTAGGTCGCCCGGAAGAAATCCCAAGTTTTCTCCTGCCTCAACCGCTGGACGCGTCAGAATGATCTTTCGAACGTGTTTATCTTTCAACGCACGAACGGCCAGCGCAATGGCAGTATAGGTTTTTCCTGATCCTGCAGGACCGATAGCAAAAACCATATCGTCTTTAGCGCAGGCCTCAACAAGCTTGCGTTGGTTGGGTGTGCGCGCAGTCACCTTGATTCCTCCCGGACCATAAACAAGCACCTCACCTGAAGCAGCCTGCTTTTTGATCTCTTCACCACTCTCAGACATCATCTTTTCGATGTTATTCTCAGTGAGGCGATGGTATTTTTCAAGGTGCCAAAAAATGAGCTCCATCTTCTTTTCGAAGTGAGTCAAGTCGTCTAGAGATCCTACCACTTTAATGACGCTGCCTCTTGCAACTATCTTAAGCTTAGGGAAGTATGACCGAATTAATTTGAATTTGGAATTGTTCGCTCCGAACAATTCCAACGGATCCCCATAAGGGATAGAAATGTCTTTTTCCTGCACTAACAACGAGTGTTTTAAAATTAGGCTGAAATTTCACTAAATGTATTCTGCAAATTACGTAAAATAGCATGGATTTTGCACCTTTGCAAGAGTAGATAAAACAATGGCAATATTAACATTGACAACAGATTATGGCGCGGCAGATCACTACATCGCTTCTGTGAAGGGCGCTGTATATAAGCAATTGCCTGAATCACGTATTGTGGATATCTCGCATTCCATCTCACCATTCGACATCTCTGAAGCGGCCTTTCAGATCAGACAATGTTACATGCACTTTGCCAAAGGAACCGTTCACCTGATTGGTGTGAACGCTGATTTTAGTGATGAAGTGCCGCACCGTATAGCGGTTTATGACGGACATTTTTTCATTGGTGCAGACACCGGCGTTTTCTCATTGATCTTTGAACGTGAGCCTGATGCCGTCTATGATTTGAACCTTCCTTCAGACAGCGATATTCTGACTTTCCCTGTGCTTCACATTCTTGTGAAAGCGGCTTGCCATCTGTTAAGAGGAGGGACGCCAGAAGTGATTTCGAAACGTGTTGAGTCCATTCAAGTGGCCCATAGATTGCGCCCGTTATTGGAAGAAGATGCCATTCGTGGACATGTAGTCTATGTTGATCGGTTTGGGAATTTGATTACTGACATTACGCAATCTTTATTTCGCGAAGTGCGAAAAGAAAGGGATTTCACCATTCAGTTGAGAACGGGTAAAACAAGAATCTCAAAACTGGCAACCCATTACTCAGATGTGGCTGAGGGCGAAAGATTGGCGCTCTTTAATACCAACGGACATTTAGAAATAGCCATCAATAAAGGGGCCCCGGGAAACGGTGGTGGGGCGTCACAATTGTTTGGTCTGCGCAAAGGAGATTTAATCTTGATACTATTCCATGGTCGTACGCATCGTCAAAATGACATTCAAAGCTGATCAAATTGATCAGTTCAAAGAGACATTCGAAAAATTCAAAATAGCTATCCGAAATCAACCCGGTTGCTCGCACTTAAAGTTGATTCAAGACCTACATGACCCCACTGTTTTTTGTACCTATTCACATTGGGAGCGCGAAGAAGACTTAAATAACTATCGGTGTTCTGCTACATTTAAAGAAGTTTGGCCGCTCACAAAAGCACTGTTTTCAGCTAAACCAGAGGCGTGGTCAAGCCAAATTATAGACGAACAAGCAGAGCAGATTGTACCAATTTGAAATGCAGCGCAATGTTATGCCGTTAGAAGTGTGAAAAAATGCTCCCTTTTAGAATTCAAAGCCTACTTGCTTTGTTCTACTTTTGCCTGAACCAGTAAGCATATGTTAGCACTTTTAAAGAAAGAAATTCGATCATTCCTAAGTTCACTGATAGGATACATCGTAATTGCTGTTTTTCTTCTGCTTGTGAGCCTCTTCATGTGGGTATTCCCCGGAGATTGGAACACGCTTGACGCTGAAATGGCAGACCTTGATACGTTGTTTTACATCGCACCTTGGGTGTTTATGTTCCTCGTTCCCGCCATTACTATGCGGTCACTTTCAGAAGAAATACGAACGGGAACCATTGAATTGCTCCTCACCAAACCACTCAGCGATATGCAGATTGTTTTGGCGAAATACTTCGGAGGAGTTCTGCTAGTGCTCATTAGTCTACTCCCAACTTTGGTCTATTTCATCTCTATTTACCTGATCGGAAACCCTGTTGGGAACATAGATACAGGAGGAACTTGGGGCAGCTACATAGGCTTATTGCTGCTGGGGAGCGCCTTTGTAAGTATTGGCATCTTTACCTCCAGCGTTACGCCCAATCAAATTGTATCATTCCTTGTTTCAGCAATACTTTGCTTCTTCATCTTCATCGGATTTGAATCGCTAGGCTCATTTGATCTGTTTGGTCCAGCAGATGATTTTATTATAGGTCTGGGGATGTTTGATCATTACAAAAGCCTTTCACGGGGATTGGTTGATTCACGCGATGTCATTTACTTTGTGAGCATCTCAGCCTTCTTCCTCATCTTGTCACGAACCGTACTTCAAAGCAGAAAATGGTAATGAAAGTCAGTTCTACACACCGTAAAAACGATCTGATTCAGCTCGTATTGTCATTTGCTATTCTTGCCATATTGGTAGCAGTTTCGACTTTTGCCTATTTCAAAATTGATTTGACCGAAGAAAAACGTCATTCAGTTACTGATTCCACCATGGCGATGCTTGATGAGTTGGATGACATTGTTTACATCCGATGCTATCTAAGCGGGAATTTCCCTGCGAAGTTCAAACGACTAGAGAAGTCATTTCGCGAGCGGTTGAATGAGTTTGATGACCTCAGCAATGGCCAATTTGAATACGAGTTCATCAACATCTATGAAGATTCAGATGAGCAGACCATTGGCGAATCTGAGCAGACCTTGTACGAAGAAGGATTGCGCTTTTCACGCATCGGGTATGAGGAAGGTGGAGTTCGCCAATTCCAAAATATCTGGCCCGCGGCAGTAATGACTTACAAAGGGAATTCGCTTCCCATTCAGTTGTTTCAATCGGAAAATCCTGATCCTTCAGCTGAGAAAATCAATGCGAGTGTCAACAATCTAGAATACTTACTGGCTTCGAACCTGCGCATTTTAACGCGGAAAACCGTTCCTGCCATTGCCATTCTTGAAGGTCACCGTGAACTTCGTCCGCTTGAGACGGCAGATTTGGAATTGACACTGAAAGACAATTACAACGTTGAGCGCGTTGAAATCAACGGGAAGCTTGATGCCTTAGCAGATAAGGTCAATACCGTTGGTCAGCGCATTAATAAATACGATCTGTTGATTGTAGCTAAGCCAGACAGCTTGTTTTCGAACAAAGACAAGCTCATTATTGATCAGTTTATCATGAATGGCGGACGGGTTTTATGGATGATTGATCCCATTCGTACAGATCTTGACAGTTTGAAAACCAATCAGCAAACCCTGGCGATGACCAATGAAATGGGGTTGTATGATATGTTGTTTGATTATGGAGTGCGCCTCAATCGCAACCTAATCATTGATTACCAATGCGCACCGATTGTTTATGACGCGGGCCCAATGGGAGACCGAAGAAACATGCAGATGTTCAACTGGTACTTTGCACCAGTAGTGATTCCATCTGATTCTGCACACCCGATTTGCACCAACATTGATCCGCTCCATTTTGACTTTGCGTCATCGCTTGATCTAGTGGGCGAAAACGAAAACGTTCGCAAGCACGTGCTGCTTCAAAGCTCAAACTTGTCTTTAGAGCGGAGGGCTCCCATACGCGTAACAACCGCCGTTTCGAACTTAGAAAAAGATTACTTCGAGAACGCAACAGATGACCCCTACAATCTAGCAGTGCTTTTAGAAGGGGAGTTCAACTCGAACTTTGTGGGACGAATCAGTAACAAACAATTGCTTGATGATCCTGATTTCGCCTTCAGAGAAAAAAGTAGACCTACCAAGATGATTGTGATTGGTGATGGTGATTTCGGACGAAATAAATTCATGGCCACAGAAGGTGGATTTACCCCCTTGCCATTGGGTTATGATCGCTATGCAGGACGGGTTGTTTATGACAATAAAGAATTTTTGCTGAATGCCATTAACTATTTACTTGATGATGCAGACTTGATCGCTATTCGTTCAAGAACCATCATTTTGAGAACGCTTGACAAAGAAATTGTAAAAGACCACAAAGGGCTCATTCAATTACTAAACGTTACCATTCCTTTTGTGATCATTGGTCTCATGGGAGTTGTACTGATGTGGATGAGAAAACTGAAATACGGAAAAGAAGCATGAACAAGAATCTAAGATTACTTTACATCCTCATTGTTTTGGCAATGGGCGCTGGAATTCTTTGGTATGTTAACACTTCTGACGAAGGAAGTCTAAAGCCATTGGCCAATTTCGCCATTGAAGACACGTCTGCAGTAAACAAGATTGTTATTTCTGACGCAAATCAGAATGTCATTACGCTGGAGCGAAGTGAAACCAGTCGATTCTGGGATTTGAATCAGACCTACAAAGCCAGAGAAGATGCAGTAAATTTGATTTTGAAGACAGTGAAACTGATTCAAGTGAAGTCTACTGTTCCTGCCACGCAGAAAGAGAACGTGATTCGACTGATGTCCACAGGAAATCGGGTAGACTTCTACCAAGGAGGAGACCAACCCGTGAAAACGTACTTCATTGGTACTTCAACACAAGACCATACGGGAACGCATATGGTCTTGGAAACGCCCGAAGAAGGCAGGTCTTCTGAACCTTTCATCATGCAAATGCAAGGCTTCTCAGGTTTCTTAACTACGCGCTTCTTTACTGATTTAGAGGAATGGCGCTACACGGGAATCTTTGATTATCCGTCATTGGAAATTGCCAAACTAGAAGTGCTTCACCATGAACATCCAGAACGTTCATTTGAAATTGACTACAAAGGAGGCAATGACCTCAAGTTGCGCAGTAAACTAATGGACAAAGACATTGCTGTTTTTGACACCTTGAAAGTGAAAGACTACTTGTTGAAGTACAAAAAGATTCACATGGAAACGCACAAGTCGTATTTCAGTCAGGCGCAGGAAGACAGTCTGATCAATTCTGACCCGGCTTATACCATTCGCATCACGGGAAATGATGGGATTTCGAAAAAGGTTGACCTCTTTTGGAAGAAGCCTATTTCGGTCATTATGGATGGCAATGGCGAACCAGAGCAATGGGACATGGCGCGTATTTTCGGCGTTGTGAAGGGTGATGATGTAGCGCTTTGTCAACGTCAGCTTTTTGATCAATTGACATTGGGAATCACCTATTTCATTCCTGCGGCGAATACTCCAAAGTAGTGAAGAACTCCAGTAGAGCAGACATTGCTGCATTGATTCTCCGCCTCGGATTCGGCGTATCAATGCTTCCCCATGGAATCAATAAGTTAGATCTCTTTTCCAACGGATTCTCATCTGTGCGGTTCGCAGACCCTATTGGGGTTGGTCCGGGCGCCACGTTAATCCTCACCCTTTTTGCTGAGATCTTCTGTTCAGTCCTCATCGTGCTAGGAATCAGAGTTAAAGAAGCCACCATTCCATTGATGATCACCATGCTCGTTGCCATTTTCATTGTTCATGGGGGAGACCCTTGGGCGAAGAAAGAGATGGCCACTTTGTTTTTGACCGGGTATTTGGGCATTTTCTTTTTGGGGAGTGGGAAGTATGCGCTTCGGAAGTTGGGGTAGAGAGTATTACCCCTTTGGGATGCAGATGCCGGGGAGGCAGTTCTCAGGTGAGGAGTATAGATACAGCTTCCAGGGCCAAGAAACAGATAAAGAATGGCTTGGAGGTGCAGTCAGTTACAAATACAGAGTGCATGATGCGCGGATTGGTAGGTTTTTGAGTGTTGATCCACTTGCGCCTGATTACCCGCATAATAGTCCTTATGCATTTAGTGAGAATAGGGTGATTGATGGGGTTGAGCTAGAGGGATTAGAGAGAATAAGTTATATGTTCATGCTTGATGAAGAAACATGTGAAGTTGCTTGTATTGGTATTTCATCTGACTATGAAGTTCAAGAAAGAATTCTTGAAATCAGCGTTTACAATACAAAAGGTGTTCTTTTGGCTTTTGACGATTTCGAATATACTGATTTTGAACGCCCACAAAAAGATCCAAATGTAGCTCCAATTCAAGATTTTAATAATTATTTAGAGAATCGTGGGACTTTTGATAATTATGATAATTTAGAGGAATTTGCTAATGCGTACATTGCCAATATCTACGGGAAAAAGAACAAAACGAATACTTATTATCTTCAAATACCGTTTCAAGAATTTACCGCCCCGTTATCCTCAATCTCAGGAGAAAAAGGCACGAAGGATGCACTTAATGATTTGTCTTATTTCTATTTTGAATATTCAACCATTGGAAATGAAATGCTTCATAATTTTATGCTTAAACAATTAGATGACTCCGTTTTAAGTAATGGAATAGCGGCAAATGCTTTCAATGAAAAGGACAACGAAATAGTAACGGAACTCTTGATGAATATCACAGGACGAACAGACTTTTCATCCTCTCAATTCAATTTTTTCAAGTACCGTGGATTTGTAGATTTCGGAAATAAATTTATTCCTGCAAATCATGGTTTTGTGCATATTAATGGAAATTACACGGTCGAATTTTTAGAGAAAGAATAACAAACGACATGAAAAAGTATCTGTATATAATTTTTTGCGTAATTATAGTTTTGAACATCTCTAAATGTTCCTTGAATGATCGTCCATCAAAAACATCTAGTTTTATTAAATACTACCCCAATGGAAAGATTTTCATTTCAGGGGAATTGAGAGATAAGACTAAAACAGGAGATTGGTACATTTACGATTCATTGGGGAATCTGATGATATACAGAAAGTATCATGAGGGAGTGACTATAGAACAAAACGTATATGATTCTCTTGGCTATAAAATGTTTTCATTTCCATCGAATCAAGATTCAGTTGGTTTCGATTCCCCAAGGAATGGAGTTTTACAGAAAGCAAAGAGTCTTAAATAGTTGTGTTTTTGACAGAGTGAATGTTGGAGAAAACTACCGGTGTTCGGCGGTGTTCCAGAATTGTTGACCTCTCAAACCACCACCTAACTCACTGAATAACATCAATTAAACACCACACTCACCAAGCGTAACACCAACTTTGAAACTCCACCGCTTTCTAAAGCAGTTGCTAGCTGATTAAAACACCCTCCACCATACCTTCAAGCTCTCATTACGTTCTGCATACTGATGCCAGAGAGGAAGAGAAAATGGGAATTTGACGTGAGTATGAAGTGAGCGTGGAGGGAGGAGGAGAGTTTTGTAGCTTTTGAGATGCTTGGTTAGTCTAGGTTTTAAGAGGGAAAAGCAGAAAATCGAAGAAGTCCGCGCGCAAAGCGCGCGGCACCTTAAAACACACGGGGCGCCCTTTTCCCACGAGCGGAGCTCGCGGCTACAACATCCGTCTAATTGAAGTTGGTAGTTCCTTCACGAAACACGAATTGAATTCGTGGCTACTACATCTGTCCAATTGAAGATGGTAGTTCCTTCACGAAACAGTAGATTGATTTCTGGCGCTTCAGAATGGACGTATCGTAGGGTCAGCCCTTTAGAGGGGAATTGTAGGGTCAGCCCTTTAGGTCTGGCCTTTTTCGTGTAATGACAATCCAATGGAAGTTGGTAGTTCCTTCCTGAAATAGTAGATTGATTTCTCGCCGCTTCGGAATGAACGCCTAGTGAGGCGCCCCTACGGTAGTCCCATTCAAACGAAATTCCTATTTCTAAAAACTATATCGATGGTGGATGTAGCCACGAGCCTAGCTCGTGGTAAAGCGATGACAACAAACTTTTAAGATTTCCGCGAGCGAAGCTCTCGGAAATCTTAAAAACGCACAGGGCGATCCTTTTCCCACGAGCGGAGCTCGCGGCTACTAAATCCGTCCAATGGAAGTTGGTAGTTCCTTCACGAAACACGAATTGAATTCGCGGTTACTACATCCGTCCAATGAAAGTTGGTAGTTCGTTCCTGAAACAGTAGATTGATTTCTGTCGCTTCAGAATGGACGTATCGTAGGGTCAGCCCTTTAGAGGGGAATTGTAGGGTCAGCCCTTTAGGTCTGGCCTTTTTCGTGTAATGACAATCCAATTGAAGTTGGTAGTTTCTTCACGAAACACCAGATTGATTTCTGCCGCTTCGGAATGGCCGACCCTGCGCATAATATGGCCCCCGTTGAACGCTTACAAATCAAATCACTACGTCCGCAAAACAGTTGTAAAACCGCTCTTGTTTTTCGCGAGCTTCGCCTCAGGGAAGGGCTGGAACCAATCCAATATGCACTAACAGAAGTAATAACTGCAAATGATTTGTGGATGGATTGCGAGACGGTAGAAGGAAGACGTGATTCTATGACCTTTTATAAAACAAAGGGTTTATGAATTCAAGAATTGTTAAAGAGAAAAACGAACGTACAATATCTTGTACAATTATCCGTACATTTATAAAAGTGATCATTTATGACAAACACGATGAATGCAATAACAATTTCACGGTTAAGGAAGGACATGAAGAAGTACTTCGACAAGGTTATTTCTTCAATGGACGTTCTTATTGTTCCTAGAGGAAAGGAAGATGACGCTGTGGTAATCATGTCTATTAAAGAATACAATTCTCTTACTGAGACAGGCCATCTGTTTTCAAGTGAAAACAACAAGCGTCACCTCCTGAAATCAATCGGACAGTTAGAAGGAGATGATCTGCGCTCCTTTGATGTTAATGAAGAACGCTAACCAGGTGGATGTGCTATTTACTCCCATTGCTTGGGAAGAATTTCAACAGTGGATTGATGACGACCCAGAAACGGCAAAGAAAGTTAGATTGTTAATCAAAGCCGTAAGCCAAACCCCATTTAAAGGAATTGGAAAGCCTGAACCATTAAAGTACAGCCTCGCAGGATTCTGGTCGAGAAGAATTACCAGTGAACATAGACTAGTTTACAGAGTGAAAGGAAAAAAAGGAATAGACCAGAGAATTGAAATTGTTCAGTGCAGATTCCATTACGATAAGTAGCATCACCCAACCAACCCCTTCGCAAAACTCTCCCACGACATCCGCTCTCGAATTTCTTTTACGCTGGCCTTTAATTCTACTTCATCTGTCTCTAAAGCGAACCATTGCTCAATAGCTGCAGTGAAGTTTTCAGGATTCGGCTCATCTACCAATAAACCCGTTTTAGTGTTAAGAATGTATTCTGATAGTCCGCCAACATTGCTGGCAATTATGGGGATATCGAAATGGAGGGCGGAAGCCGTAACACCACTTTGCGTCGCGTTTCGGTAAGGGAGAATGAGGACATCAGCGGCTGAGAACCAAAGTGAAACATCAGCAGTGGGGATGAATTCATTCTTCCAATGAATGCGCTTCTTGGTATCTTCTGAAATCAATTTCGTGTAATTCGACACATCATCATACGCTTCGCCTGCTATCAGAAGCTGATAGTCGTCTGGCAACAGGGCGAAGGCTTTGAGCAAGGTGTCTAAGCCTTTGTACTTTCGAACCAAACCGAAAAACAACAAAGTCTTTTTGGCCGGATCAGCACCCAAATCGTACAGGGCTTTATCCCGATTAATCTTTTCGCCAAAATGAGTGTAAATAGGATGGAAGAGCGTTTTGATCTTCGCATTGGCATTCAGTTTCCGAATGTCATCACTTACGGCATTGGAAAGCGTAATGAAGCTTTTCCCTTTGTTGATGAAGCGTTGGGTCAAATACCGTTGTAGCGGATTGGCATCATGGGGAATGGCATTGTGAACGAGGATGTGCACTGGAATCTTTCCCAAATTGTTGAGCACGCCAGACAAAGCAGGAGCGAGGTATCCAGACCAAAAGGGCAGTACCACCAAGTCAGGGGAGAGTTCCTTTATGTACTTCGCCGTTTTTCGCCAAGTCAGAGGAGCAATTGAATCTAGCATGGGCTTGCAATCAACGCGGTGCGCTACATTGGCCTCAAACTGTGATTTTCCCGGGAAAAGTAATTTTGGATACTGCCGTTTGAAATTCACCTTACACACTTCATGTCCCTCAAGTTCTAAGGAGCGCGCCAACTCTTCATTGAATTGGGAAATGCCTCCACGGTAAGGAGAAAAGACAGAAACGATCGCAATCTTCATGGCTTAAAGTTCGGAAATTCCTTTAGCTAGCAAGAACAATTTTGGAAACTTATCTTTGTACCTCAAATTAAACCATGGAAGCATTTATCATAAACGGTGTTCGCACACCAATCGGAAATTTTGGAGGAACGCTAGCCCCTGTTAGAGCTGATGATTTAGCCGCTTTGGCCATTAAAGGATTGATGGAAAAGAACCCGTCTCTCCCCGGTGAAGCAATAGAGGATGTGATCCTCGGTTGCGCCAATCAAGCAGGTGAAGACAACAGAAACGTGGCGCGCATGGCTTCATTGTTGGCCGGTTTGCCTTGGTCTGTCCCTGGTGAAACTGTGAACCGCTTGTGTTCTTCTGGAATGGCAGCAGCAATTCACGCTTCAAGAGCGCTAAAATTGAATGAGGGCGATGTGTTCATTGCCGGCGGAATGGAGCACATGACTCGCGGACCATGGGTGATCTCTAAAGTGAGCAAGCCGTTTGGTAGAGATGCTCAAATGCACGATTCTAGTTTCGGATGGCGCTTTGTCAATCCGAAAATGAAAGACATGTACGGAGTCCACAGCATGGGTGAAACGGCAGAAAACCTTGTTGACCTCTATAAAATCAGCAGAGAAGACCAAGATGCTTTTGCTTTTCGTTCACAAATGAAAGCGGTGGCCGCCCAAGAAAATGGAAGGTTAGCCCAAGAAATTATTTCAGTAGAAATTCCGCGTAGAAAACAAGACGCACTCATCTTTTCACAAGACGAATTTGTGCGTCCAACTACCACCATGGAAGTACTCGGGAAACTTCGTCCGGCATTCAGAAAGGAAGGCGGATCTGTTACCGCAGGAAATGCTTCAGGATTGAATGATGGCGCAGCGGCTTTGCTCATGGCATCGCAAGCAGGCGTTGAAAAGTACCAATTGGAACCATTGGCGCGCATCATCAGCAGCGCTGTTGCGGGTGTTGAACCGCGCATTATGGGAATTGGTCCAGTAGAAGCTTCGCGAAAAGCACTTAAACGTGCCGGATTGACTTTGGATCAGATGGACGTGATTGAACTGAACGAAGCGTTTGCAGCCCAAAGTTTAGCGTGCATGCGTGAACTCGGAATTGCAGATGATGACCCTCGTGTGAATCCAAATGGTGGAGCCATCGCACTTGGCCATCCACTGGGGATGACAGGCGCCCGCATGTTAAACAGCGCGGCGATTGAACTCAAGAATACAGGGAAACGTTACGCCTTGGTTACCATGTGCATTGGCGTGGGACAAGGATATGCATCCATTATAGAGCGCGTCTAACAATCGATTTATGATTTACGAATTCAAAGGGTTCATCCCCGTCGTTCATCCGTCTTCATTTGTGCACCCACAAGCGGCGGTAACAGGAAATGTCATCATTGGCAAAGACTGTTACATCGGCCCGGGAGCTGCCATTCGTGGTGATTGGGGTGGAATTGTGATTGGCGATGGGTGCAACGTTCAAGAGAATTGCACCATCCACATGTTTCCTGGCGTCACCGTTGAGTTGGAGCCGGGAGCGCACATCGGACACGGGGCCATTATTCACGGAGCACACATCGGTAAAAACTGCATGGTGGGCATGAATGCCGTGCTTATGGACGATGTGGTGGTGGAAGAAGAATGCATCATTGGCGCTTTGAGTTTTGTGAAAGCTGGTGAACGCATTCCAAGAAGAAGTTTAGTGGTGGGGAATCCTGCCCGCATCATCAAGCAGGTTTCTGACGAAATGATTGCATGGAAAACGAAGGGCACTTCTTTGTACCAGCAGCTTCCTGAAGACTGCAAGGAAGGATTGAAAGAAGTGGAGGCGCTGACTGAAATTCCTGCAGATAGACCCAATCAAGAAACCTTGTTCGATCGTTGGAACAAGATAAAGGGCGCTGAGTGAAAGCGTTTAAGTTCAAACATTTTCAACTTTTTCAGGATCAATGTGCCATGAAAATTGGCACTGACGGTTGCTTGCTGGGTGCTTGGGCGAAACCTGATCAAGCGGTTAAAGCACTTGACATTGGCACAGGAACCGGGTTGGTCGCGTGCATGTTGGCACAACGCTTTTCTAATCTACAGCTAGATGCCATTGAGCTAGATTCATACGCAGCTGCACAAGCAACCGCGAATGTAGAAGGCAGTCCGTTTCAGAAACGCATCACTGTTTATGAAGCGAACTTCTTGACTTGGGAAAAGGAAGGATACGATTACATCGTCTGCAATCCGCCGTTTTTTGAGGAAGCAAGTTCTTCGGCAAACGAAGCACCGCGGATTCAAGCCCGACAAGAAAAAGAACTCAGCATAGGGAATTTGCTTTCAAAAGCATTTGAATGTGCTTCACCTCATGCACGCATGGCCATAGTATGGCCCGCAAGGAGGGAAGAGGAAGCGCTAGAAGCAGCAACCAAATCAGGATGGCACCTCATTCGAACGTGTGAATTGTTTCCAACGCCAACGAAAGCCGTTCACCGGGTGCTCCTTGAGTTTTCAAAGCACAAGAAAATAGGGGTGACCGAAAAATTGGTCATCGAAGAATTTGGACGACATCAGTATTCTGAAGCGTACAAGTTACTCTTAAAGGAATTTTATCTTAAGTTTTAAGAACCGAGGATACGTCTGAGCTTATCGATCTGACTTTTCCAAAGAAGCTGAGACTCTTCAACTTCATCTGCTTCTGCAAAATCAGTTACAAGTAAAGCGGTATCTCCTGTTAACGCATCAATCTTAATGCGTAGCTCAAAGAATGATTTATCTGTAGGGTCTTCTTCTGATTCAAGCCACTTGAATTTAACGAATTCCTCTCTTTTCTTAGTCAACAAGCGCGCGTCTTCTTCGCCACCATCCCAAAAGAATGAGTAAACGTCATCTTTGATATTCACATCATCGGCGAACCATTCTGACAGTCCGCTTGGGGTACTCAAGCATGTATATAGAATGCTTTTTGAGGCATTCACTAGGTATTCAACTTGGTATTTCTCTTTGTCCATTTATCTGCTGTTAGGCGAAATCGGAAGATATGGAAAATCTTAACGATTTCAATGTATAAACCATTACAATTGGTTTAAAAAAATATCTATATTTGCCGCCGAAAACATGGCGAGGTAGCTCAGCTGGTTAGAGCGCAGGATTCATAATTCTGAGGTCGAGAGTTCAAGTCTCTCTCTCGCTACAAAGTTTCAAAAAGCTGTTTAACAATACGTTGAGCAGCTTTTTTTTGTGCACAAAGACCAGCATGGGAGTGCAGTCGTTAAATTACAACGTGGAAAACCGATTTCATTTAAAAGGTGAAGGAGGGGGCAAAAGTGAAAAAACAGGAAGATTTTCAAAGATTTATTTTTGCTTCAACTGCATTTCTTCCAGCTTTGCGATCAGTTTTAGAGCCATTCTCTTGAAAGAATCAGTTCCGTGGTCCAATTGCATTTCTGCACTTGAGATGATTTCCGGGATGATTTCAGGATAGGTTTTGGCAAATCTGCCCAGCATCTGAAGGGTGTAGTATTTTTCAGCAGTGGCCGAATCTGCATCTGTCAATCGCTCAAAACACATGTCAAGCACAGCGCCTTCTTCATCTTTGAAGGAGTAGCTTTTCATCTTGACTAAATTCATGATGCATTTAATCAAATCGCGTCGAGCACCTGAGAATTTTGAAGACTCAATCAGATACAAAACCTCAGCAACTCGCTTTCCCATTAGTGAGGGCCTCGCATCGCTAGCTGTTCGAAGAACCCAAGCTGCTTTGGCACTTTCGGGGTATTGTTGCAGCTCAATGATCTCAATTACTTTCACCAGGTAGCCCTCATCTTTTCGGACGCGCATACCCAGTTTTCGTGCTTCTTTTTTAGTGAGGGAAGTACGGTACGCCTCAATCACTAGTTGGACTTACTTTTAGACTTCTTGCGCTCATTCTCCTGTGAAGCTTTGCCATGTTCCTGCTGGTCGTCTTCGTCTTCACCGTCGTCTTCGCCATCATCTTCATTGATTTGCATCGTTCCAACTGCTTCGCCCTTGTTTTCCAAACGCTCTAACAATTCACCAATCTGCTCTGCACTCAATTGCTTGGCAATAACGCGCTTATCAGCATCCAATAAGAACACTTTTGGGGTAGAGAAGACGTCAAACGTTTTACGGAAGTTCAAACTTTGAAGTGTAGTCACTCCGGTGTAGATGAGCTTTGATGCTGAGTCTGCTTGATTAATTTGCGGATTGTCAGAAACATTGATCCAGTTTCCAATTTCTTTTTCGCGAACGAATTTCAACCACGGTTCGGTTTCGAAATCGTTTCCAATGGCGAACATCTCCAATCCTTTTGGATGCCACTTATCAAATAAAGCCTGAAGCTTCGGCATTTCTTTTTTGCAATGTCCGCAAGAAGATTCCCAAATAGCAATAACGGTGTACTTCGCCTCGATGTCATACAATGAAACCCAATTCGTAAGTGTGGTATCAGGAAGAATGATGTTCGGAACAGGTTCTCCGCACACTGAATAGCGCATGTCATCTGCACGTTCAGTAATGGTGACCAATTGTTCTTCTGTGAGCCAGTCTGCCTCCCCCGTCTTGTAATACCGATCAACCATGGCAACAAAAATCTTGTCCATGCACATGATTTTCGAAGACTCCGCCGCATAGGTAATGTAATGCGTGAAGTATTTTTTCATGTCGTAATTGTCAGCACGATCAACCAAGAGAAAAGCCTCCTTTAAGAGCGTATCTGGAATTTGAGGCATGACCTTCGTCCAGTATTTATCAAGAAGTTTGTGAAAAACTTGATCTCTCAGTAGGCGGGGATCCTTAAAGTCAACATGGTCCCAGTAGTGATCTCTGTAATAGTAGTATTTCCAAGTTTGCTCATTTTCAACACCTTCGGGAGCGTCAGGAACAGTTGTTTCAATGGTCATGTTTAAGAGCTTCGCGAACAACGCATCTGGGTGTTCGGTAAAGAGCTTGGCTTGGTAGGCTTGAACGGAGGTGTTCATGCTTTGAATTTCAGCTTTCGCCAGGGCTTTCTTCTTGTCAGTTGCCAAAGAATCAGCTAAGACCTGGTCCCACGGCGCACGTTGTTGACGCTTATCTTGAATGTAACCCAAGTAATTAAAGAAGAGTTCGTTTTGTTCAGACTTGTGCACGGTCAGGCTCCCAATAAAATCTGCTGTGTCTGTTTCAAGGTAAATATCTTCTTCATCAACGATGATATCGAAGAATTTCGGCCCCGGACAAACAATGGCATATTTACCACATTCTTCATAGGGCTTGCCATCAAACTCGAAATAGCCTTTTGCATCGGCTTTCGTGGTGTCATTATAGTACAAACGATCTCCGTAGTAGTTAGCAAGGTATACCGTTTGATTCGCCACACCATTCACTTTTATGCGAATTTTGTTTTGTGAAACACCTGATAATGTGCACAGTAGGAGTGCCGGTAAAATAAAAAGTTGCAATAGCTTTTGAGACATAGTTTTGGTCTTTGTTTCGATGACTACCTTGCGGGTGCAAAAGTTGTTCCTCAAAAGTAGGATTAACATTTATTTGCTCGAACGAAAATAACAAAGGATTTTACAAAGTGTTAGTTGAAAAGATAAGTGTTTTAGGTTGCGGGTGGACTGGATTGCCCGTAGCGAAAGAGTTAATCGCAAGAGGTTATGTTGTAAAGGGAAGTACAACGCGCATTGGGAAAATGGGCGAAGTGGCGCTTTCGGGAACCATTCCCTTTATTGTTTTAGCCAGCCCGACCCTTGAAGGAGAGCGGTTGTCAGCATTTCTAGATTGCTCCACGCTCATTGTTACCATGCCTCCTCCGAAGAAAGAAGGGCAACCTGACTGGGCAACGTTGGTACACAAATCAATCATTCGCAACGCCATTGCTTCCGGCATCAAAAAAGTAGTTTTGTTCAGTTCTACGTCGGTTTATCCGAACTTGAATCGTGCTGTAAAAGAGGAAGATGCTGTCAATCAAACTTCGGCCCATTCAGGCATAGACATTAAAGCCATCGAAGATTTGTATTTAGCGCAAGATGCATTTGAAGTTTTGGTTACGAGATTTGGTGGTTTGTTTGGTCCTGGGCGACATCCTGGGCGTTTTATGCGGAATGGGAATTCAATCTCTTGCAGTGAGTCGCCCGTGAATTTAGTGCATCAAACAGATGTTGTAAATGCAGTTGTATATCTCATCGAAAAGGGGTGTAAAGGGATTTACAACGTATGCAGTCCTGAGCATCCAACACGCAACGTTTTCTATTCAGCGGCCTTTAAAGACTTGGGGATGGAAGGGGTTGAGGGCGACCAGAAATTATGTGATTTCAAGGAAGTTTCTTCTGAAAAATTGATTGAGGCAGGGTATCATTTTCATTATTCGAATCCGATATCAGATTTTTAATAACACCCGAATTTGGTGTTGTGAATAACTTCGGTACTATCCTTCGTAAGGATGGACATCCTTGTCTACCTTGTACATACTTTTAGACCAAATTGCTTTGATACAAATCATTCACGATCGTATTAAAGGTTCAGGTAACCGCCTAATATCTCTTGATGCTCGATGGGTCCCTTCAGACCAGCCAAAAGCTACTGTTGTGTTTTGCCATGGATACAAAGGATTTAAAGACTGGGGTGCTTGGGATCTTGTGGCCAACGCCTTTGCTGAGCAGGGATTTCTTTTTGTGAAATTCAACTTCTCATACAATGGCACTGCGCCTGACTCATTGCAAGATTTCACAGATCTTGAAGCTTTTGGTCAAAATAACTACTCTAAAGAAGTTGAAGATCTTAAACTAGTCTGTAGTTGGGCCAAGAAGACTTCAGCTATTGATCAAAAGAGGACCAAAAGCAAGGTTCACTTAATAGGACATAGCAGAGGAGGGGGCATTGCGCTTTTGGCGGCCGCTTCACTCGACATTAAATCTCTGGCCACATGGGCAAGTGTTTCTGATTTTGAAACGCGCTTTCCGTTTGGACAAGCATTAACCGAATGGAGAGAAAAAGGAGTCTTTCATGTGCTCAACTCACGTACGGGGCAAAAATTACCTCATAACATCCAGTTTTTAGACGATTTTCTTGAGAACGAAATAGACCTCGACATCCGAACGAAAACAAGGATGCTGAACAAGCCCTTTTTGATATTACACGGATTGAATGATGAGGCAGTTCACATTTCAGAAGCCATGCGCCTGAACAAGTGGGGCGTGCTCTCATCTATTCAATTCATACCCAATGGAAATCATACTTTCGGAGCAACACATCCTTGGGGTCAGGTTGATCTTCCAGAAGAATTACGCGAGGTAGCTGAACGTACTATTTCTTTTTTCAAATGAGTTTGATTCGCACCATTTTCGCCATTATTTTTCCTCCCATAGCTGTGTTCGATAAAGGCTGTGGGCCCATACTCTTGGTGTTTCTCTTAACTTTAGCAGGTTGGGTGCCTGGGGTTCTAGCCGCCTTGTTTATCCTTTATAAGGACGAGAAAAAAGGATGATCCGCAATGGCATCATCAGCAGCGCCTCGTAACCCAGTCTGGCCATCTCAGATTTCACGTGTGCAATTTGCTGAACGATGTATTCTTGTGCTTGTTGATTGCAACTAAGGTCACTTGCTGCGGTTCGAGTAATTTCTTCTTTGGATTAGGCGTTCATTTAGAGGTGCGGAACGATCAACTTCAATGTTTGTAACAACTTCCGCCTGGAGACTGAGAGAGACAACAGGTACGAAAAGCAAGATTATATTTTTCATAAAAAAAGCCCTTGGGCATGATGCTCAAGGGCTTTTAAATAAAGTTATGTTCGCTTAGTGCTGAACAACAAGTTTTTGTGTCATTCGCTCTGCTCCAACCGTTACTTCAACAAAGTATATGCCTGAAGTCAAATTAGCAGTAGAAATAACTATTACGCCATTTGCTCCATTTGATTTCACATTTTCGATCAATCTTCCGTCCAAAGAACGAACAATGATCGTAGCTGGTGCATTTGCATCAACTTTAACCGAAGCTTGCGCATTTGAAGGGTTTGGGAAAACAATAAATTCTGCCGTTGTATTTTCCTCAACTCCCACAATGATTCCAGTAGTTTCAGTCAATGTCAAATCATCGATGTAGTAAAGTCCAGTGTTTCCAGTTGGACCCCATCCGAAGAAGTCAAGTGCTTGAAGTTGGTTCAATCCAGCTGTACCATCAGCATTGTTTGAAGACCATTGGAAGCTTGTTCCCCATTCTCCATTCAAATAAATGTAGCCTACGTCAGCATCCATGTCCGCTACAATTTTAACGTCCATCCACACATTATTTTCATAAGACAATGATCCTCCGTCAACACCTTCAACAGTCCAGGTCATGTTTCCATTACCGAAGTAAACATCGCAAGCCCACTCATAATTAGTTGTTGTTTCGTATTCCCAAGAGTGCAGTAAGTTGAAGTATGCTTCTTCTCCTTGTGGAATCAACATTTTAAATTCTATGTCATACTTACCAGAAGTGAATGGTCCCATTGGGTAAACGATGTCTGATCCGCCAGCAAAAGAAACTTCCACAGAATTAGCTCCACTGGAAGCGTATGAATCAGAAACACCAGCATCAGTACCTGTGTCAGCTGAGTTCCAAGTATAGAAGTCATCAGATTGTGCAGCAATTCCCTCTCCTGCTGTGAAAGAATCAAAGTTTTCCTCGAAAACAACGGTCTGAGCAGATAGGTTAAGCGTTAGGGCGAAGGCCCCGAGAAATAGTAAAGTTTTTTTCATAATACAAAGGTTTAGTATAGATACAGCTCCCAAGGTAATGAAATAGTTAAGATATTTAACTGCATCATTGTTCTTTAGCCTTGGTTTAAAAGGTCAAGGAATTCGCTTTGGATCGAAAGGGATTTATCTTTTGCATACCACTTTTGCACTTCCTCAGTGAACTCAGTGTAAGGTTTCTTAGGTTCAGGCATGGCCTTGTATGCATTCACCAGTTGTTGCACAGGGTCAGGACGTGGTCCCCAGGTGAATGTAACATCTAAATTTTCGTCAAAGGCAACAAGCTTCGGGATTGAACGACCTCCATTGGTGAGCAATTCATCCATAATTTCAAGGTGTTCATCACGAAGAATAACCCTCAGTTCAATCATCGAATTGGTTGCTGCAATGTGATTGATCACGGGGAGGTTTTGAGCGGCATCTCCGCACCATGCTTCGGAAAGCGCAAGCCATACAGTTGGCTCTGAAATAGATTCAGCTGCCTTTTGTAAGTTTTCAATAAGCTTTGTTGTCTTATTGAGTCGATTCATTCTATGACGATTCAAAAAGGTATACTCCACAAAGGCTTCGCTTTGATCTTCTCCCGTGGTTTTCCCCTCATCAACGAGTTGATTTACTAAGCCGAAGTATTCATTGTAAGTCATGCTGCCTGGCATACCTGACTTCACATAAGCATTGGTTTTTTCCATATTGCTGCAAATTTCAGGTGAAGAGGTCACATATCGGTCACATAACTGTCCTTTTTCCGATTAAATTCGCACTATGAAAATTACTGGGAATATTCGAAAAATGCGTACTGAACTCAAAGAAGGAGCCCAGTATTATTTAAACTTGTTTGATAACCTGAATCCGGGTGAAGAAACGCCCATGAATAAACTGGTGGGCAAGGAAGTAAAGATCTCCTTTCATGGACAGATCAATTGCACCGTTTCGGGAAAGAAGATTAAGAAAATCTTTGGCGATGGCATGAGCTATGATGCCTTTATGTCTTCGCCCATGGCTGTTCCAAGCATTATTCGTCCTGAATTGAGCCGCATTCATGAAGGCATTGCGCTGCGTGATGCTGAATGGGAAGAAAAGCACCACAATCAACCGCATTACGTCTATTTATCTAAAACGAGTGGGGTGAAAGTGGGGGTTACCCGTCCCACGAATGTTCCCTTCCGTTGGATAGATCAGGGAGCAATAGAAGCCATCATCATCGCGGAAACGCCTTATAGGCAGTTAGCTGGCCTCATTGAAGTTGAGCTGAAGGCGCACATGGCTGATAAAACCAATTGGCGCTGGATGCTTCAGAATAGACTGGATGAAGATGTAGATCTTCTTGATAGAAAAGATGAAGTATTGGAGCTTTTACCAAGTGATTACGAAGAGTTTTTTTCAGATAATGATGAAATCACGAAGATTCACTACCCTGTGTTGGAGTATCCCATTAAGCCCATTAGCGTGAAACTTGATAAACTGGATGTATTGGAAGGGACTTTAAAAGGAATCAAAGGCCAATACTTGCTTTTTGACAACGGAAGAGTGATCAATATGCGCAGTCACTCAGGGTATTATATTGAGTTGGAGTTCTAAAACGCTGATGTTAGTTCAAGTTAGGGTCTTGAGGGTAATTCGCCAGATGTTCGTATTCCTTGCCTAAGGACTTGACAATGTCTGCCCATAAATCATCATTTGCCGTTTCCATCAACAGACCTTCAAATCCTTCAGCAACAAACCACGAATTTTCGTTTAGCTCTTCCTGAAGTTGATTCTCTGACCAGCCTGAATAGCCCACAAAAAAGCGAATTTCGTTTTTATTGATTTCTCCCCTTTCAATTAATCCTTTCAGTTGTTCGAAATCTCCCCCCATGAATAAGGTTGGAGTAATGGGCAGGCTATCTTCTAGTTTATCACCCAAGGTGTGAATGTAGTACAAGTTGGAATGCTTTACCGGTCCGCCAATTGACACTCTGGTATCGAACTTAGGCATGTGTGAAATGATGTTTTCAATTTCGACTTCCACATAATTATTGAGAACGAAACCAAAAGAACCTTCTTCGTTGTGCTCACACAAAATGATCACAGTCCGTTTAAAGTAAGGATCGTCTAGAAAGGGCTCTGCAAGTAATAAACTGCCTCGTTTGGGCTCCTTTTGATTCTCTGGTGCAAATTTCAACATAAACGGATGTCAATAATTGGAAGGTTCTTATGATGGATAATCGAAAAAATAGACATTATTTCCCGCTATGAAATTACGAATTTTATTGACCATCTCTTGTTTTGTCTTTCAGTTAGCTAATCTATTTGCCCAAGAGGAAACACCCTTCAAAGGAAATGTGACCGTTACCTATGATGAGGCCATTCAACAATACGAGCTGCTTGGACAAAGCAACGAAGGCGCATTTTTGGTTGAATATGGCACGTCTGATATAGGGAAACCAATCCACCTCTTTATCATAAACAAAGGGGGAGACCAGGATCCGAATGAGTTTGACGCCAAGAAGTCTGTCCTGTTCATTAACAACGGGATTCACCCTGGTGAGCCTTGTGGGGTAGACGCCAGCTTGAAATTGGCGCGAAACCTGCTAACGCGAAATCCGAAGTACACGAAATTGCTTGATTCGGTCATTGTGTGCATCGTTCCTATGTACAATGTGGGGGGTGCATTGAATCGAAATTGTTGCGTTAGGGCGAATCAAAATGGACCTGAAGAATATGGGTTTCGTGGCAATGCGAGAAACCTCGATTTGAACCGTGATTTCATTAAAGCTGACTCAAGAAACGCCCATGCTTTCACACGTATGTTTCAAGACGCTAAACCTGAAGTAATGATAGATACGCACACGAGTAATGGCTCAGACTATCAATATGTTATGACAATGATTGCCACGCAACCAGACAAGGCTGGAAAGGAAATTGGGGCTTTCATTCGGGAAGAGATGAGTCCGTCTTTGTTCCAAACCATGAACGACCGCGGATGGGGCATGACACCTTATGTATTCGCCCTGAATAAAATTCCAGACAACGGCATAAAAGACTTTCTAGAAACACCGCGCTACAGCACTGGATATGCGGCGTTGTTTAATACAATCGGATTTACAAGTGAGACCCACATGCTAAAACCTTTCGCGCAGCGGGTAGAGAGCACATATCAATTTCTGCTAGCCACATTGGAGTTCATGAATGCGCACAATGCGGAGTTAATACAGCAGAAGGCGAGGGCAGATCAAGAAGTTGCAGATCAGCGTGAATTTGAATTAAATTGGGAACTAGATACAACCACTTTTAGGAACATTCCTTTCAAAGGATTCAAAGCGATTTATGAAAAGAGTGAAGTAACATCGGCTGACAGATTGAAGTACGATCGCAATCAGCCGGTTACCATGGACATTCGCTATTATGACACGTATGTCCCAACAGAAACGGCCATAGCACCTGATTTCTATGTGGTCCCTCAAGCCTGGCGAGAAGTAGTAGACCGATTGAAATGGAACAAGGTTGAAATGACCCAAATAGAGCAGGATACCATAGTAGAAATGTGGGTCTATTACATAGATGATTGCAAAGCAGGAAATCTATATGAGGGGCATCATCATACCGTTGTGACAGACTTAAGAGAAGTGAAAGAGGAGGTGCAGTTGTTTAAAGGAGATTACATTATAATGGTCAATCAACCTTCAAATAGGTACATCGTTGAAACGCTAGAACCAAAAGGGGTAGACTCTTTTTTCAGTTGGAACTTCTTTGATTCAGTGCTGCAGCAAAAAGAGTGGTATAGCGATTATGTATTTGAAGATACAGCGGCAGAAATGCTGGCCACTGATGCGCAGTTAAAGGCCTCGTTTGAAAAAGCGAAAACAGAAGACAAAGAACTTGCTGAATCACCTAGGAAGCAGTTATACTGGCTTTACAAGCGCTCAGATTTTTATGAGGGTTCAGTAAATCGTTATCCTGTTTTTCGCTCCCTTTAGCACAGGGAATCGCTTGTGTTTTTGAGTGGTCCAGGAATACAAAGGGCTACTTTTAGTGTTGATTTGCACCCTGAAATGGTGAAAGAGATGGAGTTGTCATCTACCTTTGCACCATGGGAAAAGTGCACTATCAACTTGTTACCACGTATTACAAGCTGATGCGAAAACTACGGAATGTGGGTGTTCAGCCATCTTCAGAACAACTTCGCGCTTCAGCAGATGCGTTGGCGTTATTGAACCCAATGCCTATGGGTACCAACCTGAAAATGACAGCATTAAACGGAGTCCCTACAGGTGAGATTTCATACAGAAGTGCTAAGCACAAAGGGATGTTTATGTTTATTCATGGAGGCGGATTTGCTTTTTGCAGTGTGAAAACGCACCGTTCTTCCGTGGCCTATTTGTGCCGTATAACTGGAATGACCGGATTTATTCCTGAATACCGTTTGACGCCAGAACACGCATACCCCGTCCCGATCAATGACTGCATTGACGCTTATAAAGGACTTCTTGAGCGACATCCGAACAGACCTATTCATCTGTTTGGTGACTCTGCAGGGGCAAGTTTAGCAGCTGGAATGATTCATAGAATGGCTGCGAAAGGCATTCAAATGCCAGCATCACTCATTTTGATGTCGCCATGGTTAGATCTTCGCCCCGAATCAGAAAGTATAAAGCTGAATAATTTAGAAGATAGTTTGTTCGATAAAGATGACCTGATTCATTACAGCAAAATGTACTTGGTGGGAGAAGACCCTTCCAATATCGAGGTTTCACCTGTTTTAGGCGATGTCTCTTATTTTCCTCCCACATTGATTCAGGTAGCAAAAAACGAATTGCTGTATCCAGACAGTTTGAAATTAGCTGAGAAGCTCAAAAAAGCGGGCGTATTTTACAAATTGGAAGAAGAAGAGCAGCTTTTCCATAGTTGGCAGTTATTTCCAGACTATGTCCCAGAAGCCCGCGAATCACTTCGGAAAGCAGAACGTTTTATTGAGGTTGACCTTGTCCAAGCGCACGCGAATAAGCACTTAGTCTAGCACCATACATGTCTTGAATGGCGTCCATGTCAGGATTGCTCACTACAAAATCAACATGGTCAAGTTTTTCATTTTGTGGAGTCCCATTGCGACTTTCAACTTGTGAAACGGCTTCAGCAGTATAATAAAGCTTTTGCTCTAGGGCGAAAGGACCTTCTTTCCCCGCAAACGAGTTAAAAAACTGGAAGTGTGTGCTGTAGATCAAAGCGCCGTTATCATAGACATAAGTATCGAACTCCTTTCCGCCCTCTGTAAGCAGCTCACCTTCAATGCGTTTTAATGTGTTTCCATCAAAATAACCTTGCACTTCACCTGGGATATCACCCATTCGAACGCGGTGTCTTTTAGGTTGAGTAATGGCTTTATGATTCTCATTAATGGAGACCTTCTCATCAATTTTTTCTTTCACATTTGATGAAATGGAAGGAGCGTTTGGGTCTGTTTTTTGTGGCAGATCCTGTTCTGGATTTGAACAACTGAAAAGGGCGATTGAAGCGAGGAGAAGAAGGTATTTCATTTCAGGTGTTTTACTTACGTAACGGTAAGGGACGAAATAAGTTCACGAATTTTAAGCGCGTGCGCCACTAGATCGTTATCTCTTGAATTAACATTCGCCTGCATATAGGAACTAAAGTCTCAACTTCGGGAAACTGTAATTTTGAATGCAGCACAAAGGTAGCCGGATTGGGCCATTCTTTGAATTTTCTGATAACCTCTAATTTGAGCTGTTCTAAGGTTTGGAATGGGCTTTTAACTTTTTCTTCAATGAGATGCAGTTGCAACCGACGCACCTTGTTTTCAACCAACTCAATCATTGATAGCGAAAAGCGGTACAAGCTGATGGCTTTAGATCGGTCGCTTTGAAGCAAGACATAGCCTTCATTTTTATACAACGGTAAAATGCCTACCGGTTCCAACTTCAACTGTTCGGCCACAAAATCTTGGATGGAAGATCCTTCGTCCAATTTTGCTTGAATTTTTGGAAGGGCGAAAGAAGTCATGCGTTCTAGGTAAGCCGTGAAATCAGAAGGCTGTTGCACTTGTTTTCTGATCAATCGTTTTTCACCAAAACTCAGTCCAATCACCTCTGACGGAAGACTTTGATCAACTGCCTTAAACTGATTCAACAAGTGTTTCAGTTCCTTCTGATGCTTTGAAAGCGTATCCAAAGCAGGGTAGAGCTTCACTTGTTCGAATTGCGATTGCATTTGCTTGAGCCAGGCTAAAAGCACATATTGCTTGTACTCTTCATCTAGCCAGCCTTCAGTGAGCCAATTTGAATTGAATGTGTTCATTGTGAAAGGGTTTCCTATTTATAAACGGAAGATTGGGGGTTTTGGTTTCTTAGAGAGGTTATGTCCTTGTTTAATGTAGTAGCCGCGAGCTCAGCTCGTGGGAACACGCGCGGCTCCGCTCCAGGGAACATGCGGCGCTCGTGGGAACATGCTGTTCACCAACCATGATGATTTTATTTTCTCTCTTCCACTTTGTCTTAATACAAAGTGGATCAAAAATCAAGGCTGTGTCGTCTTTCCTTGAAGCTCTAAACTTCAATCCTACCTCTATCCAAACTCCCTTCGGTCAAACAGTGGATTTCGATTGCGGATTTTCAGTTTGACCTTCTACGGTGCAGAAGACAAGGCCGAAGGGGAGGGTAGTGAATTGTCTGTTCTTCTTCCACGAGAAATAAACCTACCTCGATTGAATGTAGTAGCCGCGAGCTCAGCTCGTGGGAACACGCGGTTATTCTTCCTCGAGTTTTAAAACCTACCTCGTTTGAATGTAGTAGCCGCGAGCTCAGCTCGTGGGAACACGCGCGGCTCCGCACCGGGGAACATGCGGCGCTCGTGGGAACATGCTGTTCACCAACCATGATGATTTTATTTTCTCTCTTCCACTTTGTCTTAATACAAAGTGGATCAAAAATCAAGGCTGTGTCGTCTTTCCTTGAAGCTCTAAACTTCAATCCTACCTCTATCCAAACTCCCTTCGGTCAAACAGTGGATTTCGATTGCGGATTTTCAGTTTGACCTTCTACGGTGCAGAAGACAAGGCCGAAGGGGAGGGTAGTGAATTGTCTGTTCTTCTTCCACGAGAAATAAACCTACCTCGATTGAATGTAGTAGCCGCGAGCTCAGCTCGTGGGAACACGCGGTTATTCTTCCTCGAGTTTTAAAACCTACCTCGTTTGAATTTAGTAGCCACGAGCTCAGCTCGTGGGAACACGCGCGGCTCCGCACCGGGGAACATGCGGCGCTCGTGGAAACATCCATCTCCCATAGGAACATCCATCTCCCATTGGAACACACGCAACCCTGTTAACAATAATCAACAACCCTTCATCCGAATCTTAGAAGTACCGTTGTATTTTTACCCTGTGGCATTAACAGATAACCTACGTAAGAAAGTTGGAAGCTTCTATTTGAACAAGGAAGTTCAAAATAGCAGGCAGCGAAAAGGGACAACTCTAAAGCAGGCAAGCAGCATCGCTTTGCTCTACGAGAATCTCGACGAATCTCATTACAAGCAAGTTAAATCGCTGGTGAAAAGCTTGCACAATGAGCATGGTATTCAACGTGTTTGCGCCATGGGTTTTATCAATGAGCAACAAAAAAACATCCCTGTTTATCAGACACAAAAGCTAGAGTACATGTACTTCACCAAAAGTGATTTAACATGGACCATGAGGCCGAAAGCGGGAATGATGAACTTTGTGAATGAACAGTTCGATATCATCATTGACCTTTCTATGAATCCGATTTTGCCACTTCAGTTCTTACTCAAAACATCTCTAGCACACATGAAAGTGGGCAGTTCGCTCTCTCAAAGCGATGACCACTTGGATTTTATTCTTGAACTTGACCCCAATGCTTCTTTAGACGAATATTGGCGACAAGTCATGTTTTACCTCACGAACTTGAAAATTAAATGACCCAATTCACAGGATTAGGAGTGGCCATGGTGACTCCATTTACAGATGATCACAAGATTGATTATGCTGGATTGAAAAAACTGACCACCCATTTGATTGAAGGAGGTGCTGATTACCTCGTTGTGCAGGGAACAACAGGTGAATCGCCTGTGCTGACAAAGGATGAAAAGCGTTCAATACTCGATTTCGTATTGGAGGTCAATCAAGGGCGAAAACCCGTAGTATTTGGGATTGGCGGAAACAATACTGCCGAGGTTTGCGAAACGTTGGAGTCATTCGACGCCACCGGTGTTGCAGGAATCCTCAGCGCATCTCCAAGCTACAACAAACCAACTCAGGAAGGTATTTATGCGCATTACAAAGCATTGAGTAAAGCGTCAAGCCTGCCCATCATCCTGTACAATGTTCCTGGAAGAACAGGGTCCAACATGTCGGCTGAAACTACCTTGAGATTGGCGCGCGATTTTAAAAACATCGTGGCAATTAAAGAGGCGAGTGGCAACTTAGCTCAGATTGAAGACATCTTGGAAGGATGCCCAGCTGACTTCAAAGTCATATCAGGTGACGACGGATTAACTCTAGCGATGTTAGCCTTGGGTGTTGAAGGATTGATTTCAGTAGTCGGTAACGCCTTCCCAAAGGAGTATGCCGATATGGTGCACAAAGGAATGTTCGGTGCCTTTCATGACGCACGTCCGATTCATTTCCGCTTCAGAAAACTGATCGACTTACTCTTTGTAGAAGGAAATCCAGGAGGGGTGAAGGAAGTATTAAAGCACCTCGGGATCTGCGGGAATGCCGTTCGTTTGCCATCGATGCCTGTTTCTGAAAAAACGAGTCAACTCATCTACCGTGAAATGGCTGAAAGGGAGTTGGTGAAGGTTTAGTAGCCACGAGCTCAGCTCGTGGGATCATGCGAACACAAATCAACCATGAATTTAAACGAGAATGAAAACCATATTCCGTACCTAAAGGCACGGTGGTTTCCACGCAATGCTGATCTGCTGCCCATATGTAGTCCCAACGGGACAAGGAATTCCGAAATATGATTTGAAACACTGTATCGTAAAGAATCTTCTTCCACGAGGAAAAAACCTACCTCATTGATTGTAGTAGCCAGGAGCTCAGCTCGTGGGAAGGGGGAAATCACTATTCATCCGAAAGGAGTTTCTTTTTCTACCTTTTGGAGTTCAAACAAAGCACTGATCACAGTGTTATATTGAGGCCAGAAAGGCGAGTTTTAATTCAAAGTGGAATGGTGCAATCTGGAATAAAGTTATGGAGTGGGTTTTAATAATTCATGCGGGTTCAACCTTTTTCATGGCTGGATTATGTTGGTTTGTACAAATAGTCCATTACCCTCTTTTTCATCAAATTGGGCTAGAACAGTTTCCTCTTTACGAGAAAAAGAATTTCGTCACGGCTTTTATTGCGGTGCCGGTGATGGCTGTAGAATTTACAACAGGGCTTTATTTACTCTATCATAACATAGAATCTGTTTACTTTCTTAACGCTGCTTTGATGGTCATTATAGGATTTAGCACAATGTTACTTCAAGTGCCCATTCATTTTAAATTAATGAAGAAAGCATCCTCCAAACTAATTCGAAAGCTGATCTTGACAAATTGGATTCGAACCCTAAGTTGGTCGATCAGAATAATTTTGATAGGTATTCTTCTAAGCAGGTACTTGGAATTTGAAATGTAGTAGCCACGAGCTAAGCTCGTGGGAATGCGCGTCGCCCATTGGCACACCCTGTTACCCTACAAAAAAGGGAGGCCTCACCGAGGCCTCCCTTTTTAATTTCTAATAATATCATGCAGGCAAATGGTGATCTACATCTCTAATGTTAAACCTTGCGCGCAACAACTTTTAAAGCTGCGGCAACAATGTCTTTTGATGTCAATCCGTATTTCTCCATCAATTGCTCAGGAGTTCCACTTTCACCAAAGCTGTCATTTACGCCTACAAATTCGATAGGGGTTGGACATTCACGTGAAAGCGTCTGTGAAACCACAGAACCCAATCCACCAGTGATTTGGTGTTCTTCAGCAGTCACAACAGCGCCTGTCTTCTTTGCAGAAGCAATAACAGCGGCTGTATCCAAGGGCTTAATGGTATGGATGTTAATGATTTCAGCGTCAATTCCTTTTTCAGCTAAAACATGTCCAGCCTCAATTGCTTCCCAAACCAAGTGTCCAGTAGCGAAGATGGTAACGTCAGTTCCTTCGTTCAGCATTAGCGCTTTGCCAATTTCAAACTTCTGATCAGCAGGAGTGAAGACGGGCACCTTCGGACGACCGAAACGTAAGTATACAGGTCCTACGTGATCTGCAATGGCCATGGTAGCAGCCTTTGTCTGATTGTAATCACACGGATTGATAACGGTCATGTTCGGAAGCATTTGCATCATCCCGATGTCTTCCAATATTTGGTGGGTAGCACCATCTTCGCCCAAAGTTAATCCAGCGTGAGAAGCACAAATCTTTACATTTTTCTCACTGTAGGCAATGGACTGGCGAATCTGATCGTACACACGACCTGTAGAAAAGTTGGCGAACGTTCCTGTGAAAGGAATCTTGCCTCCAATGGTCATACCTGCAGCCAATCCCATCATGTTTGCCTCAGCAATACCGACTTGATAAAAGCGTTCAGGAAAAGCATCTTGAAAAGCATTCATTTTCAATGAGCCAGTAAGGTCTGCACAGAGTGCAACAACGTTAGGATTCGTTTTCCCTAGTTCATGAAGACCATCTCCAAACCCAGAGCGGGTGTCTTTTTTTCCTGTTACTTCGAATTGTTTCATGTCGAGGTGCTTTTAAAAGGTCAATTCAGGTTTACGGTGGTATTTGTCCCACTCTTAATAATAAATTCTTTTTCAATTGTATACAAGGTCTGACGTGCATTTCGTGCACGAAATTCCAAGCGGTATTTACCGGGTTGCAGTAAATACCTTCCACTAGGATCCCCTTCAGAGAATTTCAAAGCGGTAGATAATTCGTTGTTTTGCTCCAAGAAAACCCCTCCATAACCAGAGGTTGACGTATTCAATAATAGCGTTCCTGGCGCTGGAATAGCAATGGGCGTTGTGCCGTCGGCTTTTATTTCAACATCCCGAATGATAGTGCGGGGAGTAGTTAAAATTTCCAAGTGGTACGATCCTTCAATGTAGCGCTCTGTTGTGCCGAAGTCCTGGGCATGAACGATGTCGCAGTTGTCTGAAGTAACAATGCATTTCAAATCTCCATAGTCTGAACGCCGGCCTGAGAATGACAATTCCAGATCGCCTTGCGGAACAGGTATTTCAAAAACGGTATGCACACCGGGGGTTACCCTTAAGTCTGTTTGCACAACAGGAGGGAGCGTATGCACCACCAATCTATAGGTAGGAAGAGGGTCAAACGATAAGGTGTCTGGATTGCCCCATGAATTCAATGTGTGGACGAAATTGTACAGGATTGCTCCCGTGTTTTGGTCATACAAGGTGAAGGGGACATTGGTCTCAATTGGATCATTCTGTCCATTCATCAAGTTGATTTGAACGGAAGTGTTGTTCAATGCTTCGGCAATAACAATGTCCAAAACGGTTTCGAATACTTCTGCATTCGTCGCATCGAAGTAGTTCCCAACGCATTCAAATGTGGACCGATACAATTCATCAATCCCTATTCCAATGATAAAAGGCTTGACGATGATGTTTTTCTCTTGCAACGCCCTGGACACTGCACAAGGATCTTCGTCACACGCTTCAATTCCGTCAGTGATTAAAATAATGACGTTTCTGCACTCTTCGCACTCCTCAAAATCTCCGGCAGCTTTTTCAAGCGATCTAGCGATGGGCGTAGTTCCCTTAGGCTGAAGACGTTCAAGTTCTCTTTTAATCACCAAGTTAGTGCCCGTCCCAATGGGAACAACCAGTTCGGTGTCATCACAGTCTTGATGTCCGGGAACGTGCTGCGTTTGGTGTCCGTATACACGAAGTCCAATCTCCAAGTTTTCAATTCCGTAAAGTTCTTCCAGCGTTTCTGAAAGGAGTCTGGTAGAGGTTTCAATTTTCCGTTGTCCTTCCCAGAATCCGTTCATGCTATTTGACGCATCGAAAACAAAGAGAATACGCGTAGTGCCTTGGGCTAAAGCTCCAAGAGAAGCAATAGCAAGCAGTATTGTAAAGATGACCTGAAGGTGTTTCATACTTCGGTCAGTGCAAATCCAGTGCCAACAGACACTTAATAGTCACCTAGTGTTTCTTCCAATTGTGAAAGTGCAGAAGCCAGTTGCTCATCGTTTGGCGCTACACCATGCCATTTATGTGTTCCTTCCATGAAGTCAACACCTTTCCCCATTGACGTTGTCATGATAATCATGATCGGCTTTCCGTTTCCAGTCAATCCTTTCGCTTCCGCCATGGTCGCTTTAATGGCATCAATATTATGTCCGTCCATTTCCAAAACAGTCCATCCAAATGCTTCCCATTTCGCTCTTAAATTCCCCATGCTCATCACATCTTCCAGCGAACCGTCAATTTGCTGTCCGTTGTAATCAATGGTAGAAATCAGGTTATCCACTTTGTGATGCGCTGCGTAGATGGCTGCTTCCCAAATTTGTCCTTCCTGTAATTCACCATCGCCGTGAAGTGTATACACAATTGAATCGTCTCCGTTCAACTTCTTCGTCTGCGCAGCACCAAGACCAACTGAAAGGCCTTGTCCGAGTGATCCAGAAGCGATGCGAATCCCTTCCAATCCCTCTTCTGTTGCTGGGTGTCCTTGCAAACGCGTGTTCAATTTTCTGAATGTTGAAAGCTCGGGAACAGGGAAATATCCTCTTCGCGCCAGCGTACTATACCAAACTGGGGAGATGTGTCCGTTTGAAAGAAAGAACAAATCTTCCCCTTTTCCGTCCATTTCGAACTGAGGCGCCTTGGTGTTCATTATGTCGAAGTAGAGCGTCACGAAGTAATCTGTGCATCCAAGTGATCCACCTGGATGACCTGAGTTTACGGCGTTTACCATTCGTACGATGTCTCTTCTCACTTGAGAAGCAATGGACTGGAGTTCTGAGGTATTCATGTAGTTGGGTTTCCTATGGTGTGGCGAAAGTAAAACTTACAAACGGAGCCTCCGGCCGATGTTCAAAACTTTTGAAAAACACCACCCGCCAAGATTCAGTATCTTTGCGCCCACTTAAATAAAGTTATGGCATTGAAATGTGGTATTGTAGGTTTGCCCAACGTAGGTAAATCGACGCTGTTCAACTGTTTATCGAATGCAAAGGCGCAAAGTGCTAACTTCCCTTTTTGCACCATCGAACCGAATATCGGGATCATCACGGTGCCAGATGAACGTTTAAATAAATTGGCTGAAATTGTTCAGCCACAGAATTTACAGCCAACAACGGTCGAAATTGTAGACATCGCAGGCTTGGTTAAAGGAGCAAGTAAGGGCGAAGGACTTGGGAATAAGTTTTTGGCCAACATTCGTGAAACAGATGCGATTTTGCATGTTTTGCGTTGCTTCGATGACGGGAACATTGTGCACGTAGACGGGAGCGTTAATCCTGTTCGCGACAAAGAAATTATCGACATTGAACTCCAATTCAAAGACCTTGAAACGCTAGAAACACGTATGCAGAAGGCCTCTAAAGCTGCGCGAACGGGAGACAAAGAAGCGACGAAGGTGCTTGGTTTCTATTCCCGAATCAAAGAAACGTTGGAGTCAGGAAAGTCAGCTCGTACTGTTGAGTGCGAAGAAAGCGAAGTTCCATTGATGAAAGAATTGCAGCTGCTTACGGCAAAGCCCATTATGTATGTGTGCAATGTTGATGAGGGCAGTGTTGTAAACGGCAATGCTTATGTTGAGCAGGTTCGCGAAGCTGTCTCGAAAGAACATGCAGAAGTGATTGTAATTGGTGCTGGTATTGAAGCAGATATTGCTGAGCTAGAAGATTATGAAGAGCGCCAGATGTTTCTGGCTGACCTTGGTTTAAATGAACCGGGTGTGGCGAAATTGATCAAGTCTGCGTATACATTGCTTGATCTTCAAACGTATTTCACAGCAGGTGTCAAAGAGGTGCGCGCATGGACTGTTAAAGTTGGTTCAACGGCACCACAAGCCGCGGGTGTGATTCACTCTGACTTCGAAAAAGGATTCATTCGTGCAGAAGTAATTAAGTACGATGACTACGTGAGCTTAGGTTCTGAACAAGCAGTGAAAGAAGCAGGAAAGTTGTCAGTTGAAGGGAAGGAGTACATTGTACAAGATGGCGACATCATGCACTTCCGTTTCAACGTATGAGAAACGTTGGCCTTTTACTTCTGGCATTTTGCGTGCTTTTTGCGTGCAAGAAAAAGGCTGCTTTAAATTGGGAGAAAACACCTGCCTCTGAGCAAATACAGCAGTTTATTGATTCAAGTGCTTATGCAGACGGAAGCGATTCCTTGTTTCTCGCACCCATTTCAAATCAAACAAAAGGCATCTACATAGGCGATGCACATTCTATAGTACGTGTGTTTTCAATGGAATCTGCGCTTGCCGAAGTCCTGAAAACAGAGGGCGCATCAACCTTTAAAATCTCCTTGCAAACTTGGAGCGGAATAGCCCCTTGGTTCAACACCCTTTCAGATGGCGTTGCTTTTAAACACTTCAATCCGATATTCATTGATTGGGCTGCTGAGTTTTTAATCCCTTCGCCCCAAGAAAAGATCGAAGGGATGTTGCTTCAGAGTTGGTATGATGAAAGCTTTAGGAGAACGGTTTGGACCTATTTAAGCACACATGATTACTTGACTGAAAACACATTATGGGAAGGAGAAGTACTCATTTACAAAGAGCTTGTTAAATCTAATAATTTTCAGCCAGTTAACTATTTTGATGATCGCTTTCGCGGGAAGTTTGACGACTTCGATTACCCGTTCAATCCGAATAAATCTGATTCATTTGGTGCGTCAAAAGCGCTCAGTTTTTGGATGCGACGTAGGATGGATGGATCGGAAGCAGCGTGTAAAAATGCTTTGAACGCCATTTTGGATATTTACGAACCAGATTGGCGCGACAAGAGGCATTAGAATTCCAACTGAATGCCTTAGATTTACGGCATGAAACCGGTCTATTTACTAGCAATCTCATTGCTGTCAGTCACAATAGGATGTCAAGAGGTCTCAGATGATCTCAACGGAAAGGAGAATATCCAAACCATTTCTACGCTTATGCAAGCGCAAGAAAACGCGTGGAATGAAGGTGACTTAGACAGATTTATGTTGTCTTACATGAAGAGTGATTCACTGTCATTCATTGGTTCTCGAGGTTTATCAAAGGGTTGGCAAACAACTTTAGACAATTACAAGATATCATATCCAAACAAAGAACAAATGGGCCGGCTGCAGTTTGAAAACCTGCAAATGGAGCAATTAGGCGCTTCATCAGCTTTTGTTCTTGGTAAATGGACCCTTTATAGAAGCGCTGACACCTTGTCAGGGCATTATTCATTGATCTGGAAGAAGTTGGAAGCGGAGTGGGTCATTGTAGCAGATCATTCGAGTTAATATGAACATGCAATTTTCCATTACCCTTATTATCGTCGCCATCACTGTGTTGGCCTCTATGTTTGCGTTCAGCAACCGTACGAAATTACAAGAATGGATGATGAATCCATACGCTGTAATTCAACACAAAGATTACAAGCGATTATTCACTCATGGATTGATTCATGGTGACTATATGCACTTGTTTTTCAATATGTTCGTGCTGTATCAGTTCGGAACGCATGTAGAAAAAGTCTTTACAAACGAAAGCAAATTTAACGTCGTTTTCGGTATGTCAAATTGGTGGGGCGAAAGCATGGGCATTAGCCTCTTTTTGATGTTGTACATCGGAGCGATCTTAGCAGCCACCATTCCGTCAATTGTCAAGCACAAAGACAATCCTGGATACAATTCACTAGGTGCTTCTGGCGCTGTATCAGCCATTTTGATTGTTTTTATTCTTATTCAACCTACAGCTCAACTTGCCTTTTTCTTTTTCATTCCTATGCCGGCCTGGGTGGCTGGAATCCTCTTCTTTGTTTTTGAGGCATACATGAATAGGAAAGGAGGAACAGGCATTGCACATGACGCACACATCTACGGAGCCATCTATGGCTTGTTGTTTATGACCATTGTTCAGCCAAGTGTTTGGACGTGGTTTGTTGGACAGTTGTTTGGGTGATGTTAAGGTTTTCGAGATGGCCAGACTTAAAGAGTTGATCCTACTCGCAGATGGCCAGATCTATAGGGTTGATCCTACTCGCAAATGGCCAGACCTAAAGAGTTGATACTACTCTCAAATGGCCAGACCTAAAGGGCTGACCCTACGTGTCTATTTACCATATTTATGCATGAAGATTGTCATCTACATGCGACTTCAAGGTAATATCGAATTGAATGTTCCTCGCTTTGTTTGCGGTAGATAATGATCTGTGGCCCATAAGAATAAGAGGGGAATTGTAGGGTCAGCCCTTTAGATGAGAATTGTAGGGTCAGCCCTTTAGATGAGAATTGTAGGGTCAGCCCTTTAGATGAGAATTGTAGGGTCAGCCCTTTAGGTCTGGCCTACTTTTATTTTGGTTACTGTTACCACGAGCCTCGCTCGTGGTAAGGCGGTGACAACAAACCCTTAAGATTTCCGCAAGCGAAGCTCTCGGGAATCTTAAAAACGCACGGGGGCGATCCTTTTCCCACGAATGGAATTCGTGGCTACTACAACCACCCAATTGAAGATGGTAGTTCCTTCCTGAAACAAAAGATTGATTTCTCGCCGCTTCGGAATGGACATATCTCAGGGTCATCCCTTTAGAGGGGGATTGTAGGGTCAGCCCTTTAGATAGGAATTGTAGGGTCATCCCTTTAGATAGGAATTGTAGGGTCAGCCCTTTAGGTGAACATTGTAGGGTCAGCCCTTTAGGTCTGGCCTTTTTCGTGTTATGACAATCTTGTTTTATGATTTCCGTGATAGATAACGCCAACCACCTCACCCTCCAACAACAAACAATTCCAACAACCCTGAAACCAAAAAGACTGTCAGGATCATCGTTACGAAAGCAGCGCCAAAGGCAGCAATGGATGCTACAACCCAATTGCGGCTGCGCATGGTAGCAATGATTAAGTAAAGCGTTCCCAATGCCGCAATGCGGAAAACCCAGACCAACATGCCACTTTCATAAAGAATTAGAGGCGCACTTAGAATGAACACGATATTCGTCCATGAGAAAATGAAAGCATTGGTAGTGAGGAATTCAGCGTAATTCCACTTTCGCTTGCGGAAGAAAATCCAGCAGAAAAAGGCGAAAACAGGGATGATGAGCAAGACAATTAGGTTGAGCCAATTGTTGAGAAAGGCCATTATGCGTGCAACGAAGTCTTTTACTTCTTGCTGCTTCTCTGCATCTGGGATGGCTTCCAAAGCTTCATCCAAAGTAGAAGCGCCGTCAGTTGAGTCGCCAAAATCGAATTGGATGGCACTGCTTTGAGTATCCTCGAAGTTGAAGCTGAGCTTATCTGCATCAAAGACAAAAGTCAAACTTAAAAATGCTGTCAGGGCAGTGGTGAGAATGAGAAAACGGAACGGATTGACAGAACGCGCGCGGTCGCCATCGAGGTAAGAGGTGATGAAGGTACGCGGACGAATAGTCATTTCGCGTAGCGTGTAAAAAACGCCGCGCTCAAAGTTGAGGACCGATAAGATTTCTGAAAATAAGGAGCGAAGTGTAATGCGTTTGCCGTTCTCAGCCATAAGTTGTGATTTAGTCTTCCACCACGCGAACGACGTACAAATCTTCGTTGTTCTTCTTCATGAAATACTCTTCGCGGGCAAACTTCTCTAAAGTGGCATCATTGGTCGTGAGGTCCTTTAACGCCTCGGCTGTTAATTCGTTTTGCTCCTCTAAATACGCCATCTCCCGTTTCATATCGCGCAAATCAGCTTGGGATCGGTAGATGAAAAACAAATCTACCTCATTGAAGAAACATACCCACAGCAAGAATACAATGGGAGTGAGGACGTACTTGTTCTTAAGGATTTTCGGAATCTTCCACTTCATAATACGAATATCGGTGTAATTGAAAATGATTTGGTGGCTTAGTGCTTAAGTTTTTAACAGATCACTATCAATTCAACGTACGAATGAGGTTTACTGCACTAAGCCTCAATTGAGTTAGGACATTCAATCTAAAGGAAGGCCACTTAGATGAATTCCTATTTCGGGATTTCAGTTTGCGCTTCTGCGAAGCAAGACCCTTGGGATTGCAGTCGCATGTGAGCAGAGTTATGGTTATATGCGAATATGGCGTATGATTGATTTCGGAATGGGCATCAAATAAATAAAAACCTTATTTGGTAGCTAATGCAGTTTCAGAACGATTGACCCACTTTTTTGCAAGGGTAGCGAACACATAACCTGTAATCAAATGCCACACTCCCCACCAAGCGAGAATCATTGCCATAGGTCCGTTTCCATCGAAAAAGTTAAAGGTGATGACCAGTCCCAAAGCGGTATTTTGAATTGAAGTCTCTAATCCGATGGTGATCCTGTCTGCCAAGGGTCTGCGGAAGAGTGAAGCCAACCCAACTCCAGAAATGAAGGCCAATAAGTTGTGCGCCATCACTATGAAAAAGACTACGCCCACAAAGTTTAAGAAGTGATCGAAATTGGCTTTCAAGGCGAACAGAATAAAGGCAATTAACACCGCAAACGAAGTAGTTTGCATTGGTTTCTTCAGCTTCTCAGCGGTTGCTGGGAATTTATGATTGAAGATAATCCCAAAAAAAGCAGGCAAGACAATCACCAACAAAATGATGGTCAATGCAGGGAGAAAGGGCAACTTGAAATCTACAATATCTTCTTTGTTCAGCAGTTGATTCGCCCAAAAGACAAATAGAAGCGGCGTAGAAAAAGCAGAAACCAAAGATGAAATAGTAGTCAAAGCAATGCTCAAAGCAATGTTCCCTTTCCCAATGAGGGAGAAGAAGTTAGAGACGTTTCCTCCCGGACAGGCAGAGACCAGGAGCATGCCCATAGCAATAGGTGCGCTTGGTTTCAGCAACAAGATCAATCCAACGCTGATGAGGGGTAAAATGAGCAATTGACTCACCGCGCCAATGATGACAGAAACGGGGTTCTTAAGAATGTACTTGAGGTTGTCTACTTTTAAATGCAACGCCACACTGAACATGATGATCGCCAAGCAAAAATTTAGCAGGCGAAGGCTGTCAGGACTAAACCGAAGAGTGATGTCATTCAATTCCTCCACTGAGCAGGGTTCTTAGTTCGTCAGTAGAGACATTCAAATTCAATTTAGCGTTGAAGGCGTATCCAATTTCTCCTGTTTCTTCTGAGACGATAATGACTATGGCATCGCTTTGTTCAGCAATACCAAGGGCTGCACGGTGGCGCATTCCAACACCTTTCAATAATTCATCGCTTTCAGAAGCAGGCAGCACGCCGCTTGCGCTTTCAATTCTTCCGTTTTTCACAAGCACAGCTCCATCATGCAAAGGACTGTTTTTAAAGAAGATGCTCTCCAATAAAATGGCTGTCAATGCAGCGTCAACTTTTCGGGAAGAACGAATGAAAGGAGCAGGGTCTGAAGTTTGAGCAACCACAATGAGGGCGCCTGTTTTGGAGGCCGACATCCGTTCGCAAGCGCGCAG
>Ga0222668_1000173_pt1 | contig 45254 bp, 35 predicted proteins | sample AntAcemetagen728_FD_179823 | JGI IMG/M metagenome (GOLD analysis project Ga0222668, IMG submission 179823) | Saline water microbial communities from Ace Lake, Antarctica - #728 | ecosystem: Environmental > Aquatic > Non-marine Saline and Alkaline > Saline | place: Antarctica: Ace Lake...
CCAGACCTTGGCAGTGAGAACCAAATAATTCAAATATCAAACAATCACCCTCGAATTGAAACGGTTTCCAATAAAAATGGAATATTTAGAGGGTGCCTATGATAATGCCTCAGTCAAAGATGTAATCTGACTCAACTTGGTAAACTGTAAGGTGTAACGTGATATTCGTTCTCGATAACTATGATTCCTTTACCTATAATCTGGTGCAACGCTTTGGGGAAATTGATCCTGCATTAGACATACAGGTTGTGCGTAATAACCAAACTTCCATTGAAGCGATTGAACAGTCTTCGCCTGAGAAAATCATCATTTCTCCCGGCCCTTGCACTCCTCAGGAAGCAGGGCTCTCCAAAGAAATTATTGAATACTTTGCTGGAAAAGTTCCCATTCTCGGCGTTTGTCTGGGGCATCAATGTATTGCAGAGGTTTTTGGTGCAAAGGTCATTCGTGCGAATCGATTGATGCACGGGAAAGTATCTCTGGTTCATCACGATGGTGCCGGCGTGTTTCAAAATCTCCCTTCCCCCTTTCAGGCCACCCGTTATCACAGTCTGATTGTTCCGGAAGAGTCCTGCCCAGATGAGTTAGAGATTTGTGCGTGGGTTGAAGAACCAGGGCACCCCAAAGAAATCATGGGAATTCGGCATCGAAAATATTCTGTGCATGGCGTTCAGTTTCACCCGGAAAGTTTTCTCACACTGGACGGAGTGACGTTGCTGAAAAATTTCCTCCAACTCCCCGCAGAACAACTTACCAGGGCCTGATCGGTAGAGGGAAAGAGCTACGATGCTAAGTGTTCGAGAAGTATTTCACCTGATTCTGGAGACGGTGAAACCCGTTGCTCCCCAGCAATGTTCGCTGTTTAAAGCTGCGCATTGCGTACTTGCCGAGGGGACAGTCAGTGACTTAAACATCCCCCCCTTTGATAAAGCTTTGATGGACGGGTTTGCGGTCCGCAGTGCCGATTTGCCCGAGGGGAAAGCGACACTGCAAATTCTGGAAACGATCTATGCCGGCAATGTGCCTGCACTGTCTCTGCAAGCCGGTCAGACTTCGCAGATTATGACCGGTGCGCCCCTGCCTGAAGGAGCAGATGCGGTCGTCCAGATTGAACACTGTCAGATCAACGAAGCACAGCAAACGGTGCAGATCGATACGGCTCCTGTCTCTCCCGGAAAAAATATGCTCTACCAGTCCTCAGTTCTCAAAGCCGGGGCGACCGTACTCGAAGCAGGAACATTACTCAGGGCCCAGGAAATCGGGGCGTTGGCAGAAACCGGCAGTCCTCTGGTTTCGGTACGACGTGCTCCCAGCATCGCCATTCTGGCAACCGGTGATGAACTCGTTCCGCCGGAAGAATGTCCGCAAGCGGGGCAAATTCGGAATTCTAATGAGGTCATGCTTTATACACAGGTGTTACAATCTCAGGCGCGTCCCATCCCTCTGGGAATTGCCCGTGATGAACGAAATCATTTGCGAGCAAAGATTAACGAAGGTTTGAAGAGCGATTTTCTGTTGCTTTCCGGCGGTGTTTCGGCGGGGACTTTAGATCTGGTTCCTGCAGAGCTGCAGGCGGCAGGTGTGAAACAGGTGTTTCATAAAGTAGATTTGAAGCCGGGAAAACCGCTCTGGTTTGGTGTGCTTACGCAGGAGAACCGAGCCCCCTGTTATATCTTCGGATTGCCTGGAAACCCTGTCAGCAGCATGGTTTGCTTCGAATTATTTGTACGCACGGCAATTCGACAATTTATGGGTTTTCCTTCTCCGAAACCGGCTCCGCTGCCCGCTCGTTTGAAATCAGATTTCCAGACGAGCGGTAACCGTCCGACTTATCAGCCTGCTCTGGTAGAGTGGGAGAGTGGGGAAGCCGTCGTGACCCCTTTGAAAACGCTGGGTTCAGCCGATTTGCGTTCGACCGTGACTGCGAATGCCGTCGCTTTGTTCCCCACAGGCAACCAGCTTTTTCAGGCAGGCCTCAAAGTAGACACTTTTTTATGGTAGGATCGCCAGTTTCTCCCCTGATTGATCTACTCTCAAATGCACGATTTCAGTAAAAATCACCTCGATCAGACACTAAATGAGCCCGTTTTCTGGTAAGACGCTCATTTGAGATCGTTGAAGTGACGTAATAAATATTGCAGGTTGAGCTGAAACAGGATGTTTCACACGCGGAAATATTTCCGAAAACCTGTCTGTTGAGATCGGATTCCAAGGACGGAAATCATGGCCTTTACCACACTGACATCTGAAAAATCTTCTTCTGATCAACCCTCAACGGAAAAATCTCCTGTGTCTGACGACGTGTCTTCGAATCAAGATTTGCAGAATGGCCTGCCGCTGGGCAAGGATGTCCAGAAAATCATCAACACCGCGCGGACCTCTCCAGCTCCCGCGCGGGGTGCCTGGCTAATGTCGGGCTTAACGGCCTGCCTGATGTGGGCCAGCTTTACGCCCGTTGATATTGGTCCCCTCGGATGGGTTTGTCTGATTCCCCTTTTATTGCTTGTCAGAATTCCGCGCAAAACACGATTGATGTATACGGCCATTTATAGTTCGGGTCTGTTATTTACCCTGGCGTCGTTTCAATGGATGAGACTCGGTGATCCTTCCATGTATGTCGCGTGGATTGCGCTGGCGATTTATGTTGCCTGCTATTTTCCATTATTCGTTCTGCTCACACGCACCGCAGTCCATCGCTTTCATATTCCCTTACCCGCTGCCGCACCAATTATGTGGGTCGGTCTGGAATATGTGCGTGCCTACTTTCTCACGGGATTTTCGTGGTACTACATCGGACATACTCAATACCGCTGGATCGAACTGATTCAGATTAGTGACATTACTGGTGCCTACGGAGTGAGCTTTCTGGTCGTCATGCTGGCAGCCTGCTTTGCCGATCTGCTACCAGCTTCACTCATGAGACGATTCAAACTGTTTCCGATGAAACTGACTCCCGAGGAGCAGGCTCTGGATCAAACCGGTCTCAAGCACATCGTCCAGACGGCAGTTTGCCTGAGTCTGTTTTTTGCCGTCCTGGGATATGGTTACGTGCGTCGTTCACAAGCTGCGTTTCAAGATGGACCACGCACGGCGTTAATTCAGGGCAACTTTCCGACTTCTGTCAAACATGATCCCAATAAATGGCTGCCGATGTACTCGAAGCACCTGTTTTTGATGGGCGCTGCGGTCCGCTATCAGCCCGATTTGATTATCTGGCCGGAAACCATGTTTCGCTGGCCTTTGATCGAAAGCAATGGAAAAACGACTCAGGAACTGCAAACGATTGCTCCTGAAATTCCCGTGGAAAAATGGTCCGAATCTTCTGTGCGTAAAGCGCTCACCAATATGAGTCAGGAAGCCAATGCGGCACTTGTCATCGGACTGGACACGATCGCGGCAGGAGAATCAAGAGTCGATCACTATAACTCAGCCGCGTTTGTACGCCCCGATTATGGGCTCGTTTCACGCTATGATAAAATCCACCGTGTTCCCTTCGGTGAATATTTGCCGTTGCGGGAGACACTTCCGTTTTTACAATATTTCACACCTTATGGTGCTTCGTTCGGAATTGAGCCTGGAAAGCACGCTGCGAACTTCGAATACCAAAACTGGAATCTTGCGCCGATCATCTGTTTTGAGGATACCGTGCCTCATCTGGTGCGCTCGATGGTCAATCAGTCTTCTACGCCGGACTCCCCTGAGAAATCAATTGATTGTCTCGTCAACCTGACAAACGATGGCTGGTTTCATGGTTCGAGTGAATTGGATCAGCACCTGATTACAGCCGCCTTTCGCTGTGTCGAAAACCGAACGCCGATGGTGCGGGCAGTGAATACAGGCGTTTCTGCTATCATTGACGGCGATGGCATGATTATCGAACCAGATGTCTTTATTGACGGGGATAACCAGGGACGAACCTCATTTGTCAATCCTAAGACGGGACGCTGGAATAAATCGTTGAGCGCTGTACTGGTCGACACGATCCCGCTTGATAACCGCACAAGCCTCTATACAAAATACGGCGACTGGTTTGCGGGAATCTGCTGTTTCTGTGCCATGTTCATATTTTTTATGGCACTGTTGACGCGAAAGCGAGAACCGGCACCAGCGAAGTCATAATGGCAGCGCTTTCATATCGCTTGCACATGCCCGCTGATTGTTCATTTTCTGCTGTCGAAACAGAGTTGAAGACTTTCAGGTAATGATCTCATTAGAGATGATCACACCTGAATACTGCTTTCGTCCCGGCTCTGAATGATTACTTTGGTCGACTTGATGAGTATTGAGTTTTGTTGTTTTTAAAAAAATACAACAGAAACAATAGATTTGCGTGCGCCCCACTCTTCTGGCTAAAATAGAAAGCAGGGAATTCAGAATTTCTGCGTTTCCAGAGCCAATAGCGAAGAGATCACTTTAATTAAATCTGAGGAAGATTGTTTCATAAACATGGCAGTGGATAGCTGGTACTATAAGCAAACAGACGAACCGTGTGGGCCTGTTTCATTTGAAGAATTATTTGCCATGGCGCATCAAGGCAAGTTAACCCCTCAAATGGATATCAAAAATGGAGAATCGGGAAACTGGTTTCCTGCGCAGGATATTGACGGGTTATTCGACGCAGAAGCGGACGACCATTCATCCGCGGCAGCCGAGCTGCCTTCCCTCGATGAGTTTTCGATCGTTGATTCCACTTACGGTGTCGAATCAAAGGAAAACCTGCCGACGTTGGATGGGTTTTCGATTGTCGAAGAAGAAGACAAGCTCTCTTCGGAAATGGAAGCACAACTACCCCGCTATGCCACACTCGAAGCCGTCAGAAGTAAACATAACAAAACCCAATGGCACTGCCGTATCCTGAATCAGGAACTGGGCCCCATGTCGGCAGACGATCTGATGCAACTGCTGTTCGATGGTGAATTGGCCCCGAATGACGAAGTCAAATCGTCAGCAGAGCCGGAATGGGTTCCCGCTCGAACGGTTGTCTTTCTCAGTTCATCAGGCAGTGATCTGGATTTACTGGACTCGGAGGCAGAAGAGACAGCGAGTGTCGTTCCCACTTCAGCCAATACTGAGCCCGCTTCAGCCAATACTGAGCTAGAGGAGCAGGTTGCAGAAACGCCTCCAGAAGTTGCTGTGCCAGCAGCTCCGGAAGCGCCTGCCAAACCGCCGATTCTTAATGTACGTTCGAAACAAAAATGGTTCTGCAAGTTGGGCGGCATGGGGTATGGTCCGATTGAAGCCCATAAAATTAAAATGTGGGCAGAACAGGAACGTGTCGAACCGGCAGATTTACTCAAATTAGGTCGAAAAGGGGAATGGTTTGAAGCCTGGCAAATCGAAGCTTTGCAATTAAAAAATCCGGCAGAAAAGAGTCAGGCCAACGAAGTTGCTTCCTCTGGAGAATCGCAAGCATCAGATACAAAAGCCAAAGCGGAACCAGTAAAAGGAACTGCACCGGCAGTGCCTGTGCAAGCTGCTGCGCCCGTTATGGCTGCGACTCCGCCTCCCCCACGCCCCAAACCAAAGATGAAAGTCGCCCGGTCGAATCCATTGGAGTCGTTAGGGCCTCTGATGAAGCCGCCGGTTCTGGGTGGGATTGCTGGTGTCATTGTATTGGCAGCGATTTTTTACTTTGTCCCGTTAGGAGGCTTGTTTGCTCCGGGGGGCGATGCGGAGCTGGCAAAATTCCAGGAAGTATACAAAGAGTTTCAGTCGTTACAGCAAAAGAAAGCCAGTGACGCTGAATGGAGCAGCTTGAAGAATAAAGTCACATCCGAAATCGAGCCGATTCTCAAGGACCTGGATAGCAGTGCGTCCTCTGATTCCCCGCACTTGCAGCATTTATTGTGGGCAGGGAGAGACTATCTCAAGCCCATGTTGGATAATGCACGAACCGAGAGTAGTCGTGACCAGGAAAAGTTTGAAAGGCACCTCAAAGAAGCAGAACGAATTATCAGTAAGTAAATTCGCGCCCTGTATTGGTATTAATACTGCCATTGTTCTACTCAAGCTTCGTCACCATTTTCAAATCTCCTTCTTTCCACAGCCACTGTCTGGTGCTAAAATTAGTATAGACTACAGTGACAGGCACGCTCTGTTGTAGCTCCTCCACAAGTGCCTAGTTATCTTCTCAGTATTAACTGCAGTAAATCATCCCACCCATTTTCCTGTATCATTCAGAGTGATTAATATGAACGCACTGAACTCTTCGCGAAGCACCAGAGGTTTTACCCTTATTGAATTGTTAGTTGTGATTGCGATCATCGCAATTTTAATCGCATTGCTATTGCCGGCTGTGCAACAGGCTAGAGAAGCAGCCCGCAGAAGCTCGTGTAAAAATAATCTGAAGCAACTTGGGTTGGCAATGCATAGTTATCATGAAACCCATTCCATCTTCCCGCGTGCGAATTTTGAAAGAGAAGATTCATCAACCTATGGGTATGGGAACTATTCGTATTTTTCGTTTTCTGCTCAGGCGATGCTTCTGCCTTTCATGGATCAGGCACCGCTTTACAATCAATTCAATTTTTCGCTCGCTCCAAATCAGTCCACCAACGATACATCGAAAAGAGCTGTAATTCCCGCGTTTCTCTGTCCTTCTGATGTGCGTTCTATTGTGAATGGCGGCGGTTATGGAGCAGGGCCTGGAAACAGTTACGCGGTTTGCGCTGGGCCTTCCATTTACTGGTTTGGAGTTGGTCCTTCGACAAATACGACTCCATCGAACCTTCAGCATCAGGTCGGTATGTTTAATTACCGTAAACCGGTAAGAATAAGGGATGTTCTCGATGGCACATCGAATGTGATTGCCGCAGCGGAAATTTTAATGGGTGACGGGAATAACAGTGACACCCAGATTGGCGCTGGTGATACGGTTCGTGGAGTTGGCAGAGGAAGTACCGCTAGTTCATTTCCCGCACTGTCCGATCTGAAGACGTGGGGCGCAGCCTGCTTAGCTAAGAAAAGCTCTACTCCTGCTTCTCCCGCTCCTCGTGGAGATACTGGTTCCAACTGGGCCTACGGGAATGGTGGGCTGACCGTATTTAATACGTTGATCAATCCCAACTGTGTGACCTGTTCGGGCTGTGGTACGAACGATGCTCCAGGACTGTTTCCGGCTCGCAGTCGTCATACCGGAGGTGTGCATATTTTGATGGGTGATGGTGCAACACGATTCATCAGCGAAAACGTTGATAGCGTCACATGGCAAAATCTGGGTGCGATCAGTGATGGAAATGTTCTGGGGGAATTCTAGTACACGTCTCATTTAACTATATTTAACGATAGCGTTGTCCACACTATGAGACACGACCGAATCTCTGGAGACGCTACAATCAACCTTGATAGAGTTTAGGCGTTCCCAGAACGCATCTCAGAATGTCAAGTAATTACAGAAAATCAGAGAACAGGAATGTTTCAATACGTTCATGTTCTTCTATATTAAAATCAAGATTCACTCACACTTTTTCGCAGAACATAGGGCTCATGAAATTTATCTACACTCTCCTGACATGCCTGATTTTAATTTGTCCCATTGCCTGTGGTTGCTCTGGGGAAGATACTCCCAAGGTCTCCACTTCTGCAGAAGTGATTGCCTCTTTGAAAACGAATCTGCAGCTGATTGTCGATACAGGTGAAGGTGGTAGTGGGCTTGAAATCCTGAAAACGGATTTTGAGAAACTGAAAAAGCAGGCTCCTGAAAAAGCACAGGCCATCGAGAAGAATTTTCAGTCTTTGTTGAAAGCAGCGAAACCCGACGACCGGAAATCATTGGCAACCAAAATCATTGGTACGCTGCAATCATCGGAATGAATCTCGCTCAAAGATCCTGAGGCGCCGCTGGTGGTTTGACTTTCCACCAGACCAAAAGCCTGAGCGGTGTTTGATCATCCTTTAAGATTCCTTCAACCTGTATGAACTTGCTTTCTTTCACACGGTACACAAAGGATCGTGGCGCTTTCTGTCGTTTGCCTTTATTCGGCCCCTCCAAAACTTCCAGGTCAAAATATGTGAAGAGACTCGCATCGGTCATACGTTGTAAACGAAACTTGGCCTGATGTGCATGAACCAGCTTGCCATGTTTGTCATAGACGCGCACCTTCGAAATTTTATGCGAGATTTCCTGCTCGACTCGGAGTGGTGACCCTTTCGAATCCTGATCATTCCTGACCCATTTTCCTGCCAGGATTTGATAGTCTTCCTCGGGGGCCGGCTCTGCAGAAAAAACGGTCGTTCCCCAAAATAAGAGTACGGCCATCAGAAGGACCTGTTTCATTGGTGCTCCTTTTTTCCTCAGTAGGCAGTTATAAAACAAAGAACCGCGGAGGAAACTGTGCGAGTTACTCCAGACGCTCAAAATGCAGGGGATGATCAGACTCAAGATCAGCGACGCGCATCGAAATCTTTCCATCAAGCACATCCGTCAATAAATCACCACAGACTTCGGCACGCCAGCCGACCATCAAACGTGGTTTTTCTTCGCTATGTTCCTTGTAGACATGGTATCGCACAAGCTGTCTTAAGTCGGCGGCAGTCCCCACCAGGGTTTGAGCAACATTCATTTCTGCACAACGATTTGCGAGAGCAATTCCCAACAGTTTTCCGATGACTTGCTCATCCTGATTTTGCTGATTATTGGGATTGTCGATATGTTGAGGAAGCTGGTCGTTGGGAATCTGTTGTGCCTTGGCAATCCGCTGAATCAATTCGGGTGCCAGCTTAAACATGTTCTTACGGTTTAAGTCACGCGTTGCAATGAGATCTTGCGTGGTGGTCGGCTTCCGACGTGCAAGCTCAATCAATAAATCGTCGCGTAACACTCTGCGTGCAGGCTGATCTTTTTCCTGGGCAACTTCATCCCGCCATTCAAACAGTTCACGGATGATAGCCAGTTCACGAGGTTTCAGCTTATGTAATCCGGAAAGACGCCGCCAGTTTTCACGGTGAAATTCCGAATCAACTTCATCAATCATGCGCTGAAATTCAGCATCTCCCCATGTGATTCGACCCAGATCAGTTAGTTCTTTTTCTTGTAGCTTCCAGATCTTCAATACAAATTTTACATCGTCCAGTGCATACTTGATTTGCTGCTGAGTGAGCGGTCTGCGGCGCCAGTCTGTACGAGTCTCTTTACTTCCCGCGTTCTCATTCAACACGCGGGCAACCAGCGCGGTATATGAAATCGGAAAGCTGCGGGACCTTAATCCTTCTGCAACCTGCAAATCAACCAGGTTTTGCGGTTTCTTGCCAGAAAAATGCCGACAAAACCGGACCTCCTCGCGCCCGCCATGCACGACGACTCTCGTGGAATCATTCGTCATGATTTCCCACCAGGGAGATAAATCGCTGACTTCGTAAGGATCAACGGCAACTTCTTTGCCGTTGAAGGCAAATTGCAGCAGAGAAAGTTCCGGGCGGTAAGTGAACTCCGAAACAAATTCTGTATCGAATGCAACGATGCCCGCGTCCAAAATTTGATCACATAATGCGATAAACTCAGACTGCTGAACTATAAGAGGGCTCGACATCCTATGACTACTTCCTTCTTCTTTGGTCAGAAACACCAGGCCGATCACCTGACCTGATTCATATGAGGTTTATTATTCTTAAACCCTAATGTTGTAGATATTTATTGCATTCGTCAATGAACTGAGGAACATTTTATGCTCCTTGAATTGTTTGTCCTGTGACCGGAAACACTTCGATTCCTCAAAAAAATGCCCTTGAACTCCATTCGTTTGGCAAAATCCCGTAAGCTGAAGTGGCTCCTGTGACGATTTTATTTATATACAAAATAGGAATCTTTTGCTAATCGGCAAATTCTGCCGATCATGAATCTGGCTTACATATCACTTCAAGGAAGTGCACTATCATGGAAGAGGATGATGCCCCGGGAGTGCCTGAATGGGTCGTGACCTATGGTGACATGATGTCACTACTTCTCACGTTTTTCATCATGTTGGTTTCTTTGAGTGAAATCGTCAACGATGAAAAGTACCGGTCGATTCTGGAATCCATTCAAAAATATACAGGTTATCGCACCGGCCCGGTTTCTCCTCCGGGAAAATATTTCCCGATGAATTCGCTGGTCAAGCAAATGAGTATTCTGGGGGCCTATACGGATAGTCCGGATAGAGGGAGAGGTGGAATTAAGACACGATCCCTTGAAGGCAAAGATGTTCGGGTTTACCGGGCGCGGGAGGGGGTCCCTCTGAAAGTGGGACAATCGCTGCATTATAATCAGACAGAGATTGATCTGAATCAGGCACGTAAGGCGAAGTTAGATCAAATCATCCCGGAACTGGCTGGCAAGCCCAATAAGATTGAAGTGAGGTCACATACTTCAATCGAACCGCTACCCGCCGATTCGCCGATTAAGGATAAGCTGGTTCTCACGTATGAGCGGGGCCGCCATGTGATGCTGTATCTAATTCAAAATGGAATTGCGCCAAAACGAATCAGAATCACAGCCGCCGCCGACTCTGAACCACCGCTGCAGTCAGGCGATGAAAAGTCCGAACAAATGGACCGTCTTGATATTTTACAGCTGGATGCCTTTGTTGACGATTATGTCGGCCCCAGAAAATAAACCCAGAAAATAAAAAACAAGCTGCGAATAAAAAATTATTCGCCTGCCAGCTCATTCGCCAGATTTTGAAGGTAGCGCGTTGATGCATCATGCATTTTTATGATGTGCGGAGTGGATACCTCCTCGTGCGCTTCATCGAGTCGACGTCTAACACCGGGAGCCAGTGGCACATACATGGATGAAACACGAGCTTTCATACTATTGTCTTCTGCTTCAAGCATTTCTTGATCCTTCCTTCTCATTTCATCTAATACGATGGGGTTCCATGTTTCTTTCCGTTGATCAGATGAAACATAATGCAATCGCGCCCAGCGCCTCATTCTTAATTCTGCTGCCAAAGAGGCTACTGTGTTTTCCCCCTTTTTCATTCTGTGATGCCCTTCACTGATGATATTCTTAAATGTGACTATTAAAGAAATCGTCTTATTTCACAGATCAGCAAAAATGAATTTGATTTCAGTAGCTTGCTTTGAGTGATATTGGACTGCGTGTGCAGCTATTTCAGGCATAGTCCGAACAACGTGGTTTTTGGGCACAACAGCTAGGACTGCAAGAGGAGTTGCACGCGGTGTAACCTGCATGTTCGGCATAACCGCTACCGGGGGCTTGAGCCTCTTCGATCAGCTTTCCTCTTCTTCCGGATCCTCTTCTGAGATTCGGTACCGCGAAAGAAACATGCCCATCATATTCCGAGTGGATCTGGTTACCGTTTCTAACTGTCTGGACTGGGATTCATGCAGGAAAGTGAATGAGAGAAGCACGATGACCGCTGCGGTCAACAAAATGGAGGAACGGATTTTTTGATTTTCGCTGAGGACGCTCAACATCGGCTGATACCAGAACCGATTGATAACAGGTATTTTTTTATTGGGATTCCATTGAGGTATGTCCAAAGCCAGATCCGGTTCGACAGCAATTCGCTCCTCTCCCGGACAAACTGCATCAAAATCAACTCGAGCTACTTCAGACCGAAATTCGGGATCGTTCTCTAATGAATGGGCTATTTGTTTCAGGTACTCTACTTGATTTTCTAACGAAACCAGTTGTATCTGATTGGTAAGATATTCGTTCCGTAAATTCAAATAAGACAAATATCGCGGCGCCAATACCACTGCAGCAAACAGGCTCGCAGCAATAAACAGCAAGATCCAGAATGTAAGCGAAATCATCCAACCGAAGCGGGATTCCACATTCTGATTCTGTTTAGCAGACACAATATTCAAATCCGATATGCATTTGATTCAAGTAAGTCAAAAATAGACAACGCGCGTTTCCCTTCAACGTAAATCGTCATAACAGGTCAGGATTCTCCATCAATTGGCAAGCAGTAGTGATTGCCTGCATTGTGACTGATCTGTCGATTATTGAAGTGCGCGTAAAAAAAACTCCCCTTCGATCATTCAAAGGGGAGCTGATTTAAAAGATCAGGTTTGATATTTTCAGGAAATCGTACCGCCAAAGGTGGCTTCGGTTCCCAGAATTTCTTCGATTCTCAGCAACTGATTGTACTTGCAAATACGATCTGTGCGGCTGGCAGAACCGGTTTTGATTTGGCCGGTAGACAAAGCCACTGCCAGATCGGCGATTGTCGTATCTTCTGTTTCGCCAGAGCGGTGACTCATGACAGCGGTGTAACCATTGCGTCCTGCTAATTGCACTGCTTCGATTGTTTCTGACAGTGTTCCAATCTGATTGACTTTCACCAGAATGCTGTTGGCAATTCCCTCGTCAATGCCGCGTTGTAATCGTTTGGGATTGGTCACAAACAGGTCGTCACCCACAAGCTGCACTTTATCTCCCAGACGGTCTGTCAAAAGCTTCCAGCCATCCCAGTCATCTTCTGCCAGGCCATCTTCAATGGAACAGATCGGGTATTTATCAACCCAGGCCGCCAGGAAGTCTACCATGCCTGCGGAATCGAATTCTCGTCCTTCCACAGTATAGATGCCTGTTTCGGTGTTGTAGAATTCCGTCGAAGCCGCATCCAGAGCAATCTGTACCTGATCGCCGACTTTGTAACCTGCTTTTTCAATCGCGGTCAGGATGACATCGATTGCGTCTTCACTGTTGGGAAGGTCCGGAGCAAATCCCCCTTCATCACCGACAGCGGTACTCAACCCTTTGGAAGAAAGCACTTTCTTCAATGAGTGGAAGATTTCCGTTCCGCAACGCAGGGAATCACTGAAGTTATCAAAACCCAGTGGCATCACCATGAATTCCTGCAGATCAATTCCGTTGCTGGCGTGCTCGCCACCGTTGATGATATTCATCATCGGGGCAGGCAGACGATTGGCACCGACGCCACCCAGGTAACGGAACAGTGGCAAATCGGAAGCGTGTGCTGCTGCATGAGCGGCTGCCAGAGAGCAAGCCAGAATTGCATTGGCTCCCAAACGCGATTTATTTTCGGTGCCATCCAGATCCAGCATCACGCGGTCAATCAGCAATTGATCGCAAACGTCCAGATCAACCAGCACGTCGGCGATTTCGGTGTTGACGTTCTGGACGGCCTGTTGAACGCCTTTGCCTAGAAAACGATCTTTCTTATCGGCGTCACGCAATTCACAGGCTTCATGGATGCCTGTGCTGGCACCACTGGGAACAGCAGCCCGACCTACAGTTCCATCTTCCAGCTCGATATCCACTTCAACGGTAGGATTTCCGCGACTGTCAAGAATTTCACGGGCATGAACGGAACTAATGGCAATACTCATCGTTTGTGTTTCCTAAAATACTTCTATTGGATGAACGCGATCTGTTGAATCTGCAACAGATCAACAATTTCTGATGTTTCTCGGTTAATGAAGCATATTTTTTAGCAGAAATAACGAGTAAGCTCAAATGACTGAGTTTAGATTGTATGAATCTTTCAAAGAGACAGTGAAATCACCAGCCCCGTAATTCTCCAAAGCATGACCAGACCTACAGATGCAGTCTGAATACGGAAAACCATTAAAACGGCCCGTTTTTGCTTTTTACGAGAGCCGCACAATACAGATGCTTTAAGCTGGTTGTTTCGATTCCATAAAAGGCCTTAACGAAAACGGATTAAAAGTGACCAGAATCAAACCGCAATCTCGTCAGGTTGGACGAATCATGTTAAACTGAGTCGTTGCTCTATGAGGTGCGATGAAATATAACCTGAGAGACCTTTTGAAATTCATACCAACTGAAATAATCTCCCGATGAGTCCAACTTCCCCACAAATCAATCCGCAAACTGCCGGAAAGTCTTATCCTCCACTTTCGGTGGAACCGATGGACCCCCAGCTGACAACCATCCAGCCGGGAGGTGGTATCATCATCAACCTGGAAATGCTGTGGGGGAATTGGCGTCGGTTTTGGCTGAAGACGTTTCGCCGCGGTTATGTACAAAAAATGCAAAACACTCGCAAAGGGGACTTTAATCCCTGCCCGCATGAAGTGCTCGATCCCCGCGATCTGAAATATTATGAAAATCAGGGTGGGTATTACTGGGACGCAAAAGATGATCCGTTTCATTACCGCAGCCATCTCCCGTTTGCCCGTGAAGGACTGGCCGAGTTGCTGGTTCTTTCGGCACTGTTCTTCGGTGGTATGGCGCTGTTAGCAGGGCTGATGCTTTCCAGCCAGGTATCGGGATTGCTCGCAATCATCGGCTGGTTTCTGGTCTTCGCTTTGTGCTTGTTGGGTTTGGAAATCGTCTGGTTTTTTCGCAACCCGAAGCGGATGATCCCGGAAGGTGAGGGAGTCGTAGTTTCTCCCGCCGATGGGACCTTTGATACCATTGAAGAAATCGCCCACCACGAATTCATAGGCGGCCCTGCCATCGAGATTGGGATTTTTCTTTCCATCTTCAACGTGCATATCAATCGCATGCCTGTGGCAGGAAAAATTATCAAATTAGCTTATAAACCAGGCAAATGTCTGAATGCGCTGCGTCCCGAGTCGACGCGCGAAAATGAGCGACTGGAAGTCTACCTGCAAACTCCCGAACCCACTTTGAGACCGATGCTCGTGCAGCAAATTACAGGTGCGATTGCCCGTCGCATAGTCTGCCGACTGAAACCGGGAGACGAATTATCGAAGGGCGCTCAATTTGGTATGATCAAATTGGGTTCGCGGACTGTGATCGTGTTTCCCAAAGAAGAAGGGCTGGAAATTCTGGCGAAACCGGGCGATAAGCTGAAAGCTGGTTCGAGCATTCTGGCGAAATATACAGCGCCAGAAAATGCCGATTGATTAACTGCTGAGGAAACTGATGAAAAAGAAGCGTAAGCTGATCGCCGTGCTCCCGACGTTATTGACGTTGGGCAACGCAGCCTGTGGATTCGGCGCCATCACCTATGCCGCGAAAGTCGGCCCCGAATTTCTGGGTCAGGCAACGAATGGAGGTGGTTTGACCCGCATGCTGGGAACGGCGCCGGGAATTTATAATTCGTTCGACAATCAGCATCTGTTTATTGCAGCCGTGCTGATTTTTGTTGCCATGCTGTTTGATGCACTGGATGGGAGTGCGGCTCGCTGGACCAATCAGACCAGTGAATTCGGCGCCCAACTGGATAGCTTGTGCGATGCGATCAGTTTTGGCGTCGCGCCTGCATTCCTGATGCTGCAAATGATTCAATTTCGCACCGAATACCATCCACGGTTATTGTGGGTCATTGCGCTGCTGTTTGCCGTCTGTACGATTTTGAGATTAGCCCGCTTTAACGTGGAAACGGAAGAAGACGATAGCCACGCCGGCTTCAGCGGTCTCCCTTCCCCGGCGGCAGCGGGAACCGTCGCGTCATTCCCTATCGCCATGCGTGGGCTTTATAAACTGGCAGATACCGAAGCAGGGTCCATTTCACAAACCGTCGCCCAGTGGCTGATTCCAGCGGTCGAATGGTCACTTCCCTGGATCACATTCGCGGTCGCCGCTCTGATGGTCTCGCGGATTCCTTACGCCCATGTGTTTAATCAATTGTTCACTGGCAGGCGAAGTCGTCGGCACGTCATCCAATTGGTGTTTTCCATGGCATTGATCTTCCTGGTACGAGAATTAGCGATCCCCGTTTTATTCTGTTATTTCGCATTTTCCGCGCCAATTCATGCTTTTTGGGAAGAAGTTGTCTCCGGGCGACTATACAAATCAAAACAAATTTGAGAAACTGGCTCGTTTCATCCCTTTTATCGAACCTTAAAGGTGCTGTCGTCGATGTTTACGGGACTGGTCGAGGCTCAAGGTACCGTTCGTCTTTTGGAAAAGAACGGCTCTGCCATCGATTTAACGCTTGAGATTTCGGAGCGGATCACGAATGATGCCCACATCGGAGATAGTGTGGCCATCAATGGATGCTGCCTGACGGTTGTTGAAATCAGCGACGGATTCCTGAAGTTTCAAGCCGGCGCAGAAACACTTGCCAAGACCAACTTGGGGCGATTGTCCCTCGGTGATCAGGTTAACATTGAACGCCCTCTGGCCGCCGATGGCCGCCTGGGAGGGCACTTTGTTCAAGGGCACGTGGATGGCGTTGGAACGATAAAATCGATAGACAAAGATGGCGAATGGATCACGATGTGGTTCGATATTCCCAAAGAACTTGCCCTGCAAATGGTGCCCAAAGGATCGGTCACCATCGATGGAATCAGCTTGACGATTGTGGAGTGCGAACAAAAGGCTTTCAGTATCGCGTTAATACCGCATACGCTGGAAGTCACCACAATGGGGCAAAAACAGGTTGGCAGCGTTGTGAATCTCGAAACAGATATCCTTGGGAAGTATGTGCAAAAACTGATTCCCATAACACTTGATGGTTTCAATGAAAGACGATGAAAGGCAGACTCGATCTTATTTAATGCAGCTCTTTGAGCGGCATGGCTTTAACCCGCGCTCTGATCTGGGTCAAAACTTTCTGATCGATCTGAACATCATCGAGTACATCGTTGAAAATGGTCATATTCAACCGACGGACATCGTGCTCGAAATCGGCACCGGAACCGGGGGAATGACGACCTTCATGGCGCAGCAGGCCCGACACGTCGTTACGGTCGAGTATGATGCAAACATGCATACGCTGGCCAGTGAAGCGACGCAAAAGTATGACAATATCACACTGCTGAACTGCGATGCCTTAAAAAATAAAAATCAACTGTCCCCCACAGTGATCAATGAAATTGAAAAACAATTACAGGCAAACCCCGGTAGTCATCTCAAACTGATTGCCAACCTGCCATACAACGTGGCAACGCCCATTGTTTCGAATTTGGTGGCGTCAGATCTTCCCTGGAGTCGTATGGTGGTGACGATCCAGCTGGAACTCGGGTTAAAGATGTCCTGCAGGCCTTCGACTTCCAATTACGGCGCTTTGTCTGTGTGGTTGCAGTCCCAGTGCTTTGTCAAACTTTTGAAAAAACTGGGGCCCACTGTTTTCTGGCCGCGCCCCAAAGTCGATTCTGCCATCGTGCAGTTAACGCCTAATCCACCGCTCAAAAAAACGATTGGAGACCGCGTCTTCTTCCAGGATTTTGTGCGACGTGTTTTTCAGCATCGACGGAAATTGATGCGCAGCACCTTGACCAATATGTATACCAAGCAACTATCTAAGTCTGAAGTAGACGAGATCTTATTGGCACATGGGATCGTGAAAGAAAAAGCACGTGCGGAAGAGCTTTCGGTGTCTGAGCTGATCCCATTGGCGCATTCGTTTCAGGAACAGATCGCACAAAAAACAAGTATTTAAATTAATTCGCACATGTCGATCATGTGCATGCTGCTCGTTTTACAGAAAAATGAACAGCATCAAATCAAACGTAAGAAATCATACCAGAGAGACGTGTAAGGAGAGGACCAATGGAAGATCGCATTATCTGTCAGGGCGTTACATTTGATGATGTTCTGCTGCAACCTGCGTATAGTGAAGTGATGCCTTCTGAAGTCAGTGTTGCCACTCAACTCACCAAGAATATCCCTCTCAATGTTCCCATCATCAGCAGTCCGATGGACACGGTCACGGAAAGCGATATGGCCATTGGGATGGCACAAGAGGGCGGGATCGGGATCATTCACAAAAATATGACTCCGGAACAACAGGCAATGCAGGTGGACTTGGTAAAGCGGAGTGAACACGGCGTCATTGTCGATCCGGTCACGCTTCCCCCCAATGCGACTGTGGCAGAAGCCACGGAAATCATGAAGCGTAGAAACATTGGAGGCGTGCCTATTACGGAGAATGGGAAGCTTGTAGGGATTCTGACGAGCCGGGATTTACGGTTTCTTGACTCACCAGAGACGCTCGTTTCTGAAATTATGACAAAAGAAAAACTTGTAACGGCTGCGGGAGATACGACGCTTGAAGAGGCTCAACGGATATTATTGGAAAATAAGGTCGAGAAACTTCTGCTGGTTGACGAAAATTATCAACTGAAGGGACTCATTACAATTAAAGACATCGACAAGACGATGCAGTTCCCGTTGGCCTCAAAAGATTCACGAGGAAGGCTGCGTGTCGGGGCTGCCGTTGGTGTACATGATTATGAACGAGTTGCTTTACTGATTGAGTCGGGGGTGGATCTCCTGGTTGTTGACAGTGCGCATGGCCATTCGGGCAATGTAGTACAGACTGTGAGAGAAATCAAAAGCCGATGGGACATCGATGTGGTCGCGGGAAATGTCGCGACCGAACAAGGTGCCCGCGATCTGGCAGATGCAGGAGCAGATGCCGTTAAGGTCGGAATTGGTCCCGGATCAATTTGTACGACGCGAATTATCTCAGGTGTAGGGGTTCCACAATTAACGGCCATTTCCAATGCCGCAAGAGCATTGAAAGGGTCAGGAATTCCTGTCATCGCTGATGGGGGCATTCGTTACAGTGGTGATATTGCCAAGGCACTGGCGTCCGGTGCTCATACGGTAATGTTAGGGGGTTTGCTCGCGGGTCTGGATGAAAGTCCGGGCGAGTTGATTTTGTATCAGGGACGTAGCTTTAAACGCTATCGTGGTATGGGATCAATGGGAGCAATGGTTAAAGGTAGTAGCGAACGCTACCGCCAAAGTTCAATTAGTCAAGATGGAAAGGATTCTGCTAAAAAACTTGTTCCTGAAGGAGTAGAAGGGCGTGTCCCCTATAAAGGGCCACTTCAAAATCTGCTTTACCAACTCGTGGGTGGACTACGGGCCGGAATGGGCTATTTAGGCGTCCAATCTATCGCGGAAATGCGCACAGAAGCCAAATTTATTCAGGTCTCTGCAGCAACGGTTAGGGAGAACCATCCGCATGATATTTCAGTCACTCAAGAAGCACCAAATTACACGGTCGAAAATTCATCTATGGAATAGCAGTCGACTGCGATGGTTATTAACCGTGGCAGTCACGCTGGGGATGAGCCCGTTTGTTGTCGCTGAAAATGCAGCCACATCAACAGACCCGTTTCTTGCCCAATCAGCGAGCTCTGCTCAAACCTGGGAAGAATTGAAAAGCCGCTCAGCGGAAAAACGCTGGGAGTCGCTCTCGCGTGAAAGCAAGCGCGAAATCAAAAAGCAAGACCGCAAAGAGCGTAGAGAACAACGGAAATTGGATAAAAATTCCGATGAACTCAAAGTCGTACCCGAGTTCCGTCAGATTCCCGATGAGATTCCAGCAGCTCCGGTTGCCGCTCCCTCACCCTCATCAACAGGAGCCAGCCTGCCGTATCCAACAGGCATCAGCACTCCTCTGACCAACATCGTACCCTTGGCTGAGCCACTCAAAACAATCGGTCTGGAAGAAAAGCAGCCCAGCACCAGCAATTCGACGACCAATCTCGATTTCAATACAGCGGGACCTGTCAGTTCTACCAGGCAATCAGGTCAGGTTGTTCCCATATTCCCTACGACCGTCGGGAGTGGTTCCGACTTTGTCACAACACAACAGACCTATGACAACGCAGCTGCGTCACCCGGATCTGATGATCTGAAGTATGCCGGGGAAGAACTCGAAGATGAAGTGCCTCACCTGTTGAAAAAAATTGCAGACATCAAACCATTCTTCGATTATGAACCCGACCCTGAAATTGCCAAAAATGAACCATGCAGAAATCTCTGTCCACGTCCGGATGGAAAGCCCTGTAAACTCTCTGAAGCAGAGGGCGGGATGATCATGGAATGCCCCAAAGAATTTCAGCTTAGTCACCAACCTTATGCAGGCCGTAATTTCACGGAAAGTATTTATACCTGGGAAGCTTCTAATCTGAATTACAACCCACTGTATTTCGAAGATCCTAACCTGGAACGCTATGGGAATTCACGAAAAGATCTGGTACAGCCTTTCGTTTCAATGGGCCGTTTCACAGGTCAACTGCTCGCATTGCCATACCAGATGAGTATCGATCCTCTGCGTAAACGAATTTATCCTCTGGGTTTCTATCGTCCGGGTGAATATACGCCGAAACGCATCAATGGAATTCCCTGGAATACTAAAGCAGCATTCACTGAAGGACTTACAGCAACAGGACTCATCTTCCTGCTTCCCTGACCAAACAGGCGTTTTACCCTGTTTTCTTAGTGAAAACGACGATTCAAACGGCGGTGGTTGCCGAAGTCTGCCAAATTCGATATTCTTTAAACACACCTTGACCCACTGGTTCAGGGTGTGTTTTTGTATGGAATTCAAGCAGATTTTGAGCTTTCAAGAGAGTGAACGACCCAATTATGTCAACTGACCCTGACAACAATGTCTCAAGCGCCCCGCAGGCCTTAGCCAACGATATCATTCAACGCGTTGCCAAATTGGTCAGCGAAGCAGAAGCAGAAACCAAACCTCTGGAACTGGACCCCTACCGGGGTCAACTGTTTGAGTTGTTCGTCATGGCGGACGCCGCCGGCTTTGTTTCCACAGAAGCGGAAATTGATCTCACCGCCGACAATCTCTGTCGCGAACTGGCAAAAGTCTGGGGGTTGACCTCAGCCACGCAGCAGGCAATGGATGCACAAGCAAAACTCCCCCCGGAGCAGGTCAGCAAAATGCGCTCGCTCTGGTCGGTATTGAGACTCTGGATGGAATGGGATTATGCCTGGAAACGCTGGGATGAGTTTCACCCCAGTGGGAGAAGCTAAGTTTCAGTCCCCCGACTCGCTTGATCTGATTTGTCGCCATTCGTGCTAGAACGCATTACATTTGACCAGAGCGTGTCTCAATCTAATAGACTCGGGTCCAAATGGACTTGGAGACGCTACAGTAAAACGGGACACAGTCTAAATTGAAACGCGATTGACAAATTCAAGCATCTCTCAAACTGAATTTTCGACCGGAAAACAAGCGGTTTTTTCACACTTGACCCCCAACTGCTTTCGCTTAAACTGAGTCAGAAGTGTCGCGCGTGTGAGAAAAAATAAATTCGATGCACGGCTCTCACCCTGTGATTGTTTTCACCCACAAAGTCTCCTGTTTTTGATAGATCGTGTCGTGAACACCGCCCAGCAGTTCTGAATGAGCACGCTCTATCAGACGCTGTCAAACGCGTTCGCCAGATATTCAATCTACTTCAGCAATGCAACAGCCGACTTCAACTCGCATTCAAGGCTGATCGAAAAACAGCAAAATGGGATCACGTTCTTCACTACTTCTCAGAGGACACTTCAATTGCATAAGCCGCGCCAGAATGCTTCGATCTGCTCGCACGCCTGCGCTCTGGTGAAACATTCCAAGGCCCGCTGCCGCGCCGCCTGCGACATTGTCTGATATAGACGCCGATCGCTCAAGGCCCGTTTGATGGCACTCGCAAGTGCCATTGAATCGTTCGCAGGCACCAGCAAAGCCGAGACTTCATCCTGCACGATCTCACGCGTGCCTCCCACATCGGTCGTCACAATCGGCAGGCCGCTGGCAATTGCTTCCAGCAAAACGCGACCCAAAGGCTCCTGCTTGGCCGGGTGCACCAGCAAGTCGGCTTCGTTCATGAACCACTCAATATCTTCCCGGTAACCCAGACGATGCAGGCGTCCCTGTAAGGCGGGTTCCTCAAAGGCAGCGGTGAGCCCTCGATCAAAGTCGATGCTCTCCTGTTTCTGTGAGTGCCGTTCCCCGACGAGCAAAAAGTGGGTGCGATGATCTCCCACTTCTGCCAGCAGCGCCGCGGCTTCCGCCAGAACATCCTGGCCTTTTCGCAGTCCGATCTGACCGATGGTTAAACAGAGCTGCGTCTCGGATGCCAGTCCCAGTTCCTGTTTGAGCCGCCCTGTGGCAGGCCGCGGTTGAAAGCGGTCGAGATCAACGCCATTATAACAGACCGTGACTTTCTCCGGCTGAAGTCCCCGGGCAACGTGAAAGGACCGGGTTGCTTCTGAGACCGAGATCAAACGCGCATTCTGATTCAAATCCCGAATCGCCGCCTTGCTGAGTTTGATGATATCCCGCAGGTGTCCGGAGCAGGGGACGGGGAACTGCGCCGCCAGCGCGCCCGTCAGACGCGACATGGACAGACTGTTGGCATGCAGCAAATCGAAGCGACCCGTTTGTAAAGTCGGTATCAATTGCGCTGCCACCTCTTCACGCGACAATCGCTGCCCCTCTGCGCTATGAAACGAAACCGGCTGGCAGGCCACGTTCAATTTCTCAAGCTGCGTCTGTAACGGACTCTGTGCAGGGCAAAACGCAGTGAACTCAAATGCGCGCTGATGCAACTGCGACAGCACAGCGAGCATGGAATGTTCGCCCCCGTTCAATGAACCAAACTCGAATAAGAGGGCAATGCGTTTCACGTTCAGTCAGCTTGAAATTGTTGATCGAGTTTCGCTCGCAGGACGGCTGCTTTGGTTTTTCTTAAACCGGTTTGCGCCACTTCCAGAGCATCCTGCTGCCAGTAATCCCGGTTGAATAATTCCAGCGACAAAACACCCCGGAAACCGGACCGGTGAATCATGCGGAAAATATCTGACAGGGGAGCCACTCCATCGCCGGGGTAAACACGCTGCGCATCATTGATCGTTTCACGAGGAGGCTCTGCGGGATAATCATTCACGTGAAAGACTTGAATTGCGGAACCGCTCAGTAAACCCAGGCCCGCAAAATCGGAGCCCCCTTTATAAATGTGATACACGTCCGGCAACAAACACGCTCTGGGATGACCACTTTCGATGGCCACAAACATCGATTCCCCTAAACGCGAAAGCGACTTCGAAAATCCCCAGACTTCGACTTGAGGAATCACTCCCATCTGATCGCCCAGCTCCAGCAAAGCGCGATAGCGTTTGGCCGCTTCGAATAGATTCAGATCCGTCTGCTTGGTCGCCCCGGTCGGAGGGGCAGCGATGCGAAGACCGCCAATCTGGCGCAATGTATCCATGTCCCGCTTTGCCTGTTCCAGTCCCTGCTGGCGTAACGCGTCATCGTCGACGATCCACTGTGCAAAGCCAATGGCGCTCTCGACGGTCAAGCCGGAGTCTTCAATGCGTTTCTTTAAGTCTGCTAAGGAACTACCGTCTTTGACGTACTGGTCGATGTCACGCATCCACGGTTCAATCGCATCGTAGCCGGCTTGAGAAGCCACGTTGATCTGTTCGACGATGCCCAGTTTCTGGCCGCGAATGGTACTCGTATTAAAACAATAGCCAAACGGTTCAGCAGCAGCCCGTTTTTGCGCAGGACCGGCGGCAACAGAGGCGTTAGCGGAAAAGCCGGCAGCCAGCACACCGCCTGTGGCAGCCAGCATTTCGCGTCGGTTGAGATTTGATTGCATGAAGATGATTCCGGTGGGATAACAGGGTGGTTGATGATCCCTCTAAGCTACCGGAACCACAGGCCATTTTCAACCTGTTCCCATGCCACGATCAAAGGCATCCAGGTCTCGCTGGAACAGGCTGAGTGCCGTATGTAGCGTTTCCCGGTTGATTTTCCAGTTTGGATTGTCAACCGTATAGCGATTACAGTGGTCAACCAGCAAACGGTACAGAAATTTAAACAAATGACGCGGAACTCTCAGTTGCGCAAATTGTGAGATTAATTCCTGTTCGGAGATGGAATCATCAAATAAATCGCGGATGGAGTGTTTGAGACTATGATCTGCAGAACAGGCCCGCACGCGATCGCAGGCCACGTCGTACAGAGATTCCCCCGTCCAATCCAGAGACGTAATCAGATTCTGTTTATCCAACCGCGAGCGTTCATAAAATTCCTTTTCTTCCCGCTGCAGATAATAAACCACGTCGGAAGGTAACAGCAGTTTGAAGGCCACGCCCGGATGTTTTAATAACTTGTTATCGAACATCGGCCAGAGCAGGTCGCGCATGCGTTCCGCAGAGCCGTTCACCAGATGCGGTTCATCCACGCGATCCACCAGAATGATGATATTCGTAAAGCCCAGTTTTTTGAGGATGGTTTGGAATTTGGTCAGCAGTTCATAACGGTCATCACTGCGATCCCGCGAAGGTATCGGTTGGCCGGCCAGTTCTCTGCGTTCCATGCGCGAAAGAATTTTTCTTAACGCATTGGGCAGATGATCGAAGACGCGCACTTCACGCGTGACGCGCCAGGCTTTCCACAGCAACGTCGATTGTCTCCATAACCAGGGAGCCCAACCGGCGAACATGATGAGCCAGATCCACCATTGACCAAAATCTTTCCAGTTTCCCAGATAGAACACGAGTCCGACAGTGGCCAGCGTCACCAAAAATCCCAGGCCGCGTTCCCATTCCGTTTTCCAATAACTGAATTTCAGTTTCCGTCTCAAACGATTCCAGCGCTGGACCGCGGGCATGTCCAGACTGTGATCGTAAAAAGCGGCCAGCAACAGCAGGTCCCGTTTCTCCAGATGTGTCAGTTGAGAAGTCTGTGCTTTCGAAACCGATTGAAAATTATTTTCGACAGATTCATCTTGTTCGATGACCTGACCAATTAACTGCGTCGCCCCCAACGAAAGTATGGCGTCCATATGATCCCACAGTCGCCAATACGAAAGCAATCGCTCAGGACGCCGCTTGCGGCCCGAATACCGTTCCCGGAAACAGTCCAGAAAGGGATTGAAATCATCGTATTCAATGACGAAGACGCGGTTGTCCGGATGCTGCGCATTATGTATCTGCAACTGTTCGATCATTTGCATCCGAATGGCAGTTTTTCCAGCGCCCTTTTCACCAAACACGACCGAAGTGGAGGGGTTTGTGGGATTGGAAAAAATTTTGTCCCAGACCGGATGATGCGTCCCATTCAGACAGAATTCTTTGAAAACATGATCACTTTGCGCATCTTCCTGCCCAAATGGATTTTCTTTAATTCCGTGATGATCTAAAAACTGTTGAACTTTCATAAACGTCTTACTTATTGAAAAGAAATAGTTTAAACTGTTATATTAAAGCGACTTAGGACAGATCGTTTCGGCCCGGCATCAGCAGTGAAATCCCACTGGCTGCGCCCCTGTCAAAATGAGAAGATTGGGTAACTGTACTGTCACTAAAACATAGGTCATAGATCACGAAAATGGTAGTCATCCGATTAAGAGTGCGTAAAATATAAACGGTATTTCATGCTTGCAAGCCGAGCGGCTCTTGCAAGATCTAGAGTCTTACACGAGAATCCATCGCAGATTAACGACGTATCTGACAGGCAGACGTCTTGTGCGTGTTTGTGTTGAAGGTTGAAATCAAAGTTGAACTGGCTTCCTCTACTCGGTGCAATGTCATTATTTGCGATAGGCCTGCGCTTATCGGCTCTTTTCAGTGGCTCAGAGACAGGGTTCTATCGAGTCAGTTTTTTGAGACTGAATATTGACGCAAACGAAGGTGACCCGATTGCAAAACGGCTGTGCTGGTTTGCGCAAAACCCCAGCTACTTTGTCGCGACGACCTTGATCGGGAATAACCTGGCCAATGACTTGACGACCATTGCCATTTCGATGGGGGTCGCAGAAGTCTTTCAACAGTCGGGCGGCTCGGTCGAAATTGTCATGACCATCTTATTTACGCCCGTCATTTTTATCTTCGGCGAACTCGTCCCCAAAAACCTGTATTACCGGGCACCCTCCCTGTTGCTGAAGCGGTATTGTCGCTGGTTTGACTTCTTTTATCGGGCGTTTTGGCTCATTAGTACGCCTCTCGTTTCCATTACGCGTTTGCTGGAACGTTTCTCCCCGGATCGCAACAAACCCGCACAACTGGTGCTGGGACGCAAAAGACTGGTCAAGGTGCTTGAGGAAGGGCACCTGGAGGGCTTACTCAGTAACGCACAAAAACAACTCGTGCGCGGGATGTTTAATTCGGCTGCGCAATCTGTCAGGAAAGTGTTGATTCCACAAAACGAAATCACAGGAGTCACACGCACCACGGATGCCACACAAATCATTCAGATTGCAAAACAGAATCGACTTTCGTTTATTCCGATTCGCTCCCGAGCGAATCAAAATGAATGGACCGCCTATATCAAATTAGTCGATCTGATCACCTCTCCTGCACCGATCATCCCGGCTGTTTACAACATGGCACAATTACAATCCGATTTCAGTATGCTGGAATCACTCTACCTCATGAGGAATTCCTCTTCTGCCTATGGTGCCGTTTACGAGAATGGAACACAGCTGGGTATTGTCAGCCAACTGGATCTTGTCACCGCACTTTGCTCCTCGACTAGCCCTTTAATGATTAAAGCACGCGTCTCGTGAGAGAGCGGATTTCGATGGTGTTTTCGGCTGGATTGCGGGATCTTGCCGACCGGCGTACAATCAACGGCCTCTGAAATAGAGACACGCTTCAAGACACAGGAATTGGCTTCAGCGGGTTCAAATAGAAGACGTTTCAGCTGAACCCCGCCGTATTTCCAGTGTCTATTCACAATAACGTTAGTATAGATGTCTGAATCCATTTAACCTGAGCCGGAATCATCATGACCTCACGTCGCATTTTAGTCACCGCTGCTTTGCCTTATGCCAATGGTGATATTCACATAGGCCACCTGGTCGAATATATCCAGACCGATATCTGGGTCCGTTTCCAGAAACTGCGCGGACACGAATGCCGCTTCTTCTGTGCAGACGACACGCATGGAACGGCAATCATGATCCGCGCCCGCCAGGAAGGCCGCTCTGAAGAAGCGCTGATCGCTGATGTGCGTGAAAAACATATCGCCGACTTTACAGGCTTCAACATTGAGTTCGACAATTACGGCAGCACAAACAGCGAACAGAACCGCAAGCTGTGCCACGAAATCTGGTCTGCGTTACGCACCAACGATCTGGTCCATGAAAAAGAAGTGACCCAATTATTCGACGTTCAGGAAAATACCTTTCTGGCTGACCGTTTCGTCAAAGGGACTTGCCCGAAATGTAAAGCCCCCGATCAGTACGGCGATAACTGCGACAAATGCGGCAGCACTTACACACCAGCCGACCTGACTGATCCGGTCAGCACACTTTCCAATACCACACCGGAAATCCGCACCGCCAATCATCTGTTCGTTCGCATTGAAGACCTGCATCCGTTTCTCGAAGAATGGACGCAGTCCGGTCAACACCTGCAAACAGAAGTCGCCAACTATCTCAAAGGACATTTCCTGGGAGATCCGCTTCGCGACTGGGATATCTCGCGGCCCGCGCCGTACTTCGGATTTGAAATTCCCGACAGTCCCGGCAACTACTGGTACGTCTGGTTTGATGCCCCCATTGGCTATATCGCCTCGACCCTCGAATGGTGTGAAAAAACGGGAGAAGACTTCGACCAGTGGTGGAAAAATTCCCAAACCGAAGTCCATCACTTCATCGGCAAGGACATTACTTACTTTCATACGCTGTTCTGGCCGGCCATGCTCAAGACGGCGGGCTTCAACTTACCAGAGAAAGTTCACATTCATGGCTTCCTGTCCGTGGATGGCGAAAAGATGTCCAAGTCTAAAGGGACATTCATCAAAGCGGCCACTTATCTGAAACATCTCGATCCCGCCTGCCTGCGTTACTATTACGCCTCTAAGCTGGGGCCGAGACTGGATGATCTGGATTTGAATCTGGAAGAATTTATCCAGAAGGTGAATTCAGATCTGGTCGGTAAGGTCGTCAATCTGGCCAGCCGTTCTGCGAAGTTTGTTGCTCAGACCGGGCTTTCCGAAACGTATCCGGAAGACGGTGGCCTGTTCGCACACGCCGCCAGCCAAAGTGAAATGATCGCGGCCGCCTACGAGAATTGTGACTACAACGGTGCGATGCGAGAAGTTCTCGCACTGGCCGACCGCGCCAATAAATTTGTCGAAGATCAAAAACCGTGGGAACTGCGAAAAGATGAAAGCCGTCAGGCAGAACTACAGGAAATTTGTACGATTGCCTTAAATCTGTTTCGACAGATTATCGTCTATCTGACGCCCGTACTTCCCCAATTGTCCGAACAGACGGGCGATCTATTGAATGATCCCCTCATCAACTGGGATCAGGCACAGACGCCATTGACGGGAACCCCGGTCAATAAATTTCAACATTTATTTAAACGTATAGAAGAAAAACAGGTACAAAACATGACTGAAGAAGCGAAAGAAGAAGCCGAGGCTGCAAGCACAGAAACCGCCGCCTCAGAATGGAACGATGGCGGCGAGGCCCTCGAACAGGAACCGATGTCGGAAGAATGCACGATTGATGACTTCGTGAAAGTGGATCTGCGCGTCGCACGAATTGTCGAAGCGAACTCTGTTCCCGAAGCCGACAAGTTGCTGCAACTTACATTGAGCCTGGGAGGCAACGAGCGACGAAACGTATTTGCCGGTATTAAAAGTGCCTACAATCCGGAAGAACTGGTCGGACGATTGGTCATCTGTTGTGCCAACCTCAAACCACGCAAAATGCGATTCGGCATTAGCGAAGGCATGGTTTTGGCCTCCGGCCCCGGCAAGAAAGATGTCTTCCTGCTGACCCCGGATGAGGGCGCTGTACCAGGACAACGCGTGCATTAAGAAGCTGCCGATAATCACAAACATCAACAAGCCAGCAGAGGAAATTCTGTTGGCTTGTTGTATTTCAGCAGATTCTCAAAGTGGAAATCACTTCTGCGCCCACAGTCAACAACGCATGAGGTTTAATGCTGTAAAACGGGATGACCAATGAGCCCATACCGCTTTCCCTGTTGATGTGCCGTCCAGAAAAAGGCACTGATTTTTCCGTCTTGCATTACGGGGGTGATGTGCCCGCTGTAAATTATTCGTTTTGGCTGGTCGCTCGGTTTGAGGTATCTCTGGTTTTTCTGGAAAGAGTGGAATGGTCCTGCCGGATCGTGTGAAGATAGATGGGCAATTTTCACTCCCCCTTTGTATAAATGCTCGATCACGAACAAGTGATAAAGACCATCAATGAGAATCGCCCCTGTCAGCTCTTGTGCACGAACCGTCTGCGGTCGTTCTGCAACGGGAGTTGCTTTTGCCCAGGAAGATTCCTTGAGAGGGGTTGTCGATTCGCTATGTACAATTCGATATCCCTCGGGTCCTGCATTGCGATGGTATAGGTGGAATGGGGCTCCTTTTTCATCATTGATGATTGCGACATCGTCATCTTCTCCGGGAAGATCTGAAATAGGCTGAGCGGTTTTGTTCCAGGGGATCTTTTCTGGGTCAGAGTATGAATACGCTAGTCCGACGCTTCGCTGAGTAAATTCTTTTGTCCTCCGCGCACTATATGGACAGTAGATGATTCCCTTCTTCAGCGTCGCAGATACAGGGCTGGCAACTCCATGCCGATCGTGGTCTCCTTCTGTCTCTCCTTTGGTAATTGCAATCCCATGGTACTGCCAGTCCGATAAATGGCTACTTGAGAAAAGGTGTATTTCCGATTCGTAGGTATTGGGATGGTATTTGCTTTTTAAAGGAATGACATCAGCCAGCAGGTAGTATTTTTTCTTCAGCGGATGCCAAACGATCGTATGTTCGCGAATACTCGCTTCACCGATGACAGAGTCTTTTGTGAGTTGCACTTCAAACGGTTTGGTCAAATCGAATTGTACGAACGAATCTGCCCAGGTAGATTGCTGCAGAAGCACCAGAACGAAGATGAGCTTTATTAAAGAAGTCATAAATGGCATTCTCGTGTTTCTCCAAAGGAAATATTCTGAGTACAAGTATCTCCAGCTAAATGACAAACAGAGCACAACATAGAAATATTCTTTACACATTAGATCTGGCTCAATGCTGGCGTTTAAAAAGTGAGAGAAAAGCATGTGGAGTACAACCCGGACAATCAGTACGTTTGTGAAATTTTAACAGGTCAGGCTTTCGAAATCCTTTAACTGAAAAAAGAAAATGATTCAATTTCGCATCCGCTTTCTCGCTTTTGATTCAAATAGGGCACCTAAAATCAGTCCAATTACTGTAGCCGTTACAAAGCGACGGCTGAACTTGATATTCTCCTGAAATTAAATTGACTACCCGAATTAAAAACATAGATTTTTAATGGCCACTCAGTCGGCTTCCCTTCTGAGCAGGTCAATTTGATATGGGCCGCTTCGTGGTAGTCAACCACAAATATCAAATAGGACTGGTCCTGCAATATTCCGGGGTTCCATTTGTTTCCGGATGAGAATGAAAATTTGGATACTCCTCATAAACTTTACAACATCAGGCAATGTGACAGACACATTCGTTTATCTCGGAGAAGGGCAATGATTAAAACAACACAACAAAACAATAAGCGAGCTGCTTTTACGCTCGTCGAAGTCATGATTGTAGTCGTGATTCTTGGAATTCTGGCTGCAACCGTTTTACCACAATTTATTTCAACCAACGACGACGCGAAAGAGTCTGTCCTCGTTCAGGACTTACAGACACTGCGTAGTCAGATTCAACTGTTTAAGTTCCAGCATAACGGAAAATATCCTGCAGACGGATCTACAGATGCAGATGATTTTCGTGATGCGTTACTGCTTTCCAGCGACAAAGATGGCACAACGGGTGCTGTTGGTACGAAAGCATTCGGACCTTACCTCATTGGCAGTCTGCCTCCCAACCCATTCACTGGTGGTCGGGGAGTCCTGATTGTTTCTGATGTTACCGCTGAAACTCCTAATGAAGCAACCAAAGACGGTACGGAAATTGTCGGCTGGATTTATAATCCTGCTACTGGTGAAGTCAAAGGAAATAATTCCGGTAATGCTGCAGATGGCAGAAAACTGGATACTCTTTAAAGAACGGGCTCAGCCTGATCTGAAATAATGGCTGAGTTATTTCAATAATTAAAAGAGTAAACCTGAAAATACCCCTGACACGATGATGCGTGTCAGGGGTTCTTTTTTGTACCGATACCCAGCTGGAGTTGCTTTTCTGGCCGCGATGCTTTTAAGTATAACTTAAGCGCATTGTAAAACAGACCTGCATTCTCGCGTAAGCCCGCGGGACTGACTGCTGATCCAGAAAGGTGATACGAAATGCCATTCTTCAAATATTCCCTGGTATTCATGCTGACTCTGTGTTTATCAACGGAGCTATGCTCTGCAGAAACCGCTGATCAGACACCATCGAAAACACGCCCCAACATTATGGTCGTGCTCTGCGATGACCTGGGCTATGGAGATCTGGCCTGTTACGGTCATCCGGTGATTAAAAGCCCGAATATTGACCGCTTTGCCAAAGAAGGCCTGAAACTTACCAGTTGTTATTCAGCCCACCCGAACTGTTCTCCCTCACGCACCGGGTTGATGACGGGCCGCACTCCGTTCCGCGTCGGCGTCTTTAACTGGATTCCCATGTATTCCCCGATGCATGTTCGCAAACAGGAAATCACGATCGCCACATTGTTGCGTCAAGCCGGTTATGCCACATGTCACGCCGGCAAGTGGCATTTAAACGGCATGTTTAATCTGGTCGGTCAGCCACAGCCGTCCGATCACGGATTCGATCACTGGTTTGCCACACAGAACAACGCGTTACCGACTCATGAAAATCCTTTTAACTTCGTGAGAAACGGCAAGCCTGTTGGAAAGCAGGAAGGTTATGCGGCCCAGCTTGTCGCGGATGAAGCCCAGCATTGGCTGACGGATTTACGCGACAAGGAAAAACCGTTCTTCATGTTTGTCTGTTTTCACGAACCACACGAACCCATCGCCAGTGCAGAACGATTCAGGAAACTCTATACCGCTCCCCAGGATTCGACACTGCCCGCTCATCACGGTAACGTCACTCAGATGGATGACGCCTTTGGCCGTATCCTGAAAACATTAGACGAGCAGAAACTGCGGGACAACACACTCATCGTCTTTACCAGCGACAATGGCCCGGCGATTACAAGACGGCATCCACACGGTTCTTCCGGGCCGCTCCGCGACAAAAAGGGAGCCACCTATGAAGGCGGCATTCGCGTGCCCGGCATCGTGCAATGGCCCGCACACGTGAAACCCGGCACCACCAGCGATCTCCCCGTCAGTGGCGTGGACATCCTGCCTACCTTGTGTGCGGTTGCTGATATTCCTGTCCCGACAGATCGCGTGCTGGATGGTGCCAATATTCTGCCGCTCTTTAAGGGAGAGCCAGTCAAGCGCACAAAACCCTTGTATTGGCAGTTCAATCGATCACGCAGCGCGCCCAAAGTCGCGATCCGCGATGGTGACTGGAAACTGCTGGCACGGCTTGATGTACCGACTCCCAAGCCTTCCGGCGGGATTACGGCGCAGGAAATAAAAGATTTGAAACAGGCCCAGCTCACGGGATTTGAACTGTATCACATTCAGGATGATATCGCCGAAACCACCGATCGCTCTGAGAGTGAACGGGATATCTTTGAAAAAATGAAACAGCAGATGCAGGAAATCTTCGAAGAAGTACAAGCAGAAGCGCCCCGCTGGCCTGCCTGGGAATCACCCCGATACGAGGGCAAAATTATTTCAGAGTATTATCGGCAGCAGGCAGAACAAAAGAAAAAACAGAACCAGCAGTAAGCATTATTCTTTGATCAGATAACGACAACGATGATTGCCTCGCGCGTTCACACAAACAGAAGCGCTGAGACCTCTGAGTTTCAAACGTTATCTGGATTGTGCTTTACTTCATCAAATAAAATGCGCCGCTTCAAACCAGTCTCAGTGGTTGAACAGGAATTCCCGGCTGTTGCTGATCGCCCACATCACATCCTGATAGCCTTCGCGTTTGTTCTTCGAAGTTTTCACGATCTGATCGCAGTTCGCCAGTTCCTGTTTGGTCGGATTTCTGCTGTAAGCCGTCAGATACATTTCGGTAAAGACTTCATGATCGGAGGTTTTGGCTTTCAACAACTGTTCGATTCGACCATTCTTAGTAGCCAGCTTGCTGTTGATTAATTGTCCATTGGCAACCTGTAGAACCTGAGATAGATTCGGTTGGCTGGTTCGTTCGCATTCACAGGTAATCACGCGTTTGGGCCGTCCCAGTGTATCCAGGAAGTAGGAAGTATAGTTCGGGTCAGGCAACTCAATCGCCCGCGTTCCTGCAGGAACTCCTCTGAACCGTTCCTGGGCGCCCGTCAAATCGTCTATCGCATCCAGCATCACTTCCGCCGGCAATCGCTTCACATTGTAATGGGTATAGAACCGGGTGTTCGCGACGTTCTCGGGTCGCGGCTCAGATGACAACTGATACGCCCGCGAATTCATAATCACCCGCATCAGTTCTTTCAGGTTGTATCCTGAATCGACAAAATGATCGGCCAGCGCTTCAAGCAGTTCCGGGTTAGAAGCCGGGTTCGTTTCCCGCATGTCATCGATGGGCTCAACGAATCCGGTATCCATATAATAAGACCAGAAGCGGTTCACCATGCTTCGTGAAAACAGGCGATTGTCAGGAGCGGTCAGCCAGCGCGCCAACGGACGACGGAAATCACGATAAGAGGTAATGTCAATCGGCTCGCCCATCAAAGGCGTCGGCTCCATTGTTTTCTTCGTACGTGGGTGACGGATCGCGCCGCTGCTTTTGACTTTGATAATCGTATCCTTCCCCAGAGCACCAAAGTCGACACTGCCTTTATTGCCGACACGTGTGAAGAACGCAGCCAGGCTGTAATAATCTTTCTGACTGTAAACTTCGAAGGGGTGATGATGGCACTTCGCACACTGCAGGCGGACCCCTAAAAAGATCTGCGAAGTGGCCTCGGCCAGATCCTCGGGTTTGGATGCAATCTTGAAATAGTTGGCAGGACCGTTTTGATAAATCGACCCCTGAGCCGTAATGATTTCGCTTACAAATTCGTTGATCGGTTTGTTCTCGCGTAGCGACTGACGAATCCAGTTGGAAAACGCCCACATCCCGCCATCGCCGACTTTATTCCGGTTATTACGCAGCAGGTCGCCCCACTTCATGCCCCAGTAAGCACTCCACGGTTCGACATAAAGATCGCGGGCCGGATCGCCGGTCAAACCAAGTAATTCATCGACCAACTGGTTACGTTTGTCGGGAGCCTTCGAAGCCAGAAAGGTTGTTACTTTTTCCGGTGCAGGCAATGTACCGATCGTATCGAGAAACGCCCGGCGAATGAAGACTTCATCAGAACAGAGCGGAGAAGGCTCCAGCCCGAGTTCGTGGAACCGCTTTTTAATGTGTTCATCAATAAAGTTCTGAGGCTTGAATTCCGCCAGATTGACCTTGGCTTTGTAAGGCGAGACGACCGTTGAAATTTTGGCCTGCCCCATATAACGCACCATGACCGCTGTCTGGCCTGGTCCCTGTATTTCTACTTTTCCCCGTGGCGTCACTGTGGCGATGTTCTCGACCAGACTGTCATACTGAGCCCGCGCGGTCACATCCTGCTTTCTTCCGTCACTATATTCTGCGATGACCCGTAATTGCTGCACGTCCCCTTTTTTGTAACGCCGCGACATAGGCGTCAGTTCCATGCCAACGACTTTGGGTTCTTTCTCATCAATTTCCGTGACCGCTTCTGAAATCCAGGTATGCATAATCCGATACTCATACGAATCTTTCGCAAACCGTCTCCCGCCGCCATGCGCGATCGCCATTGATGCCTTTTGCAGCAGCAAACTTTTTTCGGGTTGCAAAATGGAAATGCGGCGTTGACGGTCATCGCGGGCCATCTCAGGATAATCCTGCTCAGGCGCGTATCCGAATAAGGATAATTTAAAGCCCCCCTTACCAAACTGCGAAGCGTGACAACCCCCCAGACTGCAACCACCTTTATTTAATACCGGTACGACGTCGCGCACAAAACTCGCATTCTTGCCGCCCGGTAGCGCTTTGACCTCGGCTGTGATTTCGCGCCGCTTCCCGGCATATTCAACCTGAATCTTTCCTGACCCGAAACCAACAGGACGCACCAGGCCTTCCGCATTCACTTGCAGAATCTGGGGAGTCAGGCTCGTGTATTTCGCTTCATGTGTCAGGTCGCGAACAATCTTTCCGTTCTCTAGTACGGGAACCTGAACCTGGAAATAATCCAGCAGTCCGGCAAGCTCCGCTTTTTTCGGTGAGACCTGGAACGGTTGCTCAGCCGCTGTGGCTGCATTCACCAGCAACGCGCAAACCGCAAATGAAGCGACAGTCAAAATTCGATTCAACATAGGATTTTTCTTCAAGTGAGTTTTCCAGTCCATCATGAGATCAACTCTCTTTTACTTGCAGGGCTCCACTAGAACGATTCCCTCTGCACGGAATTGATTCTAAGAGGAACATATAGGACGCTTCAGGCGAACGTCTTGTATGGGCAGGGTTGGCAGGTCGAGTGTGGTAGCAGGTGGGAAACGCAATGGCCTAACATAAAGAGCCATTTATACTTAAATATACTAAAAAAGAACACAAAAGCAAAAAAAACCTGTGTTTTTTAATAATATTATTTATTTGGGTTTGAGGGCAGATTCCTTGTCTCTTATACACTAATCGGAAATCAAAAGCGTCTGCCACTCCTATTTTACCGCTATATTTTGAGGTGATCAAGGATTGATTTTGCGGAAGCCGCATTTCCGGCTTATTAATTCCCTTGCTTGAAACCGATTTTATGTTTGCCTACCTTATATAAATGGTTACAATTATGTTAGTTATCTTGCCAAAAAAGAAATACGAATATAATCGTCCCTCCCTATAGATTCCTGTCAAACCAGGGCCCTGCCTACTAAAGGAGTTTCTGATGCTGAAGCTTTTCCCACAAAATGTTTCCAACTGCGAAACCGGAAGTCGTCGTCAATTTCTGTTGGAAGTGGGTGCGCTCAGTGCTTTTGGTGTCACGCTGGATTCTGTGATGCGAGGTCAGGCTCATGCTGCGAACGATGCCTCTGGTGCATTGACTGACCCCAAAAATGATACCAACTGTATTCTGATCTGGACACGTGGCGGGACAAGCCATCACGATACCTTCGATCCCAAACCCAATGCCTCCGCCGATGTGCGTGGCGATTTTTCTGCAATCAGCACAGCGCTGCCCGGCTATCAGTTTTCTGATCAATTGCCGCTATTTGCTAAACATGCCAACGAGTTCTCCATCATGCGGAACCTGAATCCGCAAAACGGTTCGCACTCGACCGCCGATGCATTCATGCTTTCCGGACACAAATTCAATCCGTCGGTCACCTATCCCTGTTATGGTGCCGTCATTGCGAAAACCAAAGGCTTTAAAACAAACATCCCTCCGCATATTCAAATCGGAAATCATGTGGACCGTCGCTTTAATGGCGGACTGGGCGGCTATCTGGGTCTGCAGTACAACCCGTTCGAAATTCCCGGCGATCCCAATGCCAAAAACTTCACCGTGCGTGATATTTCTCCTCCATCGGGAATTACCATTGATCGCCTGAAACGACGCCAACAGGCTTTGCAGGCCATCGATACACTGCAGCGCCAGGCCGATCAAAATCAAAATGCCTTTGAAGCGTCTGACGCGCATTACCAAAACGCCTTCAGCATGATTACGTCTGCCGATACCCAGCAGGCGTTTGATCTCAGCAAGGAATCAGACAAGACCCGCGATGACTACGGGCGTCACTATCTGGGGCAAAGCTGTCTGCTGGCACGACGACTGATTGAGTCGGGTTCACGTTTTGTCACCGTCAGTAGTGGTGGCTGGGATACTCACACGAATAACTTCAAATCGTTGCGTCGATCACTGCCCCCGTTTGACCGGGCGTTGACTTCGCTGGTTCTGGATTTGAAACAGCGTGGCATGCTCGATAATACACTGGTCGTCTGGCTGACCGATTTCGGTCGCACACCCGTGATCAACTCAGCCGCCGGCCGTGACCACTGGGCGACTGCTTCGACGATGATGATGATCGGTGCCGGAACTCCTGCCGGTCAGATCGTGGGTGCCACCGATGACATCGGCTCACGGCCCGTCGGAAAAGAATACTATCCCGCAGACGTTGCGGCTTCCATTTATACAAAACTGGGAGTCAATTTGGATCATTACTTCGTCTCTCCCGAAGATGGACGTCCTCTCATTGTGAATGAAGGCCAGCCCATTCCGGAATTGATGGGGTAAGTTCCGAGAACCTCAATCCTCACTTATTCGACAGTGGTGGCCCCTGCGGACTTTAGTCCTGAGGGGCATCCCTGTTTTATCAGGCACACTCTTTGATCTCATTCAGGACAAACCGATGCGCTGTATCATTTATGCATTACTGACGCTGAGTCTGTTATTCTCAACATCAACCGGGCTGAATGCCGCCGATGAAAAGAAAACACCGCCGCCGTCAAAAATCGGGTTCCGTCAACTGGTCGCCTTTAAACCGGCCGCCGTTCAGCAAGGCGATAAACGAAAAATCCAGCTTCACAGCAGCTATACCCTGGATGGAACGCATTCTGTCTTCTTCGATCAACCAGGCATCAAAATCAAATTTGTCGAGCCCAAGCCCAAAGCAGCACCAAGGCGCGGCCGTGGCTCAGTGGGGACTCCGTTTGCTTTTGACATTGAAGTTCCCCAAGATCAGCCCACACGAATTTACGAATGCCGCGTTGCCACAGATCAGGCCGTCTCCAGCGTGACTCACTTGCTGGTCACTCCCTATCCGGTGATCGAGGAAGTCGAAAAGAAAGACAATAACACCTTCGATACCGCGCAGGTCATCACGCTCCCTTCCACCGTGTGTGGAATCTGTGAAAAAACGGAAGACCTGGATTGCTTCAAATTCACCGGCAAAAAAGGACAGGAAATCACCCTGCAAGTTTATGCCCAGCGCGTAACAGAAGCCATTCACACCATGCAGACCTCGGGCGTTTATCTGATGGATTCCATTCTAACGTTATATGGACCACAGAAACAAATCGTTGCCCAGAATGATAACTTCGTCAAATCCGATTCGTTGATCACATACAAATTGCCCGCCGACGGGGAATACGTGTTTGAAATTCGGGATGCCCGCTATGTGGGGACGGGCAAATATGCTTACTGTATCGAAGTCAGCGACACTCCTTTTGTGTATCACACATTTCCCTTAGCAGTGCAAACAGGAAAAACTGCTGACGTGGAACTGCGGGGACATGCCTTGAAAGGCAATCAGAAAATCAGCTTCTCCGCCGTCGATGCGAAAGACACCGGCTGGGCTCAACGTACCTTCAAAACTCCAGCCGGCCAAACCAACGCGGTCTGGACGCTGATCAGCGATGACCCCCAGGTCTCTGCGCCAGGGACGAACATCTCAACCAAAACCGCTTTCCCACTGACGCTTCCCGTTGGAGTCAGTGCAGAACTCAAGGAAGCGGAACAGACGCACTACTACTCGTTCAAAACCAAAAAAGATCAATATTACTATTTCAAACTCATGTCGAGCCGGATTGATCTGCCACTGGACTGTGTCATGGAAGTGCGTGATGCCAAAGGCAAAGCACATCGGATCTTTGTGAACGGGGGCGCTACAACAGAAGCCGACGATGGCCTGCAGATGAAGGACGCGGAACTCTATTTTAAGTCGCCCGCTGATGGGGAATATTTTCTCACCGTGCGCGACCTGCACGATCGTGGCGGAGAGCGATTTGCCTATCACCTGTCTGCGCAACCAAGTGGTCCGGAATTTGAAGTACACGGCGAATATTATTACGCGCAAATTGCCCCGGGAACCAATATGCTCTGGTTTGGAAAAGTGAAGCGTTTGAATGGTTTTACCGGTCCCATTGAAATGAACATTGAAGGGCTCCCGAAAGGAGTCACCTTCGAACCCGTAACACTGCCTCCCGGCGTGAATGACTGTGGCCTGATTCTGAAAGCCGCGAAAGACGCGCCCATCAATGCCTCGCTCGTGAAAATTTCCGGTAAAGCAAAGCTACCCGGCCCTGATGGAAAAGAACGCGAAGTCGTCCGCTATGGTCGCATCACCTGTGAAATTCAATCAGGCGGCGGAGGACAGGCACGCTGGCCGATCAACACGTCCATCGTAGGTGTCACTAAGCCACTCGACCTGCTGGAAGTCACAGCCACACCCAGCGAAATCGTATTAAAGCCGGGCGAATCTGCTGAGATCAAAGTCAAAATCAAACGGAGCGACGTGTATAAAGACCCGGTTACACTCGCGACCTCGTTTATGTACTTCAGATCAAAGTTTGGTGAACAGCTTCCACCGGAAGTCACACTTTCCAAAAAAAGCAAAACACGTTTGGCCGGCGATACGCTTGAAGGCACCTTGGTAATTGAGGCGTCCAAAAAAGCAACGCCCATTAAACGTTTCCCGTTCGCTGCAATGGCCCGTGTGGGAATCACGTTTTCCATTACCACCAATTATGCATCAAACGTACTTTATCTGACGATCACCGATTCTGAAGGAAAAGACAAACTGGCTAAGAAATAGGGATCGACTTCAACCCCTGTCCTCCCTATTCTGGAAGTAACCAGTGACCTTCTGCGCAGAAAGACAAATATGGTGGGGAGAGACTCAAAAGCAAAATTCTTACGGCAGAGCGCAAGAAAAATTCTGCTTGCTGTCGTGCTCTGCACCTGCTTCTGCTGTGTTTCTCAAAACAGCCTGGTCTATTCTCAAGGGACCGGCACACAAAAATCGACTGAGAAACCAAATCAGCCGCTGTTTGAATTCACATACATCGACGATCAACAGCAGGCACAAACCATCGAAGCCGCGCAGATCCTGGAAGCCCAGGACGGTGGCGTTGTCATGCTGACCCGCGATGGACGCTTACTGACGGCGACGCCGCAACAACTCAAACAAAAGCGACAACTCGATAAAAACTTTACGCCGCTCAGTGAGTCCGAACTTGAACAGCAATTGGTTGCCGAATTTGGTCCCGATTTTACCGTGATCCACACCAAACATTTCACCATCTGCAGTCAGGCGGGCAAACGTTATACCAAGTGGTGCAGTTATCTCTTCGAGCGATTGTATAAGGTGCTCCATAATTACTGGGACAGTAAAGATCTCCCGCTGCATGATCCGGAAGTGCCTCTGATTGCCGTCATCTTCAAGGACCGTGCGAATTTTGAACAATATGCCAGTCAGATTCTGGGAGGCAATAACGCTGCTGTTCACGGCTTTTATTCTACGCAGTCCAACCGGATGGTACTCTATGATTTGACAGCCGCCCCCAACGAACGACCGGCTTTCACCGATGCCGACATTCTCAAAAAATTAAGAAAATCGCCGTTCAACATCGCTACCGTCATTCATGAATGCACACATCAAATTGCTTTTAACGTCGGCCTGCATACCCGCTTCGCCGACAATCCGCTCTGGCTCACAGAAGGCATGGCCACCTATTTCGAAACCCCCGATTTGCGCAGTAAAACCGGCTGGCGAACGGTCGGCAAACCGAATCCCTGGCGACTGAGACAATTTCAGGATTACGCTCGTTCCCGCCGCCCTGCCGACTCATTGCAGACATTGATCATGACAGATCAACGCTTTCAGGATCCGGAACAGGTGCTCGATACCTACGCGGAAGCCTGGGCGTTTTCTTACTTCCTGATCAAAACCAAACGCAAACTGTATGAACAATATCTGCGCTTGATTTCCGCTCGGAAACCACTGATCTGGTCAACACCCGAAGATCGACTCAAGGACTTTCAATCTGTGTTTGGAAATGATCTCGGTCGCCTTGATCAGCAATTTCTCAAATACATGCGCCAAATCAGCCGTTAATCACGGTTTTTCTCTTTGCAGCTTTTACTTTTCTGAGTATCGTGCGCATACGCAGCCTGAGGTCAGCGGCCCGTTTTCCAGTACGCACTTCTCCAGGTTTGCGAACCGTTTTGTAGTATAAGCAGCACCAAATCGCAAAGGGCACTCTGTATGTCAACTTCTCTGCAACCTTCGGACGAACAGGCCAAGGTGATTACAGGTTGTTTAATGTTGCTCTCCATCATTGCACTCGCGTTTGTATTTTATATTACACAAGCTGTGTTGATTCCGTTTGTGATCGCGGTTTTTATCGCGACGATTGTGAGCCCGCTGGTAGACTTGCTCGTCTTGAAATGGAAGCTGCCGCACATTGTCGCGATTTCCGTGACGCTGCTGCTGGTCCTCTCTTCCGGATTTCTGCTCTGCCTGATCTTGATCTACTCAACCCAACAGGTGATCGCCAAAGCAGAAACGCAATACAGCGAAAAAATGGGTTTTTTCATCCATTCCACTTTTGATGCCATCAAAGACGCCGATGATCCTCAGTCGAAACCTGACACCGAACATCAGGCTGCAACCACGACCGAATCTCTGGAAGACAAAACGGCTCCGATTGAAGCCGCTCAGCCAGTGGAAGCAGAAAAACCGGAGATAGGCTGGTTTCAAAAAATGGGTATCGACTTGAATCTTCTGCAAAAAGATACCATTGACTACATGAGAAATTCCTTGAAAGCAATTGCCATCAGCACGATGCAGACCGCGCTCAACTTCACGACGACCTCCTTTTTCGTCGCGATCTTCGTGATCTTTTTGCTGGCGGGCCGCGATCCGAATACGGTCATCAAAAATGTCATTTACCGGGAAATTGAACAAAAAATTCGCAGCTACATTTCTGCCAAACTCGTTCTGTCTTTCATCACGGGAACTCTGGTCGGCGTTACGCTTTCGCTGTTCGGGCTGGAACTGGCACTGGTGTTTGGCATTCTGACATTCCTGCTGAATTTTATTCCCTCAGTAGGTTCCATCATCGCAACCCTGCTCCCGATTCCCGTTGCCTTTGCCCAATTTTCTGACAGTCCCTGGACGATTGCCGGCGTCATCTTGATTCCCGGTGCGATTCAGATGACGATCGGGAATGGGATTGAACCCAAAATTATGGGCGAAGGCCTGGAACTGCATCCGGTGACTGTTCTCTTGGCACTCTCCTTCTGGACACTGCTCTGGGGGCCGATTGGCGCGATTCTCGCTGTACCGATCACAGCCGCCATTCGGATTGTGCTCATGCGGTTTGAATCGGGACAGACCGCCGGGAATTTACTGGCGGGTAAACTGCCCGGCGAATCTTCGATGGTTGCCTGATGCGCTCAAACGCATCTTTATTAAGATGTGGCGTCTGTTGACATCGGTACTTCAGATTCGGGTTGTATTCGTTTTGAAGTTCAGCGGTTTCGTTTTTGGGAAGCGTAAGTCGCGCGACGTTTTTCAGAATGGAACACAAAGTAGCCATCGATTTCCTGGACATCGGTGCCGCCAAAGATGCTGGTCAACTTTTTCTGGTACCACAATCGTCTGCGGGTCACCATTACCATGTGACCACCAATTTTCAGACGGTTGAAGCCTTTCATGATGAAATTCTTGGCGGTCGAAAAATCTTTGTGGTAAGGCGGGTTCGACAGAATCCAGTCAAAGTTGGTTTCATGGTGATCTTTCAGGCCGTCACTCTGAATGATTTTCACGTCAGCGACCTGATTCAAGTCGGCATTGGTTCGCGCAAATTGTACAGCCATCTGCTCCAGATCGGTCATGACGACATTTTCCGGCTCCACAATCTTCGCTGCCAAAATTCCCACCACGCCATATCCACAGCCTAGGTCCAGAACACGCTGGCCTGGTTCAAAGGAAACCGTTGATAACATCGCCTCCGTTCCCCGGTCCAGACTTTTGGGAGAAAACAACTCGGGTGAGGTTTCAAAAGTGAATTGCTGACTATGATAGGTTGTAGAAAAAGACATACAGGATTGAAAAGTCTGCTGAAAGAAGAGTTATTCTGTTAAGAATCAAGAATGAATGGAACGCATTGATTGTCTCGATTCACAGGGGCCGTTACGTTATTAACGTAGTATTAACTGGAAACATACACTTCCAGCAAAGATTTATCCATGACAGGTATCAGATTTCCCACGGAGCGGGAATATTTAACTGATTCTGGGACCTGTGTGCTCAAGGATCTGGCGAATGGACAAAGTAGCTCAGTCACACTTCAAACCCGGATTAACAACTTGGATTCTGACCAGTTTGTTTCTGGGAGTTCTGTGCGGGCTGTTTTTTGGTGATCTGTGCACCCCGTTGAAATCAGTCGGCGATGTCTTCGTTGGGCTGTTACAGATGACGGTGCTGCCTTACATCACGCTTTCACTGATCCTGAATCTGGGCCGGATTTCCATCAAGCAGACGCGGAGTATGGCGCTCACGGTGGTCGTACTGCTGTTGATTTTGTGGTGTCTCGGCCTGTTTTCGGTCTGCCTGATGTCCCTCTCATTTCCGTTCTGGCAAAAAGGGGCGTTTTTCAGTACGAGTATTATCGAGGGACCCAAGACGGAGAGCCTGTACGATTTATTCATTCCCGCCAATCCCTTTTTCTCGCTGGCCAACAACGCCGTTCCCGCAGTTGTGCTGTTTTCCATTGGCATGGGGATCGCCTTAAGCAGTATTGCCAAAAGGGAACACCTGCTCGACCCGCTTTCCGTTGCCGTGCATGCACTAATGAAACTCAACCGCTTCATCGTGCATCTTTCTCCACTCGGGATCTTTGCCATCGTCTCCCATGCCGTGGGGACAATGCCCTTTGAAAAGTTCGGATTACTGCAGGCCTATCTGCTTACATTTTCTGCCGCCACACTGATGCTCGCCGTGGGAATTCTGCCGATGCTGATTTCGGTCTGTACTCCCGTCCGCTATTGGGACGCGTTAAAAGTATCGCAGACAGCCGTGATTGCTTCGTTCGTACTAGGCAGCACTTTCGCGGTGCTGCCATTAATCGTGGAGGCAGCCCGCGAAATTCTGGAACGCTACAATCTGGAAAAAGACGAAACAGGTGGCTCTCCCGATGTGCTGGTGCCCCTCGTCTTTCCCTTTCCCGATCTCGGTCGCATTGTCGGTCTGATTTTTATCCCGTTCTCCGCCTGGTTTTACGGAGCGAGTTTAATGCCCGAGCAATACCCGAAATTTTTATCGCTGGGGATGGCCGGCGCGTTTGCCAAACCTGCCGTCTCGATTCCCTGGTTGCTCGATCTGATGCACATCCCGCATGACATATTTCAACTCTATCTGGCAGTCGGGATCTACACCACGCGACTGGGAGACGCACTGCGCTCGGTTTACCTGTTCTCGTTTGCGATTCTCGCAGCAGCCTCTTTATCGGGAAATCTCAAGATTCAATGGAAACGATTCATTTCGTATTCTCTACTCTCATTATGCGTCGCTGGCGTCGTGATTGCTGGCATTCACGGAGTCCTGAATTATACCTTCAAAAACGTCTATCAATCAAAGGCACTGATTGCGGATCGGCAACTGTTATTTCCCGGGGTGGCTTTTACGATTCTGAAAGAATCTGTGCCCAATCCTGTCGCCATCCAGCCGCAGGAAACCCGCATTGATCGGATCAGGCGGCGCGGAGTCATCCGCATTGGTTTCGATGCCAAACGCTTACCGTTTTCCTACTTTAATGACCAGGGTCAGTTAGTCGGCCTCGATATCGATATGGCACACCGTCTGGCACTGGATCTGGGCGTGAGCATCGAGTTTATTCCTTTCACTCCTCAAGCCCTGGTCACCCAACTCGATCAGGACCATTTCGATCTGGCAATGTCCGGCCTGGAAGGAACGATCGAACGGGCGACCGCGTTTCCCGTTGCCGATTCCTACATGGATGTGACACTGGCCGTTGTACTGCCCGATTTTCGTAAGGTCGACTTTATCGAGTTTGATACCTTAAGGCATTCGACAGATCTGAAAATTGCCGTCGTCGCCAACAGTTTTTTTGACGAAAAAGCACACGAATTTTTTCCGAATGCCACCTTTGTTTCCATTGATTCAGAAGAAGATTTCTTTGCCGGTAAAGCGGGACACGCCGATTTATTGGTCACCAGCGCCGAAACCGGAGCCGCCTGGACGCTCTTGTATCCGAAGTTTTCCGTGATCAATCCCTTCAAGAAAAATATCCGGGTCCCCATGTATTACCTGGGAGCACACGACATTGAATTCGAAGAGTTTATGGAAGTCTGGCTCGAACTCAAAAAGAAAGAAGGCGTCTTCGACACACTCTATCACTACTGGATACTCGGCAAAGACGACGCCATCACCGTCCCCCGTTGGTCCATCATCCGCAACGTCCTGCACTGGATTGATTAGGTCCGAATAGAAAACACAACACTCTCGCGTAGAGACCTCATACGTAGTACACAGCTCCCTGTGTCCGCCCGCAGTGTTGAGATGTTTGTGTGGAGTCGTGCAGAGGTTTTTTGTGGTTCCGTCGTGGGGGTGACGACGTGAGACGTTGCGAGGCGGGTCGATACATGGGTCGGCCACCTACGTTATGGGAATAGTTTCCAACTAGAACCAGGGATTGTGTGCCACTGTCGGCTGGCCGCAATACTGTTCGGCTCACCGTTTGCTGACGCTCTCAAATAATAGATTCAATTGAGAATATGGCGTTTGAGGGCAGCGTTGATTGGATTATTTTTGTAACCACGAC
>Ga0222668_1000175_pt1 | contig 45032 bp, 32 predicted proteins | sample AntAcemetagen728_FD_179823 | JGI IMG/M metagenome (GOLD analysis project Ga0222668, IMG submission 179823) | Saline water microbial communities from Ace Lake, Antarctica - #728 | ecosystem: Environmental > Aquatic > Non-marine Saline and Alkaline > Saline | place: Antarctica: Ace Lake...
TTCAAATCGCACACTTCCTAAATTAAAACACAGTGGGTAAGCCCGAATGTAATTCGGGCCGAGCGCAGCGAGCAGGAGGTTGACAGTTCGATTTACCTTACTGGATAATCTGACCAACCTGCAATGCAGTACAAGCATACGATACGTACTCTGATAATTTTCGAGAACTTTCACTGACAGTTTCCCGTTGTCTGACAACAGCACCGAATTTCATTCGGTGCTACCCGAAAGCTGCTTGATACTATTTCATCATACTCCACTCCGTATACAGAATTTCGATACCAGACAGTTGCTCACTTTTTGGGTTTGCCATAATGAGAAAATTCTGTCACGATGCACGCCCAAAGAGATGACACGGAGCAAGATCGTAGTCCAAGGAGCAATCGCCATGAAAACCAAAGCCGCCGTTTTATATGACATGCAACGCCCGACTCCCTATGCGGATTCAAAACCACTGGTCATCGAAGAGCTCAACCTCGCCGATCCCGGCCCCGGAGAAGTCCTCGTCGAGATGGCAGGCGCCGGTCTCTGTCACTCCGACCTTTCCGTGATCGACGGTTCTCGCCCCCGCATCATGCCCATGGTCATGGGCCACGAAGCCAGTGGTATCGTTCGCGAAGTCGGGCAGGGCGTACATGATTTAAAGCCCGACGACCATGTCGTTTTCTCCTTCGTTCCGCTCTGCGGCCACTGCCTTCCCTGTGCCATCGGTCGTCCTGCGTTATGTGAACCCGGCGCAGCGGCAAATACGGCCGGCACGTTGCTCTCCGGTCGACGTCCCTTTCGGAACATGTCCGATCTGGAAATCAACCACCATCTCGGCGTCTCCGCCTTTTCCGAACACACGGTCGTCGCCCAGGAATCTCTGATCAAAATCGATTCACAACTCCCGCTCAGCACGGCGGCCCTGTTTGGCTGCGCGGTAATGACCGGTGTCGGCGCGGTCGTGAATACCGCGAAAGTCGAACCCGGCTCGAGTGTCGCCGTCTTCGGCCTCGGCGGTGTCGGCTTAAGTACCATCATGGGCGCCCGCGCCGCGGGTGCCGAAACCATCTTCGCGGTCGACCTGCTGCCCGATAAACTGGAACTCGCCGCAACAGTGGGCGCGACGCACCTGATCCATGCCGGCGAAGAAGACCCGGTCACCATGATCAAAGACATCACAAACGGCGTCGATTACGCGTTCGAAAGCGTGGGAAATGAGCTGGTCCTGCAACAGGCCTACGCCGCCACCAAACGCGGCGGCACCACGATCACCATCGGCCTGCCGCACCCCAGCAAAATGTTCTCCATTCCCGCAGTCAGCCTCGTCGCCGAAGAACGTACCGTCAAAGGCTCCTACATGGGATCGGCCGTCCCGCGACGCGACCTGCCGCGTTTCATCGCCATGTACGAAGCCGGCCTGTTACCCGTCGATCAACTCCTGACCCGCACAATCTCACTCGAAGAAATCAACACCGGCTTCGACAATCTCACCACCGGCGCCGCAGTCCGGCAGGTCGTGACGTTTGGAAAATGAGAGTATCAAAACCTACCCGCAAAACACAGCATCTCACTCAGCAGAGTAAGCCGGCTTCACAAGCAACCGGACAACCTCATCCATGTTCTGGTGTAGGGAGAAATTATTCAAACATAAAGAAAAAGGGTAAGCCCGAATGCAATTCGGGCCGAGCGCAGCGAGCAGGAGGTGACAGTTCGATTCACCTTCCAGAACGACATTACCACCCCATGATAAAATACGATCATGGATGATGATCAATTCTGATGACTTTCACTGACAGTTTCCCGTTGTCTACGACAGCACCGAATTTCATTCGGTGCTACCCGATTTCTGTGGTTCGAATCAAATCGGAAAAAATGTGTCCTGCATTAATTTCACAACCGAACTCCCAATCGGCGTCATCACCAACGCCCCTGAGATCCCTAAATCCTGATTTCTTCTAATCCACAAGTGACAACCGCAGCCTCGCCTGCTAATATTTAAAGTAACTTAAATATCATGCCGCCCTCGTTCGTATTCCTTCCCCGTTAAGAGTGGGTCCATGCCTGAACTGTTACGGAAATCTGTCACGCTGCCTTTGATGGTCCTCGGCCTGGCCGGATTGCTCTGCACTCCAGTTACATTGACCATCGCGGATGAACAATCAAAACCGCCGCGTGTCGAATTCAATCGCGACATTCGCCCGATCCTTTCCGAGAAATGCCTGCACTGTCACGGCCCCGATCCCGCCACCCGCGAAGCCGACCTGCGTCTCGATGATCCCGCAGATGTGCGCAAGCCGCGCGATGATTATTCGATTATCAATCTCAAACACCCCGCAGACAGCGAACTTCTCAAACGTCTGCTGACGACGGATTCCGACCTCAAAATGCCCCCGGAGGATTCCGGCAAAGAAATCTCCGCGCAGGAAATCAAACTCATTCAGCGCTGGATCGAGCAGGGGGCGGCATACCAGCAGCATTGGTCATTCCTCCCGCCACGTCGCCCGGCGCTGCCCGCAATCAAAAATCAACGCTGGTCGCAAACGCCCCTCGACCATTTCGTCCTGGCGCGTTTGGAACAAGAACAACTCAAACCGTCACCCCGCGCCGCGAAAGCCACCCTCTGTCGGCGTCTGTCACTGGACTTAACCGGACTGCCGCCCACACTCGCTGAACTCGACGCCTTCCTCAACGACGATTCTCCCAACGCCTATAAAAAACTGATTGACCGCCTGCTCGCTTCCCCCCATTACGGTGAACATCGCGCCCGCTACTGGCTGGATGCGGCCCGCTTCGCCGATACCAGCGGTTACTTCACCGATGATGAATGGTCAATGTGGCGCTGGCGAGACTGGGTGATCGACGCGTTTAATAAAAACAAACCCTTCGATCAATTCACGGTCGAACAACTGGCGGGTGACCTGCTGCCCCAACCCACGCAGAGCCAATTGATCGCCACCGGCTTCAATCGCAATCACATGACCACACAGGAAACAGGCATCATCGACGAAGAATACCGCGTCGAATACGTGGTTGATCGGCTTGATGCCACGTCAACCGTCTGGATGGGTCTAACCGTCGGCTGTGCCCGCTGTCACGATCACAAGTACGACCCGATTTCACAAAAAGAATTCTATCAGCTCTTCGCGTTCTTCAATAACAGTCCGGAGACCGGGAATACCCGCACCGTTGGCAATGCGAAACCGATTCTTAAAGTACCCGATGCACATTTCCTCGCGCGGGAAGAACAACTCAAACAACAACTGACGACTCTGGAACAGCAATACAAACAGCGCGAACAGGAACTGGCAAAACAGCAGGCCGCGTGGGAGAAAAACGTGTTAACCGGCCTCAAGCCTCCTTCAAACGATCACTTACTTCTGCATTACCCACTCGATGAATTCCGCTCGAACCCCGCCATCAAACCGATCGGCAAACCGAAAGCAGACGCCGGCTTTCTCGGAACCGCCGCCCATTTTGATGGCTCCTCACTTCTGGAAATCGACACGCCTATAGAAATTGATCGTGACACGCCGTTTACCATCGCGGCCTGGATCAATCCCGCATCCGGCGGCCCCATCTGTCTACTCTCTAAGAACGATGACCGCGACCACTTGCGGGGCTTCGACATCATGCTCCGTAAAGGCAAACTGGCCGTCCATCTAATTCACAAATGGAATTCCAACGCCATCCAGGTCATAACCGACGCCAGTATGAGAACCGGTCGCTGGCAACATCTGCTGGTTAGCTACGACGGTTCGTCCAAAGCCAGCGGCGTCCGCATTTATCTGAATGGCGAACCGCAGGCCACATCGGCTCCCTTTGACAGCCTGACCGCTAGCTTTACAACGCGCGAACCGTTTCGCATTGGCCGGCGCAGCACGAGTGCCTTTTATAAAGGCGCGATCGACGATCTGCGAATCTACCAGCGCACGTTCAATGCAGACGAAGCCAGGCAACTCGTTGACTTTCAGTTTCTGAACGGTTCGCTTTCCGTCCCTCCGGCTAAACGAACCTCACAACAGCAGCAGGAACTCCGCGCGTATTTTCTCAAAACAGCCGCCCCGGAATCGTTCCGCACCGCCGCACAGCAGCTCAAATCAATGCGCGGTAAATTAGCCTCGCTGCAAAAAAACATTCCGACTTCGATGATTATGCAGGAAAACAAAACGCCGCGCGATACGTTCGTGCTGTTACGCGGCGTCTACGATCAACACGGCGAAAAAGTCACCGCCAACGTTCCCGCAGCATTACCCGAGTTCACAAGCAAATTACCCACCAATAGGCTCGGTCTGGCGAAATGGCTCACCAGTTCCGATCATCCCCTTACGGCCCGCGTCTATGTCAATCGGCTCTGGCAGCAACTGTTTGGCGTCGGTCTGGTCAAAACGGTCGGTGACTTCGGCTCGCAGGGAGAATGGCCGAGCCACCCGGAACTGCTCGATTGGCTGGCGGTCGAATTTCAGGAGAGTGGCTGGGATGTCAGACACATTCTCAAGCTGATCGTCCTCTCAGCCACTTATCAACAATCGTCGCGTGTCACAGATGTGTTGTACGAGCGCGATCCAGAAAACCGCCTGTTAGCCCGCGGACCACGCTTCCGTCTGGACGCAGAAACCGTCCGCGACAACGCGCTCAAAACCAGCGGACTCCTGGTAGAAAAGCAGGGCGGTCCCAGCGTCAAACCGTATCAACCCGCGGGGCTCTGGGAAGCCGTCTCCTATGATGGAAATATCTCGTATCAACAAAGCCAAGGTCAGAATCTCTACCGCCGCAGTCTCTATACTTACTGGAAGCGACAGAGCCCGCCCCCCGGTTTGATGGCCTTCGATGCCCCCACCCGCGAAACCTGCACGGTCCGTCGTCCCCGCACTAATACGCCACTCCAGGCGCTCGTGCTCTTGAATGATCCGACTTATGTTGAAGCAGCGCGCGTCTTCGCAGAAAAAGCCTTAAACCAATATCCCACGCAGCCAGAACGTCTCAAGTTCGTCTTCCGGAGCGCCACTAGCCGCGTTCCCAACAAACGAGAACAACAGATTCTGTCCGATATTCTGAAACAACAACTCCGCTTTTATCAGTCGAATTCAAAAGCAGCAGAGGAACTGATCCACGTTGGCGAAGCCCCTGTCAACAAAACCGTTTCTCCCGCAGAACTCGCCGCCTGGACGATTATCACCAGCACCATTTTCAATCTGGACGAGACTGTTACAAAACAATAAACGACATCAGAGCCAATGGAAAACGTCATGCAGTTTGATATGACCGCACTACAACAGGAATTTACGCGGCGCCAGTTCTTTCGCCGGAATGCGACAGGCATCGGTGCCGCGGCGCTGGGATCACTCCTGAATCCTCAGTTATTTGCGAAGGATACCAAGCCGGACTCTGCGACAGATCAAGCGCCTCATTTCCCCGGAAAAGCCAAACGTGTGATCTATCTCTTCATGCACGGCGGCCCGTCACAGATGGAACTATTCGACTATAAACCCCGTCTCAAAGAATTAAACACCACGCCGCTCCCCGCTTCCATTCGCGGCGATCAACGGCTGACAGGCATGACCGCGAAACAGAAGGCGTTTCCCATCGCCGCCCCGAATCAATTTCAGTTTCAGCGACATGGCGAAAGCGGCACCTGGGTCAGCGATGCGCTCCCGCACTTTGCACGCGTCATCGACGATGTCTGCGTGATCAAATCCATGCACACTGAAGCCATCAACCATGACCCCGCCGTCACACTGATGCAGACCGGCCATCAACAACCGGGGCGTCCCAGTTTCGGTGCCTGGTCAAGCTATGGCTTAGGCAGTGAAAACCAGAACCTGCCCTCTTTTGTGGTACTGATTTCCGATGGCAGCGCGTCGCGGCCTGCCGACCCTCTGTACGCTCGCTTGTGGGGAACCGGCTTTCTGCCTTCCAGTCATCAAGGTGTCAATTTCCGCAAGAGCGGCGATCCCGTGCTGTATCTTTCCAATCCCCCCGGCATCGATGCCGCCAGCAGACGTCGCATGCTGGATGGTTTATCGCAATTGAATCAACGTCAATTTGAAGACTACCGTGACCCCGAAATTCAAACGCGGATTGCCCAATACGAAATGGCCTACCGCATGCAGACCTCTGTCCCCGATCTCACCGAACTCTCAGAAGAGACCGACCAGACATTCAAAATGTACGGCGAAGCGGCGCGCAAGCCAGGCACCTACGCTGCCAACTGTTTGTTGGCCCGCCGCATGGCAGAGCGGGGCGTGCGGTTCATTCAACTTTACCACAGAGGCTGGGACCAACATTACAATCTCCCCAGCGACCTCCGCCTGCAGTGCGGCGACATCGATCAGCCCACGGCAGCACTGCTCAAAGATCTCAAACAGCGCGGCTTGCTCGACGACACCTTGATCGTCTGGGGCGGCGAATTCGGTCGCACGATTTACAGTCAGGGAACATTAACCAACACAGATTACGGCCGCGACCATCACGGTCGGTGCTTTACGATGTGGCTGGCGGGCGGCGGGATCAAACCCGGCATCTCGTACGGTGCGACCGACGACTTCTGTTACAACATCGCCGAAAACCCGGTCCACATCCACGACCTCAACGCCACACTCCTGCATTGCATGGGTTTAAACCACGAACGCTTAATCTACAAACATCAAGGCCGCGACTACCGCCTGACCGACGTCCACGGCACCGTGATCGACAAAATCCTGGCATAGATCTGTCAGCAAAGGGCAATAGGTAAAAGTAGGGTGCGGACCCATGTGTCCGCCCGCCTGGCGATTTTCGATTCTGTTTTACACGACGTAGGGAACCATTTGCAACCTTCGCATGTCTGCCAGGCGAACCACGCCGATCCCGCGGGCGAACACATGGGTTCGCCCCTACCTCACGCAATGGATGCGCCGCGATTTGCAATGAGGTGGGTAGGCCCGAATGCAATTCGGGCCGAGCGCAGCGAGCAGGAGGTTGACAGTTCGAATTACCTTCCAGAACAACATCACCAACCTGCAGAGAAGTACAATCAAACGCGACGTACGCTGATAAATTTCATGCAGTTTCTCTGACAGTTTCCCGTTGTCTGACGACAGCACCGAATTTCATTCGGTGCTACCCGGCGGTTTTTTTATGAATGCTGCTGTTCAATATATGCCGCGATTTTCCGCACAAGTTTTTCTGCAGACGTCGTTTTCGCGATCACAATATATCCCGACCAGATATCCCATTCCAGGCCGACCACCTTTCTTTGGTGTTGGAAATCCTGAAACCGTTCCTCCAGGCCACTCACCAGTTCCCCCACTGGCACCAACTGAAACTGTTCGACCACCGCTCTCGTAATCATCTGATACAAGTCGGCTTCGATTTGAAAAAACTCAATCATCAGCCGCTGGCTGGCATCCCGGTGTTTGTACATCTTACTCAGGCTCGATCACGACTGCGGTGCCATAACACAGGACCTCGGTCGCCGATCCCTTACTGACCACCTCCGAGGCATCGTAACGTAAGCCGACAATCGCATTCGCGCCCAGCTCGCGGGCATGTGCGAGCAATAAATCATACGCCTGCTGCCGAGCCTGCTCGCACATCTCAGTATAGGCACCAATCCGACCGCCCACGATATTTTTCAACCCGCCCATAAATCCCTGCGCAATCGTCGGTGCCCGTACAATGATCCCTCGAACCACTCCTTTGTATTCTTTGATCTTGTATCCCTCGATCGTAAATGTCGTCGTGACTTGCATACTCATGGGGTTTCTTTCTGGTCCAGACTTCATGCGATTGAGATGCTGGCTGACATTCAGGTGTGTTTTACTCGATTTATGGATTATTCTACACAGTATAACTCATCGCAGAAAAAACGGCCTGTCCTCGCCTGGCCAGATGCTAAAGAGCCCCCACGCGACCAACATTGTTAATACGATGTGAAACAGCAGCAGACAAAGCTTAAACAGAAGAGGTAAGTCGATAAGATAAAAGTGGACTATGTTATCGTTCAGCATATTGATACCTAGATAATTTACCCCGGCATACTGTGGCATCACAGGTAACACACAAATTAGTCCGAACGCAATGAAGAACCACAGCCAGTAGAGCGGTATGCGTCGCTTTCCGATAACCATAACGACGATGCCTGCAAGACAGGACAAGATTACCAGATAGTGCCAGTTGGAAGTCAGCAGATCTTTGATATCAGCATTAACGAGGGTCTCAACCGGGTAATTGCTGATATTGAGAAATCCAAATACATAAAAGCCGACAACATAACAGGCGCAGAAACCAGTCACAAAATAGGCAGCCTGTTTCAATCGTTTCTTCCAGGCTGAAGTTGATTTCGGTTGACCTGGTTCATCATTCATCGTTTCGCATCCAGCGTCGCTCTTCAGGCGGTAAGACACTCCACAGAAACCACATCGCATACACCAGGATACTGAAAGTGAAGAGCAACAATGAACCTGCAACGAAATAGGAATACTGCCTGCCAAACATGAGCATGCCACTCAAATTAATCAGGGACAAGACGATCACGAAACTGAGAATCCTTTTGAATCGCTGTAATTCAGTAGCCGTGAGAGGGGAACCACTACTCTTTTTTGATGCTCCTGCATCGCAATGTGACTCGTGCTGCATTGTCCGTTCCTCTTATTTATTATTTACACGAACTCTTCAATCAGGCAGCCGTCCTTGAGAAAGGACTCATGTGACTTCTCTGAAGATGAAATCGATGAAAACAAAACCCGCCCAGTAAAATCAACAGTACACAGGGAATGAGTAATGAGCAACGGAATGACCAGACACTGGAGTCGTTATCAAATCGAATGAAGTTGAAGTCGATTCCGGGAATGTTCCAGCCATACACTCTGCTCGCAGTCGGCTCTATTAAGGTGGAGTTTTTAACACAGTCGATCATTTCCAGACTTGCCACGTGATCGCAGAAAGTCACATCACCCTGGCGCGTAAAAGTTTGAACGATGGCACGTTTCTTACCAAACGAAAGCCCTAACATCTCTGAATCTGACAGCACCGAAACTGACCAGAGAATCAAACAAACCACCGAAAACAGAATACAAAAGATACTGCACCACTCAAGAAAGACACGTTTCATAAGTCACCTCGCCTGTGCTGCTTTCACTTGATTCATCGAATCCAACGGGAACAAATTCAATCTTACCAGAACGTGCACATAAGATCAAAGAGTTTCTTTCATGGTCAAATTTGTTCAGACAGCGTTCTCCCTCCTAAAACAGAGCTGAGCTGCTATACAATACAGTTAACGCACTGTGTTTACATTGTCGCCAATATCACCTATAGTATCGGCAAGGAAAATCACACCGAGGGGCGCCGATGCAGATTTTGACACTCACGAATTATATCAAAGCCGATTTGATCTCTCGACTGTCGCGCGATGAATTGCCGCCGGAGTCGCTGACGCTGGCGGCGTTGTCCGATCATTATCAGGTGAGCGTCACGCCCATTTATCATGCGATCAACCAACTGATCGAAGCGGGTTATCTCTATCGCGAGAAGAACCGCCGCCTGTGTGTGAATCAGGAGAAGATCGGCGAAGCGAAAACCGCCGCGTTACCTTCCCAGCCTGCGCCTCCTGAAGATCATTTCAAACGCGTTACCGAGAAGTTGCTGGCGATGAGCCTCAAAGGGGAGTCGCTCTACCTGCGAGAAACCGCATCGGCGCAGAAATTTGGGATCAGCCGCACCAGACTGCGGAATATCTTCAACCGACTGGCCGGCGATGGTATCCTGGAACATGTGCCCCGTCGCGGCTGGAAACTACGGTCGTTTAATCAGCACGACCTCGATGCCTTTATTGAAGTGCGTGTCGAGCTGGAACTGAAAGCGCTGGATCTCGCCAAAGGCCGACTCGATACGCAAGTCCTGCAGAAGATCCTGGCTGGCAACCAGGTGCCGAAAACCGATGACGAACCGCTGCAGATCGACAACAGCCTGCACGAGTATCTGATCAAGCAATCGGACAACTATTACATCATCACTTTTTTCGATCGGCACGGCCGCTATTTTGATCTGCTGTTCCTCTGGGAATCGAACGATCGCGCCGCCGCCATCCAGGAAATCCAGCAACACCAGCGCATTCTTAATGCGCTCTTGAACGAAGACTGGAACACCGCCCGCAAGGAACTCGAATTGCATCTCCGCAGCAATCACCCGGTTTTGTCACAACTGAAACGCTGAACGCGGCGACGTTGTGTTTAAAGGACGAGCCGAGGCTAATCTTCTTTTGTATGTGAAGCCGTGACGCTGCTGCTGATGCCGCCGCGCGGAGTGAAATCGGCTCGCAATTCGATCCAGCGGGGATCGGTGACGGCGATCAGATCATCCAGAATACGGTTGGTCACGTCTTCATAAAAGGCACCCACGTTGCGGTAGCTCTGCAGATACATTTTCAACGATTTGAGTTCGAAGCAGACTTGATCCGGAATGTAGGAAATGATCAGCGTACCAAAATCGGGTTGGCCTGTTTTGGGACAAACCGACGTGAATTCGGGGCACACCGTTTCCATCACATAGTCACGATTGGGGTACGGATTTTCGAAAGTTTCCAGTAGATGCCGGGGAGATTCTGTTTCGCTCATAGTCGTTTGTTTCTGTAATGATAAATGGATCAAAATATGTCACGCAGCCGTGGCGGTTGGCCTGACTGACCGTGTTTTATAGCCATAACGCAGCGCGTGCAAGCAAGCACGCCTGATTTTGGCTCAAAACGGCTCAAATCTTCACAAAGATCTTCTGAAGATACATCCACAGACAAATCAGCCATAACACAAACAGAACGCTCACAGAAAGCGCAATCGGTGTATAAGGACAGTCCGAACCAAACAGAGAACTCGTCACTGTCCAACCGGTTGCCGCATCGAGGGTCGTCAAATGAATCTTGAGCGATTTCTGAATCCAGGGCCTGATCAACTGGGCCATACAATACATGGCGATGGAGTTCATCCCCACGACCACAAACGGAAACGCCCACTTTTTATAACCTTTGACGTCAATAATCCAGTAGAAGGCCGCCAGGAACCAGAACGCCCAGCCCGCACTGAAAATCGCCCAGCCGGGAGACCAGATGCGTTTCACAATCGGTACTAAATGCCACTCCCACTGATCAATGCTGAAGGGCCAGATCGAAGTATCCAGCAGCATGGAAATCACAAAACAGATCAGGCCGGCCTGCAGCAGCCATTTAACTTTCATTTTCTCCAGCCGATTCGAGATCAGTAGTTGCCCCGCCATCAACCCGAACAGCATCGTCGCAATCGAGGGAATGAAATTCAGCGTCTGATACCCTCCCGAATTGACCCAGAATTTCTGCTCGCGAAACGGTTCTTCATAGCGGGGAAATTGATTCAGAAACTGCCGATCAATGGCAGCCGCGGCGTTGGTGTGTTTATTCCAGGCACTGCCAATTCCGGAAAACTGTGTCCATTCCGTAGCGTCTTTGTGTTTCACTTCCTGCAAATAGGCTTGCACATCAGCCAGTTCCTGCTCGGGCGGCAGATATTGGTAGAAGAAATACCAGTAGCCGCCCAGAATCGTGACGACCCCGATTAACTGTGTCACAAACGAACGATTGACATAAAAGAACACCACCAGATAACCCAGACCGATCTGGCACAGCACATTCGCAAAAGTGAAATTGGTCTGGGGCCCTGACTGTGACGATAAAAAGACTCCCAGCACCACCAGCAGGACCGCCCGAAAGAGCGCGTGCATCCAGATGCGAAACGTCGAATTCCCCTTTTGCTTGCGTTTACGAAAAGAGAAGGGCATCGAAACGCCAACCATGAACATAAATGAGGGTTGAATCAGATCCCAGAAGCCCGCTCCCGCCCATTCAACATGACTGAACTGGTATGAAAGCACCTGCCACAGGTACTTCCAGGAAGCCTCCCACTGTGTGCCATTATACTGATCCAGCATCTCAGGCGAATTCCTGACAACACCAGCAATCGCCAATCCCCCCGATGCCATTGCCAGCATTACAAATCCGCGATAGGCGTCCAGAGAGACCAGACGCTGATTCGGATTCTTTTTTTTCTGTTGAGACTGGCTGTTCACTGTGACTTCGGCAGGAGGCGGCACTTCCTTTTCCGGAATTTTCTGCAGAGGAATCGTTTCCGGTTTTTGTGAGTCCGAATCGGGAGTATTTTGAGACATCTGATTTACCGATGACTAAATAGAAGCTAATGTATGGTAAGAGTCGAACATCATTTGACATTCTGGCTCTGAAAGCCGCCTTTCATGGTACAGTTTTTGGTTTTCAGCGTAAATCACCAATCAAAACCTATTTATCTACTTTATTTGGGAAACACATGACCATACTTGTGACCGGAGGAGCAGGCTATATCGGCTCGCATTGTGTCCAGCAACTCATTGCAGCGGGTCAGAAAGTTTGTGTCGTCGATAATCTGTCGCGCGGCCATCGCGAAGCCGTCCCGCCGCAAGCTTCCTTTTTTCAGATCGACCTGCTGGATACAGAGCAGTTAACCGATATCATGAAATCCCAGCGCGTTGAAAAAGTGATCCACTTTGCCGCGCTGGCTTATGTCGGCGAATCGGTTGAAAACCCGCTGCCTTACTATTCCAATAATACGGCAGGCACCATCTCTCTGTTACGAGCGATGCGGCAGTCGCGCGTCAGTCAGATCGTGTTCAGTTCCTCGTGCGCCACATATGGGATTCCCGCCAACATCCCCGTGACCGAAGACAGCCCGCAGAGTCCCATCAATCCTTATGGCTGGTCGAAATTATTTATCGAACAGATTTTAAGTGATTGTGCCCACAGTTATCCCAATTTTGGTTTTATTGGCCTGCGCTATTTCAACGTCGCCGGTTGTTCACACGACGGTTCGCTCGGCGAAGACCATTCTCCGGAAACGCATTTGATTCCCAACTGCCTGAATACGGCACTCGGAAAACAACCGCAGGTCACGGTCCTCGGGAATGATTATCCCACAGAAGATGGAACCTGTATTCGTGATTATATTCACGTGGAAGATATCTGTGCCGCTCATCTGCTGGCATTGAATGCACTGACTCCCGATGCACACCGCTTTTATAACATCGGTCTCGGCCACGGCTATTCGGTGCTGGATGTCATCAAAACCACAGAGCAGGTGACCGGCTGTGAAATTCCGGTCGAGTATCATCCACGTCGTCCCGGCGACCCGCCGATACTGGCAGCTTCGAACGAAAAAATCAGCCGCGAACTAGGCTGGTCTCCCCGTTATTCGTCGCTGAAAGAAATTATTCAAACCGCCTGGAACTGGTTTCAAAGTCACCCCCACGGATATCAGACCAAATCCAGTCCCGCTTCCGAGCACGATGCGAAGGACCATTCGTGAGTAGTGTCTTTCCTGAAGTTCGGTTCCGGGGAGAACTTCGTCCTTCTCAGGCTGAAGCGATTTCCGTTGTCGAACAGCAATTGGCCGCCGGTCAAAAACGGCTGCACATCGTCGCGCCGCCCGGTTCCGGTAAAACGGTACTTGGGCTGTATCTCTGGGCGCATCATGTTCGACGTCCCGCATTGGTGCTGTCGCCGAATTCCGCGATTCAGTCACAGTGGGCAGCGCGCACGGATCTGTTTCAATCGGATGTGACGCCCCACAATCTGATCTCAACCGAAACAGACAGCAGCGCATTACTCACCTCGTTGACTTATCAGTCGGTAACACTGCCCCGACGAGGCGATGATGATCTGGAAAACGAAGCCATTCAATACTGGATGGAGTTGCTGATTTATAAAGAACAGGCACAGGATCCCGCGGAAGCCATGACCTGGATCAGCGACCTCAAAACTCATAACCCAGAGTATTACGAAAAACGGATGCGGTCATACCGGAAAACAGTCCGCGATCAATCAATTCTGGATGGAAATGCGCTGGAGATGCTGCATGCTTCATCGAAGCGCACGCTCGAGTCTTTCAAGTCACTGGGTATTGGGTTGATCATCCTTGATGAGTGCCATCATCTGATGGGGCACTGGGGCCGGGTTCTCGCCGACGCGCATGATTTTCTGGAACAGCCTGTCATCATCGGCCTGACTGCCACACCGCCGGATGAAAAAGGAAAACGGCAGGAAGACATTGACCGTTATCACGAATTCTTTGGCCCCATCGATTACGAAATTCCGATTCCTGCTGTCGTCAAAGATGGTTACCTGGCGCCCTACCAGGACCTGGCTTACTTTGTCCGTCCCACCACCGATGAGCTGACTTATATCGCCAACACTGACGACCAACTGCATCAGATTGTCGAATCCCTTTGCACTGCCAAAGATTCAGAGCAGGTAGCACAGACCGAGACAACAGAGGCCCCTATAACAGAGACAGAGGCACCGGAAAGTCTTCCACCGGTAGAGCGATCCGAACCGATGCAGGACTGGCTCTTCAATGCCTTACAGAATCTGGAACTGCCCTCAGGCAAAGTGGACGACTGGACCACATTTGAACGGCGCGACCCGGCACTTGCCGACGCCGCCCGGGTGTTTTTGCAGGATTGTGGCTGGGAACTGCCGGCTCATGTACCGCCTGTTTCGATCGACCTGCTGGACGAAGAAATCCCCAGACTCACTTACTGGGGACCCGTTCTCGATCGTTACATTCGACATCGCCTGCGCCGTTCACCATCAAAGGAGGATCAACGCCTCGCCGAATCGGTGATTGATCATCTGCGACTGCTGGGAATGCAGATCACCGAAACCGGCTGTCAGCCCTGCGCCTCTCCCGTTGGTCGCGTGATCGCTTATTCCCGCAACAAGGTCAAAGCACTGCTCCCGATATTACAGGCGGAAATCGAAAGTCTGCAGGAATCGATTCGCGCCGTCGTCATCGCCGATTTTGAGAAAACATCAGCCACATCAGCCGAGGTCGATCATCTGTTGGATGAAGAAGCCGGTGGCGCGATCTCCGCGTTCAAAGAATTAATCAGCCATCCAGAAACAGAATGTCTGAACCCCGTTCTGCTGACCGGCTCCAGTGTGCTGGTCGACGATGATATCGGCGATCTATTGCAAACCGCCGCAGAAAAGTGGCTGCAGGAACGACAGATTGATGTAAAATTAAGCCGCGAACCTTTTGAAGGGTTTTACATGCTCAACGGCAGCGGCAGCCAGTGGTCGCCACGCGTTTATGTCCAAATGATTACCGATCTGTTTCAGGCGGGGGTGACCCGCTGTCTGGTAGGAACACGGGGCCTGCTGGGAGAAGGCTGGGATGCGAATAAAATCAACGTCCTGATCGATCTAACCATCGTCACGACATCAATGACTGTCAATCAACTCAGAGGCCGCTCGTTCCGCCTTGACCCCAGTGTCCCGGAAAAAGTGGCCAACAACTGGGACGTGGTTTGCCTCGCGCCGGAATTCACGAAAGGGCTCGACGACTACGAGCGTTTTATTAAGAAACACAAAACACTGTTCGGCGTGACCGACGACGGCATGATCGAAAAAGGCGTGGGACACGTGCATGCCGCGTTTACCGAAATGAAACCGGAGGGCCTGGAAGGTTCGATCCAACTGCTTAACAGCGACATGCTCTCGCGCGCGGCGCAGCGTCCCGCATCCCGCGCACTCTGGAAAATTGGCGAACCCTATCAGGGTCTGCCGATGAAAACCATCGAGATTCAACCCTCAAGAAAATCCGGGGCAGGGTGGGGCTTCCCGCCATTCAACGGGCTGCGTTCTCCCTGGTCAGCGCAGTCACTGACGCAGGCCATCAGTCGTGTCGTCCTCGAATCGCTGCAGGCAGCGGAACTACTGCCGCGCAGTTCAAAACTCCAGATCGGAGCGCGTTCGGGCAATTATATTCGCGTGTTTCTCGATCAGGCAGCAGAAGAAGAATGCGAGCTGTTTCTGGAAGCCGTTCAGCAGGTGTTCGGCCCTTTACAGGGAGCACGTTATGTGATTCCACGGCACGTACATCAGATCAAAGACACCTGGATTTCCAAACTCCTGCCCGATTTGCTGGGTCGATTCTTCCGCAAACACGACGAGGAGCTAGTCATGCTGCATTCCATTCCCGCCATCCTCGCCCGCAATAAACGGCTGGTGGAGATATTTGAAACACACTGGAATCAATATGTCAGTCCCGGAGCCGCTTTGTTTGCCTATCGGGGAGAAGGGGCGCAGCTTCTCGAACAGGCTTCACATGCAGGACTGGTTCCCCACAGCATCATTCACAGAAAAGAAACGTTTCTGTAAGCAGGTTCCGCTGAGATAAAAAATCGGCGGGCCACACTTTACAGCAGGACCCGCCGATTCTCATGCATTTCAAACAGCCGTTGTGCTTCGTTCTTTTCGATGCGTGATTGTCTTTTCGACAATCTGATCACCGACAACGCTGGAAGTCGCATCAGAGTTGGAAACCCCTGCCTGTTGTGGTTCAAAACGTACCAGCACTCGCTGGTTCTCAAAGGTGAGATGTAAAGTAGATCCTTTTTCCGGAGCCTGCGTATTGATGGCATCGGCAATGACGGGGGTCACAAACCGTTCAATCGTACGCCGTAAAAAACGTGCCCCGAAATAAGGGTCATACCCTTTCGCAGCCAGCCAGTCGAGAATCTCTCGATCCGCCTGAATCTGCAACTGGTTTCGTTTCAATCCAATGCGATCCTGCAACAAGTTTAATTCACACGCGGCAATCGCCCGAATGTCGTTCGCATTCAGCGAGTGAAAGTACACAATCTCATCGAATCGATTCAAAAATTCGAAACGAAAATATTCCACAAGCCGACGGTGAACGGCCTGTTCCACTTCCTGCTTTGAGGAAAAGCCTTCGGAAAAACCAATCATGTTTTTGCGATACAGTTCGGCTCCCGCATTCGTGGTCGCAATGATCACCGTCGAACGGCAGGAAACCGATTCCCCCGTTCCATTAATGAAACAGCCTTCATCGATTAACTGCATAAAACGATCCAACACCAGCGAAGAACACTTTTCGAACTCATCCAGCAGCAGCACCGTAAACGACTGCCCCTGCAAGCGCTGTGTCAGTATTCCCTGTTGCCTGGACAGCGGATACTCATCCGGGTCTCCGAATAATGTAAACGCGGAGCGGTCCGTCTGGTAATCTGCCATATTCAGACGCACCATACTGTCCGGTCGCCCCAATAAATACTGAGACAGTTTCTGAGCAATATGCGTTTTCCCAACACCGGTCGGACCGGCAAACAGGAACGTACCCAATGGACGCCGCACATCACTTAGACCCGCTTTGATAATCCCAATCATACGAACCACCGCATCCACCGCCTGGTCTTGCCCCAACACGACAGAAGCAAACTGATCGCGAACCTGATTCAGATCCAGAGGCTGTTCAGGATCGATCAGCGACAGCGGAACCTTATGCACCTGATGAAATCGCTGGATCACATCGGATTCATTGACCGTTTTCTCATCGCCGCGCACGACTTTCACCTGATTCAACAGATCCAGCACTTTACGAGGCATATTCAAACGTGACAGGAAACGATGCGTCAACAATAACGCTTCTTCCTGGGCCGGCTCTGAATATTGAACACCCTCATCCTGGAACTGATTCTCTGACCAGAGACTGACAATCGTTCGCGCTTTCTTCAAATCTGGTTCATCGACTTTTAAGCTGACAAAGTGACTCTCCAACTCAGGGTAATTTTCAAACATCGCTTCTACACTGGCACGATTCCCTTCCGCCAGGATAGGTCGGTCTGTCCGATAGGCATACGCCTGCAACAAAGGCTGCAGATAATAATCACTCATGACTTCCGTCTCGCAGAAGAAGGGAATGATTTTTTCATCCGTCGCCAGCAAGACATCGAGCAGCTTTTGAAATTCGCCGCGCAATTGATTTTCTTTTTTCAGACTCGCCATCGCCCGTCTGAACGACAACTTCACAACGCGTGCGTTTTCAAAAGAGGCAGGGCCTTCGCCCGCCACGGATAACGTGACCAGCTTATAGATCACCGAAGATTTTCCCACGCCCGATCCGCCATATAATATCGGGAATCGCCCTGCGTTCAGAACTTCTACGACATCACAGACCAGTTGGTCCAACAGAAATACCGGCGACAACTTCCCTTTACGGGCTTCGTCCGTGAGATCGCGTTCCAGCCATTGATTGAGAACTGTTTCCAGATTTTTTGCCTGTTTTGACATCTGAGTTCTCCTCATTTCCGGTTTCCTGAAGGGGACAATTTCCCTGAATTCAGCACAGAAAACCAGACCGCTGAAAAAGAGAAATACAATACCATGATGACGAACTCACGCTGCCAGTGGTTCGCCCGACGGAGCAGGTTTCTGTATAAATACTGACAGTTTTAGGCAGAGTCCGTTTAAGACACTGGTAAAAAAAGACACCCCAATCCATAGATTTGCAATGACATGGCTGACAGAGGACATTTAAACTGATACAATTCTTAGCATTGTTAATGAAACACACTCCTCAGTATCCCGCCTCTGAATACAACAGGATTTACGATGACTCAGAAACGACACCACCGTATTTTCATCGCGTTAACACTAATCGGACTCTGCTTTCCCATTGGTTCTGCGCAGGCAGCCAATCCAGTGCAAGACCGCCGCAAGGTCCTCGGAACGACCCCCGCCGACCAGCATCTGAGTGACTATTTTCGTCATCAGACCATGCGACTGGCAAATCGTAGCTTGAAGAATATTAACGATCTGGAGACCTGGAAACAGAAGCGGGTTGTTTACCGTAAACAGCTCTTCGAAATGCTGGGGCTGTCTCCCATGCCACCTAAAACCGAACTTAAACCTGTCATCACTAATAGCATCACCAGTGATGGATTCATCGTGGAAAACATCACGTTTCAGTCACGCCCCGGCCTGTACGTGACAGGAAACCTTTATCGCCCGATCAAACAGGAAGGGAAAATCCCCGCGATCCTGTATGTCTGCGGTCATGGCGGCGTTAAGAAAAACGGCATTATTTACGGCAACAAGGTACACTACCAGCATCATGGCGAGTGGTTTGCGCGAAACGGTTATGTCTGTCTGACGATTGATACACTGCAACTGGGTGAAATCGAAGGCCTGCATCACGGCACCTATCACAAAGGGATGTGGTGGTGGCTTTCACGCGGTTATACACCAGCTGGTGTCGAAGCCTGGAACTGCATTCGCGCTTTGGATTATCTACAGTCGCGGCCCGAAGTCGATGAAGAGAAACTGGGAGTCACCGGCCGCTCCGGCGGTGGGGCTTATAGCTGGTGGATTGCGGCTCTGGACGAACGCATCAAAGCCGCCGTCCCGGTCGCCGGCATCACCAACCTTAAAAACCACGTGATCGACGGAGCCGTAGAAGGGCACTGCGACTGTATGTTTATGGTCAATACGTATCAGTGGGATTACGCGCAAGTCGCCGCGTTAGTCGCGCCGCGTCCGTTATTGATTTCCAATACAGACAAAGACAGCATCTTCCCGCTGGATGGCGTCATCGACGTTTATCGTAAAACAATGCAGATCTATGAATTATATGGAGAACCTTCGAATCTGGGACTACAGATCACGGAAGGCCCACACAAGGACACCCAGGAACTGCGAATTCATGCCTTCCGCTGGTTCAATCATTTCCTCAAAGGCGATGATTCACTGATCGAGATGGCAGCAACCAAATTTCATACCCCGGAAGAACTCAAGGTGTTCGAAACGCTTCCCGAAGACCAAAAGAACGCCAACATACAGGAAACGTTTGTCAAACAGGCGAAACCGCCTGTCCCAGAAGACACACAGCAATGGGAACAACAAACCGCACAATGGAAGAAGCAACTTTTGCAGAAGTCATTTCGTGCCTGGCCTAAAGAAACGAAAGAGAACAAAGCCAAGTTAGAATCGATCACCAGGGACGGACTGACACTCAAAACCATCTCTTTCGACAGCCAGCAACATGTCCCCTTAAAACTGTTTGTATTACTTCCCGAACAAGATAACTCCGCAACGATCGAACAAGTCACTCTGAACGTCCTGGATCAACAGGAGTGGGACACTGTCACTACAGCCCTGTCACCTCTTTTTCCAAACTCATTCTCTCCTGTTCCCATTAAGAATAATGCAACTGAGATTTACCAGAAAATACGAAAAAAAATCCTGACGGGGAACTTAGTGATCGCATTCTTTGCACCGCGGGGTGTCGGCTTAAATCAGTGGAACCAGGATAAAACGAAACAGACTCAGATCCGACGCCGGTTTTATCTTCTCGGGCAATCACTGGCTGGCATGCAGATCTGGGATACCCGCCGCGCCATTCAGGAGTTGAAAGCACAACCAGAGTTCAACAAAGCAGATTTAACACTACAGGCAACTGGCGATTCTGGCGTACTCTGCCTGTATGCTTCACTGTTTGAAACGGGAATCAGCGAACTTGATCTCCGGGGGCTTCCGGAGTCCCATCAAACAGGTCCTGCACTCCTCAATGTATTGCGGTTTCTTGATCTCCCTCAGACCGTAGCCATGGCTGCGAGTCGCTGTCCGGTCACATTAAGCCACGTAAAAACAGAGGACTGGAAATATCCCGCCAAGGTCAGCCAGCAAATGGGTTGGGATGAAAAACAGCTCCAGATCAAGAAACAATAAAAGGAAACGGGAATCGAATTCAAATCGAGTGACGCTTGAGCGTTTGCTCATTCCCGGCGTTCAGCTATAATCGTTACAGATCACCCGAACCACATTTTTCATGGTGCGGGTGATCCTGATCTATGAATGACTTTCCTTTTCTACTTAAATAAGGTGACTTGACGTGAATCGCCCCGCACATACTTCTGCCCCGATGCCTGATCCAACAATGAACATGACCGAAGGCTGGCATTGCCTGCATTTGTATTATCGTGTTGATCAAGGGGTTCTGAACCAAATCGACCAGAGCACCCGCGCTGCAGGCCGTGAAGCACTGGCAGCACTGCTGGACCCGAATCATGCAGACGCGCCAATTCGCATCCAGACCTCAATTGTTTCCGGGCATAAAGCCGACTTGCAGGTGCTGATCATGGACCCCGATCCGATCAAAATTGACCGATTCAAACAGGCCATTCGCTCTTGCGGACTCGGCCCCGCTTTGATTCCCACTTACTCTTTCGTATCCATCACGGAGATTTCAGAGTACGTTCCTACGCTGGATCAATACGCGGCAAAGCTGAAACAGGAAGGCACCGATCCGGAAAGCCCTGCGTTTCAGGCCAAACTGAAAGCCTACGAAGGCCGTCTGCCAGCGATGAATCAACAGCGAGTCTATCCCGAGTTCCCTGACTTTCCGGTCTGCACGTTTTATCCCATGAATAAATCGCGTGTTCCCGGCGCGAACTGGTATATGGAACCATTCAGCAACCGCTACAGCATGATGGCAGAGCATGGTTTGAGCGGAATGAAATTCGCCGGTCGCGTCGTGCAGGTCATCACTGCCTCCACCGGCTTTGATGACTGGGAATGGGGAGTCACTTTATGGGGCCGCGCTCCGGAGCCCGTTAAGGAAATCGTCTACACCATGCGATTTGACAAAGCGTCGGCCAAGTATGCGGAATTCGGGCCGTTTTATTTAAGCTATATCATGTCCCCGGAAGAATCAATCGCCCATCTCAAACTGTGATCGTTCGAGACAGGCGATTTGTTCTCAGGCAATTGATGTCAAACGCTTACGCTTAGCGGCGAAAGCGGTATTTGGTGTTGGTGTCGCTGAATTCCGTCGTAGCCAACTCCGACTTCATCTTGATATCGGTGAAGGAGTACGATTCGATGAGAGTTTGCTCATCCAACTCTTCCGGAGAGCTACTCGCCATACCATCTTCAGGCCAGCCAAATCCCCGCACAAAAATCGGCAGGCAGGTTTTTTGATCGATATAGATGACTGACTTGCGATAGGATTCCGATTCTTTTGCGTTGGCAAAATGAGCAATGAAACAGTAGCAGTCTTTGCCATCAAATTTCTGATTCGGCAGCATGACGCATTCGGTGTTGAGATTCTCGTCGAGATCTTTTTTACGAAAATCGATGATTGTTTCAGCCAGAGCTTTAATTCCCGCTTTGGTGATTGGATAGCGTGATTCCTGCATGGCCAGTGAACCAAGCGGATCCAGTTTCAATGTGGGAACCAGACGGCCTTTGAGTCCGCCCATTTTCACCAGCATCTTTTCCTCATTTTGACCATCCACATAGAGCAGTTCCTGACCTTTATCTCCCACAAGCCACTTCATATATACACTGAATGGTTGATGGCGGCATTTCAGATTAATCACCTGATTGTCTGATAAGGTGCCTCCCACAAATTCCTGCTTCGAAAAGGTAGCTGTGTAGTCGGGAACCGTTTCCAGATAGCGACAACCTTTTTCTAACAGCAACATGTTCATCAACAAAGCCATACGCCCCGTCAATGTGCCATTTTGTTGAGGGGCCCGCTGTCCGGGTCCCTGCTGATCACCTGGTTTTTGCTCCGAGACATTGACTGGCTTATATGCAATCACGGGAATCGGAACAGGCTTGGTTGCAACAACGGCCATATCATTTGGATCAGCGTCTGCAGGCGAAGGATCGAAACTAAAATAGAGGATCCCAATCGCGGCAGAGAAGATGGCTGATGCCACTATATTCGAAAAATGGTGTTGTGACCTGAGTTTTAGCATGCGCATCATGCGGTACCGTTCCTTTTCGATAAGAAAATGCAAGGCACCGTCTTGTCTGAACTGAATCCTTTTGACAGAATCCATTCATCCGTGATAAGACGTAAACCGGGCTTGCCCGTCGTTGTGATATGCTTTGGCCAACACACGAAATTCCCTTTGCGCGTCGGACGAATGTTCGTTTCCATATAATTTCTCTGCCTTCAGTAACCTGAAACTCTAGACAGTCATGATTTGGTATTCCCCTGATTTCTGAACAGGAAGACCAACACAATCACAGTCTTTTCCAGATCCACTCAAAACATCGACACTCTCCAACCTCACTGTTGAACAGGTACTTATGATGAATTCAGGATGGCTATGACTAAAAATTCGTCATTTTCAGGCAGTTAGTATTAGGAAAACTGTTGTAAGCTTTTCATCAGACCAGTTCTCAATTCAATCTGGGTTCAGATTAGATGAAACCCCTATTCTTGCCCTAATTTACCAGATTTCGCTTTTCCCATTTATCACTATGATTCCTGCTTTAACCCTCCTCTGAAATCAGTAATATCTGCTCTTGGTTTTATTTTTCTAAGACACTCATCTATAATCACTTAAGAACACAAATCTCATTAAATTGAATTCCAAAATCGGTCTGTATCGAATTCAATCCGAGTGAAATCACTTGTTTCCACCAGAAAAGGGTAAGCCACATGTCCTTACACCGTCGCTCATTTATTCAATACTCAAGTGCTGCCTTGTTCACAGGTTTTTTGACCAATTTCGTGTCTGCATCCGATTCTAAACAAAGATTGATGAAGCTTGATCTCTCCTGCGGTCGTATTGGAGTGAAAGCAAACCAAAAACAAGCCATCGATTATGCCTCCAAATATGGTTTTGAAGCCGTTGTGCCTGATGCGGGATATTTAGGTCAACTCTCCGCGAGTCAACTGGCAGACTTAAAAGCAGAAATGCAAAACAAAAACCTGGTGTTTAGTGCAGCCGGCATGCCGGTTGACTTTCGTAAGGACGAAGCCAAATTCAAGCAGGGAATCGCCTCACTACCTGCTTCTGCAGCCGCTCTGCAACGAGCGGGTGTCACACGGACGGGAACCTGGCTGATGCCAACTCATGCCGAGCTGACCTACAACGCGAACTTTAAGCAGCACGCGCGTCGCTTAAAAGAAATCTCACGTATTCTGTCAGATCATGGCTTACGCTTTGGCATGGAGTACGTCGGCCCCAAAACCCTCTGGTCGAGTAAAAAATATCCCTACATTCATTCCATGCCGGAAACGAAAGAACTGATCGCGGAAATTGATGTCAAAGGCGTAGGGCTGATTCTGGACAGTTGGCACTGGTACACGGCCCATGAAACGAAAGAGGATTTACTCACACTAACCAATGCCGACATCGTCGCCGTGGATTTGAATGATGCGCCCGCGGGTCTCCCGATCGATGAGCAGATCGACCAGAAACGCGAATTACCAATGGCCACCGGCGTGATCGATCTGGCAACGTTTTTAAATGTACTCAACAGCCTGGGTTATGATGGCCCTGTTCGCGCAGAACCATTTAACGCAGCACTCAGAAAACTACCCGCAGATCAGGCAGTCGCAGCCACAGCCGCCGCGATGAAGCAAGCAGTGGCCTTGATCAATTGAGCGGCTATTTTTTTGCGAGAGAGATTTCAATCGTCACGGGGGTGCCGCGCTGGGGGATTTTTGTCTGATTGGCTTCAAACAATAGATTTCCTTCCCCCGAAGACGAACTGGCAATACTCACATCAATGATCGCAGTGGGGAAGTTGGCGACACAGATCAAGTCACCACTTTCCGCGTGGTAATACTTCTCGCCCGTCATCTCATCGATTGAAAAGCCGCTGCCGGCAAAGATCCAGTCCGCTTTCATCACTCGGGGTTGGCTTTCCTGGTAGAACTTTTTGATCGCTGCCTGAAACTGTTTCTCTTTTGACTTGGAAAGAAATTCATCCCGAATTTTTGCAGACATCTGTCCGAACCAGATCAGTTCCTTGTATTTCTCATCGTAGCGCAGTTCACTCTTCTTATCGATGACCACGCCTGCAGGCAATGCGTCCAGCTTGGCAGTGAAATAACGACTGGTAGCAGTCCGCACCCAATCCTGAGCTGGTTCGCGATGAAGTTTCCCCTGCTGATCCTTCCATTGCAGATAGAGATTCAGCTTCTGTCCCTGTGGGGGTTGAAACTTCGGAGTGAATTTCACGGGTGACCCTACCTTGGCGCCAATCGCCAGCAGCCCCGCGTGAATGGCTTTCGCCTGTGTATCAATCGAAAGAATCGACTCATGCTCTTTTGTCTGCTTTTTACAGCACAGCATTTCCAGCACGCCTTCCTGCAGACAAACCTTTGTTCTTAACAGCAGTCGCTTGCCTTCCAGATCCAGCAGCACTGTTTTCTGTTGATTGAGCGCTACCAGTCCCTCATTTTCTTTTTTCGTTTTGGGTTTGGAATCGGAACTTGCTTTAGCCGCCTTCTGCGTTTTTTTTGGGGCAGGATCATCTGCATTAAGAAATGGTACGCTTACAAAAACAGCCGCCAATGCGATGATTGCCAACCAGGAGAAAGTCAGTCGTTTCATGAATCGATCCAAAATAATAAGGGTCAGGAATGCCCAGCTTTTACATACTGTTATTCTATGCGCTTGGAAAAAAAAGTCTGTACCGATTCACCAGGAATTACGAGATCTTTCCGGAAGAACTGAGATCGGCTAGCCAACCAGAGTAATCCGCAACGATCTGTTCCCGATTCGGTTCAAATTCGAGCGTATGACGTGCGTCAGGATATTGAATCAGCCGTTTCTGGTCTGCGGCAATCCGATGGAAATAAGCCTCTGTCGCAGGATTGTCAATAATCTGATCCTTTCCCGCGAGCAGGCACAGCGTCGGACATTTGATTTGCTCCGCCGCCTGATCTGCCAGTCGGTCTAACTCCCGGTTTGCCAGCAGAAACGACACCGTTACCTCACGCAATGCCAGGGGATCGGTGTTGATAAAAACTTGACCGCTTTTCTCGCCTGTAAACAAAGCGGGATCATTCAACGGAATCGCAATCTGTTTTTTACTGACTCCCAATTGTTGTGCCAGTTTCAATTGAATTTTCTGCCAGCCCGTCGGTTTGACCAATGCTTTGATCCCCGGATAAAGCAAAGCCAACCCATCAATCAGATCAGGTCGCTGTGCGGCCACGACCGCTGCCAGTTTTGCGCCCCAACTCATCGCCTGTAAAATCACCGGTGACTGTTGCCCTGACTGCTGCCGCTGCTTTCGAATGTGTGTCAACAACTGCACAACATCCTGCACTAAACGCTGCCAATGCGGCGTATGTCCTCGCTCTTGCGGATTGAGACCTGAGCCGCGGCGATCATAAAAACAGACCCGATAACCCTGCGCACATAGTTTACCACAGGAATATTCATACCAGCCGGAATGACTTTGAATCCCATGCAGAACCACAAGCGTTGCCCGTGATTGTTCCACATCAGGCAACCAGACACGTCCCTGCAGCCGATAATTATCGGAAGCGACAAATTCCTGAATGAGGGGATCGACCATAAATTAAACAAGCATCGTTTCTAAAACACGGGCATAACCGCCAAACGTCCCCTGATCAAACAGGACAAATCGCACCAGTTCCAACTGATCTGAGGCTTCCAGTTTTACCGCGACCGTCCGCAACGCCACTTCCGCCGCCAAATCGACCGGATAACGATAAACGCCGGTACTGATAGAAGGAAAAGCCAGCGTTCGACACTCATGCTTCTCCGCCAGCGACAGACACGTCTGGTAAGCCGACTGCAACAGCCCGCTCTCTTTATTTCCACCTCCCTGCCAGATCGGCCCGACCGTATGGAAGATATAGCGCGAAGCCAAATTTCCGGCTGAAGTCGCAACGGCACTCCCTGTCGGGCATCCTTCCGGATAACGTCGCTGCAATTCCTCCATAATTTCCGGGCCCGCTGCACGGTGAATCGCACCATCGACGCCTCCTCCACCTGCCAACTGTGCATTCGCTGCATTGACAATGGCATCGACCTGTTGCGCGGTAATATCTCCCAGAACTAACTCAATCCGGGCAGATCCAAACTGTACGATCATCGCTTCTCGATCTATGATACGGAATAATAAGTCGCCACTTTCAGACGTTGATCTTCTTCGATTAGTATAAAATACGATGGGCTCTGTTCAAAGAGCGAACTCGAAAACAATTTCCAGCAACGATTGCGAATCATTCTACCGTGATAAAAGTCAGCCTTCTCATCCCAACCCTGGATCAATCCGGCGCAGAAAAACAGCTTACATTGCTGGCCACTTCGTTACCGCGTGATGAGTTTGAAGTGCAGGTCATTGCACTCACACGCGGCGGCCCTTACGAAGCAGTACTCAAAGAACATCAGATTCCGGTAACGATTCTGAATAAACGGTTCAAATTCGATCCACTCGCGTATCACGGTCTGAAAAAAGTGCTGCAGCAACAGCAACCGGACATCTTACACACCTGGCTGTTCGCCGCAAACTCCTATGGCAGAATGGCGGTCAAACGCTTGCCGACTTCACAAACACCGCCCAAAGTCATCGTTTCCGAACGCTGTATCGATTCCTGGAAAAGTAACTGGCAACACAATATCGATCGCCGATTACTCCCTCAGACTTCGCTACTGGTCGGTAACTCTCAAGGCGTTGTCAATTTTTATCGTGAGAAAGGCGTCCCGGAATCCATCTTGCGCGTCGTCGGCAATGGGATTCCCGTCCCGGATACGACTATTTCTGAAACAACACGGAATCAACTACTCCAGGAACAGAATCTTCCTGAGAATGCACGTCTGATTGCATTTGTTGGTCGTCTGGCCCGACAGAAACGGGTGGAAGATCTGCTGTGGACTTTGCAACTCTTAAGGCAGATGGATGAAAACATCTATCTGCTTATCGTTGGAGAGGGACCGGAACGCGCAAAACTGGAGCAACTGGCTCACAAATATACGGTCACCCCCAACGTCCGTTTCTTAGGACACCGCCCGGACGTCAAACAGCTGTTCCCTTTGTTTGAACTGTTTTTACTGGCCAGTGACTTCGAGGGTCAGTCAAACAGTATCATGGAGGCGATGTCGTATGGAATTCCGGTCGTCGCCAGTGACATTCAGCCAAACAAGGAACTGGTGCTGCATGGCGAAACCGGTTTTTTAACTTCAGTTGGTGATTGCACCGGATATGCCCAATATGCGGAACGCATCCTTGCAGACCCCGAACTAGCCAAAGAATTGGGATCTGCCTCGCAAAAAAGGATGCAACAGGAATTCAGTGTCGATAAAATGGTACAGAGCTACGCCGCACTTTATCGCGAAGTGCTCACGTAGTCTTTGCTGCTTTCTACTTCTTATCTTCGATCATAATCTAGAACCAGTGTCATGTGTGGAATTACCGGAACCTCGTGGACCACGCGGGATAAAAATATTGCTCCGAATGTGCTGCAACGCATGACCAATGTGCTTTCGCATCGCGGCCCCGATGACGCAGGCGGCTATCATTCCGATGTCTCCGGCAAATCCTTTCGATTCACAGATGAGAGTGCGCTTGCCGATTTCCATCCCACCTCCGAAATCGGAGCCGCTTTAGGCCATCGGCGCTTGTCCATCATCGACCTGGGGACCGGCCATCAACCATTGTCCAATGAAGACGGAACTATCTGGATCGTCTTCAACGGCGAAATTTATAACTACCAGGAACTCAGAACCGAGCTCATTCAGCAGGGACATCAATTCCAAACAGAATCCGATACGGAAGTCATCGTCCATCTGTATGAAGAGCAGGGGACCGCTTGTGTCGAACGCCTGCGAGGCATGTTCGCCTTTGCCATCTGGGATGAACGCCGCCAGCGTCTCTTCATGGCACGCGATCGAATCGGACAGAAACCTCTCTTCTACCGGGAACAGGCCGGTAGCCTCAGCTTCGCCAGCGAACTGAAGTCACTGCTGCAAATGCCAGATGCCAGCAGAACCGTCGATCCTCGCGCGATCGATCTGTTTCTCGCTTATCAATACGTGCCGCACCCCTGGTCAATTCTCAAAGGCTATCAAAAATTGCCTCCGGCACATCGTGCCGTCTATGAACAGGGCAAACTCAGCATAGATCGCTACTGGACGCCGCCTTATAAAAACCCAGAATCCAATCCACAGTTCCCGTTTCAAACACCACAGCAATGGTCAGAGGCACTGCGCAACACGCTCACCGAATCAGTGAAGATTCGCATGCGCAGCGATGTGCCTCTAGGCGCCTTTCTCTCTGGCGGTATCGATTCCACGATTATCGCGGGGTTAATGCAGAGCATGTCCGAGCGTCCCGTGCATACGTTCTCCATCGGCTTCCCAGTGAAACAGTTCGATGAACGCAGCTATGCACGCGAAGCAGCGAAGATGCTGGGAACCGATCATCACGAGTATGTTGTTGAACCCGAGGCTTTCGAAATGCTGCCACGACTGGCCTGGCATTATGATGAACCTTTCGCCGACAGCAGTGCGATTCCAACCATGTATCTGTCTCAAGTCACACGTCAGGAAGTCACCGTCGCTTTGTCTGGTGATGGTGGTGACGAACTGTTTGCCGGCTACGACCGCTATCGGGCCGTCGCGCTCTCCCAATGGTTTGATCGGCTGCCCGCTCCGATCAAAAAAATGATGACATCGTCCCTCTGGCAAAAACTTCCGGCGTCTGTCGAACAAAAATCATTTCGTCGACGCGTCAAACGTTTTCTCGCCGGCCTCGCAGTTCCTCCCGAACGCCGCTATCTGAAATGGGTCGGTATTTTCGATACGGAACGTCGGCTCGAAATGTATTCCCCCGAATTTCGCGAGCAATTGGGTCTGTTCGATCCCGATCAGTTTCTGCTCGACGCTTATCAACTTTGTCCGGATCGCGATTTTGTCACCCGCACTACCGCAACCGATGTCCTGACTTATCTCCCTTGTGACATCTTGACGAAAGTCGACATCGCCAGCATGGCCCAGAGTCTTGAATGTCGCAGCCCGTTTCTGGATCATCATGTCGCGGAACTCGCCGCAGCTATGCCTTTGAAATTGAAAATGCACAAATGGCGGGGAAAACAAATCCTGACAGACACCTTTTCTGATCTCCTGCCGAAATCGATTCAGACACGCAAAAAAATGGGCTTTGGAGTGCCACTCAACCACTGGTTCCGTAATGAACTGAAACCACTGTTGTTTGACGTCTTGCTGGATCAGCGGGCGAAAGACCGGCAGATCTTCGATCCGGCTGCGGTGGAACAACTTATCAGCGAACATCTGAATCAGCAGTGGGATCATAGCGCCCGTCTGTGGTCGTTGCTTGTTTTGGAAATGTGGTTCCAGACTTTTATCGACCCGGTTTCCATACCCGATCATTTTCCCGAAACAGTGATGACATAAACGGCTGACGACCATTTTCGCAATTGACGCTTGAGATTTCTCTCCGAATCAGAGAAAATACAGCTTGGAATTGTGTGTTCCTACTTCCTGAAACGCAAAACAAAAATTGTGACGTCGTCTAGAACGCGTCCCCTTTAACCATCGCGTCCTCCGCTTTATTAGACATGGTCCCCATAGCCCAGAAGACGCTACAGGAAACTTAGACACAGGCTAAGCTCAATCAAAAACACTCCCGCATTTTATCCTGCCAAAACGAGATCACGATGCGTTATTTACTCTTCTTCATCATCATGGCTGTTCCGGTTGCGATTCAAGCCGAGAAACCAAATCAAAAGACCGGCAGCGTCAGCACCAGATACGAAGAATGGCCACAATGGCGCGGCCCACGTGGCGATGGAACCTGGAATGGTCCTCCCCTCAAAACGACCTGGCCCAAAACCGGTCTGAAAAAATTGTGGGAACGAGACATCGGCGGCGGCTATGGTGGTATTTCCGTCGCCCGCAGACGACTGTACCTCATGGATCGACCGGCGCTCTCTGAAGTAGAACAGAAAAAAGCAGAGGGAATTCACAGCCATCGTATCCAGCGGCAGAATGTGGAACGGGTTCTCTGCATTGATGCCCTCACAGGTCAGCAACTCTGGTCACATGAATATCCCAGTGAATACAATAAGCTCGATTATGGCAATGGGCCACGCGTTGCACCGACAGTCATCGATGGTTTCGTTTATACCCTGGGAACCATGGGAGACGTATTCTGTCTTTCAGCAGAGACTGGCAAGGTCATCTGGAAAACACAGCTCGTCACTGATTTCGGCGGCAAAGTTCCCCAGTGGGGTTACGCAGCGGCTCCCTATGTCATCGGCGAACGGGTCATTCTAATGCCCGGCGGAGAAGAGCAGGGGACCGCGATTATCGCACTCGATCGCAAGACGGGCAAAGAACTCTGGCGTTCCTTATCAGACCAGGCAGGTTATGCCACACCGCTCTTAATACAACATCACAGCCGCGAACAACTCATTGTCTGGTCGCCCAATCACATTCACAGCGTCGATCCCGCGACAGGTCAGCATTTCTGGTCGGTCCCCTACAAAGTCACCTATGGTGTGGCCATTGCCAGCCCTATTGAAAAAGAGGGGCTGATCCTGGTCGCCGGTTATTGGGAAGGTTCAAAGACGATTCAGCTCGGTAAACAGCCAGAGGATGCCAAGTTGAAATGGGAAGACCGTCGTAAATTACGGGGGCTGATGTCACAACCACTCTACCGCGACGGTTACGCTTATCTGCTGGACAAACAATTCGGCCTGACCTGTTTTGAATACGCCACAGGCAAAAAGATCTGGGATGATGCCAACAAAATGACTCCCAGCAACAGTAGAAACCCTCAGGCGACACTGATTTGGCTCAATCAATCAGCGCGGGCACTGATTCTCAATTCAGAGGGAGATCTGATTCTGGCCGAATTAACGCCTGACGGCTATCAGGAATTAACGCGTACCAATCTGATCGGAGAAACCTGGGCCCATCCAGCCTATGCAGAAACGCGCGTTTATGCCCGCAGTAATACAAAATTAGTCGCTTATGAACTACCAACGGAGGAATCCGTCGAGGAATCCCGATAAAAGCAAACTGGCTGACCTGTAAAGTTCTCGGCAAAGTCGATAAAATGCCAGCTATAGTTACCAGGTATTCAGTAATCAGATCAGGGATATTGTGTTCCACATTTTCCCGTTCTAAAATTCTGAGCGCTCTTTTTCTTTTCTTCATACTCTTCTGAAATTTTTAAGTAACATGAATTCACAATCGGAAAAACACTCAGAAAATGCGACGGCAGGAACTGAGTTATTAGGGCCGGAAATCTGGAATCTGCCCAATACGATCACCGTCAGCCGACTGGTGCTTTCATTGATGCTGTTTGTGATGATTTACCTGGAAGGCTGGTGGAAAACCTCGGCCTTGCTGTTTATCATCGCCGCCGCGACCGACTTTCTCGATGGCTATTTCGCACGCAAATATAACCAGGTGACGACGCTCGGCCGTATTCTCGATCCGTTTGTTGATAAAATCATTATCTGCGGCGCGTTTATTTTCCTGTTGGAACGTGGGCCCTCTACTGGAATCAATGCCTGGTTCGTACTGATCATTATTGGTCGAGAAATGTTTATCACCAGTCTGCGCGGCTTTCTGGAACAACACGGACGTGACTTTTCCGCCAGTTGGAGTGGTAAAATCAAAATGGGTGTGCAGTGTGCCGCCGTGATTTTAAGCCTGCTCTCGCTAAGCCCGGAATCGCCATTTAATACATCGGCCTTCATCATTCTCCGAGATATTTCCATCTGGTCCGCTGCCCTCATTACCATTTATAGTGGCATCGATTACGTTTTCAGAGCAGCACGAATGCTTCGGCAAGCACCGCTCAGTTAATCCCAGTGATCAACGATCATTTTGTGGTGAACCTGTGTTGTTTTCCGTTATCGGATTGGGATAAATAATTCCTGAATTCAACGGAAATAACTCTCAACTTCGACCACTTTGATGTATAAAATACGACAACCCGATCATTCGAATTTCATTTTTTAGATCCGGACTTATGTCAGACGCAACCAATTCCCAGCCACCTTCTGATCATGTCATTATCATTCAACCCAGTGACTATCAGACCGAAATCAAGGATTTTTTGCCTCAACGACCGACTCAACCGTCCCATAGACCTGCGCCGCGCAGTAAGCTGCCAATCATCCTGTTTGTTCTAACTTGCTTGAGCACGTTCATTGTGGGGGGGACGAATCACTCGCCTTTCGTACCAACCCCCGACCAGTTCGCACGATTATATCAATTCATACAACAGGTCGGCTGGGATACATTTCTATTCAACGGATTTTCTTATGCAGGCCCTGTCATGCTGATTCTGCTCTCGCATGAAATGGGGCACTACCTGCAATCAAAACGCTATCATATTCCTGCCACACGCCCGCTTTTCATTCCCATGCCGATGAGCCCGTTTGGTACGATGGGCGCCGTAATTCTGCAGCGTGGGGGAGTCGCCAATCGGAAACAGATGTTCGACGTCGCCGTGTCCGGGCCACTGGCGGGGCTGGTTTTCGCAATCCCTTTCGCCTATTGGGGCGTCCTGAATTCCACTGTGATTACGACAATCAAACAGGAAGGCACATACAGCTATGGCGAACCCTTAATCCTGAAATGGATGATCTCACTGGTGCATGGGCCACTGGCTGAAAATCAGGATGTCTTGCTGAACCCTCTGTTATTCGCCGGCTGGGTTGGCATCTTCATCACTGCTTTAAATTTGATCCCCATCGGCCAACTCGATGGAGGACACATCCTTTATACATTGATTGGGAAACGAGCGAATATTGTCGCAAAGGTGTTTATGATCGGCGCGATCGGCTACATGGTTTACAATAACGAGTTTGGCTATTCGCTGCTCATTCTGCTGCTGATCTTTTTTGGAATCACCCATCCACCCACCGCAGACGATACGGTTCCACTGGGTACTAAGCGTATCGTGATTGGCTGGCTGACACTTGCGTTTTTTATTATCGGCTTTACTGTCACGCCGATCATTTTTCATTAACGCAAGAAAAAACCCGGCTCGTAATTGATAGCCAGTTATTGATACAGAGCAGGATTATTTGATGGTGCCCAGAATCTGTTCAGAGCGAAACACAATTTCGAGATCTTTATTTTTTGTCGCTTTCTGCAACTCGGCTTGAGCCGCTTTTCCATATTCTTCCAGTTTCTTTTGAGCGGCTTCACGCTGTTCCCACTTGGGATCCCCCAGTTGTGCAATCAGCGTTTTAATGCGTTGCAGTAAGGCAGGATCTGCATCCACTAAAATCACAATTGCAGTCCGCTGAAAGACTTCAGGAAATGGAGTAATTTCAATCGGCAGAATTTTGTCGAGGTAGGCTTCATCCATGCAATACACAACGGTTGCCTGATCTTCTCGAAATGCATACTGGCTTAGAATTCCCAAAACATGCGTGATCTCAGGCTTTCCCAGACCCAAATCTGCTAGTTTTTTCTCCCAGACATTCAGAGCGGTTTCGCGTGTCAGCGGAGAGTCACTACTGTAGGGGACACTCACTGAAGGCACCTTCTGAGATGACGGAGCCGCTGCTTTCTTACTTGTTTTGACAGCAGGACTCGCTGCAGTCGGTAGTGCGTCTATCGCTCGTAACTGGTTCCCCAAAGCCGCCAACTGATTCGCCTTTTTCGTCTTGGCTTGATTCGTCAGACTTTTATCTGACAGGGGGTCCGCTTTTTTAGAAGTCGCGGTAACTCCCGGTTTCGATGCCGGTTTCGAGTCCGTTTTCTTTTGCGATTTTTGAACACCGGGTATTTGTTCGATCGACGCCATTTTCCACGCCTGTTTTTCAGCGGTCGGCTGCAGAATCGTCACATGGTTGAGCGGAAAGGCTTCCCGATTCTGTACCTGAAATCCCTCTTTGGAATGGCTTAAAGTAATTCCTGGCGCATGATTCAATTCCACATCATACAAAATAAAACGCTCGGTCTTATCGATGCCTTTTACAAACAACCGATCTGCGTTTTGTAAATGTCTCAGCCAGTGTTGATCGGTCAGCCTCATGCTCAGCGGACTGTCTTTAAACAGATTCTGAGAGCGCCAATAAATTCGTTTCGATTGAATCCGCGCTGTTGGCCAATGCGATAAAAACCGGCCGGCGGGAAATTCGATCAGAATGTCAATGTCTTTCACCTCAGGGCCTTCGAATGTCATCAAACCCAGCGGGACGGGCTTGTCACTTTCGCTGGAGTCAGCATTCAAGCGGCGGGACAACATATATCCGGGAGTCGTGGAACGAAACAAAGTAGCATCATTCAGTTTTTTACCATGTGCCGAGACGAGGAACACGTTGACATCACGCACCACTAACTGGGACACCTGCGGATTCTTTTCATCCGCTTCTCCCGCTTTCAGGTCTGGCGTTGTTAAGGAACTACCAGCGCAACAGACGAGAATCAGCATCGCGTTCAGACAGCTTCGCAGCTGGACTCGAAAACTGTTTTTAAATCGAAATCGTAAGGGGCGTTGTATTTTCATGTTAATGGAGAACCAATTCATATCACTTGTCTTCATTCTTTTTTATTAGCCGCCAGTTCTTTCGGTGTGGCACGAATCAGCTTGGGATCTCCCCAGACAAAACGGTCACCCACATCCTGACCTTTTCCAAAATCAACAATCAGAGTGAGAGTCTGGCAGTCGGTGACATCCAGACTGAGTGGTTTCTGCTGAGTTGTGATCGTAAATTCCGGATTTTCATAAAGTGTTTTGCCGTCGGCCATAATCCGCACAACTACATTCCCCAGTTGGCCCGATCCCTTTTGAAGTCCGAGAAACGTATCAAATTTATCAAAGTTCTGCTCCAGCGAATAAACCAATTCCGTTTTGGAATGCACGCACAACCCTTCTTGAAATACTTGATTGCCAATATTCAGCGGTAAACCAGAAAAGGACTTATTCACCTGATACGGATAAACCTGATTGAAAAAGGGAACCTGTGTCACCGTTTCGGGAATCAATTTCGTAAGTGAAAGCGAGCGGGCATTGATGGTTTTGATTGTCGCCAGATAGTCTTTGGGCAGTGAAAGTTGATCGCCCCAAGGCATCTCGATCACCACGACCGAACCTTGATCTAACTGAACCTGACCCGGAATCTGAGCACTGCCAATTAAACTGATCAGGCTCTGTAATGCCAGATTTGTTTTTGTTTTCAATCGTTTTTTATGTAGAACCAATCCGACCACCCGATCCAGGCTCACTTCACGTTCCTGTTCCTGATAGTGAAAGAGCAGGCTCTTGTCGTTCATGCCGACGACTTCCCCTGTAACCCGCTGCACATTGCCATCTTTTGTTAGAATATAAGCGGAATCTTCCGTTTTGGATTCTCCCTTACGGTCCGCTCTCCAGGATTTCTTGGGGTCGGGCTGCAACTTCCACAGTTCATGCAGCGCCTCTGGTTTTAAAGAAAGATCCACTTCCTTCTCAGCCGCCAGAATACTAAAGACAACCTGCTCCTGATTCCACTTCTTGATGCTCCCCGTCAGTTCCCCCTGTTGTGAAAATGTCACATGCCAGCCAGTATTATTCTTGCGTTTTGCCTGTTTATATAATTCACGGGGATAAGCGCCCACAAAAAGTTTCAGCTTACTGTTGGTATCTGACTCGATTGAAAACGTATACTCACCATCCTTGGGTATCTGGATCAGACCTTCGTAAACAATCCCGAAATTGATCGCGCTTCTCTGGGTCAGTAGCGCCAAACGAGGACTCGCCCCGTATTTTTTCACGGGAATAAATTTCAAATCAAAAATGGATTTGACTTCCTCAGGCGGCTTCCATTCCATCAATCGATAGGCAATATACTTTTCCGGCTTCTTCAGTTTCAATGGCAGACGATAGCCCTCTTTATCAACCTGGTACTCCTTCGAAGAAATCGCGCGGACCTCTGTATTCACACGAAAGAGCAACTCTTTGGGAATCTCTGCTTTTTTCATGTTCGGTCCCGACATCGTAATGTTCAACTTCGCTAACCCGACCGTGTGAAAATAGGGAAGCGAAAAACGATGGAAGCCTTTGCGAAGCTTCACCTTGCCAGTTCGTGGCCCTGTAGCGTAACTCGGTTTCTCCCCATCAATCAACAACTGACTGAGATCCTGAGGCAACGTCGGTGGGATAAACTTGTAGGAAGTGACATCGAATAAATTGATCTTCCGTAATGAATTTCCCTCTTGGATCTTCATCACCTTCGAATCAATCGAACGAATTGTCCCCGTGATATTTTTCCCATCGTAAAGCATGACTTCATCGGCCCAAGCCGTACAACAGGCCGCGATCGTCAACGCGCTTATCAACATAGGAACCAGAGAATTTATTTTCATCAGCGAATTCTTCCAATACAGCGTCTTACGTTTACTTTTCAGGAGTCGTCTTATTCTTTTCAATCGCTTGATTGCGGGCTAAACGCCGAAAATAGTCTGCCAGAATATCTTCGTAACCGGGAGGAAACCCTTCCGTACGCGACTGCAGAATCTTTTCACGCTGTTTAGGCGTCAGGTCGGCCCAGTTTCGGCCTTTTTTATCGGGTGCCTTCAATTTACCCTGACCTCCGGGTCCTCCTGCCAATGTCGAGGAATTCGCAGCACGCGTGGGATTTGGGCCTGCTGCACCACCGCCTCCTTTACACGATTTTTCTAACATCTCAATCAGTGTGTCCAGGCGGGTAATGATGCGAGGCTGTGTCGTTTTGACTGGTTGCTTGGTCTGGCCTTTGTCAAAATCGTGAATGACCGACTTCACATCGGTCTGAATATTTTTGAACGGATCTTTCAACCAGGCATCATCGCGGACCATTGACAAATGGTCTTTCTTTTTCGGCAGTTGAACCGGTAAAGCGTTTCCAGGCAAGGCCGCTGGTTTTACTGCTTCCACCGACTTATCAACGATCGGTGTTGATGTGTTATCAGCACCGCGCACTCTCTGCGCCATGGTTGAGAAAGCTATCCCACAACAAACAACCATTGCCAGACTGCAAAAAACAGCTCGTGTTTTCAAATTCAATCGCTTCATTATTCACCTCCTGCGAGACAATGAGGACAAGTCATGCTGTGCAACCGTCCGGTCACTGCATCGATTTCTTTTTGCCGCACAGACAGTAACTCAAACCGTTCCCTTTGTGCTGTTTCAGAAATTTTCTTCTGGTCGATCTGCTGATCCAGATTCTCAGTCCGCTTGTGTACCGATTGCTGCATCCACCGCAACATTTTGACTTCGGACAGCAATTTGTTCCGATTTCCTTTACAGCCTTTACATTGCCCGCCCCCTTTTTTATTGGACGGCCGCGAGGCATCGATCATCGCATCCAGTAACGCCTGGAGATCTTCTTCGATTTGTCGTTGATCAGCAATCATCTGTTTGTCGGCTTTACTATGCAGTAGCCCTTCATTTACAAATTCCATCTGTTCCAGAACCGATCCTAATGCGACTGGAAGCACTAAGCTGAACTGCGTCAAATCGCAGAGTGCAATCGATTCCAGGCACAGCCCGATGATTTTTTCTTCGGACACGGACAAACGTCTAACAGCAACCTGTGCCTGTTTTTGTTTTTGCGCCACACGATCTTGTAGCTTAGTCGTCACTTCCCGAATCTGCTTTTGTTGCGTGATCATGTCCTGCAACTGATCCATGACTCGCTGCCGCACTAATGATTCCACTTCTTTGCGAAGCTGTTCCTCGAGTTTTTTCGTGTCCAATTGCGCTTTGCTGAGCTGCGCAATCGCTTTTTTCTGTTCGTCCGAAGCGGGCTTTGGTTTTGATTCCCCTAGTTTTTTGCAAGCCCCTCCCATACATTTGCCCGCACCGGACAGCGATTTGCAAATCCCTTTAGAACCTGTCCCAAATTCTCGCAACGTCTGTTCCAGATTCTCAGCCGATTTTTGATTGCGTTTTTCGCTGGTCTCCAGGGCTTTCAGTTTTTTTTTGTTTTCTTTTTTGTTCTGTTGATCCAGCGTATTCGAAAGCTGTAATTCTTCTTTTTTCAGCAGCTTGCTGATAGTCTCGCGAGAACCAATCAGTTTTTTCAACTGTTCCAGCTTCAGTTCCAGACCAATGTCTGCTGTCAGTAACAATTTTTTCAATTCTTCCAGCAATACCAGAATTTCTTTCTGTTCTTTGTTGGCCTGATCCAGTTTCAGATCATCCAGCATCTTGGAAGCCTCTCCCATCCGATCCAGAATCAGTTGTTCGCGGGCTTTCCGCAGACCCAACAAGAGCCGCGCCGCGTCTTCCGGTTGGGATTCGCGAATGAGGTTGGAAAGCCGAAACATGCGCTCTTCCAGTTCCTGCATGTGCGCTTTGGCTTTGTCCTGCTCAAACTGGATCTGCTTCCGGGGCGCAATTTTTGCTACGGGTTTACTGGAATCTTTGGAAACCGTCGCCGCTTTGTTCGCTGCCTGAACCGAAAGCAGCATTGCGGCGCTGGTCACTACAAATGCGAATCCGAGTACGATTAATTTCTGCCTTTTGTGCATTTCCCACACCTCCATAACAGGGGGTCATTGAAACCGACGGAAGGTTTCACCATTTAATTATCGAAAATGGAATCAACTTGTTTCTTCTTAAGTTCTTCTGTTTTTTCTTTCACAAGTTGTTCCAGTTTGATGACGGCGTTTAATTGATTTACGACATCGATAAAACTGTCCCATTGAGCCATATTTTTCAGGATCTGATCTAATGAATCCAGGATTTTCCCCTGACGTGATGTGATTTGTTCCATCGGGTCAGGGGTATTACTTCGCAATGTTTCAAACGACTGCCTTTGCTGCTCCATTTCTCGATCATGCAGGTTCTGTAATGGTTTGAGCACCGTTTGTGAGATCAACTGATACGTTTCCTCGCCCCCCAGTTGATTCAGTTTCATTTCCTCCACAGATCCGTTTAAGGCATGACTGACTTGTCCCACTTCGCGGCGGACCAGTTGATGCTTCCGCATCCAGTCAGCCACCTGTTCCAGACTGCTTGCCTGTTTTAATTCGTCTCTTAACTGTTCTGCCTGATCGCGGGCCTTCCGCAGGCGTGAACGAAGTTGTTGTTGTCGTAATAGGATTTCCCGAAACAGTTCTTCGGGTTTCACAATCCGAAAGACCAATTGCCGCGAACTTGTTTTCTGTATTCCGGTATAACAATTATCCTCGGCATGGCTTTGAAAGGTGATCACCGCTCCCGGCTTCAATTTCATGTCTGAAATCGAGACCTGTTTTTCGTGATCAATCACCGTTTCGACGGTAGGGTCTGCCGGGCCATACACGGGATATTCTTGCTTGCTTTCTGTTTTCTCAGCAACCTGATTATTCGTTTCTCCGGATTCCTGCTCGTCTGCCGTCGCTGCTTCATCCTGTTTCTGTTTTGACTCCGTTCCGGAAAGAGGCAATTGTGAAGTCATATCCACCAGACGTATCCCAAAATCATCACGGGCGATGATCGAGAACGGTATGGTCGCGTCTGCTGTAATCCGCTGTCGCACTCCTGAATATCGAAAACTCAAGCGTGGACTGCGATCCGGCTGTACTCCAATGGAAACGGGTCTTGGATGTGAATTGATTTCATGTTCCGCAGAGTGCAACGTCAACTTAAAGTTGACAGGCTTTTCGTGTGTCCATTCCGCTTGAAAGTGCTTACCATCTGTACTCTTCCATTGTAACAAAACGTCCTCAGAATCAACGTCAATCTGTCTGACTTTCACATTTGTGGTTAATTCCAAGCTGACCCGTGACTGAGGCAACAGCCTCACATTTCCCTCACTGGCGGAAAAATGTGACACAAATGGTTCTGACAGACGAGGATGCGTCGCTTGAATTTTCAAATCCGTGATCCGCGGTCGATCAATGGGAACAATTTCAAACGGCGCGGTCTCGTCATCGCCTCCCCAGGCATAGGCTTTGACCGGCAGTTGCAAAGGCGGGAATTCGTATCGAAAATCACCTGTCTGAAAGCGATTCATCGTAATCGTTTCGCTCTCCGCTTCTTCACCTTCCAGATGCAGCCACACACTTTCTGTTGTTTCCGCTTTATCTTCCGCACGAACCTGCAGCATCGCCATTTCGCCGCGTGGGATAATCCACTGGCCATTCTCAAGCCCCACCACCGATAACCGCGTATTCCGTGGCCAAGATTCATTTGAGCCGAGCAACCACCGCTGACTCCACAAGCGTGCTGTCTCCGGAAGCATGACAACAAAGCAGAAAGGAATCAGAAACACAGCCAGCAGAACCAGAAAACAACGTTTCGTATGCCGTGGATCGATTGATTCCTGAAACGGATATTGGCTGAGCTGCTGATAATTTTGCTGCACGGCCTGTTCAATCATCGGCTGTGACTGTTCCGCTTCCGCAAGGTGGGTCGGCAGTTGCAAGACACTGGCCACACGCGGCGCCAGCGCCTGTTGCGGTGCTGCGTGACGCGATTGATCAATCAGATTCGCAATCTCGATCGGCGAAAAGGAAACCCGTAATGGTAGATAAACATGCTGATAAATCAAATAACCAACGGCTCCCAACCCGACCAGCAGATACAGCCCCCGCGCCACCAGACTCAGTTCCAGCCACCAGTCAAACAGCAGCGACAGACAAGCCAGTCCTAACACAGCAAGAAAAATTCGGGCCGCCGCTTCGAGGAGAGTATGACGGCGCAAGGCACTCCCTACGTTTTCCAGTTTTCCGGAAATCGTGTTTTGCATCGATTCGAATTCGTTAGACCGCTGAACGCTGGACATGCACCATTCACTCCGTATGCTCATTTAAGATTCACTTAAACGAGACGACACCATTTCCTCAAAATCCACTCAGTGACCAGTAAACCAAAAATCAAAATATAAAAGATCGGGGCGTCCCAGATTTCCTGACGTTCTTCAAGTAAGCGAGAAACCTGCTTAATTTTAAAAGCATCGGCAATCTCATTTACCTCAGAAATCTGATAAACGCGACCTCCCGTAGAAACCGCCATCGTTTGCAGGAACGCTTCATCCAAGGCCGGGTTTTCCAGCTCCTTATTGGGAAATTCAACTTTAATCGGCAGCGTCGCTGCTTTGACCGTAGCACCGGCGACTTCGTCTCCCAACCAGACCCGTACAAAATAAGTCCCCGGCTGTGAAACCGGAAAGGTCGCCGAAAACTCACCCGTCTTATTGCCTGCTGTTAAAGTCAAAGGAATCGGTTGATCATCGCCGCGTTCCACGTCGCCATACAATCTTTGCAAACCCGGTTCCATTTGTGTTTCGTCCAGAAAACGGGCAATCACCTTTGCCTGACTACCGGGCTGATAAGTCGCCTGTGGGGTCGAAAGTCGAAAGGGATAATTGCCTCCCAACTGTTTACTGCGACCAGCACGATCGACGACACGCGCCCAGAATCCATCAAAAAACTGTTCATCCAGATAACGCCAACGATAGGTGCTGTCGAAGCCGATAAAAATCGACCAACCGGGGCCTACGCGCTGCGAAGCGATCAGTACTTCCTGGCCGTATTCATTCCGCATGCGCGGATCAGCGTGGACAGCCAGCACGGTTGCGCCCGGCTTGGCTTTCGTTACCGGAAAGTGCCAGAACATACCGGGCAAATTATTTAAAGCCTGTTCGTTTGCCTGACGATCGTTCGAAAAGGTAAAGATCGAGTCTTGAAATCCCTGCTCGGTCACATCCAGTTTCCAGGGAGAACGGGCACTCAACCGAATTTGTACCTGGGAACGAAACAATCCTGGCTCTCGGACGACGGGGAGCAGGTTCAACCAGCTCAGGGAAGGATCGGACTGCCGATCAAACAAATTCGCGGTCTGCATTTCCCCCGCGATATAAACCAGACCGCCGCCCGCTTTCGCAACGAAGTTACTCAATAACTCAGGAAAATTGATCGGCCACTGCGTCGGATCAGGATCGTACAGAATCACGCAATCATAATCATTGAGCTCTTCCTGAGTGACCGGCAGACGACGAATCGGCAAATCACCCGGATGCTCGTAGGTTTTATCAGCCGACATCAGCCAAGATGACAGATTGATCTGGCGATCTCTGAGAAACGTATTGCGCAGAAACTGTACTTCCGGAAATGTAGAACCGGCGATAAACAGAACATTCAATCGTTGCCGAATCACACGGACTTCAGCCGCCGCCAGGTTATCATCTTGTGAAATTTCAGGCCCGGCATCCGTAATTTTCGCCCGAAACTCCAGCTTTCCCGTTTTCGATTCACTGAATTCAAAGGTCCGGGGCTGTAACTGGCCTTCCAGATTGAGCACGATGTCCTCGCGAATAAATTCCTGCCAGGGACCGCCGTTTCGACGTTGTTCAATCAGTAACGTCGCTGACTCCGCCGGCATGCCTCGCGACTCGATATGCACGGTCAATTGATTCGAATCCTGCACAAAGACCACAGGACTGACTTCCAGCTGGCTGATTGCCACATTCCGCGGACCATCGATGGTGCCCATGCCCACCGTCACGAGCGGAACTCCTTCATCGGACAACATCTGCAATACTTCTTCGGGAGGCTCGCCCGCCGTCGATTGGCCATCGCTGAGCAGCAACACACCCGACAAAGGCATCCCGGTATAAGTCAACAGTGCCTGTCTGAGCGAACTGGCAATCGCCGTCGCATTGCCGCCAGTATTCCATTCTTCGGACAGCTTGAGCGATTCTGGATAAAATTTGTCTGAAAACCCATGCAAGTGAACCGTACGTGTGCCCTCTGCAGAGAGATCTTTGAGAAACGATTCGTTAATCAATTTTTGGGCGAGCTGCATGCGACTCATTTGTCGTAACGAATCGGTATTGGCGGACATTCCCAGTCTTCGAGAAACGTCTGTCGCTTTCTCTTCATCTTTCCAGGCATCTTTGAGTGACATGGAAAGCGAGGTATCCAGCAGGACCAGCAGATGCGAAGGAATTTTTTCTTCTTTGCTGAGCACCAGAATCGGTTCCAGCAACATTGCAATCACCAGCAGGAGAATCGAAGTACGAATCGCATACAGCAGGCAGCGACGGCCCAGCGGAATCTGTTTTGCATCGCGTTGATACAGCCACCAACCTCCGGCAATCAAGACAAGAACTCCTAAAATCAATAACAGCATCCAGTCGCCTGTCGGCAGTCCCACCCATTGCGCAGACCAGTGGCCGCCTTCGGTCCAGGACGAAGATTGAATGCCAAATAGGATTTCGAGGAACTTATTCAATTTCGATTCTCTCTGTTACCGCCGCCGACCAATCCAGCTCGACAGCATGCTTTCCGAAATCAGGCACCCCAGTAACAGGACTGCCAGATACCGCCATAACTCGGTCCCTTCTGTCGAAAGGTCCATTTCTTTCCCTTGATAACGGATCAGTTTTAAAGGCATGCGTCCCAGGAATTGTTGCAACGCCTGCTCATTCAGTTTTTTCTGAAGCGAATCTTCCACATTGGCATTGATTGCGAACTTTTGTGTCTGATCACCCAGTTGTGTATCCTGCCACGTCGCTTCAACCACTCCGGCAAAGCGAATGGGGTCAGAGCTTAATATTGTTTTTGTTTCGTCGATCGTCCCAAATGTGATATCCAGCGGTTTCAACTCCTGATCCAGCCAGATCAATTCCCCGGATTGGGGCGCGGTAATCGTTTCCAGTTCGTAGTGAATCGGTTCACCGGCAATCAAGTTCTCGCCGCGTTGGATTTCTGCAGCGATCTCTTGCGCCGCCACACGCATCGCCAGAACAAAACTGGCTTCCGCGGGCCAATCGCTCCAGCTTTTGTCGGCGGTAATGCTCCAAAACAGCACGCGTCCTTCACCAAAGCGTTTTTCAAGTACCGCCGGCGATTGCTGCGCATCATTCCAGCGGGCTAAGACGCGTACCTGCTGCTGGTCTGCGTTGGGATCAAGAACCACATCCGCAAAGCGGCGGGGACGCACGCGACTCAGAAGTTCGGGAGTTAACCCTTTGAGCATTTCAATCGGCGAATCGGCAATGGGTTCGATCACCAGCCCCTGCGATTGCAAATCTCTGATCTGATGAATGCGGGCCGGCAGGAGACCTTTGCCCCCTTTAAAAAGTCGTTCGTTGTAAAGTTCCAGATCACATTGATCACCGGCGAAGATCATCAGTCCGGTTCCCAGAGACACCAGTTCTTCCAGTTCTTTGACGCGTTCTTTCGATAATTGATCCACGTTTGCCAGCACAATCAAATCGGGAGCCGTTAACAATTGTGTTTTCCAGGTCGAGCTTTCGGCCTGTGCCACCTGCCAGTTTGAATTACCGGCAGCGAGCGCCAATGCCAGAAAATCCGTCTCACTGTCAAACGGATTGAGGCCCGGTTCGCCATCTACAAGAACCACATCAACCATCTGTCGGACATTGATAATTTTTCGCTGAATGTTATCTGCCAGTAATTTGTCGGCAGGAATGCTCAACGTTACCACATGCTGCCCCGCCTGA
>Ga0222668_1000176_pt1 | contig 44907 bp, 37 predicted proteins | sample AntAcemetagen728_FD_179823 | JGI IMG/M metagenome (GOLD analysis project Ga0222668, IMG submission 179823) | Saline water microbial communities from Ace Lake, Antarctica - #728 | ecosystem: Environmental > Aquatic > Non-marine Saline and Alkaline > Saline | place: Antarctica: Ace Lake...
AAAACGTCTCCACTTAGAGCTTAGTGATGCGTGATTTTTGATTTTTGCACCCTGACCCTGTATTCTGTATTCCGTGGATTTCGCTGACGAGGACGAATAAGGCGTAGTTTTTTCTGGTCTCAAGCAGGTGTCATCATGCGGCCCGTCTCCGGTCTTTCGAGGGTTCGCGGCTGGGCGAAGCCAGACTTGGTCTCAAACTTTAATCACCCGCCAGCTCACGTCTCCGCTTTCAGCCACGTCCAGCCAGGCCCATGAGGCCGGAGCCCCTTTGTTCGCCTTGCCGATCGAACCAGGATTGAGCACCCGGGTCGCGCCGACCAGTTCATCCCGGGGGACATGGGTGTGGCCATGAAGCAAAAATTCCGCCCCCCCGGGATGCGAAGGCGGGATATGGATAAGAAAAAACTTCCGCCCAAACCGCTCCAAAACGAGATGCCGGGGAAAATCCAAGGCCCAGTCATTGTTTCCCAAGATCCCGTAAACCGGCGGACCCACTGTCCGCACCGCCGAAACGGTGGCCAAATCACAAAAATCCCCCAAATGCCAAATCTCGTCGGCCTGACGCAGCCCGGGCACGACGGAAACGGGCAAATTCCCATGGGTGTCGGCAATAACCGCAATATGGAGGAAAGTTTTCAGTTTTCAGTTTTCAGTTTTCAGGCAGACTTTCGAGGGATTGTAGACCTTGGATTGTCACTGAACTTATCCATTGAACACCGAAAACTGAAAACTTTATCTCCTATGTGGAAAACTGCTCACGAACATGTCCTCCGTTTGATCGCCTATGAACCGGGGAAACCGGTCGAGGAATTGGCCCGGGAGATGGGGCTGCGCCCCTCGGACATCGTCAAGCTGGCCTCGAATGAAAACCCGCTCGGTCCCTCGCCCCTGGCGATTGCCGCGATGCGCGATGCGCTGGAACGGGCTCATTTTTACCCCGACGGCGGCGGATGGGCTTTGCGCAATGCCATTGCCGAGAAACTTGATCTTCATCGCGAAAATGTGCTTCTCGGGAATGGGTCCAATGAAATCATCGAATTCATCGGGCATGCCTTTTTGCGGCCCGGCGATGAAGTCGTCACCGCCCGCCACGCCTTTGCCGTTTACACCCTGATGTCGCAACTTTTCGGAGCCACCACCGTCGAGGTGCCCGACCCTGGCTACACCCACGATCTTGAGGCCATGCTGGCCGCCATCTCGCCCCGCACCCGGCAGGTCTTTATTGCCAATCCCAACAATCCGACCGGCACCCTCGTCGGGCAGGATGCCCTTGACCGCTTCATGGACCAAGTGCCCGAGCATGTCCTCGTCATCTTTGACGAGGCCTACCATGAATTTTTGGAGAACCCTCCAGACACCCTCAAGTTCGTCCGGGAGGGACGGAATGTCCTCGTCATGCGGACCTTTTCCAAGATCCAGGGCCTGGCTAACCTCCGGATCGGCTATGGCCTCACCACCAAGGAGATCGCCGAAGTTCTCCAAAAAACCCGCCAGCCCTTCAATGCCAATGGGATTGCCCAAGCCGGCGCTCTGGCCGGACTGGACGACGAGGAGCATATGCGCAAAACCCGCGAACTTACGCATGAAGGCCGGGCCCTCCTGGAGAAAGAATTCGCCGCCATGGGACTCGAATATGTTCCCAGCGCCGCAAATTTTGTCCTCGTCCGCGTGGGCGACGGCGACAAGGTCTTCGCCCACCTGCTCAAGCGCGGACTTATCGTCCGCGCCATGCGCAGCTACAAAATGCCGGAATGGATTCGGGTTTCTGTCGGCACGATGGAGCAAAACCAGCGGTTCCTGACCGAATTCAAGGAACTCGATGCCGCCGGGCTGATCGAACGCTCAGATTCCGCGACATCGTAACCATAAAGGTCTTCTCCGGGGACCGCGCGCGGCCCGCGTGCAGGGTCCGGCGGCTCGCCGGACCCAATTCCTCGGCGAGCCGCCGAGGAACAACACTCGGACCGAGTGTGGTCCCCGAATAAGAACCCGAACTTGTGGGTAAAGACCAGGCTCCTGAGCCGACTTCCCCCTTCGCCCCTAAATTTGGTTGTCCCGGTCGAATCTTGCGATCAACTTGGTCACATGAAACTTGCCGCCGACACCATCGCCGCCGTTTCCACGGCCCCCGGAGAGGGAGCCGTGGCCGTCTTGCGCGTTTCTGGCCCCGAGGCCTTCGCCCTGGCCGGACGCCTCTTTCGCGGAAAAGGTCCGGTCGAATCGTTGTCACCACGCGTCCTTCATTTTGGCAGTTTTCACGACTCTGCCCGTAAGCTCGACGAAGGCTTGTTGGCCCGGTTTCCGGGCCCCCGCAGCTACACGGGCGAAGACCTGGTGGAGCTCCACTGTCACGGCGGCATTCTCGTCACCGCCCAGATTCTCGAGGCCATTTTGGCAGGAGGAGCCCGTTCCGCCGATCCCGGCGAATTCACCCAACGGGCCTTTATCAACGGCAAGATGGACCTGACCCAGGCCGAGGCCGTCATGGATGTGATCCGGGCCAGCACCCCCCGGGCGCTCCATGCCGCCCAAGAGCAACTCGAAGGTCGCATCGGTCGGGAAATCGAAAATATCCGCACCACGCTGCTCGCCGTGGTGGGCCACCTCGAGGCCTATATTGATTTTCCCGAAGAGGGGATCGATCCCCACACCGGCAAAAACCTTGCCGCCGACATCGCGACTGTCCGTGCCCGCGTGGAAGGCCTCCTGGCCACGGCCCACGAGGGTCGCATTCTTCGCGAAGGCGTCCGCCTGGTCCTTTGCGGCGAACCCAATGCCGGAAAATCGAGTCTTCTCAATCGGCTCCTCGGCTACGAGCGGGCCATCGTCAGCGAGACCCCGGGCACGACCCGGGACACGATCGAAGAACTCGCCAGCCTGGGCGGCATCCCTTTCCGCATCACCGACACCGCCGGTCTTCGGGAAACCGGCGACACGGTCGAACAAGAAGGAGTCAGTCGGGCCCGCCACGCCATCGCTCAGGCCGATGTGGTCGTCCACGTGATCGACATCACCGCTCCCCATCGAAATCCTTTGATGGAAAACGAACTCATCGCCCTCAATAAAATCGATTTACCGCACGAACCGCCCGCCGCGTCGCCGTCCACCTTCCCCCTTTCGGTCCGGACCGGAGAGGGCCTTGAGGCTCTCGTCGAGGCCATCGTCACCCGAGCCCGAGGCACTTCGTGCTCTGAAACCCCCATGCTCGCGGCCATCAATGCCCGCCACCAAGCCTGTTTACGCCGGGCGTCCGAAGCCCTTCAGCACGCTCACGAGGACCTCAGCCGTCAGTTGGACCCCGAATTGGTCAGCGTCCCCTTGCGAGCCGCGCTGGATGCGGTTGGTGAAGTCGTGGGAGCCACCGACATCGAAGACATCCTCGGACAAATCTTCAGCACCTTTTGCATCGGAAAATGAATTTTTACTCCGCCCTGCTCCGCCCGCTGCTTTTCCGTCTTGATGCGGAAAAAGCCCACCATTTCGCGCTCGCCCTTCTCGAAAACACTCCGACTTCGCTCCTCCGCGCCTGTCTTTCTGCCCGGGCCCCCGCTTCGCCCCGGACGGTTTTTGGAGTGCAGTTTCCCAATCCGGTGGGACTTGCGGCCGGGATGGATAAAAATGCCATCGCCCTTCCCGCCTGGGAAGCCCTCGGTTTCGGATTCATCGAAATCGGCACGATCACCGCCCTGGCTCAGCCCGGCAACCCCCAGCCCCGACTCTTCCGCTATCCCGACCAGCAAGCCCTCATCAATCGAATGGGCTTCAATAACGATGGAGCCGAGATCCTCGGCCAACGCCTAGAACGCCTCAAAAATTCCGGTCATTGGCCCCGCATTCCCGTCGGCATCAATCTGGGAAAATCCAAAATCACCGACCTGGCCGATGCTCCGGCCGACTATTTGAAAAGTTTTCGCCGACTCCTCCCTTTCGGCGATTATTTTGTCGTCAATGTCAGCTCCCCCAACACCCCCGGCCTGCGCAGTTTGCAGGACAAAGACGCTCTCACTGCCATTGTGCGCACCCTCCGAGACACCGACCCCGAGAAGCCTCTCTTGGTCAAAATAGCCCCCGACCTCGAAGAGTCTGCGGCCATTGAGATCGCCAAACTGGCCCAATCAGAAAACCTTTCCGGCCTCATTGCCACCAACACCACCCTCGACCATTCTTCCGTGCCCGCAGATCGTGACCAACAGGGGGGACTCAGCGGCGCCCCCCTGCGGGATAAATCCAACACCATCCTGCAACTCCTTGCCCGGCACACCGGACTGCCTCTCATCGCCTCCGGCGGGGTCATCAATGGCGCGACCGCCAAGGAGAAGTTTGACGCCGGAGCGTCCCTCATTCAAATCTACACCGGTTTCATTTACCAAGGTCCACAACTCATCCGTGAAATCATCGCTCAAGAAGTTTCCCTGAAATAAGAATAGGCGGCAAGGGCCCAGCGCCCTTCACTTCTGCTTCATACTTCATCATTCATAATTCTTAATTTTCTTCCATGTCCCAAACCCTCACCCTCGGCCACTCTCCCGATCCCGATGACGCTTTCATGTTCTACGCCATGGCGGAGAATCTCATCGACCTGCACGGCTACCGCTTCGAACATATTCTCCAGGATATCCAAACCCTGAACGAGCGGGCCACCCGCGGAGAACTCCACATCACGGCAGTCTCCATTCACGCCCTCGCCCACATCCTCGACAAATACGCTCTTCTCTCCAGCGGCGCCAGCATGGGCGATGGCTACGGACCTATGTTTGTCTCCAAGACCGGTCCCGATGCCTCCGCCGGCGACGACGAACGCAAAGCCTGGCTCCAAGGAAAAACCATCGCCATCCCCGGCGAAATGACCAGCGCCTACCTAGCCGGACAACTCTTCCTCGGCCCCAATTTTCCGCACATCGTTGTGCCCTTTGACGAAATCTTCCAAGCCGTCCATTCCGGCCAAGCCGAAGTCGGCCTCATCATTCACGAAGGCCAGCTCACTTACGGCAAAGAAGGCTTCGTCAAAGTCCTCGATCTGGGCGAATGGTGGAAGCGCACCCGCAACCTCCCTCTCCCCCTCGGTGGCAACGTCATTCGCCGTGACATCCCGGTGGAAATCCAATCCGAGCTCAGCGGCATCCTCCGCGACAGCATCGCCTACGGACTGGCCCACCGCGCTCCGGCCGTCACCCACAGCCTGGCCCATGCCCGCGACCTCGACACTCCACTGGCCGATCAGTTCATCGGCATGTACGTCAACGAGCTCACTGTCGATTACGGCGAAACCGGCCGGCAGGCTGTCCGCCAGTTTCTTCAGGAAGCGGCCGAAGCTGGTCTCATTCCCGCGGTCTCCGATCTGCAGTTTGTCGAATAAATCCGACTTCATGAAAGATTCATCCATCGATCCCATCGCCACCGCCCGGGAGGCGGGACTGGCGGTTCTGCAACCCTCGCAGCGTGACTTGGACTACGGTCTGGCGCTGCACAAGGAAAGCCTTGTCGTTGAGTCCTATGGTCTGGGACATCACGCTCCTCTCGAACCGGAAATTCTTAACCAAGCTTTGGAAAACGGAGCCTCCGAGCTCGAATACCAAGATCTTAGCGAAGAAATGATCATGACCGGTTGGTTGCGCGAATCCCGTTTTCGGGAAGAATACCAACAGGCTTGGGACGCCACCGGAGTCACCTGCTTGTTTATTAACGCCGGGGAGGAAGGCAACGACTCTCTGCGCATCCTGAAACGACTTTCACGCTATGTGGCTCTGACCGACGCCATGCCGGATCTCTTAACGCGAGCGGTTTCTGTCGAAGGGATTCTTCAGGCTCACGCGGATGGCAAACGGGCGATTTGTCTCACCGGGAATGGACTTCCTCTCACCGGAAATACCCTCTCGGTGCCAGATGAACTTCGCAACCTGCAAATCTTCGCCAATTTAGGCGTCCGCATGATGCATCTGACCTACAATCGGCGCAATCTCCTCGCCGATGGCTGTGCCGAACCCAGCAACGCCGGACTCTCCGATTTCGGACGGGAAGCCATCCGCCAAATGAACCGTCTCGGCATTATTATCGATGTCGCCCACAGTGGTTGGCAAACCTGTCTCGAAGCCGCGCAGGTTTCCAGCCATCCGATCGTCATCAGCCACTCTGCCATCTGGGACCTCAATGAACACGTGCGCTGCAAAACGGATGAAGTCATTCAAGCCGTCGTCGATGGCGGTGGCACCATGGGGATCACCAATATCTCCGCCTTTCTGGGAGGAAGCGGCGACCTTTCGGCCATGTTGGACCATCTCGACTATGTCATTCAAAAGTTTGGACCGGACGCGGTCACCATCGGGATGGACAGCGCCTATCGCTCGCGATGGGCCACGGAGGCGGAATCTGCCCTCCGAACCCGTCCGGCTCGACGGGCACGGTGGGAAAATTTCTGGCCGCCGGGAGACAAGCTCACGGATCCAGTCTCGAATCAACCGGCCAAGATCCAAAGCATGGCCTCGACCAACTGGCCCCTGGTCACCGTCGGACTGGTTCAGCGCGGGCATTCCGACGAGACGATTCGCAAGGTCATTGGCGGAAACATGCTGCGGGTCGCCGGCCAAGTCTGGAAGACGGGAACTCAGGCCTAATGAAAAAACGCGCCCTCCCCTCGGTCGGGACCCCCGTTTGGGATCTACCGACCCCCTGCCTGCTGTTGGACCGCAAACGTCTCCTCGCCAACTTGCAGACGATGGACGAATTTTTGTCCGTCCGGGGCAAGACTCTTCGAGCCCATGCCAAGACCCACAAGTGTTCTCCCCTCGCCGCCCTTCAGCAGAATTACGGGGCAACGGGAACCTGCGCCGCCAAAGTCTCCGAAGCCCTGGGACTGGTCGCCAGTGGGCTCCGTAATGTTTTGCTCACCGGACCAGCCGTCACCTCCGAGGCCCATCAACAAATTCTGGAATGCGCTCTCGAAGATCCGGAGTTCATCGTGACTTTCGACTGCCTTTCCAACGCCGCCAAATTATCTGCGCTTTTTGTTTCCGAGGGTCGGCGTCTGCGCTGCCTTGTCGACCTCGATTTGGGGTTCGGACGCACCGGAATCTCCTCGAGCGGTTTTTCGGAATTAGCGGCTGCCATGCACAGTCTTCCCGGTCTCGAACTCCTCGGCCTTCAGGCCTACGCCGGCCACGTGCAGCACATTCTCGGCTACGAAAACCGCCGGGCAACCAATCAGGCCTGTCTGGAAATCGTCTCCCAGGCGGCGGAAGTCCTCCGCCAAAGCGGCCTCTCCGCGCCGATCGTTTCCGTGGGCGGCACCGGCAGCTATCAATTCGATGCCGAGCATCCGGATGTCACCGAAATTCAAGCGGGCAGCTATGCCCTCATGGATGCTGAATATCTGCACATCGGCTCCCTCGAAAATTCCGAGCGGTTTGAGCCCTTCTCGCCGGCACTGTTTTTGCTCACCACTGTGATCAGCGCCAATCAAGCGAATTTCGTTACTGTCGATGCCGGCCTGAAAGCCGTTTATCGCGATGGAGCCATCCCGGAAGTCGTCACCCCCGGTCTCAAATACGATTGGTTTGGCGACGAATACGGAAAAATTGTCTCCTCCGGCACGGCCCCGCTCCCCACTCTCGGAGATCAGTTGCAATTGGTGGTTTCCCACTGTGATCCCACCGTCAATTTATTCGATCAGTTTTATGTCATCGAAGAAGACCAGGTGGTCGAAATTTGGCCCATCGATCTGCGCGGCTGCAGCCAGTAAATCGTAAGCGTCTGGCCCGCCATGTGGTTCAATTGACACTGGACCCACATCAACGTACGGTTAACCATATATGAAAACCACACTCGATCTTCCCGACGATCTTTTGATCAACGCGAAGACGATTGCCGCTCAGCGCCGAACAACACTGAAGGCCATCGTCGAAAAGGCCTTGCGGCGTGAATTGGCCCCCGCCTCGGAAACCGGAAACCCGGATCCTGAGAAATTTGAAGTCGGTCCTTTGGGCCTTCTGGTACTGAAACGCAAACCAGGTGAAAAACCGATGACACCAGCAGCCATTCAAAAGCTCGAAGAAGAGTTTGAGGAATCCGAACTACAGAAAGCCATGGGGCTCGCCTCCGCATGATCCATCTTCTGGACGCCAATGTCTTGATTGCCTTGGTGGATAGAGATCACCCGCACCATTCTGCAGCCGTTCGCTTCATTCCTTTGACCCACAAAATGGGGTGGGCGACGTGCCCGCTGGTTGAGAATGCTTTCATCCGCATCATCGGAAATCCAGGCTACCGCAATGGTCCCGGGTCTTGCTCCTTGGCACGACAACTCCTGCAGAACCTCCTCTCCGCACCCGGCCATCAATTTTGGCCGGACGATCTGTCCCTGACGAATACGCATTCTTTCCCGCAACTTCCCTCTCACAAACATCTCACCGACCACTACCTCCTCGCCCTCGCGGGGAAACACGGCGGACGTTTTGCCACCTTTGATCACCGAATTGACCCCTCAACACTCCCAAGAGGACGGGAGGCACTCTTTCTCATTCCTCACTCTTAAACGGAAGCTTTGCCTACGGCTTGGGCTTCCCGACCACCTTCTGGGCGCTCTTGTCGAGTTTGCCGGTCAACTCCGTATTGTCGGGATCAAGTTGGGCCGCTTTTTGCCAGTACAAGACCGCTTCGGCTTCCTTGCCAAGTTTGTCGTAGGTGTCCCCGATATGCTCAAAGACCACCGCGTCGGGTTCGGGCAACGCCTCGGAGGCCCGCAGCAACTCCCTGAGCGCATCTTCGTATTTCCCCTGTTTGAAATACAACCACCCCAAGCTGTCAATATAGGCCCCATTGCCGGGATCCAGCTCCACCGCCTTGCCAATCAGACGCGCGGCCTCATCCAGGTTTTGGTTTTTCTCCACCCACATGTACCCGATGTAATTGTAGGCCCGGGCGGAATTTCCCGGATCCAAGACGATGGACTTGCGAAACAACTCGACGGCTTTTTCCAGTTGGCCGGCCTGCTCGGTCGCCGCGCCATAGGAAAAATAGAAATCGCCATCGAGTAAATCGGGGTGAGAGTTCCCCGCTTCGACCACGGTACGCTCAAAAGCCCGAATCGCTTCTGCGTGCTTTTTTTCCTCACTCAAAGCCAAAGCTTCGAAAAACGAAAATACCGGGGTTTTCGGAAATCGCCGCAGTGCTTCGCGGGCGTGGGCCAATGCCGCGGCGGAACGATGTTCTTTCAAATTCATCCGAATGACATGGTCGTAGCGCAAGGGATCCCCCGGCACGAGAATGATCGCCTGTTCCGCGCTGGCCAGGGCTTGCGGGATATTTTCCGCCCGGAGCTGGAGGTCGGTCAGTTGGTCGTAAGCGGCCACGTTGAGGGGATGATCCACAATGATCTCCTTGATCACCACAATGGCCTCCGCCGTTTTTTCCAATTCCAAATAACTTCCGGCCAGCTTTTCCCGCGCGCCTTCGAGGGTAGAATCCAAGGCGATGGCCCGGAGGTAGGCAGGAATCGCCCGATCCACCTTTCCGCTGAGGACATAGAGATCCCCGATGCGGGCCTGAACCACCGCATTCTTGTCGCCGGTCTCGGTTGCCTGGGCCAACATCCCCATGACAAGATCGTGCTCATTCGCTGTCAACTCGCCCGAACCCGGGTGCATCAGTTTTTGACCCGCCAGTTCCGCCAGAGAAATCCAATACTCCGGATCTTCGCTCTTCGAAGCCGCCCCCTGTTCCAGTAATTTCGCAGCTTTGGCTGATTGTCCGCGCGCCTGATACACCTCGATCAAGGTGGCATAGGCCAAAAATCGTTCCGGAGCCAACGCCAACGCTTTTTCCGCATATTGATCCGCCAGTTCCGGCTTGTGGAGATGCCGGAGATAAATCGACGACAAGGCCAGAAAGGGCTCCGGATTCTTCGGCGCGGCTTTGGCCGCATCTTTCAGAAGCGAAATCGCGCCGGTGATTTCTCCACGGCGCAGTTGATCGTAAGAGAGGCGGATGGCCAAATCGACATTGGCCGGATCCAGCTCCAAGGCTTTCCGGTAGCTCTCCAGGGCCTTTTCCGGGCCCTCCTGTTCCTCGGCGAACAATCCGTTCGCAAACCAGGAGATGGCGTCCGCTTGACGGCTCGCGGTCGGCTCCAACTCGGGACCAACCTCCGGAGGATCTTCAGGCAGCAGATCGGCTACGGCCGCTCGGGCCCCGATTCCTCCCAGCCCACCAACCAACATGAGCAAAATCAGCCCTTTCCGAGTGCTACCCAAGGCAGGCCCGAAACGCCAAATTTTGCTCATGGCAGTAAGTTTACCCGTTAGGACTTGTAGCGCAAACGCTTCTTGTGACGATTTTCGCGCTTACGCTTACGACGTTTATGCTTCGCGATTTTCGACTTTCTTTTCTTTTTAAGTGAACCCATGAATAGTGATTTTAGCTTCTGACTTCTTGACTATGACTAGTGTACGACCTTGTTGAGCGGATATTCAATGATCCCCTCCGCTCCCAGTGCCTTGAGTCGGGGGATGATCTCGCGGACGATCTTTTTTTCGATCACCGTTTCGACAGCAGCCCATCCCGACTGAGCAAGAGGCGAAACCGTAGGATTTCGAAGTGCAGGCAAGGCCTCAAGCAAATTCTTCAAATTTCCTTCCGGAAGGTTCATTTTTAATCCCACCAGATCCCTCGCATTCAGGGAGGCTTTGAGCAACATGGCCAGCGTTTCCAGCTTGGAACGCTTCCATGAATCGTCCCAGGCCGTCCGATTGGCCACCAACACCGGATAGGATTCCATCAAAGTATCCAGGATGCGCAAATTATTGGCGCGCAATGACGAGCCGGTCTCGGTGATGTCGATAATGGCATCGACCAAATCGGGCACCTTGACCTCAGTGGCTCCCCAGGAGAACTCCACTTTCACCTTCACGCCATGCTTGGCAAAATATCGTTCCGCCATCCCAACCGCTTCGGTGGCCACACTCTTCCCTTCGAGATCTTCAACTTTGCGAATGGGAGAATCTTCCGGCACAACCAAGACCCAGCGCGTGGGACGCGAGCTCACCTTGCTATAGGGGAGAACCTCGACCTCATGAACGTCGGAGGCATTTTCCGCCACCCAGTCCCGCCCAGTAAGACCCGCGTCCAGATAACCATGCTCCACGTACCGGCTGATTTCTTGAGCGCGCAGAAGGCGGATCGCAAGTTCAGGATCATCGGAAGCCGGACGATAGGAACGTTTCGACCCGGAAATGGGAAAGCCCGCCTTGGCGAACAAATTCATGGTCGCGTCCATCAAACTGCCAGAAGGCAGACCGAGCGTGAGTATTTGAGATGACATGCGGGCTGGGGATTAACCACCATCACCCCACTTCCATCAAGAGAAAAGGGATCGCTGATCGAGCGCCGCTGAAAGAGAAAGCGTTCCTTCAAGGCTGGAACCCCCTACAATAAAGGGCCAAACGTCTTCGCCTGCCCGTCAATTCCCTCCAAAAAACTTGCGAGCCCCCAGAACCCGTCCTACATTAGAAGGCTCAGGAACTGTATGGCTATGTTACACCAAAAATCCAAACCGCTTTTTTTCAGGCCCGGTCTTTATGCATGCGCCTGCATGCATCCAGCGCAAGCAACCAAGGTGACCCGCACCCACGCATTTTCGCTCATCGAGTTATTGGTGGTTATCGCGATCATCAGTCTTTTGACTACGTTGACGATCCCGGCCGTAGGAAGCATCAATTCTGCCTCAAAACGCACGCAGTTTCTTTCTACCTTCTCCAACGTTCTGGAAACCGCCCGTCAATATGCAGTTGCTAACAACACCTACGTGTGGGTTGCGTTCGGCGAAAAGGACAACAACCTCTACACGGCGACCGTTTCATCACGCAGCGGCTTGTCCCAAGGATACGGGCCAGCAGAAATCTGGAATAACCAAACGATCAATCTTCAGAACGCCGATGATTTCTCGCTCATCAGTCGCGTCGTGAAACTGGGGGAATATACGATCTCTTCAGCACCAGCTGATTTTTCCTCCCAACCCGGGTTCCAAACGACCGCAGGAGGAACAGGAAGCCTTCTCCTCTCGCGATCGGTGCAATTCTCTCCCTCCGGAGAAGCTCGGGTAGCTCCCGGCCTTCGTGGCGACATGGTGTTCGCGGCCAAAGCGGTTCAGGGACAATTCGCGGACCGCGAGGAGAAGATCGTCGTCAACGGCTTGACCGGTTTCGTGTCCGTTCAAGGCGACGATTGATTAAAAAATCATCCTCGAAAAGTGATTCTTGTCAGGAGCCAACTTCGAACGAAGAGCCAAACCTAAATCATCACGGCCCTGGCGTTCCGCAAAATGAGATCGTCCGAGCCAAAGCCGCCTCGCCGAGACATTTTTTTGGCAAAGTTGTCCAGATGGAGCGCCATGGCGCTCTGAGCCCGGGAAACGTCACCATCCCGAATGGCCTCGAAAATTTCGGAATGCTCTCGAAAAACAGCTTTGATGTTAATCGGATCCGCCGATGTCTCGCGCGTCACCCATTCGGCCACCAGCGGAGGGGTGACCATTCTTTGAAGAATATGCGCCCGCTCTGACTTCTCCCGTATAAACTCGTTCCGAGCCACCCCAAAAATCATCCGATGATACCGAATATCCTGGTCGGCGAGATTCAGGAGTGCGTCTTCGTTCTCAGAATTGGCTTCGAGTTCCTGGGTCAGCTCATACATCAGCTCGAGAGTCACCTTCAGATGGGCAATTTCCTCCTTCCGACGCAGTAACGCAGCCCGGCCAACCGCAAAGACTTCCAGGGCCTCCCGGTAACCGAGGAGCTCCTGAAACTCATCCGCACTCATTGTTTTGACCACCGCTCCCAGCTTCGGAACAATCGTCACCAACTCGTCGTATTCCAGCTTCCTTAACGCCTCTCGGACCGGCGTACGACTCACCCCAATCTCCACGGATAAGCGTTGGGCAGAAAGAAAGACACCGGGGGCAAACTCTCCTGACAAAATCCTCTTTCTCAGATAATCGTATGCCTTTGTCGTGTTAGGATTTTTCATGTTGGGACGTTCCCGGATGGCTTCAGAACATGCGGACTTTGACCTTTCCTCACAACACAAAATGAATTGCATCCATCTCCATGCATCAGGGAACAACCGAATTTATACGCATCGACTCAACAAAAACAAGGCTTTCAAAATTATTCTTCAGCTCACACCCTATAAAAATCCAAGGATCAGCCTGACACAAAAGGCAGTCTTTCCTTGCTTCGAGTCTCAACTGGCTTATGGTAACCAGTATTCCGATGCATACATGTCGCCGGATGATATCCCCCTCTCTTCTTATAAACGAGTAGAAAAATGCATCTTACCTCTCTGATATGATCAGTCCGCGTCTGCAGAAAACTCACATCGCGAAAATTACCCCAGCAGCATTTTCGCTGATCGAGGTCATGCTCAGCTTGGGAATCGTTTCCTTCGCTCTCTTGGCGCTTTTAGGGCTTTTGTCCAGTGGACTGCTCGTCTCCAAATCTGCCCGCAACGAGATGCTCGCTGCGCAGATTTCCTCGTCTATTCTGGCCGAGCGTCGGGCGACCCCCCTCGCTACGCTGACCAACAACCCGCTTCCGCGTCTGGATACTCCCTCCGGGGGCTTACAGACCGTCACCTTGGACCGTTCCGGGAAAGCCTCTACGTTGGACCCGTATTTTACTCTCCTCTACGAAATCGTACCGTCCAATACGCACATGGCTCGGGTCTATATGGCCCTCGCTCATCCGCCCCAATCAGGAGCCTCCTTTCCGGTTCTGGTCAAAGCAGAAACACGGTACGAGACAACCACCTACGTTCGCCTCCCCGACGAGCAACTTTCGCCAACCCCATGAGAGAGAAGCAAAAGGCTTTCACTCTTCTGGAAATGATGGTCGCCACGACCATTTTTGTCCTTCTCGCGCTGCTGATGAGCCAGATCATCGGCCCTGCAATTGAGGTCGTGAGCAAAGGACGCCGGGTTTCAGATCTTCAAAGCCGGGCTCGCGCCGCGCTGGACGTCATCGCCCGCGACGTCGGCAATGGCATCTATCGTGCCGATCTGACGACCTTCAGCGACGGAACCGGCGATCCTGCGCTGGCTTTTTTCACCCGGCGTCCCGGGCTGGCGGCTCCGACTGCCGATCCCTCCGATTCCCGCCAACTTTCTTTCGTCGTTTATGAGGTCTTGTCAGAACGAAGCGGCCAACCCGACTTCAGCCTCTGGCGCGGATCGATCAACGTCGAATGGGACGACAACCAGACCTATCCTCCGATGACTCTCAGCGGCCCTCTGCCCTTTATCACTGGAGGAGTCGCCACCGCTTTCCAACAGAGTTCTCAGGCACCAACTTTGGAGCCGGTTCTCGAAGGTGTTCTTCGGTTGGAGCTTCGCTTTCTGGGCACCGATGGCCTATACCGCAACACCTATAACTCTGATCCCACGGCCGTAGATCCAGTTTCCAAGGCCGTCTCCATCACCTTGCTGGTGACCGACGAAAAAACCCACGGCCAAATTGTCGCTGATCCCACACTCGTTACGGCACTCACAACGAACTTCCTCGGCTCTTCCGGCAAACTGCTCTCTCCCAACGAAACCGACGTCTCCCTGGGAACCCTTTGGAACCAAGCCCTCGCCGATTCCACCACTTGGAGCGGACTCCCGCCGCGCCTTCGCAACATTTACGCGTTTGAACGCATAATTCCGCTCCGATGAAGCCAACAACACCTCTCTCTCACACCAAGCAGGGCGCCTCCCTCATTCTGGTCTTGTTCGCCGTTGTTTTCCTCAGCTTTCTGATCGTCCTCTTCCTCACTGTGGCGACCAATGAGCGGAGCAATACCGCCGCCTACGTCAATGGGCTCAAAACCGACGAACTCGCCTCGGGCGGGCTCGAACTCGTGATCGATGAACTCCGCAAAGAGATCGCTGACAGCACCCACTCCACCCCTCATACCGGCAATGGTTTCACCATCTACACGCCACTCCAGCCCAAATTTATCCTTCCCGAGCGCAATGTCACCAGCACAACGACGAACCTCCTCAAAAGCAGCCTCCGCGGTACCCCGCTTTATACCGGAGGGAACCAACTCGCCTCGGCGGTTTCCACCCTCGACAAATCCGGCAATGGCCGGTCCGTCGGCCTCGACCGGTGGGAAAAACCCGCTCTGTCGACATCCGCCACTCCGCTGACCGCACCCGACTGGATCTATCTAAGTCGCCAAGGCGTGGTCATCGACCCGGCACCAGCCTCCGCGTCGTCCAATACGTCCGCAGATTTTATCATCGGTCGGATCGCCTTCAATGTTTACGACATCGGCGGCCTCCTCGATCTCAACGTGGCCGGCTATCCGGCGGGCTTTCCCGATGTCGAAGTCGGGAAAAAAGGCTTCGCCGCCCTCGCCCGGCTTCAGGCGCTGGGACTCACCGATGCTCAGGTCGAAAAGATCCTCGCTTTTCGCAACCCCGGGTCCCGAGCGGATTACCTCAATTATCTCAAAGATGACGCGCACAAGGGCTTCACTCACACGCTCTCCGGCGACAATCGTTTTCTCTCCCGCCAGGAACTCATCCGCTTTGCCCAACGCAGTGGATTCGACGACAAACTCCAGCTCCTGACCATGTTCTCCCGCGAGAAGAATGCCCCCAGCTATCGTCCCACAACCCCGACGGCCACGAATCCCGATCTCGCCACCGCCCGCCACATCTCTTCTGGGCGTCTCCTGTTCGAGAAGCGTTTTCCTCTCAGCAAGCTGGCTCTATTGGCGAATCCCACCGCCAATGCCGCCGATCTGAAAAAATACTTCGGCCTCGCCTACGACACCACAACTCGCACGTTCACCTATGTCGGGCAGGGTTCCGGCCCCAAAAATCAAATTGCGACTCTCGCCGAAATTGCCGCAGAACCTTCCTACCGCCAACCCGACTTCTTCGAGACTCTCAAAGCGGTCATCCTCGAAGGCTCTCTCGGTCAATCCGCTGGACAAACGGCCTCACTCCCGGAACAGGACAGCAAAGACTTTCAGATCATCCGGATCGGCGCTTGCATCATTGACCAGTACGACGCCGATTACATTCCCACGGCCATCTCCTTCAACTCGAGCCCGGGCGACACCCCGGTTTGGGGCATCGAGAACCTTCCTTACGTCAATAAGCTGCAGTTCATTGGGCAAAATCCCAATCCTCAGGGAATCTTCAATGCCGCTGAGGGCAGTACCCGCAACAACCATCCCTCAGGCTCGCCCGATTATTATTTCCGCTGGGCAGTTGAGCTCTGGAATCCTCACGTTCAGGCCTACCCGATTCCCACCGATCCCAATGATCCCAATTATGTTCCCGGTCCAAACATCAAAGTGGCCCTTGGCCCCGTCGGCGCGCTCGCACGAGTTGACGTTTACCCAAACCCCACCGCAACCGACGGTCCCGGAAAAAAAGCTGGCAGCCCTCGGGCCATCTCGGCCGCCGATACCAGCAATGAATTTAATATCGCCTCCGGGTACGCCCGCGCCGCCCCCAGCATCGCGACCTACTACCGCTATTTCATGGATCCACGGCAGATATTTTTCGGTGAAATCAATGCCGCTCCTATCACCCGCGACGCCGTTTATACTTCGGCCACGCTGAATATCCTCACCCCGATCTATGTCGATCTTTTCGTGCGAGGTCCCGACAACTTTCTTCATCACTATTATCGGTCGTGGAAAATCGGCAATGGACCGCTGAACATGACCGGAAACACGAATTACGTGAGCAGCTACATGCTGAGCGATCCTCGAACAGATCGCATGGGATACTTTGACGCCGATTGGCGCCTCAACGCATCCTCCGGCCCGCCCAACTATCCGACGACCGTCTCGGTCGCGTCGCGCTACGCGTGGCCGATCCGTATTCTCCCCTCACTTTCTACGACCGATAGCGTCATGAATACGGGATCGGCACCCACCGGAGTCGGGTATTCCAGCGCCAACGTTTACCCCGGCCTCCTTTACGAAAACACGCAGGCGGCCACTCGATTTTCCGATCCAGACAATGTCGTCCGTATCGGCGATGGTGGATATGCCCCCGCCGATCACGCGACGGTACCAACGGCTCAGCTCAATCCCGGCCCGGCAAGTGACCCGACAGCAGCAACAAATCCGAGCCGTCCCAGAATCCTCAACCGGCCCTTCAGAAATGTGGCCGAACTTGGCTTCGCCTTCCGGGACAGCGCCTGGAAAACCTTAAGTTTCTCCAGTTCAGACAGCGCGGATGCCGGTCTCCTTGACGTATTCAGTCTTCACGATGAAGAAGTTTCCGCTGGAAAAATCAACATCAACACAACCCACCAACCCCTCTGGAGCGCAATCCTTAGCGAAAGCATTCGCGTCGAGGGCGACGAGGCCACCGGATTGAAAGATTCCCAAGCCGACACCCTTGCGACCAAGATCACGAACTATCTTACCACTCCGACCAACGATCCGCTCATCAACGTCGCGGATTTTGTCACGAACTTGTCCACTCCGAGCATTCTCGACGCAAATTCCTTTGGAGGTGCGGCCAATGTCGCACTCAAGACCCAACGCGAAGCCGTCATCCGAGCAATCTCCAACGGGGTACAAAGCCGGACTTGGAATTTGCTGATCGACGTGGTAGCTCAGATCGGTCGCGTTCCATCCAAGAGCACCACCCTCGATCAATTTGTCGTCGAAGGCGAACGCCGCTACTGGCTACAAATTGCGATTGACCGATTCACTGGAGAAATCATCGATGAACAACTGGAATCCATTGTCGAATAACTATCTGAGGATCCTTGCCGTCTTGCTAGGGCTCTCGACCTATCAAACACACGCGCAGAGCGTTTCTTCGCCGCCCGACCAATCCGTACGCCCGCTGCCAGAAAATTCGGAGTGGACGATCGCGGTGAAAGCACTTGAACCCGACAAGACCAATCCAGGGGCGCAACTCAAAGAAATCCGCGGTCAGCGCACCGCCTCACTCCGGCAAGATATCTACGACTATGGGGATAGCACGACCGAACGATGGATTGCTGGAAATTTTCTGCTGGAAACATTCTCCGGACAGAATTCCGTCGTCCCAACGCCGTATCCAAAGAATTCACCGAAACTCAAAACCCTCTTAAGCTCGTTTCCGGAATTGGATTGGGTTTCACCTGCTCACTATCAAGGGATCGAGGTGCGCGACAAAGTCGAGTGTCGTTTCTATAAGCGCACCATCGTGGTCAAACCCGAAATCGACGGTGAGATCCGGAGTGCCGTTGCCGCCGGGAAAATCGAGATGCCGGCCGATATCATTTATTCTTACAAAGCGTGGATTGATCCCGAGACCAACTGGCCTGTTGCCTTTGAAGGCCTTGGGTTTCATTATGATTACAAGATTTCTGTTCCAGAGAATAAAATTACCCTCAGCTTGCCTAATCGCTTCCTCCAAGCCGCCCGGCAGATTGACCCTAATTTTTCACCCTGATCCATTCCCACCAACCGACCATATCCAATGAAAAATCCCCTGTTCCTCACCCTCGTCCTGACACTTGCCATATCCTCTCCACTCTTCTCGGCGGAGATTTTGGCAAAATGGGATCTCAGCGGCGAAGACGGAGCACAAGAGGAAGTGCTATCTACGAAAGAGTCCCTTGCTTCTGGACTTCAGGCTTCGCCTCTGACGCGAGGCACCGGATTATTTCCCACAAAATCCTCAAGTTTCACGGAGGATGGCTTTGCCGCTTCCTCGACCCCACAAACTCAAACCATTGAAGACGCGGTTCGGAATCAGACATTTTTCGAAGTGACTCTCACGCCGGAGAAAGGGAAGTCTCTCGATCTCGATTCGGTGTGCTTTGCCTCGAAGAGAGCCTCCAAGAATTCTGGCCCCAACCTTCTGATTGTTCGAACGAGTCTCGACGGATTTTCTGACGACGTCTCGCTCCCCACGGAGGTCCAAAAAATTGACGGCCCTGACGCCTGCGACATCGACCTTTTGTTCGACGGTGGGTTAAGGAACGTGACCGAGGCCATCACTCTTCGCTTCTACGGATTTAATCGCAAACAACCGGATAATCCCGACGGCGGCGTGTGGGTAATCAACAATCATTCGGAAATTGAAGGATTCGCCATCAAAGGCACGGTCTCACCCAAATAACGACAAACTCAGCTTCCACGTCACTGGTGGAGAAGTTTTTCCAGCGGACCTTTGATTGCCGCAGCGAAGATCTCATAACCTTTCAAGCTGGGATGCACGGCATCGGGCATTAATTCCGGCGGGATCTCGCCGTCCGCATCTAGAAATTGATCACCAATATCCAGATAAAAGACCTGCCGGTTATCACCGAGTTCTGAGATCCTCTTATTGACGTCGCGAATCTGGAGGCGGCGACGGTGTTCCTTCGTGTCGCGCGGGAAAATCCCCAAAAGCAAAATTTTGGTGGTCGGAAATTTTTCTTTGAGCTGATCCACCACAACAGTGATTCCCTCGATGACTTCGGCGGTCGTATTTCGAGGCACCAAGTTGTTAGTACCGACTAGTAAAACGATCACTTTGGGCGTATAGCCAGTGGTTTCACCGTTCTGAATTCTCCACAGGATATGTTGGAGTCGGTTCCCATTGATTCCAAAATTCGCGGCGTTCAGAGGAGCGAATTCTCTTTCCCAAACTGGCAATCCCCGGTTGGGATCGCCCCAATATTGCGTGATCGAATCCCCCAAAAACAAGACGTCAATATTTCCTTTCTCCGCCCGGGCCAAGAATCGCTGATGAAAGGCGTTATTGGACTCGGCTGGCTCAATCGCAGAGTTGGCCATAGTCGATTGCATAGCTAAAAAAACGGCCATCCCAGCGAGAGTCGCCAAGAACCCATGGTTGAAGCGAAAAACACAAGAACTTGGTTGCCCTATTTTCATAAGTTGATGATCAGTTGAGATGCCACCTCGCCTGGCGAATTTGTGCTTTGAAGGAGTCTTTGGGGACTTCATACCACACGGTGAGCAACGATCCGTCATCCAGTTGGACCGTACTCGGGTAACCCAGGTCTTCGGTGGCACCGTCATCGGTCAGAATCATTTCTTCGGACCACGACTTGCCATTATCCTGACTCAATTTTGCCCGGACTCCGAATGGCTCCTTGCGCACTCCATAGGTGATGAGGAGATCATCATTCTTCAAGCGCAGCAGATGCGACGGAAAACCTGCCACGATCTCATGAGGATCGGACCATGTCTTCCCTCCGTCCTCGGATTCGGTCTGGGTCGTGGCCCAACGCGGTTTCCCTCCTTCGGGCGGCGCGACCTTATCTCGCACATGGACGATCAACGTCCCATTGGCAGCTTCCAACCCATGAACCTCGCCCGGACGCCCGGGGATCTCGGAAAGAAGCTTCCAAGATACTCCATCATCATCGGAAACCCAGGCCCCATTTCTCTTCCCATCGGCCCCGGCATAAAAAATTCTCCCATCAGCCGTTTGTGTCGGACCATGAGGGCTGTAGCAGGGCATGGCCAGACGTCGCGACCAAGTCATTCCACCGTCGGTTGATCGAATCATCCAATATCCCACGTCGTCTTTTTGATTCTCCGGCAACAACCGGGCGTCGGCCATCTGTGAACGTTTGATGTGGGCCGCCGCGTCGTCCCCGAAGATCTTGTTGATGCGACGCTCAGGAGCGGCGAGATGCTTTTGGTAGGCAATTGAGGTGAAAAATGCCACCAGCAAGGTCCCTTTATTGGTCTCTAGCAAGCCGCCGTCGCGGTCATCCGTTGCACTATCCATGATGACTCGCGGCCACGACCACGTCTTGCCTTCATCCCGTGAAATCATGGCTTCGATCCGGCCAAAAGGATCGACATGATCCTCCCGTCCTCCGGAATACACGACCATGAGATTTCCATTCGCGAGACGTTCAATCGTTGGCCAGCCATGAAAGTACTCCGCCTCCGGGCTGATAATCTTCGTTTCGTCGACGGAAAATTTCGGGGCGGCAAAAAGACCTTCTCCCGAAAGGAAGATCAGAACGGAAATAAGCGGCGCGACACCTCGAAGAAACGTCGCGAACCGGGGCTTGAGAATGAACATTCCGACGATGGGATTAAATTATTAGTTTGAGGCCATTACACATCCGCCCAAGATTCGAAAGGAACCCCGTGAGGGCACCCATTCCGAATTTCTGTCAGGCGCGAAGGACAGCTCGGGAGGTCCTCGATGCGCTGAATTCTTAGGACACCGCGCAGGTTCTCCGCCGGCGCAAGAGGACGAAGCCCAGACCGGCCAGTCCCAAAAGGTGGATCATGGTAGGCTCCGGGATCGGGGAAATCGTTCCATTCACAGTGAAGGCGTCGTCCACAGAGTGATTGGACATCGCCCAGATTCCGTAACTTGCGCTACTCTGATTTCGTTGGTAACCGTAAAGTCGGAGCGTCACGGAACCCGTAATGTCTTGGAGGGACGTTCCAAAGTTCAACGTTTGGTTTACGGGAACGGCCTGGGTTCCAGAAAGACTCACTCCACTGTCCAAGTCGGCTGTATATCCATCCAAACTCGAACGGACTCCGAGCAAATTCGGACCGCTTTTGTTTGAGGCCCGACGCACCGCGAGATTGATTGTATCAATCGACAGGGAATAGCCAAGAGCGGCCGTGATGGTCAACTCGAAGTAAGCGCCATTCGCCGCCGCGGTTGCCAGGGTATAATTACTAAGAAAGATGGTGTTCGCGTCTTCTTGTCCCGGAGCCACCCCCATTGAGTCAGACAAAAACACCGACGTGGTACCAGGATCATAGGACGAGCCCCGGGAAATGCTGGAAGCCGAGACATTCGCGAACGTGGCATCCACCGGAGTGGTTACCTGAATCCCATTTGAGCCAGTAAAATCGTAGGACACCAGCACCGCCGCACGAGAATGAGTTACCGCTACAGTGGTTGCCAACAATGCGCAGCAGAAAAGTTTTTTTATTGGGGCTTTCATCATTCGGCATGCATACATCAGAATACCATGCGGTGTCAACAAAATTCTTTCTCATCCGAAGCTTGCCACCTCTTTGTGATTGTTCTGAATTTTGCGGGGTGGCGCTACCCGCGGATCTTTAGCTTTGTAATACGCGGACCAAACGGGATTAGGATCCCCAGAGCCATGGTAAGCTCAAAATGAAGAATTGACCACCTCACCCCAAAGACATACATCTGCATGCATGTTCCGCCCAGCACGCCTATTCACTCTAGGCTCGATATTTGCCCTCATGAATACGCCAGCAAAGGGGGATCTTGTCGAGACCTCGTCCCCCCCGTTAACGGCCAAAGTGCCGATGCCATCCCTATCCTCCGTGCCTGCCGATCAACCACTCGCTGAGATTCTCTCGGAGGTTGTGATCTGCAAGCAACCCCAACGCTACATTGGCTGGCCGTCGATCATTTCGGCCGAAAACGGGGATCTGGTGGTGGTCTTCAGCGGCGACCGCGATTGGCATGTCTGCCCTTGGGGAAAAATCTTTCTTACTCGCAGCTCGGATGGCGGAAAGACCTGGAGCGAGCCCGAGGTCGTTGTGGATACACCATTAGACGACCGTGACGCTGGCCTCGTCCGTCTCTCGAACGGAGATCTCCTCTTGAGCTTCAATTCCTCACTGGCATTTGACAATTCCAAGGTCGAACGCTATCAAAAATATCAGGAACATGCCGCCACACTCACGCCAGAGATCCGGGAAAAATGGAAAGGGATGTGGAATCGAGTCTCGAAGGACAACGGACGCACCTGGGGTCCGTCTTTCAAGACGCCCACCGGGACGCCCCATGGACCCACCTCCATGAAGAACGGCAAGATCATCTACGTGCGCCCTTCCGTTTTCACGTCGGAGAATGAAGGAGAAACTTGGAGTGAGATCGCCCAGATCGAACGAAACCCCACCGAATGGAAGAGCCGCTACGCGTTTCTCAGTGAGCAACACGCCGTGGAGTGCGCCGACGGCACCCTCGTCGCCCTCAGCCGCTATGCTTCCAAGGGTGGCAATTCCGACATTGAACTGCGCCAGATCGAAAGTTCCGATGAAGGGAAGACTTGGACTCAGCCTCGCAAAACCGGAATGGAAGGCTACCCCGCTCACCTCCTCCGTCTAAAGAACGACTGGCTCCTGGCGGTTTATGGCCACCGCGTTCCTCCCCTGGGGCAACGCGCCTCCATCAGCAAAGACAACGGAAAAACTTGGTTAGTCGATGAAGAAATCATTCTCAGCAATGCGGTTCCGCAGGGAGCAGGCGACCTCGGCTACCCGAGCAGCGCCCAACTGCCCGATGGCTCAATTTGGACCGTCTATTATCAAGTGGAAAAGACCTCTGATGGTGAGTTTCCTTCCCTCATGGCAACCCACTGGAAACTCAAACCATAATTTGCTCTCTTCGAACTTCAGCTCTCAAATCTTTCCCATGTCCCAAGTCCGTAAAATGCTTTTTTCCGTTCTCGCCGTGGGAGCCACCACTCTTCAACTCGGTTTCGCCGCACCGCAAATCGAGGTGACCGACGTCAAGACCATCAGCGTCGAGCCCCAATATTACCAGGGTTGGCCGACCGTCGCGGCCCGCGCCGATGGGGAGCTTCTCTTGGTCTTCTCGGGTGGTCGCGACTACCATATTTGCCCATTTGGCCGACTGGAGATGATGAGGTCTCGAGACGGAGGAGAAACTTGGACCTGGCCACGCGTCCTCCTCGACAGCGTCACCGACGACCGTGATGCCGGCATTCTCGAAACCAGCAAAGGAACGCTTCTGGCGAGCGTATTCACTTCGATCGCCTATCAGGATCACCTCAATGACCCCGATAAACTTCTGGCCAAACACTTCGGCCCTCAACTCGACGAACATCTCGCCAAATGGAGACAGGCCGAATCCCGCTCCACCCAGGAGCAAAAAGAAGCTGATGTCGGCATGTGGTTTCTGCGCTCCGAGGACGGGGGGGCCACCTGGTCAGAACGCCTCCCCGCACCAGCCAACAGTCCTCATGGACCGATTCAATTGGCCGACGGACGTTTGCTCTACGCGGGAAAAGAACTTTGGACCGACGAAAAGAAAGTTGGAGTCTGGGAATCTTCGGACGATGGGGTCTCCTGGCAATACCTCAGCGACCTCCCCACGAGACCCAATGAAACCATGTTCCATTATCATGAGGTTCACGCCGTCGAGGCTGCGGACGGAACCCTGATCGTCCAGATCCGCAATCACAACAGCAAGAAGCGCGAAACCTTACAGACCGAATCGCACGACGGAGGCAAAACCTGGACGGTTCCCCACGAAATTGGAGTGGCGGGATTCCCCTCGCATCTTCTCCGACTCAAGGACAACACCCTCTTGATGACCTATGGGTTCCGGCAGAAGCCGTTTGGCATTCGGGGCAAGACCAGCTCGGACAATGGCCGTACTTGGTCCGAGGAATTTCGGATCACCGACGATGCCGCCACCTGGGACCTCGGGTATCCGAGCACCGCTCAGAACGCCGATGGAAGTCTCGTGACCGTATGGTATGAAGTCTTGTCGGACTCTCCGCAAGCCGTCCTCCGTCAAGCCCGCTGGAGGTTAAAATAAGATGCGAGTAACGGACATCGCTATCGTCTGCGTTTACCTGACCGCCATGGTGGCGGTCGGCATCGCCTGTCGCGGACGCCAAGAAAACGCTGACGACTATTTCACCACCCGGGGCGCCATGAGCGGTCGCTGGGGCTCGATTCTTGTCGGGCTCAGCCTCGCCGCCACTCTTTTCAGCGGCTCAAGTTTCGTCGCCTATCCCAGCATCACGTTCGAATACGGTCTGAAAATTCTGGCGATTCTGGCGACCCTTCCAGCCTGTTACGTGGTCCTCCGTTTTTGGTTTTTGCCCCGCTTTCTTTCGGCTGGACACACTCATCCCTATGACCTCATCGAAGACCGCTTTGGGCGCGGAGTCCGGCTGACCGCCTCATGGATGTTCGTGCTCTTGCGACTCGGCTGGATGGCCACGCTGATTTACGCGCCCACCTTGCTCATCCTGGCGGCATTTCACCTCTCCATGAGCTGGATGTGGCCCATCGTTCTCGTCACCGGATTGATTTCGACTTTTTACACCGTCTTCGGTGGCATCCGCGGCGTTATTATTACCGATGCCATTCAAATGGTCGTCATCATGGTGGGCATCGCCGCCTCGGTGGGATTTATTTTCTGGCACCTCTCACTTCCGCTCCCGGAAATCATGGCCGGGCTGGAATCCAGCGGACATCTCGTCTGGGCCGACCTCTCGCTCGATCCCTCCCGGCCCTTCACGCTTGCCGCTATCTTGATCGGGGTGTCCGTTTCAAATTTTGGCAGTTATATCGCCGATCAAATGTCCCTCCAACGCTACCTCGCCACCGGAACTGTCGCTGCCTCGGCCCGCTCCTTTCTCATTAACATCATTGGAGCCGCCCTCGTCGTCTCGCTCCTCTTTTTGGTCGGCATGTCGCTTGTGGCCTGGTTCGCCCGTCATCCCACACCTGAGCTGATGTCCCCCTCTGGCAAATTCATGGCCGACCGGGTCTTCCCCTATTTTGTCGCCAATCATCTTCCGGTCGGGCTGAGCGGACTTCTCATCGCCGCCATTCTTGCCGCGACGATGAGCAGCCTCACCAGCGGCATCAACGCACTCTCCGGGGCACTGAGCGGAGACATCTTTCGAGGCCCCTTGGCGAAAATGAGCGCCCCCAAGCAGTTGCGGATTGCGCGGCTCTCGAGTTTCGGGATCGGAATTTTGGCCACTATCGCGGCCGGATTTGTTCCTTTGCTGGGAAGCTTCTACGAGATGACGCAGATTCTGCTTGGTCTCTTTGTTGGTCCACTGCTCGCCTGCGTGATTCTTTCCTCCGTGCGCACTTTGGTGCCGGCCTGGTCCATGCTGGTCGGAATGTTGTTCGGCGTGCTCGCCGGGGCCATCGTGACCCAGATGAATGTTCATGCGCTTTGGGTCTCGCCCACCACCTTCACCGTCGCCATCCTTATTCCAATGGTCTGTCATTTCAGCTCCTTGATTTTTTCGAGATCGAGCTCAACGCGATCCACTCCATGAGACGCCCCGTCCAAACCGGAAAACAGCCCCTCCTTATCCTCCTGGCCGTCATTTTATCTGCGCTTCCCCTGACTGCAGCCGAACCTGATCATTCGGCTTGGGAAACCCTGTCTCCGCTGCCCGATCCCATAGGCTTCGCCGGGATGTTTGCCGGTCAATCTCTCGACGGACTCTTCGCGGGAGGAGGCAGCCAATTTCTCGAGGCCCCACCCTGGCGCGGAGGTCACAAGGTTTTCAGCGATCGGGTTTTCGTGCTCGAATCTCCAAGCGGGTCTTGGCGTGAACTCCCCGACCGACTCCCTTTTCCCATCGCCTTAGCCGCCGGCACCCCTTTCGAGCACGAGGTCCTTTGCGTAGGTGGGATGAACGCGACCGGCGCGCTCCGCTCAGCGCTCAGGATCAGGATCGATGACGGAAAACTTCGAATCACCCACCTGCCCAATTTACCACACCCCCTGGCTTGTGCGGCGACCGCCGTTGTCAATGGGGTCCTCTACGTCACCGGAGGAATCACCGATCCGGCGTCAACAGAACCGCTCACCGAATTCTGGGCCATCTCCTTATTGTCCTCCGGAGACCAGCCTCCCGAATGGAAGCGTCTTCCAGATTTCCCCGGGAAGCCGGTCATTATTCCCAGCGCGGCGAGCGACGGACATTTCTTCTACGTCTTCGGCGGCATGCATTACCAGAAGAGCTCGAACGATAAAGTCGAGCCCCTCCCCCAAAAAACCGCCTATCGTTTTGATCCGAGAGACAACACTTGGAGCCAGCTGAGTGACCTGCCGAGCCCTCGTGTCGGGGCCGCCAGCCCCGCGCCACGCTTGCCGGACGGTCGGGTCCTCATCGCAGGAGGATACGGAACCGTTTTTTCCGGAGCTCTTGAAGACCATCCCGGCTTTGAAGCGGAGACGTTTTACTATGCGCCAGCTGAGGACAAATGGGCCCAGGCACCGTCGCTGCCCGTACAGCGGGTCTCTCACCCCGACTCGCTCACAAGTCCCGGTCCTGAACCCATGATCGTTGCGCCTACGGTCCTCTGGAAAAACAAGGTGGTCCTCATTTCCGGCGAAGTCCGTCCCGCCATTCGCACCCCGGCGGTGCTCGGTCTTCCCCTGGAATCAATTTCCTCTGCGGCGAATGCGACGCCAATACAGAGTTCCAGCGGAATGTGATCTATTGTCGGATGAGAGTCCGGTGATGATCAACTCCCGCTAACACCATCATGCGTCTCCACCTCGTCGTGCTTTTTTATGCCGCCCTGTCTTTAGGACGGGCGGAAATGCTCCCCTACAAATCCTTGCCTGAAGCCGTGCCAAGCTCTTCCTATAAATTGAAGGTCGATGGCAAGCCGGTCTTCGTGGAAAAATTCGGCGACATCAGCTACGGACGATTTTCGTTTTCCGGCACGGCTGCGATTCAAATCGAAAGCGTCCAGCCGATTGAGACTTTTGTCATCAGTCCACAGTCGCGAAATATCCCCGGGGTGAAGGAAAGAAACCGCCTCTCGTTCTCGATTTCTCATTCTGGAGGATTGATCCTCAACGTGAACAAACAGGAACAGCTGATCTTGCTGGCCGATTCTTTGGAGGTTGATATTCCAAAGCTATCCGATCCAAAAGTTAAGAGTCTTGCGACTTATCTTTCACCGGGACGTGATCCCAGGATCCCAGTCACTGCGGAGTTTCAGCGGGCGCTGGATGAGACAAGCCGCGCCAATGACGGAACCGGCGGAACTCTCTTTATTCCGAATGGTTTCTATCTCGCTGGACAACTCACGATTAAGAGCAACACGCACATTTATCTGGAGAGCGGCTCCGTAGTTCAAGCCGTGGGAGCTCCAACCGCGCAGAACTTTCCCCACCAAGCATGGAACAAGGATTCGTCCTTCATATTCATCAACAATGCCATAAATGTGAAAATCACAGGGCGTGGCATCCTTGACGGCAATGGAGCGGCAATTCGCGCGGTCGACCCCGAGGCAAAGATCAAGTTGCTCCGTACGGCCAAAAGTTCGCGCGTCCTGTTAGACGGTATTTTCCTGAGGGATTCGGCGCGATGGACCGTGCATCTGCTGCACTCCGACGATGTTGTTTGCCGCAATGTGAGATTGATCAACGATCTGCGTGGCGAGATCAGTGGCGAAAAGCTCAAACCAATTGTCTCGAACACGGACGGTTTCGACATCGACGCTTCCCGAAATGTCCTCATCGAGAATTCGTTCATTTACACGGCCGACGACGCCTTTTCCGCGAAAGTGACCGGCTACATGAATCTCCAGCGCAGTTGCGAGAGTGTCGTGATGCGTCAGAACGTGCTCTGGTCCCTCAAGTGTGCGATCCGGGTGGGAGATGAGACGCTGGAGGATCTGACGGACATTCTTTTCGAGGACAATGACATCATTCGCGCCGACCGATTCATCGGCCTCTGGGGTGGCAGCGCCGGAAAATTGTCAAATCTCCGCTTCTTGAACAATCGGGCGGAATTCATCGGTGGTGATAGCCATGAGCGCTTCTTCTATTTTCGAATCAGGCTAGCCACCCCCAAGTCAAAGCCAGGTACTATCGAAAATGTTCTGGTGAAAAATTTCACCGCCCTCCAGCGAGCACAGGAAAGCTCTATTATTGAAGGCTATGATCCCGACCATCAGATCACTGATGTAAAATTCCAGAATCTCGTAATTGAAGGAAAATTGGTCGAAGAGGCAGGCGATATCCCACTGGAATTCAAGAATAGTTTTTACAGTGACGTTAGCTTCTGACGGTGAGATTACCCTTGAGGTTGAGATTTTTGGTACCTTCGAGTCGATGATCACTGCCACAGACACTTCGCCTAGCGACCTTCAGGTGGGCGCCACCAGAAAGGGTGAGTTGGGCTACCCTCCTTCCAAAAGCCCCGCTTCCCGAGTGCGAAAATCTGCGATGCGGTGAAAGGTCAGATAGTTGGCATCGTGCGCGCGGTGGGCCCCACCAACTCCATCGTCAAACGCGGTCCTACTGACAAAAATAATATCATCGCCCTCAAACTGCCAGTCGATGTACTGCCATCCGTGCTTAATTGCATCCGGATGATAAAGAAGAGGAGTCTCGACCTTCCAATTTCTCAGATCAGCCGACGATATGAGCACAAGATTGTTACGATACGCCTTGGGATCTGTTTGTCTATTTACGATCGCCCAATAACGCGCCGTTTTCTTGTCATACCGGATCGTGAACTTCGCTCCGCCACCCGGCATATCGATGAAATCGTTCCGGGCATCATAAGTAAGCTTCCGGCCCGCATCATCCACCTTTATGATCGCAGCTTTATCGTCGCCACCGTCATTCGTTCGCAAGATATTGACGAGCTCTCCTTGCGGATCCACAACCAGATTTCCTTCCAGCCAAGTGAAATTTTTCTCTGGAGGAAGGCTTTCACTAAAGGTCCAGTTTTCCGCTTTCAAAAGATCCGCCTCCACTGGAGCACTCATGACGAAAGCTTGAAAATCACGCGTCTTTTCGACGCCGCACTCTTCAAAAGAACGCCAGAGGCGCCCCTTATGGATCACCACCGGGCAGGGCGCACAATGATAGCGCCCCTGACGCAACACACCCGTCTCCGATCCCGTCGGCTCTGACCAAGTTCGCCCCCCGTCTTGGGAACGTCGGATGAGCACATCTCCATATTCATGTCGCGTTCCAATAATGTACAACCCGCCCTCATAGACAAAGAGCCCGCCCCAAAACAGCGATTTGATCTCGGCCACCTTCCGCCATGTTTTTCCCTGATTTTTTGAAGAGAAAACTACCGTTGTCGGGCTCTTTTTGTGATTCGCGGTGGGACCAAAAAAATCGTGAGAGGCCACAAAGTTTCCATTCGGAAGAACCGCTAAACTTGGAGAGCCGATCCAGCATCTCGAGTCAGCCGGACAATAATCAATAACAACTCCCGGGACCTTCGAGGACTCAATGTCATTTGCTTCTATTTGTTCAGCCCAAAGGCCTCGGCCGATAAGCAGCACCATGATGATTGGCACAAGTTTACCCACATGCGGGAAGACGCTCATTTTTCGTCTTTTAGATTTTTGCTTCCTGTCGTTTCGCTCTCGCGTTCATAAAAGCGAGGGCACAGAAATAGGTCGCGACGGCCAGAGGGACGGAGATGATCAGCGATCCCACCAAAACCGGAAGCCCCAGATTCAAAAACGTCGTCCATTCTAGCAGTTTGGCGATGGGAAGATGTTCTCCCAGATGTTCTAACCGAGGCGGGAAGTGATGCGGGTGACTGAAGAGCCAATACCCAACGTCGTATTCGAGCCGAAGCATGAACGGAGCCACCGGAATGAGCAGATCGTGCAGGGAAACGGCAATAACTGCCGCGATCGGATTGCACCGCACCAACCAAGCCAGACCGAGCGCCAAGAGCGTCTTGATCCCAAATAAAGGCGTGAACCCAATCAAAACACCAATGGCCAGTCCCCCGGCGACGGCATGAGGAGTGTCCTTCAAAGACAATAATTTCCGAAACTCTTTTTTAACGAACTCCACCAGAACCTTCATTTGGCGATGATGCAGCCTGATCTCCCAAGAAGAAACCTGATTTTTCGGCGGAGCCAAACCGCCTCTTTCTTTCCGATGATCGTGATGATCGCATCACAGAACGGAGAGAACGTCCTGAAGCCATGGGCAGGGTTGGCGATTGATATTTTCGGTTGAAAGTCTAGATTGCCGCTTGATGATGGCTGGAGAATTCGACGGGCACGGTGACGAGACCCCCACAGGCTTTGCCCGCTGGGTGATTCCCGCCCTGATTCTGTCCCTGCTTCTGCACGGCTATTTTTGGTACTGGGCCAGTGGTTTTGCGCTCACCCCGGCGCTGAGCGAGTCGTATTATGAACGCGTGGTTCCACGGGCGTTTCATATTGAACGAGTTGAAATCGACGAGAAACTCCTCGAACCCGAGCCGAGCACTGCGGCTGAGAAACGTCAGGCTATGGCCCCCCAGGCGATTGCCCTTCCCCAGGAAACCGTGGCTTTTGAGAAATTGATGGCCGATACTCCGGGTGAACCCTCGGCCCCCGAGATCGATCATTCGCTTCTCTCGGACAAGCCGACCGCCGCCAGCACGACTTATGAAGCGGCCGCCCAATTGGCGGAAACCAGTGGGGCCAAAAGTTTGCTTGAAGACTCCCAATCTTTGGAAACCGCTCTTCTGGCGGAAACCCCCGAAGCCGGTGGAAGGACCCTCGGCCAGATCCTCGACCCCACCGCACTCGCCGGACGGGCGATTGTCCAAGCAGGCCCCTTGCGGGGAGGAAAAACTCCGGGCTTCAGCAACCTGGATGACCTGCTCGCCCAAACCGGCCCGCTCACCGCTGAGACCGCGCCCATCCTCATGCCCGCTGATTTACTCTTCGATTCTGACCAGGCCGAGCTGCAATCCCAAGCCGTGGCCAGTCTCAAGAAATTGGCCGAACTCATTCAGAGAAACCCCCAAGCCACCTTCCTCATCGAAGGCCACACCGATTCTTTCGGCCCCGACGAATATAATCTCGCTCTCAGTCAACGTCGGGCGGATGTGGTCAAAATGTGGCTGGTCAATGTCATGAAAACCCCTCCGGACCGAACGGAAACCCGCGGTTATGGAAAAACCCGACTGCTCGCTCCGGACACCGGAACCAGCGAAGAACAACAAATTAACCGACGCGTCGAAATTGTCATCCGGACCAAAAAAACGCCTTAGCCCGCCGAAGGCACAAGGTCTCATCCCCAAGGCCCCGCCACTCGGTGACCAGCTTTTCGTCTGCCTCCCTCTTTTTCCATGATCACTGAAAAGGAAGCGTCGTTGCAGAGAGCCGAGAAATCCCTCGTCGCCCAAACCCGAGACCAAGACGGCGAACAAATCGAGATTTTTCGGGGCTTTCGCAAAGTGGAGGAACATCGCCTTCGCGTCTGGCATAAATCCGGCGGCAGCGGGCGGGAAGTCGCCCGTCAACGCGCCGATTTGGTCGATATTCTTTTTCGCGAACTCTTCGCAGGCATCCTGCGAAAGCTCACTCCGACGGGCCTGACCGACCCACTGGCCGTTGCCGCCTTGGGCGGATACGGGCGACGGGAGCTCCTCCCCGGCAGCGACATCGACATCATGTTTCTCATTCCTCGGGCCCAGCCGTCCCCGCTGATTGAAAACATCATTCGTAGTACCATCACCGCGCTCTGGGATATCGGGTACAAAGTCGGCCACTTCACCCATTCCGTCCCTCAAGCCATCAAGCAAGCCAACACCGACCTCGTGACCAAAACCGCCATGCTTGAATCCCGGCATCTCGCCAGCGGCCGGGAGATGTTTCTCACTTTCAAAGCCCGCTTCGAGAAAGACTGCGTGCGCGGACGGGAAAAAGGATACATCGCTTGGCGCCTCGCCAATCAAGCGGAGATGCTCAAGAAATACGGTCAAAGCGTTTTCATGCAGGAACCCAATGTCAAAAGCGGCATGGGCAGCCTGCGAGACTACCACAATCTCCTTTGGATCAGTCATTTCAAGGTGGGGGTCGCAACCACCGCCAAATTGGTCGAAAAAAAAATCCTCACCGGACCCGAACGGCAGTCGCTCGAGAAGGGCTACGAGTTTCTCCTCCGCGTCCGCAGCGAACTCCATCTCCTCAGCGACCGCCAGCAAAACAACCTCACCCTCCAGCTCCAGGGCCGCGTCGCCACCGCCTTCCACTATCCTCAACGGCATATTCTCCGACGTGTGGAGGCCTTCATGCGAGAGTATTTCAGCCACAGTCGCAACATCTCACTCATCACCCGCTCGGCTCTCGATCGGATGGAACTGGTGCCCGAAGTGCCGCGGTTGGCCGGGTTTTTCAAACCGAAAGCGGAGAAATTCGACGGATTCGTGGCGCGTCACGGAAAATTATTTGCCGGGTCAAAAGACATTTTGACCGAAGATCCTTTCCGCCTCATCCGGGCCTTTCAACACATGCAGGCGCGGGATTTGGAACTCAGCACCGAATTGCGCGATCTCATCCGACGAGAGGTTCGCATCGTCAACCGCACGTTTCAGTACGCGCGCAGCGCCCGGGAGAGTTTTCTCACCATTCTCACCCGCAAAGGCCAAGTCGGGCGGGTGCTTCGAGAAATGCATGAACTCGGATTCCTCGGCCGCTTCATTCCCGAATTTGGAGCCCTCACCTGCCTCGTCCAGCACGAGTTTTTTCATCGCTACACCGCCGACGAACACACCCTCGTTTGTATTGAAAAACTCGATGAGATTCATAGCTCGAAAGAAGCTCGCTTCCACGGATATCGGTCGGTTTTTCAGCGCCTGGAAGATCCCGCCATCCTTTACTTTGCCCTCCTTCTTCACGACACCGGCAAGGTGGCCAATAGCCGTCACCACGAGGATGCCAGCGCGACCCTGGCCCAGAAGGTGGCCCGCCGGTTTCAGCTCTCGCCTGAACGCCGGCGCATGTTGATTGTGTTGGTCAACTCCCATTGCGAACTCTCGTCCACCGCTCAAAAACGCAACCTCGACGATCCCGCCACGATCACAGAATTTTCCGGCATCGTCGGCGACCGGGTGAATCTCGACGCACTCATGTTGCTGACCGTGGCCGACGGACTTGGCACGAGTGATCAAAACTGGTCGGACTGGAAGGAGGAATTGGTCTGGTCGCTCTATCGTCAAACCCGCCACTACCTGGAAGCCGGCCCCGAAGCCCTCACCCAACAGCAGCGCAGCCGGGGCGAGGTCCATGCCGAAGTTGCCAAGTTGATGCCCCTGGATTATGGCGCTGAGATGGAAGCCCACTTCCAATACATGCCCTCGCGGTATTTCCAAATGTTCGACTCGAAAGAGATTGCCGGGCATTTGAAACTCTTCCGGACTTTTCTCGAAAACCACCTCACCCGCAACGATCCCCCACCTTATGCGCCGGCCTTTCAATGGATTGCCCGGCCTGATCAGGGTCACAGCGAAGTCTGGGTCTGCGGATGGGACCGCCCCCGCTTGCTCGAACGCATCGCCGGAGCCTTCCTTGCCGCCCAGATCAACATTCTTTCCGCCGACATTTTTACCCGGGGAGACAATCTCGCCATCGACACCTTCCGGGTCTGCCTCACCGGAATGAAGCCGGTCACCCATCTCTTCGACATCGCTCGGGTCGAAACCCGACTCATTGATTCCCTCGCGGTCGAGGAATTTGATTTTTCCCCCTTGCTGGGAAAAGATTCCCGGCTCCGATCCTGGCGCATTTCGCAGGAAGCCGACCTCCCGGCGCAAATCACCATCGATAACTCGTCCCACCCGATTTATACCATCGTGGACGTGCGGGCCCCCGATCGTTTGGGCCTCCTCTATGATCTGCTCCGGGCCTTCGGTGCGGCGGGGGTGAATATCGAGATTTCCCGCATCACCACCGAAATGGAATTTGCTCTCGATAGTTTTTACATCACGGCCCGTGACGGCCGAAAGGTCGAGGACGAGTCCGCCATTGCCCGGCTCCAGAAATTGCTCCCTCGCGCCGCCGCTCGACCCCGGCCACCGGCGACCCGGAAGTATCCCGCCTAGAGCTATGCCGACCAGGAAACCAAGACGACTCACAGGAACGCCCCCGCGGCAGAGCCGACCGCCTGGCGGGAGAGGAGCTCTGCGAGTCCCATGACCCCCCGCTTTCTCACCTTATTCTGGCGCCAGATGGTCCGCTCATCGTGGCACCATCCCTGGCTGACCGGATTGAATATCCTCAGCATCGCGCTGGGCATCACGGTTTTTTTAGCGGTGCAAATCGCCAACCGGGGAGCTTTGGCCAGCTTTCAATCTGCGGCGGAACTCACGACCGGACGGGCCCAATTAGAAGTGCGCGGCCCGGTGGACGACGCTTATTTGCCTAAGGTCATCGCCACCCCAGGCGTCCGGGCCGCCACCCCCATGCTGGAAGGCATCGTGGGACTCCCTGACCACCCAGGCGAATATTTGCACATCCTCGGGGTGGATCCGTTTAGCGGCACCGAGGTTTTTTCTTTTCAACTCGGCACGGCTACAAATGGTTCTCTCGATTTGGAACGTTGGTTGAGCGATCCCAAGGCCATCGCCCTCCACCCGGAGCGATGGCAGGCGCTCGGCCCGGGGCCCCTCAGGGTTCTGGCCGGAACCTCGATCCACACGCTCACGCCGACTTTTGTCCTCGCTCCGGATGATGCCGTCAGTCGCGGCAACACGCGTTTCGCCGCCATGGATATTGGCTGGGCGCAGGAATTGCTCGGCCGGTCCGGGGAATTGTCCTCGATCCAGATCCTTTTGGATGAAGGAGCCAATCTCGATGTGGTCGCCACAAGTTTGCGCAAGGTTTTGCCCGGGAATGTCGAAGTGGCCCCCCCCGCCCTGCGGAACTCAGAAATGGAAACCCTCCTGGGCGCATTTCAACTCAACCTCACCGCTCTAAGTTTAGTTTCGCTCATTGTGGGAATGTTTCTCATTCACAATTGTGTAGCCGCATCGGTCGTTCGCCGACGGACTCAGATCGCCATCCTCCGTGCCACCGGGGCAACCCGTCTGGAGGTCCGGGCACTCTTCCTCGCCGAGGCGGCCTTGAATGCCCTCCTCGGAATCGCCGTCGGACTGGGACTCGCTCCACTGCTCGCGCGGTTAATGGCGGCCCCGGTCTCAGCGAGCATTTCCCCCCTCTACGGCATCACTCGCATCGAAGGGTCCGGGCTCGACGAAACTCAAGTCCTCATCGCCCTGATCCTTGGGCTGGCGGCTGCTTTGGGTGCGGCTTGGTGGCCAGCCTCCGAGGCCGCTCGCTGCGAACCCGCGCGCATCCTCCGGCCCGGCTCCCTCGCCGACTCTCGGCCCTCGCGACATCCCCACCGCCTTGGATTGGCGATCCTCCTTTTGGCCGGGGCTTTCGGGATGGGCGCTTGGAGCTTGGCCGGAGGTCCCAAGGAATTGGGATTCGGGTCCGCTGCCGGGGTCCTCGCTGGATTTTCTCTCCTCGTGCCATGGTTCGCCACGGCGGTAGCGGTCCCCTTCCGTCGGGCGGGACCGCTCGCCCGCTGCGCCTCCGATCAATTCGTCCGCGCCCTCCCCCGCAATGCCATCACCATCGCCGCGCTCTCCGCCGCGCTCGCCATGACCGTGAGTGTCACCGTGATGATTCATTCGTTTCGAGCCAGCGTCGAACGATGGACTCTCCGCACCCTCGTCGCAGATCTTTACATCGCCCCGGCGGTGAACGCCCTCGCCGGCCAACAAGCGTTCCTCCCCGAAACCGCTTTGGCTTGGACGAAAGGGCTTCCGGAAGTCACCGCCACAGCCACCTATCGCGAAATCCCTCTTCGTTTTCGAGGGCAAGCAATCTCGCTTTCCGCTGCGGGCGGGGAAGCCCGGGGCCAACCTGAGATGAAGCAAGGAACGATGCCATTTGTTTCGGACCCGAGCATGAAGCAACCCGATCAAGTTGCTATTTCCGAAAGTCTCGCCCGGCGCTTTCGTCTCACTCTCCCGACCAAAATTCTCCTCCCCACTCCCGAAGGCGAACGGGCTTTTCAGGTCAGCGGAATTTATCAGGACTTCACCCAGGACCGTGGCATCGTCATGATGCCACGGACGCTCTTTGCTAAATATTGGCAGGATTCGAGAATCAATTCCCTTGCGCTCAGAGTCCATGACCCCGCCAAGACGGCCAAAGTGACGGAGGCGTTTCGGGAAAAATTTGGTTCTACCGGCGAGTTTGCGATCTACGACAACGCCGCCCTCCGGGAGCGGGTGAAAGAAATTTTCGACCAGACCTTTGCGGTCACCTATGCCCTCCGCGCCATCGCCATTCTCGTCGCCGTCGCTGGCGTGTTATTTTCGCTCAGCATCCTCGTCATGGAGCGGGAGCGAGAAATTGGCGTCCTCCGCGCGGTGGGAGCCTCCCGGGGACAAATCTTAGGCATTTTTCTCATTGAGGGCCTCTTCCTGGCCGTGTCGGCCCTGCTCTGCGGGATGGTCTCCGGAGCCGTCCTCGCGATGGTTCTGACCTGGGTCATCAACCAGGCCTTCTTTGGTTGGACCATTGCCCTCCAGTATCCCCTGCTCTTGCTCGCCGCCACACCGCTCTGGTTTTTGCCCGCCGCAATTTTGGCAGCACTCCTCCCCGCCTGGCGAGCCTCCCGAGTCCCTCCCGCCCAAGCGGTACGATTTGAATAAGATGCCACCGCGGGATTACAATTCCAAAGAGACCCGCACGGTCTCCAATCCGTCGGCATCTCCTGTGGTGGGGGGACCAGTACTATTGAGTTTAAATAACCGGACGATTTAAGGGCAAAGGTCTATCAGAGTGAATGGCAAAGACATTTCATCTCACTGGACCGGACGATTTGAAGGTTATCGAGGGGTGCCTCAAGAGGGCGAAAGATCTTCGATCTGCCACATGGTGCCGCACCGCGGAAATTAGGGCCTCCAGAGAACCCTTGGCGAAGGGTGTTTGCCAAACCGTGTAGATGTTTTTTTCGTAAAGTTGCGCCGGGGGCAGGTAGCCTTGGTTGCCATTAGAAAGATTCAGAACGAGGACGGGATTGCCATCCGCGTAGGCGCGGATTTCCCGCTGGAGGTCGGAGTATGCTTCGAACGGAACGGCCACCAGGAACAACGCTCCGATCTGCCAAAGCCAGATGTGTTCCCGCGAGGTCGCACCATCGCCAACTGAGGCCCGCACCCTGAGTTTTCGGATCAGCCGCTCGTGGGCGAAACCCGTCGGCCCTTCTTCCAGTTGGCTTTGCAGTTGTGCGACCGTGGGGAGATCGGGTTTGAGTTCCAGTTCGACCGGCTTGCGGAGAGCGGCCACGGTCTCCGGGAGGCGGCCCGGCACGGAGGTCCACAAGGCCAGCGGAGCACCGGATTCCTTGCATCCGTCAAACACCAGATCGCCAGCCCCATCGGCGAGATTCTCGAGAAGTGCCATGGCCGCATACCCAAGCACGCGGCCGTGGCGATCTGCTAGAGATGGATCGCCACTGTATTGGCAAGGGGGGGCGAGTTCCCCGGAGGCACCCTGCAGGAAAAGGCAGGGAGCAGATGTCGCGGACTCGACCACTTCGCGCATCGCTCCGGGAAAGTCCGGAGACAAGAGATCGTTTTCCCAACCCAGAGTCGTTGGGTGGCACGCATAGTTCACCAGGGTGGCGCGTGTCCGCTTGGCTTCGTCAAAGATCCGGGCGACGACAAGAGTATCATCTGCGGCAGCATGGGGACAAAACCCGGTGAGATAGCGATCGGCTCCCGTCGGGTCGGGGAGGTCGCGGTTTGCCGCCAGCCCGCATGAACCCACTGCTGAGAGAAGCGAACCCGGGCGCAGATCTCTGACGGCGGCTTGGGCTCCTTCGATGCAAAGAGATTGCAGCCGATCCATGTACGAGCGGACCGTTTCCGGATCGGCCTCCGGCGGAGCTTCTCGGTCCAGGAAAGGACCGGCGTGGGTGTGGGTAATGTGAATGATGATAGACTCTGCCGGCAGGGAGAGCGCAGCGCGCAAAGCACCGAGCATCCAGTCGACATCCGCTCTTGCTCCCCTCCACCAGCCGAGATCCAAGCTTAGCAAAACGAGCGGTTGGCCTTCCGGGTCGAGCGGCGCTATGGCAAGGGCGGTCCCCGTGAGGGGGCGATGAACTCCACGGGCAAACCAGCGGTCCGTGGCACCCCAATTTTTTACGCTAACCTCTAGACCCGGGGTGATATCCCACCTCGCGATGCCAAAGCGGGCGGAGGCTCCCTGAGATCGGGCGAAGCGGATGTTCGGGGCCGTCATTTCGGTGCGGTGAGGTTTTGCGGGCCTCGCATGACCGAGAGCCCGCCATCGAGAGTGAGCGTGGTTCCGGTCAGGTTGACGTTTGCCGGGTCTGCCAGATAGACGACGGCACGGGCAATCTCGTCGCACTCGATGAGACATCCCACCGGCACGGCCTCACGACAGCGGTCGGCCAGACCGGGGTTGACCTCAAAGATTTTTCCGCTGAGCCCGGCGTTGACGTAACCGGGCGCGATCTCATTGACCCGGATTCCGTGCCCGGCCAGTTCCAGCGCCATCGTTTGGACGATTGAGTGCAGCCCGGCCTTCGACGCGCAGTAGGCGGCGAGATTCGAGATCGGGTGTTGCCCGACCCAGCTGCCCACAAAAACAATCGCGCCGGGCAGGGACGCGGCCAGGAGCCTGCGGGCGGCCTCCCGTGCGGTGAGCCATGCGCCGGTCAAGTTGACATCCAGGGTGCGGGTCCAGTCTGTCAACGAAGCCTCGAGGTGGCCCCCGGGGACGACGATTCCGGCATTGACGACCGTCAGCGCCGGCGGGCGGCCGTGAGCTTCTTGCATGGCATCAAACCACGCAGCGATGGAGTTTTCGTTTCGCACATCCACCGCGGTGAAGGAACCGGGATGCGGAATCCCCGCAGGCAAATCCCCAACGGCGACCTCGTAGCCGGAGGCAGTCAGATCACGCACGACGGCCCGCCCGATATCGCCGGAACCGCCGCTCACCGCTGCAAGCAGAGATGCACTCACGCTCGCTCCTCTCTTCCGCACATTGTGCAGAGGCCGTCGAAGAGCCTTAGTGCTTCCGCCTCCGTCTCTGGATCGAGCGCGAATCCGACCGGCCCACGGACGATCTGGTTGCTGAAAACACCCTGGCGCACAAGAAGGAGTTTCTCAATTGCGAGAAATCCATCCAACCCGTGCTGGAGGTAGATGAGCGGAGCGATCAGGCCTTGAAGTGCTGTCGCTCTTTCGAGATCGCCCGCTACGAGGGCGTCCCATTCCGCACGGATCGCCCACACAATTTCCGTTCCGGGCATCGTGCCGCAAATTCCGCGGCGGTAGGAATCGAGCAGGGCAATTCCCCCGCTTCCTTCAAAGATTTTCATGCCGGGACCTCCGGCTTTACGGAGACGGCTTAGATTGGGCCCGAGAGGCTGGGCTTCGGGCTTCAGCATCACACGTCCCTCGAAACGACGGACCAGATCCGCCTGCATATCGATTGGCATCGGCTCGCCGACGTAGCCGCTGGCATCTTGCACAATCAGAGGAAGGTGGGTGGCGTGAAGGATGGCCTCGAAGTAGCGGATCTTTTCCTTCGGCAGAGCGCGGGTTGCAATCGGAGGTATTGCCATCAGGGCATCCACACCCGCTGCGGTCGCGGCCCGGGTGTGCCTCACCGCCTGGTGGGTGCTCTCATCGCCCACGCTCATCACAACGGGCCCGCGGCCCGCGTTCTTCTTCACGAGGTTTTCCGCTAACTCGTCGCGTTCGTCATCGGTGAGCCGTAAAATCTCGGTGACCATTGCGGCGACGACCCCCTCCGCGCCATTGGCGTAGGCCCAGTCGATTTCGCGGGCAAGCGATTCCCAGTCGATGCTTTCATCAGGGTGGTAGGGGAGTTGAAGCACGGGCAACACGCCACGTAGAGTTTCGGTATTTTCCATAATTATTACCAGTCGCCCACCGAGCCGTCGGGGTAAAAGACGCGTTGAAGTTCCTCCTGCTGAAACGGATGGCGCGCGATTTCGGCCTCGTTGAGTTCGATCCCGAGCCCTGGGAGGGAATTGGGCCGCACGGTGCGGGTTTTGGGATCCACGGAAAAACCTTCCGTGACCACATCGTTCCGCCACGGGACGTCGTTGTGCACGCTCTCGCAGATAATGTAGGAGGGGGTGGCGAAACCGAGTTCGATCGAGGCCGCCGTGCTCACCGGGCCTTGAGGGTTATGCGGTGCGAGGGCCACGCGGTACGCCTCGGCCATCGCGGCGATCCGACGTGCCTCGGTAAGCCCGCCGCAATGGGTGATGTCCGGTTGAAGGACCGAGCAAGCGCGCTTTTCCAGCAGATCACGGAAGGCGTGCTGCGAGATGAGACGTTCCCCCGTTGCGATCGGGGTCTTCACCGCATCCTGAATCCGCCGGATGTCCTCCAGCGATTCCGGCCAGCACGGCTCCTCGAAAAAGTAGAGGTCGTAAGGCTCGAGGGCCTTGGCAAAGAGCATTCCCATGCGAGGCGAAGGCCGCGCATGGCAATCGACCATGATGTCGATGTCGGGCCCGACAGCGTCGCGCATCGCGGCAACGCAGGCTTCCGCATAACGGAGGGGCCGCGTGCCTTCCAGCGGCATGGTCGGAGGGACGGCCATGGATTTGAAAGCGGTGAACCCCTGCGAAACCACCTCAGCCGCCAACTCGCCGAATCGTTTGGCATCTGCGCAGTCGGTTTCGTAAAAGTCCTCCATTCTTCCGCCACCAAGGTGGCAGTAGAGGCGAATATAATCGCGGACCGGACCACCCCAGAGCTGATGAACGGGAACTCCGTGAACCTTGCCAAGGATGTCCCAGAGCGCGAGATCGATGCCACTGATCGCTGTCCCGCGCACGATGCCATTTCCGTGCCAGAAATGCTGGCGATACATCATCTGCCAGAGGTGTTCGATCCGGCGGGGATCCTCACCGACAAGAAGCTGAGAAAGGTCTTCGACAGCACCCACCACGGAGCGGGTATGCCACTCGAGCGTCGCCTCGCCCCAGCCATAGAGGCCGGGTTCGTCGGTCAGCACCTTGACAAAAACCCAGTTGCGCATCCGGGCATGACAGACGTGGGTTTCGATTTTTGTGATTTTCATGGGCTTTAGGATTTGCGCAGCCGCGAGGCTGATCCCTCATCGAGGAAGCAGAACGGCGCAGGATGTTCTTGGAGAATGGACGAGGGGTGATTTGGCACGACTTCGCCGGTGAGATAATCCGTCACCGCCCGGGCCTTACGATTGTCGGGGACGGCGCAGATGGGTTCGACGGCAGCTTCCATTGAGACGTCCTCCAGAAGATCAACAACGATCAAAGCGCGGTTTCCTCCGTTGGAGGATAGGATGGTGGGGTCGCTGGCGGTCACAAATGCGTTAACGGAGTAAGAGAATACACGGTTGGTGTTCCTATTGAAGACCTTTCGGCGCGCGAGTCAACCGTTGCAAGGTCCGAGCAGGCAAGCGATCAATGTAACAGTTGCCGCTTGATAGATGTTGCCGAGACTGTCCACGTCATGGAAATTGGAGCTGGAAAGAAACTCGCCCGGCAACACCCTCACGAACCCCGACCCAAAGACTCCAGTGCCTTGGTCCACGAGAATGTGTTGTTTGGCGCGCGGCGAGGCAAAGCGACCCGCAAGGATGTCCTCCTCGTTGAATCGCGCCATGAGAATCATTTTTGCCGCGCGGCGCGCGTGATCGTAGATGATGGAAATCGTCCCGTCGGGTGCCTGGAAGCCGTCAGGATAACTGCAGGCTCGCTCCTCGAGAATAAGTCCACCTTTCCATGTTTCCCCGCTGTCATCCGAGACATAAACCTTGGCCCCGGCGCGCTGATCGAGGTCGGCAATCTTGTCCGGAGACATCAGGGCGACGACGCCGGTCTGGAAGCATTTTGGGAGCATGCGCCGCTCGTTGGCGAGCACCCAGGAGCCCGGCATGGCGACCGGAAATAACCACTCACCGCTCGCATTTACGATTGGCTTGTTGAGCATGACCCCGTCCATCAGCCTGCGCGGCGCGGACCAGATCGGATTTTCCTTGTCGGGCTGATCGGTGACGATACACCAGACGCCGGAGCGTCCATCGTAGAGGGTGTGTGCCTGCATCCAGAAAAGCCAGAGCCGTCCCTGCGGATCCAGCCACAGCGCCTCGTCGCAGGCGCGCACTTTTCCCGGCGGATCCACGACGAGGTTATTCAACTCCAGAGGGTCGTCGGCAAGGTTGTCGAGGCTGTCACCGCGAGCGGCCCAACGGACATATTTCCAGTCGCCTTGGCGGAGCAAGCCCAGAAAGCTGATGCTCAAGGTGGGTCATCGCTCCTCCCCACTTTTCTCTTTCACTCCATCGCACTACGACGGCTAATTCGATTCATCAACAGGAGCCGGGACGGCTTCTTCGGAGGCTTCCTCTGCCTCTCCGTCCGTCGGGGCCTCTCCGCTCCGGAGGTTGAGGACTTTATAAATCTGGGTAAATGCCTCCTTGATCATCGGCGCAGCGTGAGACCCTCCGTGAATTGTATTGTCATTCGGCTTGCCCTCATAGACGGCAGCAAAGGCAAACTCAGGGTTCTCCACCGGCATGAATCCGGCAAACCAAGCAGCCGTCCGCTGATTATTGGTCGGCCCCCACTGGGCAGTGCCGGTCTTTCCGGCAACCTTGACGCCTTTGACCTGAGCTCGGTGGGCGGTGCCCTGGCCGCCGTAAACGACATCTTCCAAGCCTGTTCGGAGGGCATCGTTGATGGTCGGATCGATGGGGATTTGTTCCCGAATTCGGTTGGGATAGGCCGCGATCACCCTGTTGTCCAGCCCCTGCACTTGCTTGACCAGACGCGTCTGATGGAAGGTCCCCCCGCTGGCAATGACTCCCATGGCTTGCGCCATTTGCAAAGGCGTGACCAGCACGTCGCCTTGGCCGATGGACATGTTGGCAAGATCCCCGGATTTGATCGGACGGTTGTGCACCTTCAGCATATATTCATCGGTCGGAATATTGCCGGGATTTTCCGACCGCAGTGGGATTCCAGTTTTCTTCCCCATGCCAAGCCGATGAGAATAATCAATGATCGGCTCGGCTCCCGTCTCGAGCGCGACTTGATAAAACCAGGTGTTGCAGGATTGGGTCAGCGCTTCGACGAAGTTCAAGTTTCCCGCACCGGTCTTTTTCCAGTTGGCAAAAGTGTGGTTGCCGACGGTGAAAGATGTGGGGCAATTGAATTCCGTTTTCGTCGTAATCGCTCCACTTTCCAAGGCCGCCAGGCCAACAAAAGTTTTGAAGGCAGATCCCGGGGGATAGGCCGACCGGTAGGCTCTTGGAACCAAGGGGGCGGCCGGATCGTTGTTGTAGGCATCAAAAACCGATTGTCGGATCACAGGAACAAATTCGTTAGGGTTGAAGCCCGGATGCGATGCCATGGCAACGATTTCCCCGGTCGCCACCTCAATCACGACAAGGGCACCCCGGTCGCAGCTTTTCGTGAGGACATTCTCGCAAATGCGCTGAAAATCTTCGTCCAGTGTGGTGATGACATTATATCCCGGCACCGGGGGGCGGCCAATGCGTTCGGACATCTTCGCCCCATTGGCATCGAAGGTCACATAGAGCTCCCCGGCCTGTCCCCGGAGTTCGTTGTCGAACACTTGTTCAAGTCCCTCCCGGCCCTGACTGTCGGAAAAAATCAAATCGCGATTCTCAATCGGCCGAATCGACAGGGGAGCTTCCCGGCCGGTGTATCCGATGATATGGCCCGCCAGTGGTCCGTTGGGATAAAATCGCACATAAGTTTGGCGCAAAATAAGACTGGCGGTCACCCCACGTTGAACCACCCCTAATTCCTGAGGACTCAAATCTTCAACGATGTCGAGGGGAAGGACGCCGCGGTTTTTGTAGTGATTGAGAATACTCTCGTCGGAGACCTTAATATCCCGCTTCAGCAATCCGCTGGCCAAGGTGATTTGCTGACGGGTGAAGGCGAGAATCTTATCGTCAGGCCAATCCAGGGGCGCGGGAAAACTCACGGCCAGATTGTAGCTCAGGCGGGTCTGAGCCAGGGGCCGTCCATTCCGATCCGTGATCTGACCGCGCGGGGCCGGCACCCCAAGCACAAAGGTCCGGGCTTTTTTCTGGGTTTCCCAAGTCGGTTGGGGATTCTCCACCGTGCCGGTATTATCCAGGAGCGGCGGAGCTCCTTGAGCCGGCACGTCGGACAATCCTGTCGCGAGCGTCAGGAGGACCAGTCCCGCGATCAGGGGCGCATCTCCGAAAAGTGCAAACCAAAGGAGCGTGGGCGTCCCGCCCGCTTGGTTCGGAAAGCGGGCGAGACGCCCACGCTCCCGTGAAGATGCGTCTTTGCACTTATCG